>Ga0209831_1003102_pt1 | contig 13965 bp, 15 predicted proteins | sample Maine_Asex4_meta_FD_187451 | JGI IMG/M metagenome (GOLD analysis project Ga0209831, IMG submission 187451) | Marine algal microbial communities from Maine, USA - Maine_Asex4_metaG (SPAdes) (version 2) | ecosystem: Host-associated > Algae > Red algae > Unclassified | place: Maine, USA | collected...
TTCGCGCCCACTTTGTAGCTAGCCAACCGGATTTTCAGGTTTATAAGTCATTGGTGGATCTAGCTTCTTCCTCAACTTTACCCTTTCCCATTAAGTTTACGCTATCCATAATCGCGGTTTCAAATCCCAAGTGCAACAGTAGGAGTAATACCGAAGGCTACCTCATTAGGCGTCTTCATATCAAGACACTTGCGTGGTCTGTTGTTTAGCTTTCGTTCAACTCGTCTTAGGTCAGCTTCAGTGATCGTGCTGAAGTCAGTACCCTTTGGAAAATACTGTCTGACCAATCCATTACCGTTCTCGTTTGCACCCCTTTCCCAGGAGCTGTAGGGATGGGCAAAGTAGAACTGTGCATTGAGCTCGTTTGCAATAGCTTCATGGTTACCGAATTCCCTGCCATTGTCAGCCGTGAGAGTCAGTACCGGCAATCCTTTTTCCTTGAGAGTTCGAGTGATTGCATCAGCCACTGATTCGGCGTCTTTGGTTTCAACCTTATACAAATAGATCAGCCGATGCACGCGTTCGTTCATCGACACAATCGCCTGTTTATGGTTCTTTCCAATGATCGTATCCAGCTCCCAATCACCCTCTCGTGAGCGCTCATCAACCACAGCAGGGCGTTCGTCTATGGATACCTGATTGACCAGTTTACCCCTGCGATCATAGGAGCCATAGCGTTTGCGACGCTTCTTCTTGCAACGCATGTGCGTATGCAGATCTCCACCGCAGCTCTTATCCCAATAGATATACTGATAGATCGACTCGTGAGACACTGATTGCTCTCCAGCCTCATGTAGCCACAGACAAACCTGCTCAGGGCTCCAATCCTCCCGCAGAAGCTGCTCTACGCGCTGCCAGGTCCTCTCTTCGATACAGAAGCGGACCTTCTCATCCCGGCGCTGTAAAGCGAGCGCATGAGCCTGCTTGGGCCGATACCCGCGACCACCGGTATTGCGCCGAAGCTCACGGCTGACTGTCGACTTGTGCACGCCTATAACCTGAGCAATCTCTGTCATCGAATGACCCTTCTTCCTAAGCGCGTAAATCTGATATCGTTGCTCACTGGTGAGCTGCGAATAGTATTGCATTGATGCCACTCATTCTTGTCGGAACGATTGGTAGCAATGCTATCGCAGCTTGCCTCCTTATATCCGACGGGTTGAGTTGCACTTACAAATTGAATTCGCCAATTGATTTTTCTTCATCGATTCGAATTACGCAAAATATAGGAGGAGTAGACTTTGATTACTCAGAGTTCATCACATCAGAACAAGACGTGGAATATTCGTTCCCTAACGATTACAGTATGGTGGTTGATTTTAAAGTGCTCCACAGATTATATCCGGGTGCCATAGTAGATATTCGTTTGTTTTTGAAACCTGAATTTGAACTTTGCTCTGCATCCTTGCAGGCTAATGCAGATTCAACCCATCCTAGCGAAATTTCAGTAAATAATAACACCACAGGATCGATACCTCGCAAACCTGGCTGTTAGAGCGCGATCGCAAATGGCCGGTTTGGGACTGTTGTGTTTGTCATTTTGAGTCTCGGCGTCTGAGGTTAATCTGAATTCACACTGACCTGCTGCTTTGGGTGAGATAGAAGACCATCCGCGATCAATACGACTGGCAACCATCGACAGCAGCTATGGGCACTTTCAAGACCGTCAGAAAAGCAAAGCCTGATGCATCTCTAATTTGAATTCATGCTGTCAGCCAAAAGCAGTTGTTTCTCAGTGATTCTGTTGGTCGCCGAACTCAGAAACCAAAAAATCGAATACTCTTCGAACTCGTCTGTTTGTTCTCAGTTCCTTATGGGTGACTAACCAAAGTTCAACTGTAAACGGATCAAAACCCGGAACGACAACTCGTTCAACAAGGGGCTCATTATCGCCAATTTCTTCAAGCATTCCGGACATTGCGACACCCTGTTTAACCAATTCCCATTGCACATTATGGCTTTTCGTTATGACAGGAAAATTGTGTGGGGTTAAATCAAAACCCCGGGCATTAAGTAAAGAAAGCAGACGGCCGGACTTTTCGATATCAATAAAGTTGGCATTATTCAATTCGGTGATAGTCCTGGGATTACCCAGGCTCTGGAGATAGGTGGTTGCAGCGTAGAGATGACCTCGTGCGTCGTAAAGTTTTTTGACGATCAGTTCTGGCTGAGAGGGTCGAAAACTGCGTATTGCGATATCAGCTTCTCTACGATTCAAGTTGCTTTCATCGTTCGTTGAAATAATTTCTATTTCAATACCGGGTTCAATTTGCCTTAACTTTTGAATTATTGGTGGCAGGACAAATGTAGAAAATATTTCGGTTGCAGAGACGCAAATACTTCCTTCAATAATGTCTGACTGCCCTGATGCCGATAATGAAAATTGATTCGCCGCCTCTCCCATCGCGCGTACGTGCTCGACCAACTTCATTCCGTTTGGCGTTAGCTCCAGACCTCTACCAATGCGAGAAAAAAGCTCGACGCCGATTTCCTGTTCTAGTGCCGCAACTTGACGCCCTAAAGTAGGTTGGGTCATATCAAGCGCTCGTGCCGCCGCCGCCAAGGAACCCTCTTCGGCAGTGACTAAAAATGCTCTTGCACGGTTCCAGTCGAATACTATTGATCGCCAATTCATACAATTATGTATATCTGATATAAAAATATCATTCTATTACGTCTAATTCTGTATTGATAGTATGCCCATAGAAAATTACATCCAGCTAGGAGCCTGTCCGAGAATAACGATCGTGCTCTCGGCCGATCAGATTATTCTCGGACAGGCTCCTAGTTAACTTGAATTCGGTGGTGATACATGAATGTGCAGAAAGTTACTTTCCTTGTTTCAACGCTTTTTTTAGCGTCCTGTTCCAGCATGATTCAAAGCGCATCCGTCTCGGAGGCCTACAAAAAATATGAGATCCAGAAATTTGAACGTACGTTAGAACTGATCACCAGAGCAGAAAATGCAAGAGCAACGACTCCTGAGGTGAAAGCAGAGCTGACCTACTTGAAGGCAGGGTCCCATGAAGGTTTAGGGGAACAGGAAATTGCGAATGCTCTTTACGAATATCTTGCAGATCAGCACAGAGATTCTCAATACGGTTATCTGGCAAGCAAAAAGCTGAATTCACGTTTATAGAACTCAGCGGTCGAGTTTTTTTTTCAGTTCACGGTTTTTGGCCTTAGAACATTTCATGAAAGACATTGTAGTTTGGGTAATACACACTCCCGCCGGAACGGTTGGACTGGTTTCTGCCGTCGTTGCCTTGCTCGCAAGCAAAGGAGGCGCTCTTCATCGAAAAGCCGGCAGTTGTTTCACTGTTGCAATGCTTATCATGCTTGTTTCGGGATTCGTAGCGGCATTGCTAAAAGAATCCACTGATGACATGTTTCTGAGTGCCGTAGTGATGTATACCGTGTTCAGCGCCTGGCTAACAGCTCATCGCAAGAAAAATGAAACTGGCTTCCTGGAACGTGTGGCTTTGATATGGATAGTCGCTATTGCCATAGCGGCATTATCTATAAGTGCTGGTTGGCGTGAAGTCATTGCTCCAAATGCCTACCTCGTTTGGGCAGGCTTTGCCGTGCTCTGTGCAATTGGAGATTTCCGCAATTTATACCGACCAGATTTATCAGACACTCAACGTGTAATCAGACATGTGTGGCGTATTGGATTTTCTCTGATCTGGGCTGCGTTAGCATTCACGGATAAGATTGTAAAAATGCTAGGTTCTAATGTTAAAGAACTGCCGATAGAACAGGTGCTACTCATTGTCGCTGTTCCGACAATGCTTATATTGATGACAACATTTTATTGGATATCAAAAATCCTGTTTTTTCCCCGTAAGAAATTCGCAGGCTATGACCGTCAAGCCAACTAGCTGTTTGCATCCGGTATCGACGCATGAAAAATGATTTATTCGAGAGGTGTGTGGAATGAAATAGAGGCTATCAGATTTTCGATTTTTTCGTGGATGAAAGCGCTGATTTCAAACGAGTAGCCCATACATCGTTGTAAGCGATATCGTACGAGTAACGAATGTCCGATATCGATGAATGCCTGCTATGAGTGTTTGTTGCCGTCAGTCGACAAACAACGAATTCCGCTGATGGCTTGTCTCAATGATGTAACAAATATAGTTCTAGACAATGATTAACAATACCCAAGAGATAGCAAATTCTAGCGGTGCTAATCCACCACATTTCTGTTGAAGATACAAAGCGTTGTTCGTTCGCTTTCGGACTGGGCAGCCATCAGTGCTAATCAGGCTTGAGATAGCTACAAAGGTGCTCGCCGATCTGCGGTTGATCATATTGCGCGCCTTTTGCCGGCGTACATAAAGCCCTTAGGCAAACCAACCTCAGGGACGTTGCCATCATGTCCTTGTTTCCAAACCATGTATCAGCAAACACGTTGTCGATGTAGGTCACAGGGTCGTTCAACAAATCAGCAACAAGGGGTGGCAATAGATCCTGTTTTGTAGCATTATTCATAGTGGGCCTTGGGTTTGTTTCGATGTGAGTATTTGCGTACCAACATTTTAACAAGCACAAGGCTTTTTGCGTTTTGAGAACAAGACGTTATGCGGATTTTCTTACGCTATTTGAACTCCGAAACTTGAGTGTCTAATTACTGAAAAACCGAATATTCAAACGGGTATAACACTCTCAGACAAAGGGTCGTGAAAATGTCCGTTTTCTGTCTTAGTGAGTACGTGTGGGGTTCCATAGATTCGAACCAAGCTCTGGGAAAGCCATAAATAGATGAAGAAGCTAGTAGCTATACGTTGGAATCGAGTGATTTATTTTGTTACCTTCTGTTCTGAATTTACCCATTCGGTAATCATGGACGCAAACATATCCGGCTGATCAGACCAGGCGAGGTGACCTGCTTCGGGAAGAATCTGTAACCGGCTGTTAGGTAATGCGTCATCCAGATGTTTGGCATTGCTAACGTCAAACATAACCTCAAGCTCTCCCCAGAACACAAGTGTTGGAACTTCAATTTCATTGACACGTTCCGCAAGACCGCCCGCTTTTGCTCGAAGGTCTTCAAACCAATGCAATACTTCAGCGGCACGCCCTGAATAAGCCCGCTTGTAGTCATCAACCTGTACGGCGTTGGAGCGATGCCGAATAGCACCAAGCTTTGATGTGAAAGCGATGAGCGGACCAGCACCGAGCAGTGATGTCATCCATCGCATGATGCCAAAGCGTCCGAGCATGCTGATCATCCTCGCCAGCTTGAACGGCCCGGGTGTGCCAGGTCCGTTTCCAATCACCATGCTCGATAATCGGTGCTCATGGTGAATGGCATAGGCAAGCGCTGCCCCCATGCCGACATCAGGCCCTACAAGGTGAATGTCATGTAGGTCCAGATCGTTAATGATCGCATTAAGTAAATCACCTTGTGCTTTTGGAGACATATCACGGCGATCGCCTTCTGAAGCGCCGAAGCCTGGTAGATCAATCGCGATAACGCGGAAACTGGCTGTTAAAGCTTCCCATGATCCAGCAAAGCTTAATATACTTTCTGGAAACGGGCTGAGTAAAACGACAAGCGGGGCATCTTCAGGCCCAGCTTCAGCCAGGCGAATCTGTCTGCCGGCGAGAGTCCTTATTTCGGTGGGTATTGCAACGTTTGGCGTCTCGAAAGAATCAGCCGCTTTTCGGGCTGCTTTTATCTTTGGCCACTCAGGAGACACTAGCATAAGCGACGAAGCGTTCAGCTGATCAAACAGGTTTAGCTTCTTCATAATGGGTTCTGTTGGAAGGTAATCTAATTGGACGGGAGCTATAGGCGTTGCGTTAGTGTAAGTATGCAATTAGCCGCGGTCAATCTTTAAATACCTTAAGGTACGATAATGTCTGAAATGAGAGATTCACCCACTCGTGGACGACCAAAAACATTACAACGGGATCATGTGCTGCAAACCGCCATGATGTGCTACTGGGCCAACAGCCCTACTGACGTATCGATCAGTGAAATCTGCGACAAAGCGGGAGCATCCAAACCAGGTTTACATCGAGAGTTTGGTAGCGACGATAGTCTGAAGAAGGCTGTGCTGGATACTTAGAGTGAGATGGTCGATACAACGTCGCACTGACGAGACCAGCCTGTTCAGGCTGGTGTTGCTTTTATTCATTCACAAACAACATGGCACGATTTCCTGATAGTACTGTATAAAAAACAGACTCTCTGCTAGCCCAATGCATGTCAACTCATACAGCCTGCTGATCATTTAGCCCCAAACAGCTCCCGTGCAACAATCGCCTGGCTTGTCGGTGCATCCTGCTCGTTAATGGCTGTACGAAGCTGCTCGTCGGTGGACAGTGTCTCTGCAATAGCGATCAGACGTTGAATGCTGGACACGTTGGTCTTGGCTTCTGCAACAGGGTCGAGGCCGGATAGGTCTGGAAATGTATCAAAGTAGATAGCGCTGTCGTAGCCGCTGCGAATCAATTCAACGAGGAGCTCTACTGTTTGTTGTGGGTGTACGCTGCCTACCATCAACCCATCGTCGCGCTTCGCATACCCGTCGTTCAAGTGCACACCCAGCAGGCGAGAGTAGCGACTTATTACTGCCGCTGAGTGAGCTGGCATTTCGTCGGCATACAAGACATGCGCAAAATCGAGCGTCATGCCGGTGTTTTTGCGGTTTACCTCTTTAAGCGCCAACAGGTTGGCACCCACGTCGGGCATTAGAGCAAAAGAGCGCGGCTCATTGGGTTTGTACTCCAGTGAGATATCTACATCCGGGTTGTGATCACAGACAATGGCCAGCGCTTCGATTGTTTCGTCCCATGCGCGGCTGTAGTCCACCTGAAACGAATAATCGAAACCATCTTGGCCCAGCCACAGCGTCATTAAAGAGCCGCCCATTTCACTCAAGGCATCTACACCGCGCAAAGTAATGTCAATGGCTTCTTGCCGCACAGATTTCGACGGATTTGTGAAGGCACCGAGTTTGAAGCCAGGGTCCGTGTAATAGCGCATGGCCAGGCCATTGAGTGACATGTCCAGTGAATCCAGTTGCCGGGAGAGCTCTGCTGGCGTGTCGTCTTCAAAGTGATCGGGGTAGTTAAGGTCTGCGGCGTTCAAGCCTTCGACGGTGGCCGCTCTGCCCAGCAAATCGCTAGTGGTGATCTGATTTTTTCCTGGCCAGTACTCATTCGCACCGATTTTGAATGCGTTCAATCGAGCGGCATAGCGTTGATTCGTGTTAAAGGTCATTCAGTTGATTCCTGGCTGCTATCGGGGGTGCAGGTGTCGGCGATTTGCCGCCTATCTCAGTATGTACCTGCTTTGCACATTGCATAACTTAACAAAAAAATGATAATCTGTAAATTCGTGATGTAAATCAACCTGGAGAGAGGAATGAAAGCGAAGCGAATAATGACGTTGGCCGGTACTTTGGCCGTATTCAGTTTAAGCAGCGTGGCAGTGGCCCAATCACTTAGCCCATTGAATTCAGACACCGAAGCTGATCGGATGGACTGGAGCGAACTCAGCGAGCAGTTTGGTGAGATGCCCGCGGTACCAGAAGGCACCTCAGTAGGCGGTGTCTCCAAGACGTTGACTAACGAGTATTGGCGATCACTGGGCGAGGGCTACAAGAATATGGCAGAGGCTCAAGGTGTTGAGTTTGTCTATCAGGCGGCATCAAGTGAAGGAGATCAACTGGGTCAATTGGGTATCGCAGAAACGCTGATCACTCAAGGCTTCGACGCCCTGTTGTTTTCACCGCAAACAGACGTCAACCTACAGCCAGCTCTGGAGCAGGCCACCGAGAAAGGTATTCCAGTCTTAAACGTTAACGATGCTGTTATTCCTGGTGCCACTCACTATGTGGGTAATGTGCAGAAAGATAACGGTGTGCGTGCAGCCAACTGGTTTATCGAGAACAATCCTGATGGTGGGAAAGTCGCTGTGATAGAGGGTCAACCGGGCGTGTTCGCGGCAGGGCAACGCACGGCTGGTTTTACGGAAACCATCAATGCTGAAGGTACAGGTCTCGAAGTGGTTGCCAGTGTACCCGCTAACTGGAGTCGTGAGCTGGCTTATAACGCTGCGGCCACTATCATGAAACAGCATCCTGACTTGGTGGGCTTTTATGCCAACAACGATGGTATGGCATTGGGTGTTGTCGAAGCAGTGAAAGCGGCTGACATGCAAGCGCAAATAGCCGTTATCGGTACTGATGGAATATCAGATGCCTATGCATCGATTAAAGCTGGTGACCTGACGGGCACTATCGATTCATTCCCGATCCTGACGGGTGAAGTGGCGATGGAAGTCGTACTACGATTGTTAGCTGGACAAGACTTACCGCGTGTTGTTTCTACACCGCAGGCTTTGGTTACTGCCGACAATATCGAGCAATACTCAACGTCAGATCAGGCAGCGCTTCGCGAAGTACTGTTGAAGTAATTCTGTCAGACCGTATCCACGGCTGCCTGCCTTTCGGTCAGGCGTTTTAAAAGGTAGTCGTGGTTTTCAAGGTGTGTGTTTATCATGGCAGAGAGCACGAGTAGTGCAGCGAACGTCAGGCAGGGTGATGCGACTACCGATCGTTTACGCTTGGACGGCATTGCTAAAAGTTTTTCCGGACACGTAGCACTCGATCGAGTAGATCTGCACGTAAGACCCGGTGAGGTGCACGGTCTGGTCGGTGAGAATGGTGCCGGGAAATCCACATTGCTCAATATTTTGTCCGGCGTGCTGTCGGCAGACAATGGCACGATCACGATCAACGGCAAGTTGGCGAATATTCGTTCGCCGCTGCAAGCAAGAACCAGTGGCATAGCCATGATCCATCAGGAGCTACAGCATGTTCCTGAACTCAGCGTTGCGCAGAATATGTTTCTGGGGCGCTCGGTTACGCGAATGGGCGGTGCCATCGTGCATCGAAAGCATCAGGAGCAGGTGGCGCTCGAAGTGCTCTCAACACTGGATCCCAACATCGATCCTTCCGTACCGATACGCACGCTAAAAGTTGCCCAGCGGCAGCTGATTGAAATAGGGCGGGCGCTGATGGAAGACGCTCAAGTGATTGCTATGGACGAGCCCACTTCGAGTCTGACGCCCGCTGAGTTTCAACAGTTGGCCCGTTTGATAGAGGAGCTTTCGGCTAAGGGCGTCTCAATTATTTACGTGTCGCACAAGATGAACGAAATCTTCGAGGTGTGTTCGCGAGCAACCGTGTTAAGAGATGGTCGAAACATAACCGTTGCTGAATTAGCTGACACAAACGCTGCTGGCATTACTGCCAGCATGGTAGGTCGTGATCTGGTTGAAGCCACACATGTCTCTCACTCAACCAACAAACCCGTGCTTGAAATCAAGAACTTGAGTAGAGGCCGGTATGTGAAAGAAGCCACCTTTACGCTTCACCGAGGAGAGGTCCTGGGTATTGCAGGTTTGGTGGGGGCTGGCCGAACAGAATTGCTGCGGCTTATTGCCGGTATAGATCGTCCTGACTGGGGAACCGTTGAGATGCGCGGTAACTTGGTTGCCGGTCATGATCCGCGTGCTGCCATAAAAGCGGGTATGGGATTGCTGCCCGAAGAACGCAAACGAGACGGCATCATCAGAGACAGGCCCGTGACCTCTAATGTTGCATTGCCGTCCTTCCGGTTGTTTTCAAAACTGGGTTTGATCCGACGCAAGCAGATTGCCGATACTTCACTTGAAATACTGCGTGACATGGATCTCAGGCCTCTGGATATTAACAAGCCCATCGGCATGTTTAGCGGTGGTAACCAGCAGAAGGTCATTATCGGGCGCTGGTTGGCGGCCTCAGCGGACATCATGCTGTTTGATGAGCCTACGCGCGGTATTGATGTGGGTGCTAAAGCTGAAATCTACTCACTGGTTGAGAAGTTGGCAGCGGCCGGTAAGGCCATCATCGTCGTCTCATCGGAGATGCCAGAGCTTATACGGTTGGCCGATAGAGTGCTGGTCATGAGCGAAGGCAGCATCACTGGCGAATTACAAGGCGACGGTATCAACGAGAGCGCCATGCTCGAACTTGCTATTGCCACAGGCTGACGTGTCAGTCGCATCAGCAAACTGAGCATGAAATACAGGCCGATATAGAACACACGGGCTCATACGAACTATTTTTTCGGAATCGCTCCTATGGCTCGAACTCGACATGGGAAGGTTTCTAACAATCTGCAGTCGGAACAGTAAACACTATGGTTAACGATCAAACTTCAGCCCAGGCTAGCCGCTCTGGATTCAAGTTTCCCATCGGCATGCGCGATCTGGGAACCCTGTTTGGCCTGGTTATTATCGTTGTTGTATTTTCCTGGTTGAGCCCGGTATTTCTGACGGCGCCAAACCTGATTAATATTCTGCAGCAATCCTCGATTAATGCGTGTATTGCACTGGGCATGACGCTGGTTATTGTGTCTGGGGGCATTGATTTGTCAGTGGGGCCAATTGCCGCGCTTGCGGCTGTGGTTGCTGCATCCCTGATGGTTGCCGATGTGCCAATACCGCTGGCTATCATGGCGGCACTGGGTGTTGGCGCTCTGTGTGGTCTGTTCAACGGAGTCTTGGTTGCTTACGCCGGCCTGCAACCGTTTATCGTCACATTAGGCGGGCTCTCGTTATACCGCGCACTGTCACTGATATACACAGGTGGCAATCCGGTTTTCGGTATTCCGTCGGAATTCAGGGCGCTCACCAATGGCGATGTGATGGGGATCCCGACCCCGGTGGTGATCGTCGCTGTTATTGCCCTGATCTGCTGGATAGTGCTAAACAAAACGCCCTTGGGTGAATATCTGATGGCGGTGGGCGGGAATCAGGAGGCAGCGAGAATTGCAGGGGTGCCGGTGGCACTGACGAAAATTTCTGCGTTCGTGATCTCAGGAGTCCTAGCCGCGGTTGCGGCGTTGATTCTGGTAGGAAGATTGGGTGCAGCTGAGCCTACGCTGGGTAATCTTTGGGAGCTTGATGCCATCGCAGCGGCTGCTATTGGAGGGGCGTCATTGATGGGCGGGAAGGGCAGTATCGTTGGAACCATACTTGGCGCGATAATTCTGGGTTCCCTGCGTAACGGCTTAACTCTGATGAATGTGCAGGCCTTCTATCAATTGTTGGCGACAGGAATTATCATCATCGCTGCCATGCTCATTGACAGCGCCACACGTAAAACTAGATGAATAAATTTGGAGCCCACGACCCAAGAGCGGTCGGGGCACAGATTCGTATGCAGATTCCCAATCTGACACCGCTTGAAGCTCAAGTGCTCGATACGATGACAAGCCGCACGGATTTTGCGGAAACCACTGGCTTGAAAGAAGTAGCGGTCAGTGCCGGGGTGTCAGAGGCGATGATCGTCAAGATCGTCAAAAAGGTCGGTTTCAGTGGGTTTCGGGAGTTCAGGCTTGCGCTAACCACCTATAACAATTCTGATACTGCTGGCCTTTACAGCGAAATATCACCGGACGATACGTCAAGGGAAATTGTAGAGAAAGTTTTTAGAACTGCCAAACAAGCCTTGGAGGAAACTCTGGCGATACTCGACATTACGGGCTTCGATCGAGCTGCTTCCATTTTGCACAGTGCGCGCCACCGAGACTTTTACGGTATTGGAGGGTCGGCACAGATTGCGCGAGATGCAGCACACAAGTTCTTGCGCATAGGCTTACGCGCCAGCGTCCATGATGATGCTCATATGATGCTGATGTCGGCATCGGTGCTCGGTCCTGAAGACTGTGTTCTGGCGTTCTCGCATTCAGGTACGACGCGTGCGGTGCTTGAACCGCTTGAAATTGCACGAGACAAAGGTGCACGCACCATCGCGATTACCAACTACGTAGATTCGCCCATTAGCTCCCTGGTGGATGTTGTGTTGTGTTCAACGGCACAAGGCTCACCTTTACTGGGTGAGAACGCGGCTGCACGCATTGCGCAGCTGAGTATTCTGGATGCGCTTTTTGTCGTTATTGCTCAGCAGGATGCGGATGTGTATGAGACCAATCTTTCCAAGACGATGAACGCTGTGGGTTCAAAGAGAGCAACGTAATAATGAGCGCTGATATGCCTGAATCCCGTTCGAAGCCTACCGCCGTCGTGGTATTGGGCAGTCTTCACTATGACATCATGGTGGAAGCTCCCGATCGTCCGGTGAAAGGGGAAACTGTTACCGGAACACGCTGGTATCCTAAATTCGGTGGAAAAGGCGGTAATCAGGCTGTCGCGGCGAAGCGCCACGGTGCAGATACTCGATTGATCAGTGCGACGGGTAGCGACAATTTTGCCGATTATCTTCATGCAAGACTTGCCCAGGTCCACATCTCAAGTGAACATGTAGAGCGATTCGATGAAGTTGCTACCGGCATGAGCGTGGCAATTCAGGATTCAGATGGTGACTATGGTGCAGTGATAGTCTCAGGAGCCAATCTGGTTATTTCGCCCAAAGCCATCGAAACCCCGGCTATATGGGAAAAAGCCACTGTACTGCTGTTGCAAAACGAGGTGCCTGAGTCGCTGAATATCGTCGCGGCAGCTAAAGCTCGTAGCCTGGGTCTCACTGTGTGCCTTAACGCAGCACCGGCACGTGATATGTCTGCACAGTTTCTGGAGTTGGTGGACATACTCGTGGTTAACACGGTTGAAGCAGAAGCATTGGGCAGTGACACTGTAGATTCTCTGATCACCGCTGGTATCGCTGCACAGAAACTATCCAGGCGTTTTCCCACCGTCATCGTTACAGCAGGCGGTGATGGCGTAGCTGCCTGTTCGGCAGGCGGTGATATTAAAAGCATACCCGCGAAACCCGTCTCGGTGGTCAGTACTCACGGTGCTGGTGATGTTTTCACCGGTGTGTTGTGCGCCGAATTAGCAATAACCACACCGTTGCCAGAGGCGATTAGAATCGCTAATGAGCAAGCAGCCGATCATGTTGCCGCACTATAATGGATATATTCGAAGCTTTGAGTGAAGACTAAGCTCCTGGAGAGAAATGTATGATTCAACGAACCATGTACGTTCTTGCTGTGCAGGATTTGCAGTCGTCTGCCAAGTACTACAAAGAGATTCTCGGATTCAACGTGCATGAGATTGGAGATGATGGGTGGCGAATGTTTGTCCGTGATGGGTGTCGTATCATGGCAGGACATTGCCCCGATGCAATCCCCGGCAAGGAGCTTGGAGACCACGCCTACTTTGCGTATCTAGTCCTGGATGATGCGGAGGCTTACTACTCTGAGATAGTTGAAAAGAAAGCTGAAGTGACTAAGACGCTGCGTGATGAATCGTGGGGAATGCGTGAATTTGGAATCCGTACGAATGATGGGCATCGGATTATGTTTGGGCAAGAGATCGGCTAATAAGTACAAACGGAAAATAGAACATTGAAGGTGCACCGTGCAAGGGTGCCATTTCACAGCAGGTGAATTTCCTGCCCGGCAAAGGTTAAGTTGAAGTAAAAGTAAAAGGGCTCATTCACCAGGCATTTGTCATTCAATGTTGCCCTTGGTGACTGAATCAAGGCCATGAAAAATGTTTACAAGCTATGGATAGTGAAAAAAATGGATGGACCCAAAACAGCCGGAGCCAGTGTTGGTGCAGCCACTGGCTTCTGCTGTTGGTTTTTACTCGGGTTTATGGGTCTTCCGAAGCTATTGATCTATCTATCGGGAATATGGATGATTGAGCCTGTGCTACGGTTTTTCGGAGTGCATGGTCAGGTCAACGTACTTATTCCGGCGTTCTTCGTATGCATCTTATCGTTTGCCCTGTATGGCTGGCTCTTAGCAGCTGCTGCTACATTGCTCTCTAGAGGTGCTGAGCAAGATTAATGAGATCAAGGTGTCGCTAGACCCCAGTGTTGCATAAAATTTCGAGTCCAGAAGCTTATAGAGCTGTATATAAGGCGCTGCACGGAGTTTTTACTGGATTGAGTCGGGCCGCGCAGGCCTAGTCACTCTAGGTGAGATCCAGAAAAA
>Ga0209831_1003103_pt1 | contig 13962 bp, 16 predicted proteins | sample Maine_Asex4_meta_FD_187451 | JGI IMG/M metagenome (GOLD analysis project Ga0209831, IMG submission 187451) | Marine algal microbial communities from Maine, USA - Maine_Asex4_metaG (SPAdes) (version 2) | ecosystem: Host-associated > Algae > Red algae > Unclassified | place: Maine, USA | collected...
ACGGAGCCGCACCTTCTGCTAGATGGTCTAGACCAACGCAAGCCACCCCCGGCAACGGCCGACGAGTATGTGATTGACAAACTCCTAGGCTTACACCAGACTGGCGACAGCTATAGCACGAAGGTGCGCTGGTTCGACTACGGGTCGAAAGACGACACCTGGGAACCCCTGGAGAATCTTCTACGCAACCTGGTGGTGCGCTTTCTTCGACAGAATAAGAAGCATGTATTGCTGATCCCCGAATTTCGTCCTCGGGGACAGAGACCGCGACTGACTCTGACAAAGAGCACTCTATTTGTTTAACACGACAGTAAGAAGGCATCGAGGCCAATATGATGCCCGCATTTGGTTCCAGGACCTTGCATCCAGCAGAACTCACTGTTGGTTGCCGCTGGATCCGCTTTTCTTGGTATGGAGCAAGCTGCCCACGCGAGATTCTGAGATTTTCTACTGCTCCCTCGCAAGAAGTGCAGAAAAAAAGAGGCGCTGATGTTGGTTTCCAGGCTGTATGGGGACATGTAAGCAATCAGAAGCATTAACTCAGTCCCAGGGGCGCATCTGATTGGTGGTGAGAGTCGGTCCGCAATTCAGTCTCTGTCTACCAGGACAAAACTCGGGAATCAGCAATACCAGGGTATGAATGGCAAACGCCAACACGGCGAAGTCGCCGACAAGCCGGGCTCACAACCGTGGCGAACATCGTCATGGACACCACGTGGATACCCACTATCCAACATGTCCATGTTACCGGTGACGGGGTTATCCATGCCAATGTCTCGAGGACAGATTTAACTACCACCGCCACATTTGAGGTTGTACTTCTTGTCGCGTGGCTTAAGTTGACTCTACCCACCATGACACGCAACATTGCGTATGATCCGCAACTTGCCTTGCGGCATTTCCCTCGGCTAAACCGTGCTTACGGTCCGTACACCTGCGTGTGGCCAAAATTCGCGCAAGCGACACTGATAGAATCCGATCCCTCGGTTCCAGCGCTCCCAAACGGATTCCTCGTACCACCAGTATAGCACTTGGATTCAATCCTTCGTCGCCTGGCGACCTCCACAGAGGAAGCGACCGTGGTCATCCCACAATGGACAAACACCAGTTGGTACGCAACCGCCATACGCGCATGTTTCGAGTACGAAGTACTTTTATCAACAGATGCAAGGGATACGAATCCCACACCATGGTTCATGCTGGCTCGCCACTTCCTCCATCGCTCTGGTGATAAACAGAAGAACTGTGAAGTGGATACAAACATGTCAAACGACAAACAATCACAAGACGACGAAAAATCAACACCTTAAAGGCGTAAGCCCAAGATATTGGCACCCCCTGCAGCCATGGTCAACCGAGCAAGGCACTTAACAGTGAACCCTGCTACTCTTCCTCCTCATCGCTACGACGCGAGTCGCGACGGCAAGGGTGGCGAGAGCCAACGCTGGCCCCCGACTCCTGGGAAACGCTATGCGCACGCGTGTTGCGCGCCGACGGCGGGGCCCCGCCTGACGGCCCCCCGTCCGCATGAGCGCGACGCCCCAGATCGCTCTGGGCATTGAAGCGCGTCGGCGCTACCGCTTCCTCCGGCTGAACAGCCTCGAGGTGCTGAGAAAAGCGCTCGTAGTTGGCATCGCCATCGACGGCGCCAGCCAAGGCCTGCACAATATTGTCCAAGGCCGGCTCAACCCCTCGCCCGTCCGCCCGCTCCACAGCACGGCGCAAGCCAGTAACTTGAACAACCAAGGCATGCGCCACCGCTGACGCAGCAGCCCAACGGGGCGCGCGAAGGCGCACGTCGCGCACGCGCGCCGACCCAAACAGGGCAACCGCCGCGGAGGACGAGGCACGCGTCGGCCAAGTGGCCTCGATGGCCCGTGGCGGCGATATCGACCGCGAGCGATCGCGACGCGGCGAACGCGGACGGTGGTAACCACCACGATCGCCACTGATGGCTTAAGCCCCCACCGAATGGGTCTGCTGACCGCGACGCCACACCCCAAGGTGACTCGGAGGAACCGTTGCCACATGGGCAGGCGCGTTCGGTTCAGGTGCTCAATCGAAATTCACACACGCGTGTCGAAGGCAAAAGCCTACCTCCTTGGTCGCATCGACCGTCACGCGCACCTGTCGCGCCTCGCCGGTGTCTTGGTCCCGACGGACCACGTCCTTAAGGACGACCTTCCAAGGGAACACGTCCATTGCGCGGCGCATCTTGCTATACAAGGCATGTGGCGCCTAGCCGTCAGGCGCCTCACGCAGTTTGGACTTGTCCAGGACGTCAAAGTGACGAAGTGTCTTCTCGTCCAGACGGACAAAATCCTTGTCCTCTTGAAAGGTGCGAACCCAAGCAGCAGTCAGACTGCAGTAGTACTCCGAGTACACAATCTTTCAAGCAGAACTATACTCGCTTCGCAACGAGTCCGCCAGGTACGACACCACAACCGGGGTCGCCACCCAAAGATTGGTCTTGGGCTCCCAGTCGGGAACTGGCGGAAGCCATCAAGACAAGTCAAACGACTTCGGCGCCCGGAGGAATCCGGCTGACCACTCCGTCGGCAATAACCCGCAGCCGCGAAAGAACCGTGTGTCCGCCGCGCGGCGATGATCGCTCGCGAACAGCGGCAGCGGGAAGTGGTTCGGTAGCTCGCTCATGCAAGGGCTTCGATCTTCACAGACCGCATCGTTCTCCTCCGCCGCCACCAGCGTAAGCTGATTCAGGTACTCCGCCAAACCGGCACCGTGGCCGATCGGGACCGCGAGGTCCGTGGCCACCGAGCGCCCGAAGAAGACGGCCTTCGGCCAGTTCCGCCACAAGCGGCGAAACAAGTTGGCTGCCGCCTCGAAGGTCTCGGTCCCCTTCACGTGAAACAACAAAGCTTTGATGTACACCAATCGGTGGAATGGGTGCAAGGGCACTTGGTACCAAATATCTTCGTTGCAAAACGACATGACCTCGTATATACGGCGCTGTGGCCTCTGGTTCCCAAAGAACGGGTCCCCGTGGGCCTCGGTCACGCGGTCCCCAGCATAGCTGGGCGCACCGTGTTCGGCCAACACGTCGACGAAGCCCGGCAGGGCCTCGTACCGCGCGTGAAGAAGCCGAGTGTGCGCGCGAGCGCGGTTGCGAATGCAAATGTCATACAGACCTTGGTCAGCGACGACCGGGACCCCGTCAACGACCTCGGTTGGGCCAATGTGCGCATATAATATGCCGCTAGGCTTGAACTGTTGCAGAATCTCCGGGTCGGTGGACCGTTCGACATCGGGTCCGTCACCCTCCACAACGTGAGCCACAAGCGCCTCGCCGGTGGCGTTGCCGCCGTCAACCGCCATCGCTGCTTGGTCCGCCATGCTGGTACCTGGGTGCGAACCCTTCCCTCCCCCGTACGTAGCCGCAAGGCAAACCGCCCGCGCCGCAAGGCAAACCACCCGCGTCGCCGGCCTTGCCGCCCTTGTCTTCGTCGCCCTCGCCGCCGGCCTTGCCGCCCTTGCGCGCCGCCGCCGGGCTCGCCGGCCTTGCCGCCCTTGCCGCCGTCGCGCTTAGCTGCCGGGCTGGCCACCGGCGCCAACGGGCTCTTCGCCCTTGCCTTCGGCCTTGCCGCCCTTGCCCCCCTTGCGCGCCGCCACCGGGCTTGCCGCCCTTGCCGACTTGCCGCACTTGAGCCCCGCCGCCGGGCGCGCCGCCCCCCCCCAGCCCCTCGCCCACACTCACCGGGTCCTTAACCTCGCGGATGGCCACCTCGCGGTTGAGCACCCCTACTCAAGAAATGCCGTTGGGCCTCAACCTGTGCGAGAGCACGAAGACACGGGATGGCCCCGTGCCGACAAATGCGGACCTGCACACGACACGGTGGTGACCGGTCTCAGGGTACGTACCCCCCCCTCGGTAACACGGACCCGCGTCCCGGCTTTCGCCTTGTCGCCGGGGGAGTCGAACCCCGACGAAGTAGGCGCCACCCGGCAACGACGACGGTAACCCCAGCACGTGCTGTACGACACGTCCGCACACCGGCGGGTCTTAACCCCGACACTCGTCACCCGGCACCCGGCCGCCTGGCCCACACTCCGACGCAGACCCGCCTGCGCGGGCGTGCTTACGCGTAAGCTTCGATCTGACCCGCAGCGCAAGCTGCTCGCCACACACGCACGCGCGTGCGTGGCAAGACGGTCGTGACCGGCGCCGGCGAACCGCCACGTCCCCCCGATTGGGACTGGGCGGCGCCCCTGCACGACTCCCGCCGCCTGGGCGGTTGCGCCCGCGCGGGCCCGTACGAGTCCGCGATCGCCCAATCGGGCTTCACCATCCTCGGATCTCACCGGGACGCTTGGAATCTTGCGTTGGAGGTACATCGCATATCTCTGCTCCAAATTGGCAATTGGCCGCAAGTAGCCCCCTTGACGCGCCCAAGCCCATGTATTGTGGGCGTTGGCCTGTGGCACGCCCTTTGGGGGGTAACTTCCGCATTGTTCATTTTTGATTGTTTGTTTGCTTGCCTGTCTTATCTGTCTGCCGGCACTCATTACGATCGCTTGTGATCGGACGGCCGATCGACTAGTGCCCTCGTTCATATTAAATCACCATGGGTCCGGGGTCGCCGTCGTGGGCACCACCCGGCTCCGCATCGGATGCCCTTCAACAAAAGGTCTTTCTTCCTCGCTGCGACGGCGATAGAACTCGCTTTATTGCTTGGCTACGGTCGGTCCCAGTACACTGGTAATTGCACCAACGTGATTAATACGACAGCTGCGGTGGCGGCAGCGGCACCCTTCTTCTCGCCGCACGCCGTGCCCGCCTCGGCAATGTGAATGTTTGTGCCCCCGTGCGCGCTGGCGGCTATGGGCCCGGCCGGCGTGCCTGGAGTGAGTGCGTTGCCGAGCGCGCCACCGCCCTCAAGGCCAGGGTATTGCACGCGCGTGACTGGAATTCCCACACAACCCCGATTTGTTCCCTGGCCTTATGGACAGGGTGCTCTCAAAGTGCAGTGATGCACACATATACTTGGACCAAAACACTTGCCCTGAGTTTCAGAGGTGGCGTGTCCTCAGGGATCTGAGGGCGTGTCAGTGCGGGAAGGGTCAAGATGACGCTAAAAGCGAATGGTTTACGTGGCTGAGAAAGACTGTCCTGCCACAGGGGTCACGGGGACCGGACAGCGCCTGCCCCCTTGCCCCCCCCACCGCCCCGAGTTGCGCACGGCTACCGCGTGCAGCGACTTCCGGGGTTCGACGCGCCCACGATGACTCGCGGGTGATCGTGCCTGCGCGCCTGCTTCTGTTGCGGCGGCGCGTCGGCCGTTGCTGACGCCATCTAGCGGCGCGGTTAAAGGCGCCCCGTCACGCAGCGGTCGGTCCCAACGGCCCGCCCGTGCGCCGTGTCTGCCTTCCCGCCCGCCGTGCGCAGGTGCGCTGCGCGACGGTGTGACGACCCCACCTGTGGGCGCCGCGCGACGCCGGCGGGCCGCCGCCGCTGCGGTGGCGGAGGCAGTACCCCTCTCCCCGCCCCGCGCCCCCCCCACCACGGCAACGTGACTGTAGGTGCCTTCGTGCGCGCTTGCCACCATGGAGCCGGCCTGCGCGCCTGCGCAGCGAGCCCAGAATCATCGTCAAAAGCACGTCTGTTTTTTCCTGTTTTGAGCCTCTTGGAGGCCCGTATTCCTGTTTCAATAAACAGAATTCCTGTGCAAAAGACAGACCGACCCCCCTTGACAGGATCTCAGAGGCCATCCCATGCGAGGTCCTTTAATATTTGTGTTTGCGAGAACAAGAATCGTTCCTCACTCCACACATTGCGCCTGTTAGCAGGGCCATAGATGCTTCTCCGTCTCTCTCTTTTTCTGGAAGGGTGAAGTGTATACGTCTTATGCTGTGTCTCTCTTTTTACGAGTGGAGATGCATCTATCCCGGCGAACAGATGCTTTTGGCGCCCGTTCTGGAAAATAGCAGCCCTGACAGAGCCCCAGGGCGGTTTGCAGATTATCTGTTCGTCCCAAGACACCCAAAAGCAGACGTGCTCTTGAAGACTGTTTTGGGCCCGCTGCGCTGGTGGTGATGCGTCGCCGAGCGCGCCACCGCCCTGATGGCCAGGGTGTTATTATAATGCACGCACGTGCCTGGAATCACGAACTGGTACAGTTGTCACGTGCTGAGGAGGGACGGATACAGTCAAAGCTGGTCGACGCGATTGGGGCCGGATTGGGGCCTGATTGGAACGTCGCGTTCCCATTGGCTAGAACGCACTTGTGCGCGCCGTGCACGCGCCTTCCAGACAGGGCCTAAGGGTAAGGTTGGCATATCGGTAAATTTGGTCGATAAACGATATAGGTAAGGGTCGGTATCCCGATCGATAATCGGTATTTGTCAATCGCTCAACTGTCGATACATGTCAGTATGGTACTTCTGTTGGTACTTATGATTGGGAGGAACTCTACTGATGCCACACAACATACGAGGCACCTGACAGACCCACCATATTTTTGTCACCGACCAGACAGACCAGCAAACCAGCCGCGATACATAAGATACTGAGCGCATAAGGCACCAGTGTCTGGCAAACATACCCTCCCGCGCCAGTCCCGGTGGCCCGCTCTGCCGGAGCAAGGGTGCCCACTGCCATCTCATGACGTGCCTGGGTATCTCCAAAAGGTAGTGTGGCGGTTGCGCACCATCGGTGCCACCAAGTTCCCTTTGCGCCATACTGTTGGCAGCAGAGTGGGCGAGCAGTCTGCTATCGATATGTGTGCATTGATGCATGAGGAAAAGAGAGCGTGGCTTGGCATGCAAGAGAATAATTGACAGGGGGGCGAAGATATGGGTCCAAGCTACCTCAGGTCAGGCACGGTCGAACTCGTGGCGCTGGTTGGGTGGAGTGCAGATGCGAGCAGTTGCACTGTGAGATGGAATACTATCTTCGAGAACATCTGCAGGATTATCACTTTGAGATATATAAAATGTTATCTCCTGGATTTATGGTCAAACAATTCTGAAGATGATGGCACAGACCGCCCTGGGATTGCTTAGAGCGAATCCCGAAGATAGTCTGGAAGCGGACTGTGGAATCATTCGGGGAGCAATATCGCGGATCGTGTCATGACGACTGCGAGACGACAGCGGGATCGTTGCGAGAATCGTTCTAGAGACTGTTCTCGACGATAGTCCAGCGACATTTTTCCATCAACAGCTATACTACACAGGTTGCGCAATCGTTTTGCTGATGATGGTTTGGAGAAAAAGGAAACAGTAATTTCCCTAAACCAGTTCGTCAGAACAGACCGCTCACATAGATTTGAAGATCACCCAGAGCCTTGTCAGTGCGCTTGTCTCCAGCTCTATCTTTTTTTCACATTCCGTATGATGGCTCGCTGACTAACCCAGAATGCCATTCCGGTTGACCATCTGCTGATACAGACTGAAGAACGAAGTGGAAGCTCGTTCCACGTTCATTCGCGGGACATGTGTTAGGCGACTATCGTGCCACCCTGTGTGTAAGTCAGACATGAGAACGATCCTCATCACTGTCCGTTGGGTAATGTGCCAGCAGGCTTCGCAGTCCGTCTGAAAGATCTACATCAATGTCTGTCCTGGACCCTATCGGCCTGCTCTATTTATTGCACCTGCTCATGGACTGTCTGCCAGAAGAACTGCATAATAATTCTGTTGCTCATCCGTTTGTTCATCAGTCGAACACGCTGATTTTCTGCCCTGCGACCAGTCTCAGAGACTGTTTTCGAGAAAGAAATAAAGACGTGATGAGATATGGTTCTTCGCTTCATCTACTACGTTGTTATACGAGACTGTCTTTTGGGCAATGAGAAAGAATAAGTCAATTAAAATAATAAACGCACAGAGAGATAAAAAACAAAAAAACGGAGTAGAAACAGCAACCCGCCAAGCATATGATGATCACTCGGGCTGTTCTAGTCCGCCTCTTCATCAGCAGATAGGTTGAACTGAGAGGCAGCAATGTCCTTGAGCTCGTCGCAGATGCACTGGACGACTGAATTGCGTACGTCGGCACTGTCCGGCCGGAAGAGCTTAGGCATCTCGTTCTTCTCAATGTAGCTCTTGATGTGGTGTGCTCCCGCAGCCCGAGTCCCCGCGGTGATGTCCCCGGGATCGACGCACAAGAATTCAGCAATAATGGACGCAGCAGTTGCCTCCAAGTCCAGGAAGCACGTGGCTCTGGCATCAGAGTCGTCCAAGACCAACTGGTATCGAGTGACCCGGTCCGAGACTGCTGCGCTTGCTGGTGCCAGTTGATCTTCGTTGTCTCGTAGAACTTGAAGAGGCTGTATCGTCGCCTGCGGCACGCCAGCGTCCAAGTAGACGCCAATCTTGCGGTAGATCATCAGACGCGTCGCGTTCCGTCTGCGGTTGCACACGTTACGGAGCTTCCTGTTCAGCGCCATCTTGTACTCTTTCTTTTTCCCAATGCGACCGGCCACCGTAAAGTCAACCTTGGACACGGCCTTGTCCACGGCACGCTCCATGGCGGTACGAAGGCATCTTGCGCTGTCCTTCTTGGGCCCTTCTAAGTGACCTTTCGGGCAGATCCACGTCAGGCAGTCATGCATTGGGGCATCTTGGTGGTTCTCAATACGTCCAGCATCCATCTTGTTGTGAAAAATGGCCCGCACCATGTTCTGTCCGTACCGCGCAAACTCAGAGCACACAGCTGACTGAAAAAAGAAGAAGGAAATGGAAATCGGAAGGTGAAGACGTTAGTTATCGTACGGAGCGACCCTTGGCAGGCACGTCCTGGCAATTATCACACAACAAGCATGACTTCACGCATGCACCCCTATTCACCGAGGAGACCCATCGGTGTTTGACTTACTCTATGTTGGGACCATAGCTCATTTTCCAAGGAGGAACTTCTGACCGTAGCGGTCCGCTCAGATGTGGACCCAGGCGTGGAACCCGGTGTCGAGGGGCTGCCTCCCGACACTTCGCTTCCCGACATCGGGATCCGGAAGACCACGCCTGCACCAGACGTCTTCAAACAGCCAGAGACTCTGCAGTAGGCAGTCGTCGCCAGCTATGTGGAAAGCAGGTTGCCCGAGCACAAAGCGAGGACCAGCCGTTCAGCGTGCCCCTGCGGAGGAGCAGCCTCTTCCGGAGCAGCCCCCTTAAGCGCCACAGATAGTCAACCGCACCCGTGGGCAACAGACATGTAACCTGTCAGCAATCGTCCAATGTACCTTCACAGCAGCGCTCAAGTGCGACACAGACCTTTGACGTCCCGGCAGCCGTCGGGTGTCACCAGCCGAGCTCTGACCACGTAGAGAAGGGAAGCACGAGGCACGATGCAAATAGCTGTCAGGCGGAGCGCAGAGCACGTCCCGGCACTGTCACTGCCGCCACCAAGGGCAACACAGGCCGTCGTTACGGTGACACACGTCCGGGCTCGTTCTATCCAGCATAAATGAGAAGAAACGACAGGAACGGTCTGGCAGTCCTTGGCCGTCGCCCGTGGGAGCCCGAGCATGTAGCTTACTGAAGCAGAGTTCAGGGCGCCGTCAAATCAGGAACTAATCGCGACACAGACCGTCACCGTCTCTCCCGTCGTCGGAGGTTGGCAGCGGAGATCCCAGGATGTTGTGCGGATGTCGGTAGAGCACAGAAGATCGACGAAGCGTAACACGGACACAGACTCGGTCACTACAGCTCAAGTGGGTCGCACGCACGGTCAACGTCACAAGTGCACAACAGCAGACCGTCAACGTCTCGCAGTCTTCGAGCGTCGTTCGTGGGCGGTTCAGCCTCCTTGGTGGTGTATCAAAGGTCCACAACAACAACCCAGAGCGAAATCGGCCGTCAATATCTCTACGGTCGTCCGTAGTCGGCAGACGAGATCCCACGACGTAGCGTGGGGATGCGGTTAGAGAACAGGAGTCCGACGCAGCGTAACAATGATACAGACTCGGTCACTACAGCGCAAGTGGGCAACACCGACAATGAACTTCTTGCAGACACCAGGTGTCTCCAATACTGGTCCGATCATGTGACGCGGGGTAGGCGGTGACGGGAAGCGATCTGGCATCTCTCAGTGCCTCAACCGAGGGGCGACGCGAGATGTACCTGTGCGACCACTGCGATTGTGGCCATCGATCAGACCATGATTGTCGCATGGCTGTCTCATGAGGTCACCGAGATCCAGCCCACAGCAGAGCCCGAAGATCGTCGCGGTGCGCAGGTCGGGCGGAGGATTTCGCCGCATTCTCACACAAATGAAACGAATGAACAAGTGAAGCGCTTCGAAGCGAATCTATCTGGGCGTGACGTTCCTCAAAGAGCGGCGCCGCATGCTTGAACACGGCCATGCGAGGGATCGAGGGGTGTCACGTTTCGAAGGGATGCAGTTGCCATTCACCTACTGTATTTATATAGGCCATCGTTCAACCTCGAACATTCGCCAATTGTATTCACTCCCTGCAGCTGTCCACGGAAGAGCTGGTCGATCAGTGCGATCGATTGAGCACACGATCACAATTCAATGAAGCGCCGTCACCGCGAATTGGAAAATTCAGATTGCTGGCCAGGCTGCTCGGGTGGGGCTAAGAGTCGTGTCGTGAGGTCGGGCAGCGACGCTTTCCATTGTTCGTCCGTGCCCCCGCCGAGGAGCCGTCTTGCTGGACGGCGTCTTCTTCGCGGGGCCATGCCACGCCACGCCGCGCACCGCGCACTGCGCCCTAACCGGAGGTGACGCACGCCCCTGGGCTGTGCTCCCTCAAAGCCCCTCGTTGATCGACGCAACCTGAGGGTCGTGCGGTACGCTCACGAGTGCCTCGGCGTGACGCACCCTTCCGGTTGTGCGCTGCCTTCGCCGCGCGGAGAGCCTGGGCGTGACGCACCCTTCTGGTTGTGCGCCGCGTTCGCCGCGCGGCGTGCCTGGGCGTGACGCACCCTTTGGGTTGTGCGCCGCCTTCGCCGCGCGGAGTGCCTACGCGTGACGCACCCTTTGGGTTGTGCGCTGCGTTCGCCGCGCGGAGTGCCTGGCCGTGACGCACCCCTCGGGTTGTGCGCTGCGTTCGCCGCGCTGAGTGCGTACGCGTGACGCACCCTTTTGGTTGTGCGCTGCATTCGCCGCGCAGAGTGCCTGGGCGTGACGCACCCTTCGGTTTGTGCGCTGCCTTCGCCGCGCGGAGAGCCTTGGCGTGACGCACCCTCCGGGTTGTGCTCTGCCTTCCCCGGGCTGAGTGCCTGGGCGTGACGAGCCCTGTGGGTTGTGCCTTCCCCGCGTGCTCACGTCTTGCGTATGCGCGTCGGGTGCCTTTAAAGGCGAACGTGTGTACCAGCAAGTTGCGGACTCGCAATGAGCGGGCTTGGGGCTACACGGTGGGCCCCATTGCATCGTAAGAGAAAGCAGCCCACGCAGGGAGCGCGATCTGATGAGGACGGCGCATGTGCACCTGCTAGTACTGCGGGAGGAGGGTCCGCAGACAGTGCACGTGGACGGGGTGGCCCGGCGCGTGGCGCCGCGGTGGGACGATCACCCCCAACACCAGCGATCACTGGTCAAAGCTCTCTTGCTGAAGTACATTGATCCGTTCGTGTTGACCACGGCAGACGGAAACGTCTGGGACGTACTGGCTAGCAAGCGCCCGTTCTTCCCACCGAACTTTTTCCTAGACCACGATGTTCAGATCACGCGAGCCGAGCAACAAGCAGGTGACTTCATTGTGACCGCGGCTGGGGCACTCCACAGTGCGATGAACCTGGGTGTCAACCTCACGTCGGCAACCAACTTCCCCACCCCCTGCTGGTGGCGCCTTGGGATTGAGCACGGCGAGTGCGCCCGGGCGTTGGGCCGCCACGTGCCCTATCCTCTTGAGAAGATGATTATCCAGTCGTCTCAACACTTTGTAGCAGGGAAGTGGTGGTGGGGAGACGCGACCATCCTGGAAGCGTGCAATCCCGAGCACTTTTCCATGGACGTCACAGTGGCCGAGAAGTTTGTCTCCAAGTGCGTGGACACCATTGCAGTCTTTGTCAACTCCCGAGACGGGAAGGTGTCGGTGGTGCCTCACAGTGGCGTATCGGAAGCCGTGCGAAAGTTCCTCTGGATGGCCCGAACACCTCCGTCCCTGGACCCAAACGATATGCGCGTCAACCACTCCAGGGACGGCGCCCTTTGCAAAGACTGCAATGCCCTTTGCTGGGTCGCCGCCGTAGTGTGCCCTACGTGCATTAAGTACTTCTGGGCAAGAGCGCAGGTGGAAGCTCCTCTGTCATGCTGGCGCTGTGTCTCAACCACCTATGACGAGTGGCACCGGGAGGAAGTGGGCAAGAACACCATGATAGTCGTGAAAGGTTCCCACACCCACAGTCTGTGTGAGGATGCTGGGATGGAGCTTTTTCGTGGACTCAGGAGAATGCTTTGGCGGGTGGCATGAAATGCAGTCGCTCTTGATTATAATTTTTGGATCTCTTTTTCAATATTATTATCTTTCTAAAAAACGATATTATTTTCAATCTTCGCAGAGCTCTCCTTCCCATACGGTGGGCTACTCCGGGCCCAAGATAGACATAATGCGACATTATGTTCAGGCAGCTGAACAGTTCAGAGTGCAGCGCACACGTATCGACTTTTCAAATACCTACCAACAACTGGGGTTTCGCAAAAAAGCTGTACTACCAATTTCGCGTTGTTTCGCTGTGCATGAAGGGTTTGTTGACCACATGTGAAAGTATGACGGATGTTTTGAAGTTCGAAGCAGGGAAATCAATAAAGCAGATTACACTCGTTACGTTGGTTCACGGAATCAACCACATTTGAATGGGAAGCCGGACCGCTCGGAGAACAATCGGAAAGTCGACCCAATTGGAACAGCGAGCGCGAGCTCCTTCACGTTTTCGCAGGCTACGATGCACCGTCTCGCCGGGTCTTCAAGTTCTACCAATGATGGTCCGCCGTCGGCGGCTGCCGATGCAGTCTGGGAAGAGCCACTGTTGCCGACCGAGTGAAGTACCCGTGGCAGCCACCGCTGGCATGATATGAAAACCTGTTTCTAAATCGTAGCAACATCGACCACCTTGTAGAATTGCAATTCGGGCGCAGTTTCGGGCACAGGTTGTGCCGAGCTGGCTTCGGTCCGCGTCGGAAGGGTCTGCAACACGGAAACAGTAGCGCCTTCATGCACTTTGAAGAGATGACCGTTGCTCTTCGCACTCTTCCAGAAGCTCAATACCCTCCCAGCAGCGTGTTCGGTCCATAAAACGCCGACATGCGAACACTGCTTCGCTCCTCGTGTCGATCATGCCTCGGTACGCTTGTTCGGAAACCAAGAGCCAAATACGAGCTTGTGCTGAAGCACAGCTTCAGTTTCATGTCCGTCAGGATCTCTTAACCACTCCTGTGGAATTCCGTGCTTCTCAGGAGCCGCAACGACCCTGGAGAGCACCTCAACATCGCGCCATCTCTGCATTGAGAAGCCAGCAGGATCTTGACTGTTGCTCCGCGCGATTTCTCTCTTTGAGACTTGGTGGAACTTCTCGAAGAGCAGCTCGCATATGGTTGGCCCAATTTGCACCAGCGGCAGGGTCCGATAGAGAAGCTCGAGGAGTCTGTGCCCGCTTAGCTTTTCCCAATTGATCCCTTTCCTTGTGAGGGAGCCGAGCTCGGTCAGCAGAGCACATCCCAACAGCTGTAGCGTTTGAACGGTTGGCTTGTTGCGGATGGCATGTTCCCCATCGTTCCGAATTGTTGGGCGGAAGAACAACGCGTTCGTAAAGGCACGTAGAGCTATGAGCGCCAAAAGAACAGACGCTGCCAGCGTTGGTAGCACCGTTCGTGAGTGCATGTCATCCAGCACTGTCGGAGCAATAGTGAGAAGAACAGCATAGTCGGACATGGACAACGTCGTGCCACCCATCTTCTCTGGCTCAAACGCCTTGAGGACGGTATGTCGGGGCATATGCTGGGAACACGAACGCATGTTCATCACAAATTCGTCCCTTTGG
>Ga0209831_1003104_pt1 | contig 13962 bp, 8 predicted proteins | sample Maine_Asex4_meta_FD_187451 | JGI IMG/M metagenome (GOLD analysis project Ga0209831, IMG submission 187451) | Marine algal microbial communities from Maine, USA - Maine_Asex4_metaG (SPAdes) (version 2) | ecosystem: Host-associated > Algae > Red algae > Unclassified | place: Maine, USA | collected...
ATTGCGTTTATTTACTCCTCCCTGCCTCTAATACCATTTTTCGCTGAAGGCGAATAAAGGTTTATAGGCTTCCCTCCATCCTAATGTCTGGAGCGGAATTTACTTCCGACCAACGTATTTTTTAATTGATTGATCCATTAGCCTCTTTTTGGCAGGTATTGTTTTTAGAACTGGTGTTTTATCCTTTTTTGGGTTTGCGTTTATTTACTCCTCCCTGCCTCTAATACCATTTTTCGCTGAAGGCGAATAAAGGTTTATAGGCTTCCCTCCACCCTAATGTCTGGAGCGGAATTTACTTCCGACCAACGTATTTTTTAATTGATTGATCTACTAGCCGTTTTTTGGCTGGTATTGTTTTTAGAACTGGTGTTTTATCCTTTTTTGGGTTTGCGTTTATTTACTCCTCCCTGCCTCTAATACCATTTTTCGCTGAAGGCGAATAAAGGTTTATAGGCTTCCCTCCATCCTGAGGTCTGGAGCGGAATTTACTTCCGACCAACGTATTTTTTAATTGATTGATTTACTAGCCGCTTTTTGGCAGGTATTGTTTTTAGAACTGGTGTTTTATCCTTTTTTGGGTTTGCGTTTATTTACTCCTCCCTGCCTCTAATACCATTTTTCGCTGAAGGTGAATAAAGGTTTATAGGCTTCCCTCCATCCTGAGGTATGGAGCGGAATTTACTTCCGACCAACGTATTTTTTAATTGATTGATACACTAGCCGCTTTTTGGCAGGTATTGTTTTTAGAACTGGTGATATTTTTATAATCCAACGAAACATAAAAGCTTTGGTCTGTATGGACTAGCAGTAAATACAAGTCTTGCTTTGGAAAAAAAATAGCTGAAGTTTATCGACTTCAGCTATTTTATAATACATGCGATTAATTAGATTAATACACGTTAGTCATTTATTCCAATATTTCCTTGAGCTACGATAGTCATTAATTCTGCAGCACTCAAATGAACATTCACATAGCCATCAATAATTTCTAATGCTTGATAGTTTATTGCTGATCCATCATCAAGAGTTCTGATACTAGTCACACTTGTGCCAGTAGTCCCGTCGACTGGGTTAAATGATACAGCAATCGGACCACCAGTAGCCGCGTCATTTGTATGGATATGAGCTGGGTGCATACCACCATCTGGTGTTCCATCCAATTCGATTGTAGCCAGTATAGATCCATCTTTTCTTTCTTCAAACGTGATCTCTCCAGAAATTCCTGGTACATCTTTTTCGTCAAGATCAAAAGATTCAGACTCGCCTGTCAATTCATTAGAACCAATATCTCCTTGAGCTACAATCGTTGCCAACTCTGTAGCACTTAGGTGTACATTGACATAAGCATTTGCTGTAAGTACATCATTATAATCGAATGGTGATCCATCGTCAGCAGCTCTAATTTCGGTTAGACTTTTTCCTGATGATCCATCTACTGGTGTAAGAGAAAGCAATATACCACCTGACTCTGCGGCACTATTCATATGAATGTGTGCTGGGTGTACACCACCATCTGGTGTACCGTCAAGATCGATTTCTGCCAAAGCATTTCCATTTTTTCTTTCACTGAAAGTTACCTCACCAGAAATACCATCTACAGCGCGTTCGTCTAAGTCGTAAGATACTGATTCTCCTGTAAGTAGATTTGAACCGATATCTCCTTGGGAAATAATTACATCAAGTTCTGTTACTGACTTATGGATGTTGACATAAGCATCAAGATTGTCGATTTGGGAAAAGGTAATACCATTACCATTATCATCTTTATCAAAGATGGTAACACTATTACCAGTTGCACCGGCAACAGGAGTTAACGAAATAAGAATATCACCTCCTAATGCAGCACTGTTCATGTGTACATGCGCTGGGTGTGAATCTCCATCATTTGTATCGTCTAGTGATATTACTGCCTGAATAGTTCCATCAGTAAGCTCCGTGAATTCTATGTCACCATCAACGTCAGAGCCAGATACTTCATCCAAGTCGTAGCTAAATGAATTTCCAGTTGTATTATCTTCATCATCATCTTTATCACAACTTGTCAACGTAAATGCGGCAAAAGCTAGTAGAACTAGCCAGTAATTGAACAAATTTTTAGTCATCTTTAAATTAATTTTTTTTGTTTATTAATAGTTTATTTCATAACACTTATAAGGTACGTGTGCAGTTATTGTTTCGGATTTAATTTAACATATCTGTTAATTTCACTTCAAAAGCTGAGATTTTGTATTTCATAGCATTTATTCAAACTTTAAAGCTCCTAACTTTTTGCGAAAGCAAAACTATACAACAAAGTACCCTCAATATAGTTGAGCTAAAAGCTAGATTGTAATGGAAGTATTTTCCTGACGCATTTATGCTTTGGTGATTTTCTAAACTGTGGCTGAATCATAATTATTGTTTGGCATGAAAATTTTAATTTGTTTCCAAGATTAAGATACCGCTCATGCAATTTATTAGCTAGAAAGATTTTGACCTTTCGGTAAATAAGATTTTTAATTTTGGCTATCACTTTACGCCAACGATAGCTTTGAAGAAAATTATATATTATCTGAAATATATAACATTGTTTCGTTGCTGAAGGAATCGTCAAATAAGTTCGATAAAGAAAAGCTATTATTTTTAGGATTTTATCATGTTTCAATTAAAATTTATCATAGGTTTCGGTATTGTCTGCTTAAATCTAACGGATAGTCAAAACCAAAAGTGAGCAATGTTTATGATGATATGGCAATGAAGGCCAAATTTATAAGAAACAATCAGAAGTACTTGTCTTAGCCTCAGAAACTGTTGTACATTTATATATGCTTTGTGATAGAAACCATATCCTACTCCCTAATCTACATCTGCTCTTTTTTTTCGCTCACTACATTTATATCATCAATTGAAAGTCTGTATAGCAGAAAAACCGAGTGTAGCTAAGGAGATTGCTTCCGTCATAGGAGCCAATAGCAGAAAAGATGGCTTCTATGAAGGCAATGGCTATCAGGTCACTTGGACTTTTGGGCACTTCTGTACATTGCTGCCTCCAGAGGATTACAAGCCGCAATGGAAGCGCTGGGACATAGATTCTCTGCCCATGCTACCCGAGCACTTCAAGACCAAATTGATGGCTGACAAAGGAGTCAAAAAGCAATTCAAAACAATTAAAGCACTTTTTAAAAAGGCATCGGTGGTTATAAACTGCGGTGATGCCGGGACTGAAGGTGAACTGATACAGAGATGGGTAATCAAGGAAGCGGGCTACTCTGGATCTGTTGAGAGACTATGGATCTCTTCGTTAACTTCTGAGGCGATAAGAAAAGGTTTTCAAGAATTGAAACCAGCCAGTAAATTCGACAACCTGTATTATGCGGCCAGCTCGAGAGCTATCGGTGATTGGTTACTTGGTATGAATGCCACTCGACTATACACCTTAAAGTATGGGGGTTATAAGCAAGTTCTTTCTATCGGAAGGGTGCAGACTCCTACACTCGCGATGCTGGTCAAAAGACATCTGGAAATTCTAAATTTTGTTTCGCAAGCTTATTGGGAACTACATACCATTTATCGTAAAGTCACCTTTAAAAATACTACCGGTAAATTTGAAAAACCCGAACAAGGCCAAGCTTTATTAGAAAAAATAATAGGAAAGGATTTAGTGATTACTGACGTAGAGAAAAAGAACGGCAAAGAATATGCGCCTAAACTTTATGACCTTACTAGCATCCAAGTGCATTGCAATAATAAGTACGGATTTACGGCAGACCAGACGCTAAAAATCGTGCAAAAATTATATGAGATGAAAGTCATCTCTTACCCTAGGGTAGACACTACTTATCTACCAGAAGATGTATTCACGAAAGTGCCTAAAATTATATATGGATTGAAGGATTACAAAGTGTTTACTGAAAAGTTGCTGAAAGGTAAAATAAAGAAATCCAAAAAAATATTTGACAATAAAAAAGTAACAGATCACCATGCCATCATACCGACAGGTGAGCAACAGAAACTGCATGGTCAGCAGCAGCAGGTGTACGACATGATAGTAAGGCGATTCTTAGCCGTTTTCTTGCCAGATTGTATCGTAGCAAAAACAACAGTTAAGGCAGCGGTAGAAAATGTAAAATTTATTGCCAAGGGTAAAGAAATTATAGATGAAGGCTGGAGAGTCCTTTTTCCCAAGAAAGATAAATCATCTGATGAGGGTGGGCAGGATTCTGGTAGTAATAAAAACAAAGATGAAGATAAAGTATTGCCTTCATTTAATAAAGGGGAACAAGGTCCGCATCAGCCGAGCCTTCTAGAGAAAATGACCAAAGCGCCACCGTACTACACAGAAGCCTCTTTATTGCGCGCAATGGAAACAGCAGGCAAGCATGTAGATGATGAAGAGCTCCGCGAATTGATGAAGGCCAATGGCATTGGACGTCCCTCTACTCGTGCCAACATCATAGAAACTTTATTCCGAAGGAAATACACCTACCGTAAAAAGAAGCAAGTCTTGCCTACTGAAGTGGGGGTACAGCTCATACAAACCATCAAGAATCAACTGCTCATTTCTGCAGAGCTGACAGGCCAATGGGAAAAACACTTGAAAGAAATAGAAAAGGGCAATTATAGCCCAAAATCTTTTATCTCCGACATGAAAAAAATGGTTTCTGATCTTGTAACTGAAGTAAGGTTGGAAAAAGATGTAAAACGATTTGCAGCCCCTGTTAAAAATTCATACGAAAAGTCCTCAGGCAAAGGAAAAGCAAAGAAGTCAATTAGAAGAAATACAGCTACATCTAAGACTTCTACATCAAAGAGTAAAGGCAAAAGGAGTCCCAAAAAGTCAGATATAAAAAGCTCCATGCAGTGTCCAAAATGTAAAATAGGCACTGTCATCAAAGGGAATACAAGATACGGCTGCACTCATTACAAAAGTGGATGTAAATTTGGCGTTCTTTTTGTTTTTATGGGTAAGAAGATCAGCGATAACCAAGTCAAGCGTCTTGTTGACAAAGGCTCCACCGTAAAACTAAAAGGCTTTACAACAGCAAATGGAAAAGTAGATGGAGTCATAATCCTTGATGACAATAAACAACTATCCTTCCAGCCAATTAACACAACAGTAAAAGAAAGACCACTTACTACCACATCTTCAAATGTGCCAGCTTGCCCAAAATGCAAACAAGGAAAACTGATCAAAGGGAAGACGGCTTATGGTTGTTCTCAATGGAGAGAAGGCTGTGACTTTAAGTATCTATTTGCTGAATTAAAAAAGAAAGCAGCAGGTCGGAAACTTACTAAGGAGTTGGTGTTGAAAATTATTTCTAGGTAAATTTGTATATGCAAACCATAATTATCAGATTTTATAATCTATTAATCCAAAACTTAATTTATGTACAAAGGCAATAAAGTGCTTATTATTTTAATTCTTGGCAAAGTATAAAATGAAGTATTCAATTTCCGCAGGACATGAGGAAACATTGGCCGCAGCCAAAGAGATATTACTCGCTGGTGGCAATGCAGTTGACGCTGCTATAGCCGCATACCTGATGGCCTTTGTTGCTGAGCCGTGTATGGCCTCTGCTGGTGCAGGAGGATTTGCCTTGGTTCATCAAGCCAATGAAGGAATCGATATGGTTGATTTCTTTTGCCAAACACCCATTCAAAAGATCAAGGAAGCGGACTTGGAGTTTTATCCAATCACCGTGGATTTTGGTCCGACTACAGAAGATTTTTATGTCGGGATGGGATCTATGGCGACGCCAGGAGCGATCAGTGGAATTTTTGCGATGCATCAACGATGGGGAACCATGCCGATGACGATACTGGCAGAGCAAGCCATCGATAAGGCAAAGAACGGATTGGCTTTGAATACTTTTCAAGCCATTGACTTACTACTTCTAAAAGATATTTTTTCAATCAGTTCACGATCGAGAGAGATTTTTTTTAAGGAGGATGAAATCAAAAAAGAAGGCGACAAAATTTACATGCCAGAGCTCGCCGATTTTCTTGATAGCTTATCGAAAGAAGGATCGGATCTATTTTATAAAGGCGAAATCGCACGAAGAATTGTCAATGATGGCAAAGAGCTAGGTGGCTCATTGACCTTAGATGATTTGTCCAATTATCAAACGATCTTTCGCGAACCAATGTCTTTTCGATGGGAAAATCATGAGGTCATTACCACAGCGTATCCATCCTCGGGTGGCGCCATTCTAGCAGCCTTTATAAAGCGCTTTGAGCAAAAAACAAATCACAAGATACAACGCAATTCATCAGAACATTTTGACACACTCTTATCGGTGAATCAATTTGTCAATGCCATTAAAGATAATGACGCTGACATACAACAATACCTCAAGGAAGAATTTGATATTCACACTACAACATTAAATAAGAATTCCAACACGAGCGGAACCTCACATTTTAATATCGTAGATAAAAACGGAATGGCAGTGGCTTTGACCACATCCATCGGTGAAGGCTGTGGTTATTTCATAGAAGGCACTGACATGCAGATGAACAATATGTTAGGAGAGGGAGCACTATTACCCAACGGATTTCACAGTTGGATTGAAAACGCACGACTCCGCTCGATGATGACCCCTACGATGGTCAAAAAAGGAAACGACCTTTGTTTGGTCACCGGAACGGGAGGGGCAGGTCGCATTCCATTTATGTTGGCACAAACATTAATCAACGCCTTACATTTTGGATTGCCACTTGAAGAAGCGGTGCACGCTCCAAAGCTCTACTTTGACGGGAATATACTCAATGCTGAAAAAGGCTTTGACTATAAATTGCAAGATGAGTTTAAATTTATGGAATGGAGTGATCCATCCTTGTATTTTGGAGGCACACATACTGTTAAGTTATATAATGATTATATGGAAGCGATCGGGGATCGAAGGCGGTTTGGAGTAGGAGAGCAAGGCTGAAGGGCTCAAAAAAGGCTCTGAAAAACAATTTTATCCGACTTTGCAATGTCAAAGCTACTGTCATGCGCATCGTGAGCAATTCTCAAACAAAGTCATATCAACTCTCACCATACTTGTCAGATTAATTTGTATTTTAGTTGGTAATTAATTCTCGGACTGCCGTTGGTGAACATGGAAAAGTAGAAAGAGTTTTTGTTCCAAGTAAGGATTACGATGAAATAGTAAAAACAGACGACGATCTCTCGGAATGGCTGAAAGCGGGAGAAATTGAGGTTAAACCCATCACAACAGATGTAACTCAAATATTAACTTTAATATATGCAGCAAGCCCTAAACAGAGACATCTAGTAGATAGTAAACGTGGAAGATCCCTTGCAGATCCGTGGGGTATAACCCATGTAAAAAAGGAAGGTGTTACAGTAGTTACAAAAAAAGAAAAGATTACAGCGGCTAATTCAACTAAAATAAAGATCCCAAACGTTTGTCATAATACGGGAGTAGCTTGGATCAATGACTATTGGATGAGTAGTTAGGAAATAATTTGGCTTTAGTAAATAAAACACGAATCGATAATAATAAGTGATGAAAGCATATCACTCCTACGTCGAGAGACGCTACGTACAATTTTCTTTTATACACAAGTTAAGCAAACGACAAAGTTCTATACTAAAAACTAAAAAATTAAATCATATGAAAGACAATAAGAATTATCCAAAATCTTTTTCACATATCGGAATTACAGTTCCAAATATAAACGAGGCTGTAAAATTCTATTCAGAAGTAATGGGCTGGTACATCATAATGGAACCATCTAAAGTTAAAAAAGAAAAAGAAACTGCAATCGGGCGAATGTGCATTGATGTTTTCGGAAATGATTGGGAAGAATTTGAGATTGCTCATTTAGCCACTTCTGACGGAATTGGAATTGAATTGTTTTGCTTTAAGAACGGAATAAAAGAAGCCCCTGAATTTAATCCATTTAATACGGGACTTTTTCATTTCTGCGTACAGGATCCAAATATTGGGGAACTGATTGAGAAAATTGTATCCTATGGTGGAAAACAAAGAATGCCAATAAGACAATATTATCCTAATGAAAAACCTTTCAGCATGTGCTATGTAGAAGACCCATTTGGAATTGTATTTGAAATTTATACGCACAGTTATGAATTAACATATTCACCAGGTGCATACACGAAATAGAATCGAGTAGGTTAAGGGAACTCTCATTTTAAATTCTGACTTTGCTGACAGAATGGTTGAAGGCAGGTCGCTGAGTAAAGATATGACCGCTATAAAAACGATGACAGCGGCTTCTAAAATGGCAGATTTCAAAAGAAGAATTAGCGGATTACCCTTTCACTCAGACCGAGGAGTTCATTATGCGTGTCATGATTTTGTTTATCTTCTAACTCAATACAATTTTAGCAGATCTATGTCATGAAAAGGAAACTGTTGGGGTAATTCAGTAGCAGAATTTTTTTTTTAAAACAGTCAAAGTAGAAAAATTATATAAGTATATTATCAAATATGAAAACATGTTGAAAACCGCATAATTTAGATATATTGATGGTTGGTATAATACAAAAAGAAATCATACGCTAATGCTGGAAAATCGCCACTTGAATTCTTTAGATTAAAACCACAGTGCCTAACTGCACAAAGTAAACTTAAATAGACTCCGTTATGAAGGGGAAGTTCGTATTTTAAAATATAGCAATATCATCCTTTACAATCATGAAAAAATTTTATTACATAGTAACTCTTGCAGTATTGCTTACAAGTTGCAAATCAATTGAATCTGTTTTTAAATGGCATAATTTAAATTCAGAGATTTTTCCTTTTTATGAAAACGGTCTCTGGGGATTTAATAATAAAGATGGGAGTAAATTAATAGAAACTCAATTCGAAGAAGCTTATCTTCCAAAACATGGATTAATAAGAGTTAAAAAAAATGGTAAGTATGGATTTATAGATGAAAAAGGCAAATTAAGGATCAAATTTAAATATTCGGCAGCTTCTGACTATCATCTGAGCGACCAATTAACTTACCCTCCTATATCATCATCAAAGGTCCAGTTCAAAAATGAAACATTCTATATTGATGAGTATGGTAAAAAAACATCTGCTATTTGGAAAGAGTCAATTGAACCAATATCAAATTCCATAGCTATGGAAGATAACCAATCCATTAATGACAAAATCGTTTCAGTAAATAATTTCAAGGAATTAATATTTCATTATCATATCGAAAATGAAAAAGGAGAAAAAAACAAAATTATTGATACAACAAATATTAATCTTGATACAGCATTCATAATAAATAATTCGGTTCTTGTTTGCAAGAAAAAAGGTAAATATGGAATTCTGTTTGCCAATCAATTGAAAGGAATACCTGCTGATGGGAATCCATATCAAGAACACATTTATAAAGAAGATAAATATCAACCGAAGATTCAATTCATATTTGATGATTTCAAAGTTGCCTATAACAACCAGAATCAAAAATCTCAATTCTATTTTAAAGCCAAGAAAGGGAAAAAATGGGGGATAGTAAATATTGCAGGAAATACTCTTGTGCCTTTCCAGTATATTTCAATTAAAAATATTGAAGAGAATGGATTTGCTTTGGTCGAATACGACATCAATAAGTTTGGATATTTGTCACTGAGATCAGAATATAGTCAAACCCAAAAAACAACCTACTTTCATGAACAACATTTTAAATTTTGACTGTCTGTACCAATAGATAACAAATTATATCTCTTCGTTTCTCAGAGAGACGATCGATATTATTATTCGTAAGTGTTGCCAGACATAAAACAAACCAAGAATGGCATAAGCTTATGGACATATGGTATCAGCAATTGGATTGGGATGTATACTCCCTAAAAAGATATCACCTCAAATACTGCTATTGATTCTGTTTCTGCTACAATCCCAGAAATTGATGTACTCTCGTCATATTTTGGTATTTGGGGATTAGATATGCTTAGGCACAGAGATGTACTCACTCAAACTTTTTTTTATTCATTTGGTCGACTATACTAATTATTATATTTTACACAATTCACACAGACAGAATTAAGATTTTTCTACTCTAGATCATATGCGTCCTCTCTCATGGAATTATTGATGGATTAACGAACGGAGGTGATGGCATTGCATATTTTGCTCCCTTAAGCTCATTCAGAACGCATATGCCATATAAATTAACAGTAGTATCACCTTTACTGCATATTCCGCTCGAGTTGACCCCCATATCTGATCTAACTGACCCCTCTATTCCGCTAAACTGACCCCCCATATCTGATCTAACTGACCCCTCTATTCCGCTAAACTGACCCCTGTGGATAAGTCATTCGAACTTTACCTATTTGAATAAAAATACATGGGTTTGGCAAAAAAATATAAGCTTGTGGAAGAAATCAGAAACATACTCAAGAATTATATAAAAATGCAGAGGTATGAAGGCACAGCCCGTTATTTATATATTTCAAAAAACAATGTGAAAAATTATGTTCGTAAATGCAAGAATGCGGGAGTAGAACTGAGTTTCGTGGATGAACTTCACGATTCTATTCTAGAGCGGATTGTATAGTCGCGAGTCACAAAATCAGAGTATTCGTGGGAACAAGTATTCGATAGATAAGTTCCGTTTTTATTAGTAGAATTAAGGAATACAACAATTTTTCACTGAATGGGGGTATCAAAGTGGTTATCAGTGAATTAAAATGAATTACTATTTTAAGTATGAGTATAAATATAAGTTCTTCATTAATCAGAAAATTGAGATGAAGCCAATATTCTCAATTATATTTTACAGTGCATAAATACAAATCTAACTGCACAATGTCCAGATGGCCCGAGACCAACATTTTAGCATCCGAATCAATTCGATAGCTTTAATACTCTTTATCCCAATTGTGAAAATCTAATTTTTAAACTACAATGATTAATGGGGAATCTGTCAAGCCAAAGACCGGTAATTCAAAAGATAGAATATTAAACATGACATCACTATTAACAGTTTTAAGACTAATATTATTCTGCTTGAAAGTGATAACAAAAAAAGTAAATTTTAAGAAATAACGTAACTTGTATTTGTATTAAAAATTCTTCAATCGCAGTCAATTAATCTCGAACCCTATCAATATTCTACACATGCATTTTATTAAGCCTTTGTCAACTCCCATAATACTACTTTCAATTCTCTCTATGCTTACCTTCGGCTGTAATCAAGAAAAGGTACCTGAAAATAAGCCTGAAAATAAGGAGGAATCTACTGAGCTTGTAAACCCTGAAAAATGGCCAAGCATCAAACCGCTGCCGCTGGACCCTGCAATTGAAGCACAGATTGATGAAATATTGCCGAAACTAAGCTTAGAGCAAAAAGTCGGGCAAGTCATTCAAGCTGACAATGGATCAATCACGCCGGAAGAGGTGAAAAAATATCGCCTAGGATCAGTGTTGAGTGGTGGAAACTCTGCGCCTGGACCATTGCCATATGCTGACACGAAAACATGGTTAGAAATGGCGGATAAATATTACAATGCATCGATTGATAAAGAAGGTGTTGAAATTGCCATTCCCTGCATATGGGGTATTGATGCCGTGCATGGTCACGCCAACCTTAGTGGTGCAATTATTTTTCCACATAATGTGGGGCTTGGTGCAATGCACAACCCCGATCTCATGGAAAAAATTGCAACAGTGACTGCCCACGAACTTACTGTTTCAGGTCATGATTGGACATTTGCACCAACTTTAGCTGTGCCGCAAGATATCCGTTGGGGTAGAAGTTATGAAGGATTCTCGGAAGATCCAGAGATCGTAAAGTCATATGGAGATCGAATTGTTGACGGATTGCAAGGCCATTTTGGGGAAGAAGGGTTCATGGGAGATGGACGAGTGATCTCGAGTGCAAAGCATTTTCTTGCTGATGGTGCGACAGAAAATGGTGTTGATCAAGGTGATGCAAAAATAAGTGAAACTTCCTTGCGAGAAATACATGCGGCTGGTTATTACAGCGCCATACCTGCAGGTGTACAAACAGTGATGGCCTCATTTTCTAGCTGGCAAGGAAGGAAACTTCACGGTGACAAAGAACTATTGACCGATGTCTTGAAAGGTCGACTTGGTTTTAACGGATTTGTAGTAGGCGATTGGAATGGTCACGGACAAGTACCTGGCTGTACGAATACAGATTGCCCGCAGGCTTTAAATGCAGGTCTGGATATGTATATGGCTCCTGACAGTTGGAAAGGCTTATATGAAAGTACCTTAAAGCATGCAAAGAGCGGGACGATTCCTATGGCAAGATTGGATGATGCTGTTCGTCGTATTCTAAGAGTGAAAATTGCATCTGGAATTTTTACAAAAGGGGCACCTAGTACACGTAAAAATGCCGGAGACTCAAAGCTTTTAGCGCTTCCTAAAAACAGAGCCATTGCAAGACAAGCAGTACGCGAATCAATGGTCTTGTTAAAGAACAATAATGGCATATTACCATTGGATGCATCCAAAACAATTTTGGTGATCGGTGATGGTGCAGATAACATTTCCAAGACATGTGGTGGTTGGACGCTTTCATGGCAAGGAACAGGACACACCAATGATGAGTTTCCAAATAGTGAATCGATTCTTGATGGTATCCGAGAAGCTGCCAAAGAGGCTGGTGGAAAAGTGATTTTTTCAGCCAATGGAGCTACAAACGAAAAGGCAGATGTCGTGGTTGCAATTTATGGAGAAGATCCATACGCAGAGTTTCAGGGCGACCGCGAAAATTTAGACTTTGTCCCTAATGGTTTTGATGTGAGTACACTTGCAGAATTTCGCAGCAAAGGAATTCCTGTTGTATCCGTTTTTCTATCAGGCCGTCCTTTATGGACCAATCCTGAGATAAACATGTCAGATGCGTTTGTGGCAATATGGTTGCCAGGCAGTGAAGGCGGTGGAGTGTCAGATTTGTTGTTCCAAAGAAAACCATCTTATGATTTTACAGGACGTTTGTCTTTCTCATGGCCAAACAGCGCCGTCGTGTCAGAGGACGCAACAGAACAGAAATCAAAAGCATTGTTTGACCTAGGTTATGGATTGACCTATGCCAAAACGTCTAAAGTTGATCAGCTTTCTGAAGATTCAGGTTTGGATAACAGTGAGGTAGCTTCGACAGGAAATTTCTTCAGCAAAGGAGCCCCTATTGCGCCATGGGCATTGTGGCTAAAATCAGGTGACTTAAACTTAAACAAACAAATAGGCAGTTTTCCAACATCTGTCAGTGGTCTCACTATTAGCAAGACAGATCACGAGGCACAAGAAGATGCTTTGCGTATCAAGTGGACCCAATCAGCCAATGATCAATTACGCTTAAGTGCAGCCAAGCCTAGCGACATGTCACGTCAAACCAATGGTTCGATGGAACTGACATTCTCAGCCAAATCATTTGAAGCCAATAGAGCGACGGTCAAAATTAGCATGGGCTGCGATCAAGATTCCCCTTGTGCCAAAACGCTAGACATCAACATCTCAGGAAAGGATTGGCAAGAATACCGTATCAGCTTATCTTGCTTTGCTGATCTAGGTATTGATATGAAGAAAATTTACACCGCCTTCATGATAACGTCCGTTGATGACGCAGATATTGGTCTTAGCAATATTCGTTTGGAATCTGACATTGATGCCAAGCCTGGATGTTCTGGTAGGTAGTTTGCCTCAAAATAATTTGAGCAGACTGTAAAGATGGTACCAAATCAACTATTTCTGGTGATAAGTTTTACTTTTTAACCATAGAAGCTATTTTTCATTCTGTACTTCTTTGAATAGGGTTAATTATATTATGGAGGTATTAAATTAAAATTCACGTGTTATGAATATCTATTTATCCATCAATCTACCTCTTCCATTACTTTTCATTTATTTTACTATCTTGGAGTTTTCCAATCTATTCATTAGTAAAATAGAACAAACTCAATGCTTCCTAAAAAGCTATCTTTACTGGTAGGACTCAAAGAACTTGGCTTCCAGTCTGTTGTAAATTTCAACCAATTTT
>Ga0209831_1003110_pt1 | contig 13948 bp, 18 predicted proteins | sample Maine_Asex4_meta_FD_187451 | JGI IMG/M metagenome (GOLD analysis project Ga0209831, IMG submission 187451) | Marine algal microbial communities from Maine, USA - Maine_Asex4_metaG (SPAdes) (version 2) | ecosystem: Host-associated > Algae > Red algae > Unclassified | place: Maine, USA | collected...
CAGCACTTATGCCCCTGCCGGGACTTGCGCCCGTCTCTCCGTACTTCGGATTGCGGCCTGTGGGACGGCTGTCCCTCCCTCAGTAGCCCCCCTATTCGGGCCAGGGGTTACTCTTACGTCTCTCTTTTTCGTCTGTTTTCGTCTCGTTATTACGGCGCCGGCCTTGCCCTGCGCCGCCCCGTCTTGCTCGCCATCTAAATCTTGGCGTCCCTCTCGAGTCCTAGCCTTTGAGCGCCTTTGCGCCGTCTAGGTCCTCACGGTAGGTTGACCCTTTAGGTCCTTCTCTTTTGTACTGTCAGTGTGGTTCTAGGGTAATTGTTCGCGCCTTCTTTGTTGCCACACACAGCGCTGCATCAAAACCTGGCTCCTCCCATCCCCAAAGCTTCGGCACCCAACAAACTTGACCGACGTGCTACCAGCCCCTGAAATGTGCATCGACTTGGGCATCTGCAAACAAAAAATGAAAAACACGAGGCACAGTTTTATAGGGAAGAGATACGCATCACACGGAACTCCTCTCGTCCCCGTTCCCCCCCAAGTCCACTCGACTTCACCGTCACGGCTGCGGTGGAGCCAACTCAGTCGGGATCGCGGGCAAAACGCCTTGCAAGGGACGCCCAGGTCCCGTCAACTTCGGCACGTGCCGCCACAGCTCAGGCCGAGCCTCCCGATATTGCCCCTAGATCTTTGCAAGGGGGATGGACGCAAATGCAAGCACGTGCGTCAACCGGTCTGGAGATTCGGGGTGGTGGTACGTCAGATCCCGCACGTTGCGCTTGAAATCGGCAAAGGTAGGCTCAATGAAAGACAAATTGGGAGAAAAGGGCGGCATGCGAAGAAGCAGGACACCGTTCAACGTCAGGATCTCGTCCGCAAAAGGATTGTGAACCGAGACGTTGTCGTTAAGAAGCACACAATCCGGCGGTTGGTCTGCCCAGCAAGCCCCCAGAACGTACCCGTTCATCCGCCGGGCCAATCTTGTGCAGAAAGCGACTCAATCGTCACCGGACTGCGCCGGCGGCACCTCGTTGATAGTCAGCTCCAAAATCCCGGTGTTGTTAGATATAGCGACAATTGAAGAGAAGCGTTGGCGGGGACGGGGATTGGAGGCGAGGGCTTCGAGCAGCTGGCCGGCCAAGGATCGGCTCCGAGGTCGAATCATCTCCGCCCCGTGAATGTGCGCTTCGTCCGTGACAATGATGCATCTGTCTGGGATATGTCGCGCGAACCGACAGTAAGCAACAACCAGCGCCAGGCTGCGCTCGCTTGTCAGTCGTTTCACTTCGTTGACCGAGAAGCCTATCAAACGTAACATTACTCCCAGGGATGACGCACTTGTTGGCCATCGTGCGTCCCAATCCGGAAGCAAAGCCAACCGCTTGAAGATGGACGACAGCTCCCGTAAAAAAATCTCCGGATGCGTTCGAACTAGGCCGTCCAGGGCACGCAGAAACGGAGCGTTAAGGCGAGCAGCGTCCGCGTGCCTGTTGTGGATTGCATCGTCTTCCCGAAGGGACCCGTGGCGTTGAAAGTTCGCCCACCACTTGTGGGCCGCAGCCAAACTGCAGCCCGCATGCAGCACGATGGAGTCCCATGGAAGGCCCTATTGGCGATTACCGATGACCTGCAAGCTAACAGCCAGAAGTAACGTGGCAGGTTTATTTGAGAGGCTTTCTCGCTAAAGCGCCGTCCGCTCTTGGCGTCGTCAATCTCACGAGGCACCAATACTCGCCACAGTCTCACCAGAGAACGACGCAATCCGCGCAACCCCATTGTCTGTCTGGGCCCAGGCTCACCCCGGCTGGCCGGGCCTAAAATGCGCGCCGGCGAGAGAGGAGCGCTGTCCACGAGGGGGGCCTCGGGTCTCTCATGGGGCGGGGACGGCTGTTCGACACTCGGCACCTGCGCTGTGCTGGGAGCGTGGCCGGCAAGCCCCACCAAACGAAGGGGCCTTCCACTGACAAAAGGCTAGACTCCCTTTTTTTAGATACGCTCCCGGTTCAATAACTGTGCTCCAAAAAAAAAGAGGCCTCAAGAGAGGAAACCGAGAAAAGGTGCAGCATCTACCAATCAGATGTGGAGATGTCGTCGCTCTTCTGTCGAGTGCTATGTTAGGATTTTGTTGAGGACATGAAGGACACAGCACACGCAAGTTAGATGTGTCGCACAACAATACCAGGAAGCGCTCACTTGAGAAGGCCTGTTCAGCTATCAAGAACCTTCAATCGCAACCCAGTGAGCCAGGTGGGTGGGCGGCAAAAAGCGTGGTGTCTCATGTCTCAGAGGGTGTGGAGCCAGCCGTCCGAATCCAGCATCGTCGCCTGGAGCGCGCACACGCGTCGTCGCAGCTCCTGGATCCGGGAATGTTTTTATCCCGACATGCGCGTTTGGCGCGTTGCTGACGGTGGGGGGCCCGAGGCACGAACCGTCGATCGCAGATTCTGGGGCCAGACGAACGGGCCGGCCAGACCATGCGCGCCGGCTGGCACTTCCGGGGGGGTGGAGATGGCTGGCAAACTCTTCGATTGCTGCGATTTGAGGCGGGTGGGTGGCGGACGGGAATAGCGGCGTGTGCGATACCCATGAGCGGGTGGGGCCAGCAGTCTAAAATCTGCGATCGCAGCGACTGGAGCCAGGTGGGCTGGCGAGAATGAAATTTATTGGCGTTGACCTCCTGTGAGGGCGGGGGGTCTGCAGTTTGAAGCCCTCGATGGCAGTGCATCGAGCCACACCAGTTGTCTGGATGGAAATTTCGCGGCGGCGGCCACGTGTGGGTCGGTGACGGCAGTGGCAATGGCAGCCTTTGGAGCCAGCGTTTTGACCTTCGCCGTCCTCCAGATGAGAAGCGGACGATCTCAGTCTTTCACATGGTGTTCGGATCTAACAAATGCTGCAATCGATGAATGAGAATGACTATCATCGATACTGACTGATAGTTTTATGACTACATATTCTTTGCAGTCATACATGTGAGTTCACGACATATTTCATTCACGACTAACCAATCATAGGGGAGCAATCACGGGACTTTCTGAAGGCACTCATGTGACATGTCTTGCGTGCCTGGCATGGCGCGTGAAGTGATTCGGCTAAATGTTCTTAGCAGACTCGCTGCTCGCATCACGTACCAACTCAGAGCAGGAGATTTGCAACCACTCGCCCCTCTCGTCAGCAGGGTTCCAAGAAGCATGTCCCCCCCCTCGGGCGCCGGACGCCGAGTGCATTCGGGCTCGGTTCGTCCAGTTCGCGTCCCATTCAGGCCACGATGGAAGGTTTCTCTCAGGCTTCACTTCAAAGATCTCGGGACGACAACCGCTGTCACGATTGCACCTTCTTTGTCCAGCGATGCCGACAGCCACAAAAATAGGCCCTAGTTGGAGGACTGCCAAAGAGCAGCGCGATGAGGCAGCTATCAGGTTCCTGTCCGAGGAGGCCTCCGATCACCCGCTGTTTCCATGGGCGGCGTCGGTTCTTCTTTGTGCGTGTCATCATAAGTCTGAAGAAAGACTTGTAAGCGAAACATCCCATATGGAGATCGAATCGTGTAGGCCAATCACGTAGTACCAAGATATGTTCGTAAGTAGTTATATGTTGCCATCATACGACGAATCGTTGCAGGAGAGACTGAATCGACCTCAACTGGGACTGAAGAGCCCCTCCTGTACTCTTCCTGTTCTCACACCTGATCATGTCATGTCCACTTTCTGGCGCATCGACAATACCGGTGGGCTGCCATTTCGGTCTGAGGTCGTGCCAAGCGAGGCGAGCGGACGGCGGCAGATGCGGCTGACTTCCACCCAGCGGGTCCGCTGGATATTGGGCCACAGCAGGGGTGGTCGCAGACCAACCGGCGTCCTTTGTCGTGCTTTACCGGTATGTCAGTGTCGAGGGGAGCAGGGGAGTGGGTCATGAGGCCGGGCACCGCGTACATAAGGGGCCTGCCGGCCACCCATCCGTCGCCCGATGCGGTGGCGGTCGGGCGTGCGCTCGTTACCGCCGCCGCGGGGGGCGGCAAGCCCATGACCGCCGGTCACCCGCCGCGGGCGCCCAGGTGGCCCTCCCCCTTCCCCTACCAGCTGCTTACTGTGTACCTCACGTCAGTAGGCCGATGCTGGACGTGTGGGTCTTCGTTCAAGGCCGGCAGGGCAGACCGGCAGCCGCCTGAGTGTTCAAGCTGCAGCGTGGCAGTTTTTGCTTCCCACTCTGCCAAGCCAACGCGTGGGCGGGCGGCCAAATGGAAGCTTTCAGCACGTGGTGCCGCTGTAGCGCCACCCAATTGGCGGGCATGTACATTGACACGGGGTACCGAGGGCCCAAGATGAGGATCCGGTGCTCAACGTCGTGCAGGCCCACTCGTGTGAGACGGTCTGCGCCGACGGTGGCGCCGGGGGTGGCCCTCGCCACTGTCCTCGGCCTTCTCGCCGTCCCAGGTCTCAGCGTCGTCGCCGTCGCCGTCCTCGACATCCTCGTCGTCCACATCCTCGACCTCCTTCTCGGCGTCTTCGCCGTCGCCGTCCTCGGCCCCCTCTTCGTCCTCGTCCTCCGCCTCCTTTTCGGCGTCTTCGCCGTCCGCGTCCTCCTTGCAGTCCTGGGCGTCCTAGAAGAGGGCAGCAGCTTCGCTGACGAAGAGTCTATACTACGCCGCAACACTTCCAGTTGCAGCCATTGCACGACCCCACCTCTTGTACATGTAACTGTGGAATGTTTTCAGATGACCACGTTGACTCATCCTGTTTTGCCAAGCGACGTGCTCGTGGAGCGCATAAAACCGGGAAGACGGACAAATGGCGTTCAACTCATGTGTGTGGCGCCAGGAGCAGTTTGTCTTGTACCTTCGTCTGACGTTACGCACTGCACCCACCGGCGCATTCCACGACAAGTTGCCGGCGTCGTCAGCAAATAGGGGAAAAATGGCCGACTGCCCCCAGGCTGTCTGATCGCCGCCCGGTGCAAGTCTTTGAAGAAGATGTACGAGCGCAAGGCCTCGCGGCCGCTGCTCTGTCGATCCCTGCTGCGGGGCAGATGCCCACTGCGCGTGATGTACTTCGGAACGAGCTTGAATCGTGCAGCGGCACCCGTGTGGCTCGCGGGTAGAAGGTGGTTGGCGCTTTTGTTCCGCCTGCTCCGCGAAATCTGCTGGAGGACATACTTGGATTCCTCCAAATGGCGCCCGTGCACCAAGAGAGCACCAATTTTGTAAAGCTTGTCGAGCGGGGTACCGGTGACGGCTTCCGCCTCTGCATCGACCGCCAGCGTACCCTGCGCCATGAGGGATATTAAGACGTGAACCGTAGAAGGAATGTAGAGGCGGCAGTCCGGCATGTGGCAAGTCCTTTGGTAGTTGACCAGGCTGCTCAGGTCGAGAACCGAAATCCGCCATGGGCGTACCGTCCTGTGCCGCTGCACAAACGCCGCCTCTATCTCCAAGAGCCATCGACCTTCTGCGACGTTGCCCTCCAGCCAAACGCACGGGGGGCACAACGCAGCAATTCGCCATTATTCGCGGTGGAATGCCGCAATGCCGACAGGTTGCACCAGTGCCTCACAGGGCAATGGTAAATTGCGGAGAGTCCTGTCAACGTCAAAGCCCTCGGGGTGAACGGGCTGTCGGTAAAGGTTCACGGCGGTACGCAACGAGGCGCTGGGTCTGGAGCCTTCGAACTTGCGCTTGCCCATGTATCGCTGTCCCACTTAGTCCTGCACTGCAGTAAGTAGCCGCGGCGGTACCCGTGCGAGCGCCTCGTCGGACGGTTCGAAGGGGGCAGACACGTAGATATTGGCGATCTTGTGGCGATCCTCGGCGCTGACCGCCACTGCCGCCGCATCGTTGTCACTGCCTTCGCAACTGTCGTCGGCCGCGGCCTCTGTGGTGTCGGCGGCCGCGGCCGCCGCCGCCGTCTCACCCGCACTCGCCGCAGGAAGCTGCTGCTTTCGCCGCTTGTTTGGCAAATCCACAGACGCCCATGACGGTCCGCCAGGTCAGGAAGCCATTAACTCCCGGAAACATTTTAGGGCGGTGCCGACGGCTATCCGGTCGGCGTAGTCAGGCCGGGAGATCAGGAGAAACCACGCCCTTCGCCATGTGACCGAATCCTTGTCCGTTCCTCCGTCTGTGGTAGTCAATACCAATCGCGCCACGAGAAGATTGGTCGGCATCTGGGCGAGCTTGTCATCCGACGGTGCCCTGGATGGTGCCGAGCATGGATCGTTGGACACAGTCCCGCGCCGAGCAAGACCGGGGGGCATGCTCCACCACAAAATCGTCCCTCTCGGGGCACTTCCGTCGGCAGGACGCATGACGGCGGTGGGGGCATCCGTCACGGGGCTCACCTGGGGGTCCATGATGGAAAGGGTGGCGGCGTCGGCGGGAGCGGGACGTGTTGGCGGGGGTGAGGAGATTTTAGGTAGCACAAGTTCTGGACAGGACGGTGGGGGGGGGAGTGTTCCCAGTTCGTCACGTACAGCGTCGTGGCCCCACGCTGGCACCTGCGAGCCACCTGGAGGTGGCTCGTGCCGCCATACTGGGACCACCTGAACGGGTTGATCCGCGGAGATTGGACAGCCTTCTGGTGCCTATCTGACCACCTGGAGTGACCACCTGGAGTGTCCTGGTGACTCGCCGACACCTGCGAGCCACCTGCAGGTGGCTCGTGCCGCCACGCTGGAACCACCTCACCGACGGTCCGGCGTTCCCGCGTAAGAGGATAGCTTCTTCGTGATGCTGGCTACTGTTTCCCGATCGGTATACCGACTTAACGATGTCCTACCGATATCTCGAAAACCTAATTATTCTTTATACCTCCAACTTTCCCTGGCCTTCATGACAGGGTGCTCCCAGAGTGTAGTGATGCACACATATACTTAAATCAAGGGCCTTGCTCTCCGTTTCAGAGCTGGCAGTCTGCATTCGTGTCCTCAGGGATCTGAGAGCGTTTCAGTGTGGGAAATGTCGCGATGACGCTAAAAGCGAATGGAGATACGTGGCTGAGAAGGACTGTCCTGCAACCGGGGTCACAGGGCCCGGATGGCCTGCCCCTTTTCCCCCCCAAACCGCCCCGAGTTGCTCGCGGCGACCGCGCGCAGTGATCGTCAGAGTGAGACGCGCACACGATAACCCGAGGTTGATTGTACCTGTGCGCCGGCTTCTAATGCGGCGGCTCGTGGGCGGCTTCTGATGCCATCTAGTGGCGCGGTTAGAGGCGCCCCGCCGCCAAGCGGTCGCTCCCACCCGCCCGCCCGTGTGCCGTTTCGGCCGCGCCCCACGCCGTGCGCACGTGCGCTGCACGGCAGAGTGATAGCCCCTTCCGTGGGCGTCGCAAGATGCCAGCGGGCCGCCGCAGCTGCGGTGGCGGCGGCGGTGCCCCTTTCCCCGCCCCACGTCCCCCCCGCCACGGCAACGTGGCTGTACGTTTCCCTGAGCGCGCTCGCGGCTGTTGTGCCGGCCTATGTGCCCGATGTCGATCCGTGAGCGAGTGCGCGACCGCCCTGAAGGCCAGGGTCATGCCCGCACGTGCCTGGAATTGCAAAAGAGTTCCTAATCGGCCTCTGCGGGGTCGTAGAGGCCGACTTGGAACTCTGTTGCAACTGTGGGAGTGCGGAATGTTTGGACCCCCAGATATATGTGGAAATCGTCGCTGCCACCGTTTCTTCAGATGAATCCGGTTGAGTCGGTGCGTGCAAACCTGGGCTGTCGCGCTTCCCCTCCAGACCATGCACAATCGAACCATCGGCGCAAGCTCTGCGAGTGGACAACACCCATCGCATGGTTGCTGAAGAAAGACCCCGCAGGAGGTGAGCAAGGAAAGCCCTTTTAGGTAGGCCCAACGTCGGTCCTCCCCTCCTCCCCCTCACAGATAGCCAGCCAGCGGCAATTTCTTCTTGCAATTTCGAGAAAAAGGCGCCCTGTTGGCACCACAGTGGTTCCGCACTTTCGCTCTCTACATGGGAGAATGAATGTGAGGATCCAGAGAGGCCATGTACACTTCCGCGGCTCAGAACCGTGTCAACGTCTTTGACGTGTTGTTCCGCAACCGAGGAGAAGATGATGACATCGTCTAAGTAGACGAGGCATACCTGCCACTTCAGGCCCGAGAGGATATTATCCAAGGCACGCTGGAAAGTTGCATGTGCGTTCGTCAAGCCAAATGGCATAGATAACCAGGGGTATGTACCACCGTGCGCTGTGAACGCCGTCTTCTCTTGGTCGTCCTTGCGCAAAAGCACTTGTCTGTAAGCCGCGGTACAGTCGAGAGACGAGAACACCTGGGCATCTCCCAAGGATACAAGGCAGTCCTCCATTTGAGGCAAGGGATAAGCATCCTTCTTGGTGATGTTGTTCAGCCGACGATAGTCGACACTGAATCGGGCTTTGCCGTTCTTCTTCGGTACGATTACCACGAAGCTCGCCCAAGCACTGTAGCTAGTGGCAATGACGTTGAGCTTCAACATTTTGTTCATCTGGTCCGAGATGACCTGCCGTTTTAACGGCCTGGTCCGGTAAGGTTGAGCCCATATGTGCAGAGCGTCTGGTGAAGTATCGATAGCGTGTTCCGAAGCACGGATGACGCCAAGGGTTCCATCCAGCATAAACGAATGCGTCTGGAGCATGTCGCCAATCTGCTTTTGCAGTTACTCAAGGGCCTCACTGAGGTCGATGTCCTCGAGTGGGTCACGACTCGCGTCGTCGGATGAAGTATCGGTACCATCCTTTGGACTTTTGTCATCCAAGACGGCTGACAACATCGGCCCTTGGTAGGGTTCCGCAAGCCCAATGGTTGAGTTCTTGCGAAAAATGACTTGGTCCCTGCCAAAGTTGCATAACTTGACTAAGAAGGGTTTGTCAGGTTTGACGATGGCAAAGCCGCGGGCGACTGCCATTGACTTGTGTCTGCAGAAACGAGCGTTCGGTACGATGGTAACCATACCGGGGGTGTCAAATGTCGCCATGATCCACTCCTCCTTGTGTCCGTGGACAAGTACCTGCTTGCAGGCTCCCACCATCGCGGGTTTATCTTGCCAATGGCGGTCCCAGGCACTTTCTTTCAGACAAGCTAAGATCGGCGTTGGCCGAGGTAGTTCCTCCGTGCAGCGCACGTGCTCTTGCCAGAAGATCTTGCGCAAGCGCGGCAAGATGCCCTCGATGTTTTGTTCAATGAACACGGTGCCAAGAATGCACGGGACTGACAAGTTGTCGGAAACGAGGAAGCGGTCAAATAGACGCACACCTCCGGTGTCTTCATACAGATGTATGGCAAGCTTCGTCACGAGACGATTGTTGTTTGCATCTCGGATGCGCGGAAGCGTGGTCAACTCTTCGGCGTAAGCCATCCAGTTCGCAGGGAGAACACTAGTTCGCACTATGTTCACCCCGGCGCGCGTGTCTAGGACAGGGCGGCAGCTCCGAATCACACGCATGCACGGGCCAAGCGTGGCGGCGATCTCGTAATGCCGTAAGGCACGGCGCAACAATCTCGTCACCGCACGCTTTCGCGTCCCGCCGGGCAACCCCAAGTCGGGCACGCGGCCTAGGCGTTTTTCGAGTCCTCGACGGCTGCGGCTGGACGTTCGATCGCGTCGTCCTCGGTGCCGCCGTCTGCAATGGCATGAACGCCGACTGGCGGTTGGCGACGTTCGCCAGGGCGATAAGGCTCGGCACATTGTGCAGCAAAGTGGCCTGGCTTGTTATGGCTGACCTCCAAATATTGGCGGTTGCAGAGTGGTTGCAATCATTCAACAGCGTCCGTGGACCAATGGAAAGGCTAGAATTCATCTGAGTTCCTTACACAGTCTTCTCATGCAGCTCTGCGTACTGGAAACGCACAAAAGGATCTCAAGAAATCTGAAGAAATTCGTTGATCTCATGAGAATTCACAGGTCTGGCCCAGAACCCTCTCCATGCCCTGTTCAGGCCAAGCAACCGGCCCAAAAATCTCAGTAAACCTCATTGTGGGTTGCAATGGCTCTGCGTGACTCCTGCAAGACACGTTGATTGGCTTGCAGGACTACTGGCGGAAACTCTCAGCCAATAGTACGATCGTGGCATGTCGAACAACCAATCCGACTTATTTTTTTTCTGTGTCGGCGGCTCTGCCTCCCTTCTTTCTGAAACCGTCTTTTCTTGGTGGTTAGCAATACAGTTGTAACAGATGTCAGCCGGATTGGCTTGCTGGACGGCGGCCCGATGGGACGGCGGGGTGCGAACCGGTGCGAGCGGTCGTTCCGTCGTCGTCCGCTGGTCCTGTGTCGCGTAAGCGACTTTCGTCGCCGTTGGGCGGGTCCTTTTGAGCTGCAAGCGCTGCTTTTTGGTGCCGTTCCAGTACAACTGAGCGGTAGCAACCGTCTCTGATAGAGATCGATCCGGGAATCGGTCATTCAAGACCCGTACGTGTGCTTGCACAAGGTCCGAAAGACCCGTCATGAAGACGTCCTGAACCTCTTGGATGTTGAACAAACCGTTCAGAAGATCGCATTGGGTTTCCACGCGATTACCAAAGACCGTGGGCGCCTCGTTGACTTAATGCTTCATCGTGATGATGTCTTGGTAGGCGTTAACCACAATTGCGTGTGTCGCGTACTTCGACAAGAGCCAGTTGACGGCATCTCCGTACGTACGGATGGCATAACACATACGTCCAAGGGTGCTGTTAAGCGCGCCGGAGAAGGCCATCTTTGCGTTGCCGGCTACTCGGAAGACCATGAGCGGAAGGGCTTGCCCGTGAGTCAGCCCAGCCGCGTCGCACGCGCGGCGAACGGTCGTCAAGAACGTGAAGATGCCCATGGGCAAGGTTCCCGTGAACGGCTGTTGCCCGTGGAACCCTCCGTCCAAACGTTTGTGAGACGGTGCGACCGGTGCGCCTCTTTAGGCGTGTACGTCAGTTGACGTGTGATGAGGAAGTACGTCCTGTGGTCCAGGAGGGTCTTGAAGCGGCGATTAGCCGTGTGACAACACGCTCAGCCCACCCCACCCAGTTAGGGGGAAGGCAAACCAGACCGTGTCGCCGGGTTGTCCTGTCGGGGAATACCCGCTCCGGGAGGAAACCCCGAAGAGCACGCACGCACGGCGTCGACCGGGGGGGGGACGCCCCGAGCGACAAACACGAGTTGTGTGACCGGAAGTTTACTTGCCCTCGTCGAAGGCCTAGAGGCAGCCCTCACGCCTCGCCCTCTTATCTTGTTCGTTCCCCTCAGACCTTCCGAAAACCCCCCTCAGACACCCGCAAAGGAACTTCAGAAAACCCGTCCCCTCAGGGCCCATGGGGCCAGCCTCAGTGGAGAACAGCCGAAGGTTCGAGTACCGCCTTGAGTAGAGGCGGGGGAAGGGTGCTTCGTGACACCCTCGCGGCGCCCCGGAGTCAGGGGCGCGGTGTAATGTTGGTCAATAGTCCAAGTCGGGCTTACACAAAATTAGGCCATTAACTGGGGGCGCGCCCGGGGAGTTACTAGTCCCAGGGAAGTCTCGAGATCGCGGTTATGGTTGGTCAGCCACGGGGTGATCCGCAAGTGGATTGCCCACGGAAAAATTTGAAATATGTGTGAGTGGGACATATTCCTCGGGGATCTGGTTCCCCGAGTGTGGGGGCCACGTGTCCGGCCGTCACAATACCCCCTTCCAGAGAAGTCGCCGTCCCGGTGGCCTAGAGCCAGGGGGGCGGGCCCGCCCGAGGGATACGGGCGGGCCAGGGCGGCTTAACGGCGTCCTCCCCTGTGTGGGGCCCGGGTGCTGCCCCGGTCACCGCCGACAGGGGCCACCCCGGAGCGAGCGGGCGAGCCCGCCGGGGCCAAGGGGGTAGGCGTCGTCGCCGTGCGTTTGACACGGCGGCGCGTCACGGGGGGGGGGCGCGCGGCCGGGGCGGGCCACGCAGACCGTGCCAGGTAGGGCAAAAGGGGGGCGCCGGGTATGGCGCCCCCGCCCCCCCCTGTGGGGGCTGTCCCACGCGCCCACCTGGAGGATTTATCCAGGGAGAGGGTCCCGCGGAGCAGCGCCGCGGGACGCGATGGAGAGCCCCTGCCAGTGTACAGGGGCCCATAAAAGTGGGGCAGGCGGGGGACGGACGGGGCGGCCGTTCACTACCGGCCGTCACCGTGTCCCCTTCGCTTCTCGAGTCGAGAGCTCCCCCCCTGTCTCTTCCCCACCGAACCCGTCAAGCTCCTAGTCCGCCCCGAGTCCCTACTAGGGCGCGGCGGCCATGGCATCCTCGCGGTCGACGGGAGTGGCGTTGATGGAGGAGATGGCTACCCTGAGGGCGGGGCGCGCCGCGCCGGCGTCGAAGGAGACGCCGGTCCGGTCCGAGCGCCACCCCGCGGCGGCGGGGGTCCGAGCCGGCAGCGAGGCGCCGGTGTCGGGCATGGCCAAGTCAGGCAGACCGGTGGCGGCGGCCTCGGGGACGAGTGGGGCGCCTGCCAGTACGGGCGCCCCCAAGGCTAAGAGCTCGACGGCGGCCATCCCGCGTGCTGGCGGGGCGGCGGCGTCCGCGCCCGCTACGCCAGCCGGCGCGACCAAGTCCAGTGGCGCGGCTTCGGCGACGGCACGGCGTCCACTGGACCAGCGCCCCCGGCTCCGCCCCCGTGGGCCCCACCTCCTCCAATACCGGGGGGGCGTACCCGGCGCGGCACCGGCAGAGGAGAGTCTTGCTCCATGGGGTCCTCTTCCCCATCGCCCGGTGCCGCCACGGCCGCCGCCGCCGCCGCAGGTGGAGTCCCCGGCCGGCTGCGCGGCAGCCCCACGCGCGCAGCCGCCATGAGGAGAGCGGCTGCATCCTCGTCGGCCGACCGCGTCGTCGCACTCGACGCGCAAGAAGCCGATGCCGACCCCGCCGTTCACTTGGACCGGCGGGGGTGCGCCGGCTGTTGCGTCGTTTGACTCCGCGCCGCCGAGGACTTTCGACTGTGGGTCGCGTCGTTAGCTGGGCGCGACCGACGGGCCGTCTTCCCCCTCCCCGCAAGGATGCCCCGCGTCGTGGCCTACTTTGGAGCAGCGCTTCATCGGGGGGAGTCCACCCCGGCGGCGGCCATCCTCGCGACCCAGTGGGTGCTGGATGTGGCGGGGGTGTGGTATGCGTCCGCCCGTACCAAGAGGTACCTGTGGCATCTGCCCGCCAGCCTGGTGGACCGCCTCGTGGAGCTGCACCTCCCCAACGTGGCGGAGGGGGTGGACTCGGACGCGCACGCGTAGCTCAGCGAGTTGCTGGACGTACACCAGTCGTTGGACTGGGCGGCTGCCGGGCTCTACTTGGCCCGCCAAGTTGGCGGGGAAGACGACGAGGCGGCTCGGGAGTTTGTTCACTGTGACAAACGACTCGTAGGTGGGCGCATTGGCCTCCGTGAGGGCCTGAGTTACCCCGCCTACGCCTATGCTGCGGGGGTGACGGCGGCGTCGCCCCCGCCCGAGTCGGGTTGGGGTGGCCCGGGGGTTACTTCCCCGCATCAGCGCAAGGGCACTCGGGGTGCGGCCGAGCGTCCTCCTGCTGGTGGGGGCGCTGTCCGGCGGACCACCCGGGCGGGGGCGTCCCCTGTTGGGCGGTCGGACCGCCCGCCGTTTGCTCCGTCTGGGGCACCGTACTACCCGGCCCTGGGAGCGAGGCAAAGCCTCAGCTGGGGGTGCGTCACCCCCCGGTGTGCGCGCGCCCTGGCGTCCACCTACCCGAGTGCGTCGGGGAAGCTTAGGGCGGCCTACGGGGAGGCGATAGTTGTAGGATATCTCTGCTCCCAATTGGCAATTGGCCACGAGTAGCCCCCTTGACGGGCCAAAGCCCATGCATTGCGGAAATTGGCCTGTGGCACGCCCTTTGGGGGGTTACTTCCGCATTGTTCATTTGTTATTGTTTGTTTGCTTGCCTGTCTTATCTGTCTGCCGGCACTCATTACGATCGCTTGTGATCGGACGGTCGATCGACCGGTGCCCTCGTTTGTATTAAATCACCGTGGGTCCGGGGTCGCCGTCGTGGGCGCC
>Ga0209831_1003114_pt1 | contig 13933 bp, 9 predicted proteins | sample Maine_Asex4_meta_FD_187451 | JGI IMG/M metagenome (GOLD analysis project Ga0209831, IMG submission 187451) | Marine algal microbial communities from Maine, USA - Maine_Asex4_metaG (SPAdes) (version 2) | ecosystem: Host-associated > Algae > Red algae > Unclassified | place: Maine, USA | collected...
ACCCCGGACAACTCGACATCAACTATTAAACGACTGCAGGTTGTGGGAACACTTAAAAACGCACGTTCCTGGCCCAATGGTGACCGTGTAGAACCTGCAGTCGATTTTCTTTCAACGCTGGATGTCCATTGCCTATCTGACATTGACTGATTGACTTTCATGCATCTCCAGCAAGACCGAAGGGTTGCAGAATGCCTTGTGGTCACTGGGAGGTGTGCCCGCAGAGCACCGCAGTGATTCCCTGTCAGCGGCCTTTCGTAATCACGATACCGACACCAAAGAGGATCTGACCACGCGCTATGAGCTGTTGTGTGATCACTACGGCATGAAGCCCACACGCAACAACCGACGAGTGGCCCATGAGAACGTTGCCATCGAGAGCCCGCACGGTCACTTGGCTTGTTTCAGCATTCGATTTTTCACAGACGCAACTATAAATTTGACGGCTCTATGGCCAGTCATCATACCCCGCAAATCGGTTTTTGCCGATGTGATGTTGGGTGGGCTTGCTCCGACTATTTTACAGGCGCCTCACTTGATACACTTAGCGCCCATATAACCTCAGCCTTTCGTCCCCCAGCTGAAGGCATGCGCACTGCCCAAGGGTATTTGCAGGTACTGCTGCGCTCATATTGGTAAACACTGATTGGCGGCAAATTACGTTTATCATACCTCTGGCCAAACAAGAACACCATGCTACTGGGTGCGGCCATATGCAGGTGAATTTCTGAATAATCTGAGTGCTCAATTATGGTTTGTAAAAATTGGATTGAAAGCGCCCGTTGTTTATCATCAGACCAATGATTGGTGGTTCCGCTGCTAGGAAGCTTGAGTTCAATAATTTTGGCGTTTAAATGCAACGCGGAAACCGCTGCCACATCTACAGGATAGGAACCTGAAACACACAACACAAAGCGCTCTTTGTCATATCCGTTTCTGTGAATGGTTTCTTCGAACCTCTCCCCGTCATCAATTTCATCAAGTGTGCGCCAGTTGTCTATCGACCGATCCCAATCCACTCGCGATACCCGTGTCTCGTCATCTACAAGGATGCCTGCTAGAAAAGTTAAAGGCACAGCCGCTAGCCCACCAAATACGACTTCTACATCTGAACCTTTTTTACCAGCTATCGCTGACTGTAGAGCTGTAGGAAGTAATGACGTAACGCGCCTGATAGCGGGCTCGGGTGGCAGTAGGGCATCATGGTCAAGCTGATTTCTAACATCCACCAATACAGTTTGTTTTTGATTGATTCCCTTGAAAGCTACTGAACCTTCTAAAGGAATGTCCAGTGAATTTTCTAACCCACGTAGCTCGATCGCGATTCCGTAGCGGCGACTTGTTTCAGATCGCCAGTCTGTAAAGCCAGCCCAAGAACCACCAGCGATCAGCATGAAACCGATTACCAGAACAAATATGGGCAGATAACCAACAATGCTAACCAACTGCTGATTTGAATCGCTATCGGCCTGAATTATGCCCAGTAACACCTCTACAATTATTGATGCTCCACCCATAGCAGCCGCGGCGACAAGTGTTACTCCTGCACCCAGGACGACCCTTGGCCATGACTTTTTTCGGTACAAGTATCTTAAAAAACCCAACGACTGGTCAAAATAATATTTCATTTTACATTGACCTCGAATTGACCTGTTCTCGCGACAAGGTAGTTATCCTTGACAATAAAACACTCAATTGTATGATGACCAGCGTAACGAGCTACCTCTCTTTTGGTCAGATTGCCTGCACTGACACCACCATAATCGAAGCCTCCACGCAGGTCGTTGCGACGAGTAGCTTCCTCACCCCAGTTAACAATCTGCCAATAGACCTTAAACGGCCTTGGAATGCCCGTACTGGCTTTAAAAACCAGACTGGTTTCTTTAGTGAGTGCTTCACCTCCATCGCTATATCGCTTTGCACGAAAACCGTTACGTGTGGCGTTGACGTCGGTAAGGCTAACAGTTCCACCATTTTTAAACCCCCAAGGCGGCGCTTTACGGTGTTTTGGTTTCAGGCGCTCAAATATTTTTAGCCTTTGTATGGCTGGCGTATTTCTATTTTCAGTAATTCTCCGCGATACATTTGAGCCGAATCGATCTCCAATAATATGGTCAAGATCTGCTTGGGAGACGTTCTCTGCGAGTAACGCCAGGTCAGCTACTACGGCCTCATGCCATTCATAAAAGGCATTTTGTCTTGATTTATCTGCTTGCCATCGATCGGCAAAATTCTCAACAGGATGACTGGGGTTACTGACCCACTTAACACCCCCACGCTCTTCAATGAAGCCTGGCATTTTTTCTACTATCGATAAAAGTGCAGCAGAAAGTCGGGTTTCGTTATCGTAGGCGTGCGCCGCCAACGTCGTAATGATGATCGATATAGGCTTAATATCGGCGTTGTCCGCGAAGTATATATCGCGGTGTCGTTTCAAAATTTGAATGACCAATTGAAGCGGTGTTCGCACTCGGTAGTGCGGAATGTCATTAACATTGCGCCCTTCACTGAGCGCCATTGCCTCAATGCGGCTGCGATACGCAAGCTCCATACGCTGTAAAAACCAAGTTGCGTATCCCTCAGGGTTGCTCTGAAGCCAGAGCTCAATCAATTGCTCGTAATGAGGATGCCTACGATCAGTTATCGCAAGTGTCGTATCAACATGAGTCGCGTCCAGTGATTGTTGCTGTCGGATGTTGAGGGCGGCATCTCTATCGGGAATCGCAGGCAAGCAATCGAGATGAAACTGTGCACCATCAGCGTATGTTAACGTCCAACATCGCTTACCCTCTTCAGGAGGGATCATACCGTACCTCTTTGCGTACGCTTTCAGTTCGACGCCCAGCATTTCTTTGAATTGTTTCTGTGTTATCTCCCGCTTTGAATAAACACAGGTGCACACCAAGTCAACGTCATAATGATCTTGATCATTGACTGGCTTAATCGTCGTGCCGTGTCGAAATGATCCCTGCAGTGTTACTAAAGGAGTTCGGGTCTCTAGTATCGAGGTTGGCCGCTGAAGCCAATCACTTACCGATTTGAAAGCGCGGTTGGCGGCTTCATACCGGCTCACCGGTATTTGAAGCGACTCAGCAAGCTCTTGTAACGAATTTTCCGCACGAGCTGTTGTTATTGCATCTGACAGTGAAGTGCGGCTGTTCAGACTAGTTGTGTTTTGAAGCATGGACAATTTCCGTTTATTTGCATTACTGATAATGATGCATTTGAAGGATTATATTGACTTGGCGATCATTGTCAAGCATAATTTGTGCATCATTAGAATGGTGCAAACGGAAATGAGGCTAACACTAAGGCAAATCGCTGATATTCGCGCAGGCCATCCATTCCGTAGCTCTGTGAAAGAGACTGCATCCGGTAACGGCCGTGTTATTCAAGTGCGAGATATGGACGATAGTGGCCTAATTGTTTGGGAGAATTTGGTCCAGACAATGGTTGAAGGGCGAAAAGAACCAGACTGGCTTGCGTCAGGAGACATCGTCTTTTCTGCTCGTGGCAACAGAAATTTCGCATCAGTCGTGCCCGATCTGCCTCCTCGGTTAGATAAGCCGGTTGTCTGCGGCCCCCACTTCTTCCGCCTCAAGGTGAAAGACCTAGATAACGTATTGCCCTCATTTTTGTCATGGCAATTAAATCAAAAAGCTTCTCAAAGGTACCTGCGCATCTCTGCACAGGGCTCGGCTCAAGTGAGTATCAGCAGATCACACCTCGAGGCAATACCGCTGTCCTTTCCGCCACTCAAAAAACAGCAAGCAATAGTGGCGTTAAGCAATCTAGCCGCAAAGGAAAAGCATTTGCTGGAAAGGCTTATTGTAAATCGCCGCCACGAAATGGACGCCCTTGCCAAAGAAATTCTTAATTAATTGAACAACCACCACCACTTGGGTATCGAGAACACGCTTTAATGCAAAAAATAAATCAAGACCAAATCAACAAAGCCGTCTGGGGGGCCTGTGACACCTTCCGCGGCACAGTAGACCCTTCTATATACAAGGACTTCGTCCTCACCATGCTATTCCTGAAGTACATCTCTGATGTGCATCAAGACAAGGCGGATGAACTAGGCGTGCAGTTCGGGGATAACAAAGAGATGATTGCCGCCATGATGGCAAGCCAGTCTTTCAAAATACCAGAGGACGCCACCTTCGCCACCTTGTACAAGGCTCGCCATGAGCCGGGCAACGGCACACGTATAGATCAAGCCCTGCACGCTATTGAAGAAGCCAACGGTACAAAGTTAAAGAACGTGTTTCAGGACATCAGCTTCAATACAGACAAACTCGGTGATGAAAAACAGAAGAACGATATTCTGCGCCATCTACTAGAAGACTTTGGCAAAGAAACGCTTAACCTGCGCCCCAGCCGCGTCGGCTCACTGGACGTTATAGGCAATGCCTACGAATTCCTGATTAAGCACTTTGCAGCCACCAGTGGCAAAACTGCAGGAGAGTTCTATACCCCACCGGAAGTCTCTGACCTGTTATCCATACTGCTCGAACCTAAAGAGGGCGATCAGATATGCGACCCGGCTTGCGGCTCAGGTTCACTGCTCATGAAATGTGGCAAGCAGGTACAAAAGAACTTCAAAGACTCCCGCAAATACGCACTGTTCGGTCAGGAAGCTATTGGCTCTACGTGGTCATTGTCAAAGATGAACATGTTCCTGCACGGCGAGGACAATCATCGCATTGAGTGGGGCGACACTATCCGCAACCCCAAACTGCAAGACAAGGATGGCGGCCTACTACACTTTGATATCGTCACCGCCAACCCTCCCTTCTCTCTCGATAAATGGGGCCATGACGGAGCAGCCGATGATCAATGGGGCCGCTTCCGCCGAGGCATACCTCCCAAGACCAAAGGCGATTACGCCTTTATCTCTCACATGATAGAAACGCTTAAACCAAAGACAGGCCGCATGGGTGTTGTAGTTCCGCATGGCGTGTTGTTTCGTGCATCGAGCGAAGGCAAGATTCGCACGCAACTGATTGACGAAAACTTGTTGCATGCAGTTATTGGCCTACCGGAGAAACTGTTCTTCGGCACAGGCATACCTGCAGCAATTTTAATCTTCAAAAAAGAAAAGACAGATAAGAAGATTTTGTTTATCGATGCCAGTCGTGAGTTCAAATCTGGTAAGAACCAGAACGTACTGACGGCTGAGAATATTCAAAAAGTCCTTGATACCTACAAGGCACGCGAAAGCGCTGACAAGTATGCGTATCTGGCAACGGTTGAGGAGATACAGGAGAACGACTACAACCTGAATATTCCTCGTTATGTGGATACGTTTGAGGAAGAGGAAGAAATAGATTTGATGGCTGTGCGTAAGGAGCGGTTGGCGTTGCAGACGGACCTGGATGGGTTGGAAGTGGAGATGGCGGGGTATTTGGAGGAGTTGGGTTATGGTTCCTGAAGGCCTGAAGAACAACTCTAGCATAGGAACAATTCCATTGGATTGGAGAGTAATGTGCGCAGATGCGCTTAGTCTAAAAGTTACTAAAGGAACTACCCCTCCAAAATCGGAAGTTTCAGAACAAGGAGAAATTCCATTCTTACGCGTAAATAATCTTTCATTCAATGGAGCCCTAGACCAAGACTCAAGCTTTATTTATGTGTCAAAGAAGTCGCACGAAAGTTTCTTGTCAAGATCAATGTCGTATCCCGGCGATATACTAATGAATATCGTAGGACCTCCTTTGGGGAAAACAGCGCTACTAGATGCTTCTTATTCACAATACAATATGAATCAGGCAATAGTGTTCTATCGACTAGACCCTAATTTGATATGTGCAGAGTATTTTCTCGCTTTCCTGAACAGTTACAAAGCACAGACCTGGTTGCAGATCAGATCAAAGAAAACATCTGGGCAACGAAACTTGACTATCGAGTTATGCAAACAACTTCCGACGCCAGTCCCCGCCCTCCCAGAACAACGCAAAATCGCCAAAATCCTGCAAACCTGGGATCGCGCAATCGCCACCACAGAAAAACTGATCGACGCCAGCAAGCAGCAGAAAAAAGCACTGATGCAGCAGTTGTTGACGGGGAAGAAGCGATTTGCGGGGTTTGAGGGGGAGTGGGAAGTAGTTACCTTGGGATCACTGGCATTAAATGGACGTAAAAATTTTATCGACGGGGATTGGATTGAATCTCCATACATAAGTGATTCTGGTTGCCGATTAATCCAAACAGGAAATATTGGAGTTGGCGAATTCAGAGACAAAAACAGCAAATATATTTCCGAGCTCAGTTTTGAAGAGTTGCGCTGCACTGAAGTAAAAGTAGGCGACCTGTTGATCTGTCGTCTTGCGGAGCCAGCAGGAAGGGCATGCGTTGTTCCAGAACTACACGAATCAAAAATGCTAACTTCCGTAGATGTTTCGATCGTAAAAATCGACGCAAATAAAACATCCCCAAAATATTTGGCGGCTTATTTTAGCTTGAATAAAACGCTTTACGACGTTTCAGCTCTTTGTGGAGGATCGACCAGAAGCCGCATCTCCCGTACAAATTTAGAGAAGATGACCTTGCCAATTGCAAGCCTCCTTGAACAAGAGAAGATCAACCAAGTCATCGCAGCAGCAGCAGGTGAAATAACGAGATTACACGCAAAACTAACCCACCTAAAAAAAGAAAAAAAAGCCCTAATGCAACAACTGCTAACAGGCAAGCGTCGGGTAGAGATCGATGACTAAAACACAACTCACCCCAACCCCACCGTCATTCAAATGAACTCACCCAACGACACCCCTCCCGTTGGTGACTTCATCCTCTTCCAAAGCGAGGACGGCCACGTACGCGTGGAATGTCGTTTCGAATCAGAGACTCTCTGGTTATCGCAAGCATTGATAGCTCAACTCTACGGCGTCACTCCACAGTCAATCACTCAGCACGTCCGAGCGATTTACGAAGACGACGAGCTGGATTTAGCTGCAACTTGTAAGGATTACTTACAAGTTCAAACTGAGGGAAAAAGGCAAGTAAAACGGCAGGTTAGTCACTACAGTCTGCCGATCATTCTCGCTGTAGGCTACCGAGTCCGCTCACCACGCGGCACACAATTCCGACGCTGGGCCACCCAAACGCTGCAAGAATACCTAATCAAAGGTTTCGTCATGGACGATGAACGCCTGAAAAACCCACCCGTGGGTCAATCAGCGGTACCCGACTACTTTGACGAGTTGCTGGAGCGCATTCGCGACATACGTGCCAGCGAACGTCGTGTGTATCTGAGGGTAAAAGATATCTTCACCATGGCGGCTGACTACACGCCAGCAGATAAGGAAACGAATAAGTTCTTTCAGATTATCCAGAACAAACTGCATTTTGCCAGCACAGGTTTAACAGCGGCCGAACTTATCGCACAGCGAGTGGATGCTAACAAACCAAACGTGGGACTAACCAGCTTCAAGAATGAGGCGGTTCGCAAAACGGATGTGACCATCGCAAAGAATTATCTAAACGAAACAGAAATTGCCGCGTTGAATCGTATAGTGAATATGTGGCTAGACTTTGCTGAAGATCAGGCATTAAGACGCAAGCAAGTGTTTCTAGAAGACTGGCAAACAAAACTCGATGACTTCCTGCGTTTCAATGATCGCGATGTACTCGTGAATGCCGGAACCCTCTCCAAAAAAACAGCTGATGAAAAAGCCAAAACAGAATTCGATCGCTACACAGACAAAAGGCGTCGACTTAATGAAGCCGAGGGCGCGCAATCCAATATAGCAGCACTGCGAGCAATACTCGACGAGAAAAACAATGAGTGAAGCCTTACCCAATTTCAACGAAGAGCACAGCGCCAAAATACCTGCACTGGCACTGCTCGCACAACTTGGCTATCAGTTCGTCTCGCCCAGTGACTGCATAGCGATGCGAGGCAATCGCTCTACAGTGATACTGCCCTGCGTGCTGCGCTCTGTATTAGCGAAAAAAACCTTCCCGTTCATGGGACAGGACTGCCCTCTCTCGGAGGCAGCCATTGACAAAATTGTGCACGAGCTAGCCAACCCTGCAATGAACGAGGGGCTCAAAGCGGCTAACGAAAAACTCTACAACGCGCTAACGTTTGGCGTGGGTGTCACCGAGTTTGTCGATGGGAAGAAAGCCAACCCCACCATACAAATTATCAACTGGGTATCTCCACAGGAAAACCACTTCCACTTTACCGAAGAGATGGAAGTAGAAAACGCACAAGGTACTGGCATACGAATCCCCGATATCGTGTGCTTTGTTAACGGCATGCCTTGGGCGGTCATTGAAGCGAAACGCCCCGACTCCTCCCACAGTAGCAAACCCACTGTGAACGAAGGCATTTCACAAAACATCCGCAATCAGAAAGTCGATGAAATTCCGCACCTGTTTGCCTACAGCCAATTACTACTCTCCATCAACGGTCACGACGGGCGCTACGCAACCTGCGGCACACCGACAACGTTCTGGGCCAAGTGGAAGGAAGAACACACAGACGAGGCTGAGTTCCTGCGCTTGAAGAACCAGGCACTGAGCCCGGATCAGCTCACAGCCCTGTTTAACCATCGGCCCGCCCACACGCGCAAAGAGTACGAAGCGCTTGTTGGCAGCGGCCAGCGCGTAGTCACCGATCAAGACCGATTACTGATATCCCTGCTCCGTCCCGATCGCCTACTGGACATGACGCGCCTGTTCACGCTGTTTGACAAGAAAGCCGGTAGAATCGTCGCCCGCTATCAGCAAGTGTTCGGCATTAAAGCCCTACTCGAACGCATCACCTCTTTCGATGACAAAGGCGCACGCAATGGCGGTGTCATCTGGCACACCACCGGGTCTGGAAAATCATTCACCATGGTATTCCTGTCTAAAGCCCTGATCTGGTTGTCAGAGCTTGCCCAATGCCGGGTAGTCGTCGTCACTGACCGTGTAGATTTGGAAAAGCAATTAGCGAGAAATTTCGTCTCTGGTGGTGCCGTGCTGGAAAAGGACAGAACGGATGCAATGGCCACTACCGGCAAACGTCTGGCTGAGCAGATCGGTAAAGGCAATGAACGAATTATCTTCTCTATCATTAATAAATTCGGCACCGCCATTAATCAGCCAGCTTGTTACAACGACAGTCCCGACATACTGGTGCTAATTGACGAAGGGCATCGCAGCCAAAGCGGTGAAAACAATATTCGCATGAAGCAAGTGTTGCCTCGTGCCTCCTTCGTCGCATTCACTGGCACCCCATTGCTCAAGGACGATAAAACCGAGAACAAGTTCGGAACTATCATCCATTCCTACACGATGCAACAGGCTGTACTGGACGGAACCGTCACGCCATTACTCTACGAAGAACGTATCCCAGAGCTCAATACCAATGATGAGGCCATAGATGCCTGGTTTGATCGCATCACCGACAAATTGTCTGGCAAGCAGCGTACCGATCTGAAACGCAAATTTTCCAGCAAGGGGCAAATCTATCAAGTAGAAGGCAGACTGGAACTGATAGCGCACGACATATCCGATCACTTTCAGAATTTCAAACAGCAAGGTTTAAAAGGTCAGCTGGCCTGCGATTCCAAAGCCTCTGCTATTTCCTACAAGCTACTGCTGGACAAGATTGGCAAGGTGACATCGGTTGTGGCGATGTCTCCCCCCGACACACGAGAAGGCCATGATGATATCGACACCGAATCCAAGGATATGGTGCAGAACTGGTGGAAAGGGAACGTAGGTTCACAGGATGAAAAGAAATATACCGATTACATCATCGCAGAATTCTCGAAAGAAGATGGCCCCGACTTGATGATCGTTGTTGATAAGCTATTAACAGGCTTTGATGAACCCAGAAATACCGTGCTGTACATCGACAAACCTTTAAAACAACACAACCTGATTCAAGCGATTGCTCGCGTTAATCGCCTTCACGAAAACAAACAGTTTGGCTATCTGATTGACTACCGAGGCATCTTGAAAGAGCTGGATGCCACAATAGAAAAGTACCAGGATCTGGCAGAGCGAACGCAAGACGGCTTCGACATTGAAGACCTGAAAGGCTTGTATAACAGCATGGATACAGAATACAAGAAGCTGCCAGGACTGTACAACGAACTTTGGTCCCTATTTGCATCAGTTAAAAACAAACAAGACGGCCCAGCACTACGACAAGCACTCAGCCCACGTATCGAGACTATCGATGGCCAACTGACCGATCTCAACCTAAAACGACGCAACGATTTCTACGATTCGCTTACGGCATTTGCCAACTGCATGAAGGTTGCTCTTCAATCGGCCAATTACTTTGCCGACAAAAGCTTCGATGACAAGCGCCAACTGTATAAAGACACCTTGAAGATGATGACGCAGCTGCGTCAGCAAGTGCGCGAAGATGCCGAAGAAACTGTCGATTATGATGCCTATGCTGACAGTATCCGCACTTTACTTGATAAGCATATCGGTGGTGTCTCTATCAGCGAGCCTGATGGCGCCTATCTCGTCAGCAATTTGGGCAAAGACGCCAACCCTGCTACGCTGAGTGACGACGAGGCACGTAACCGTCGAGACAGAATCACCGGCCGCGTGACTCGCAAGATAGAACAGGAGCTTGCCGATGATCCCTACGCTCAGGCCTATTTTTCCAAGCTGCTGCAGCAGGCTATTGCAGACGCTAAAGACATGTTTGATGCGCCCGTTAAGCAATACCTGATGTTTGCAGACTTTGAAAGCCAAGTAGATGCAAGAGAGGTAACTGGACTGCCTAACGAAAAGTTCGCCTCGCTCGATCCAACCATTAAGCGCCACGTGCAAGCGTACTACGGACTATTCCTGATGCAACTGGGTGAGCCATTACCTTTAAGCGAAGAGCAGTGTTTGGAATTTTCCTTACAAATTGACGACGTGGTACGCAAATCAGTAGCCGAATATTCCATCAATCCACAAGAGATTGAAAATCAGATAAAACTTGGACTGCTGCCATTGTTGTTCAACGATGTTGGACTGGAGAAGGCACAAGCGATCATTGACGAGGTGATACAGATTACCCGCCTTGGACTATCTGGATATAAACAAGGGTGACAAGGCCTACTTCAGACTTAGAAAGCCTGGAAACCTACGGCTTCGTCTACGGCCATGTACATGTGCCCTATCGTGTCGAACGAAAAATCACTGAGCCTGGCAAACAAAGAAAAGTCAGTATCCAGGTCACTCCGGACTCCAGTGTTATCGTCAATGCACCTGAAGATGCAGGAACGAGTGATATTCACGATGCTGTGATGAAACGCGCCAAATGGATTTACGACAGACTACAAGCATTTGATGCACAGCAGATGCATGTACAACCCCGACGGTATGTCAGTGGCGAAATGCAGTTTTATCTCGGCCGGCGATATGTACTGAAAGTAGTAACCAGCACTGAAGCCGCGCCACGAGTCAAGATGGAGCGTGGAAATTTATTGGTCAGCCTACCTGACGATCCTGCTGAGAGCACCGACCAGATTAAAGCACTATTGCGGCAGTGGTATCGCACACGTGCACAACACATCTTCAAATTAAGACTGGAAGAATTGCTGCCACAGGCTAGCTGGGTTGATGAGATACCAACGTTCCGTATTCTATCGATGAATAAGCAATGGGGCAGTTGCTCTAAGCAAGGCATGTTAATGCTGAACCCGCACCTGGTTAAGGCACCCAGAGACTGCATTGATTATGTGATCCTGCATGAGCTTTGTCATATCAAGGAGCACAACCACGGCGAACGATTTTATCGATTACTGGGGCAGCAGATGCCGGAATGGAAACGGACTAAGCAGCAGTTGGATGATATGGCTGAGTTGTTGTTGAATGAATAAGTGTGACGTTAGTGTACGGATAGGAACATAGGCATGACTCGCCACAAAAACGAGCCATCGTGTTCTTAGCCAGTTAACCAAGTGTCACACCAGCGTTGGTTTAGCAGCTAGATCAGCACCAATGTTTCATTTTTCAACCGCACTTCACATCAACCCCCGCTCAGCCAGCGAGGTCTGCACCCCCTGCCCAACAATCAAATGATCCAGCACCCGCACATCAATCAACGACAACGCATCCACCAGCTTGCGCGTTAACCTCACATCTGTATCCGAAGGTTCGGCCACTCCACTGGGATGGTTATGCGCAAAAATCACCGCAGCTGCATTACTGGTCAAACATCGCTTGACCACCTCACGCGGATATACAGCTGCTGAATCTATCGTGCCTGTGAACAGCTCCCGATACTCGATAACACGATGACGGTTATCCAGAAACAAGCAGGCAAACACTTCATGGCCCAGTCCTGTTAATTGCAACGACAGGTAATGGCGTACATGCTCAGGGCTACTCAACACATCGCCCTGCATGACCGTTTCAAACACTTGTCGCCTGCTGATTTCCAATGCAGCTTGAACGGTGGTAAATCGGGCTACACCCAATCCCGGAGTCGCGCAGAAGGATCGTTTGTCCGTATTCAGCAGAGCGCTTAAAGAGCCAAACTGAGATAACGCATCACGGGCCACCTCTACAGCGGTGCGACCTTGTGTGCCGGTTTGTATGAATATGGCGAGCAGCTCAGCGTCGCTGAGTGAGGCAGCGCCGTGCTGGAGCAGTTTTTCGCGCGGCCGCTCAGTCAGCGGCCAGTCCTTGATTGTCATGATCAGCATCCTTGTTGATCGTAGAGAGGAACATCTGCGTCGAGTAGATCACAGCGTGCGTGTGTACACCATCACCGCCTGAGACCAGAGTCTGTATCTGTGACACCGGCCTCAAGAACAAGGCGACGGTGAGGATTCACCGGCATGAACGTGTGGCACCGACTTTGTATACAGTCCTCACTAGCACATCATCGTCAGTTGCATTGTCAAGCTGCTACCATTGAACCTATGCCAGCACTATCTAACAAGCGCATCCTGCTCGGTGTTACCGGTGGGATTGCAGCGTACAAGAGCGCCATACTTGCGCGCCGGCTCATTGATGCCGGGGCAACCGTCAAAGTGGTGATGACACAGGGGGCACTGGCCTTCATGCAGCCACTGACCTTCCAGGCGCTGACCGGCAACCCGGTACACACAGACTTGCTGGATCCGGCCGCAGAAGCTGCCATGGGCCATATAGAACTGGCGCGCTGGGCTGATTGCATTCTCATTGCACCGGCATCAGCCAATACGTTGGCACGCCTGGCCCACGGCATGGCGAACGATCTGCTTAGTACGTTATGCCTGGCCACTGACGCGCAGCTGTTCGTGGCGCCTGCCATGAACAGGCTGATGTGGGACAACGCCGCCACCACGCACAATTGTCAGTTGCTGGCATCCAGAGGCGTAGACTTTATCGGTCCCGGAGACGGTGCTCAGGCCTGTGGTGAGACGGGTTCTGGCAGGCTTCTGGAACCTGAGCAAATTCGCGATCATCTGATATCAGCGCTTGAGGAGCACAGTGAGCACACCGCCTCGTCGAGTACACCATCCGATGCAACCTCTGCGAATTTATCCAGCGTACTGGCAGGCATTAGCATTCTGATCACAGCAGGCCCAACACGCGAAGCGATAGACCCTGTCAGGTACATCAGTAACCACAGTTCGGGGAAAATGGGCTTTGCCATCGCGGAAGCGGCGGTTGCCATGGGAGCGTCAGTCACACTGGTGGCAGGTCCGGTAACGTTACAAACGCAGGCCACTCTCAAACGTATTGATGTGGTTTCAGCAGACGATATGCTGACAGCGGTCATGAACAATGTTTCTGATAATGACGTATTTATATCCGTAGCAGCGGTCTCCGACTATCGCCTCGAGCAAGTGATGGATCAGAAGATCAAGAAAAACGACAATCAGATGCAGCTGTCACTGATCCGCAACCCGGATATTTTAAAAGCCGTATCATCGCTAGAGAACCGACCCTTCTGCTTGGGCTTTGCCGCAGAAACCGAAAACGTTGAGGCACA
>Ga0209831_1003115_pt1 | contig 13927 bp, 2 predicted proteins | sample Maine_Asex4_meta_FD_187451 | JGI IMG/M metagenome (GOLD analysis project Ga0209831, IMG submission 187451) | Marine algal microbial communities from Maine, USA - Maine_Asex4_metaG (SPAdes) (version 2) | ecosystem: Host-associated > Algae > Red algae > Unclassified | place: Maine, USA | collected...
TCACATTATAATCATTACTAGCAACATTTCCTTGGTTGCTAACGGTAATTTCATATTTTACAATATCTCCTGCTTGAACCGTAGCTGCTTGACCAGCCGCTAAAGTTTTAATTAAAGCAAGGTCATAAATAACATTGACGGAAACATCCTCATAATCACTATCATCTTCATCCCCTGGTATGGTATCCGCATTCGGGTCATTATTATCGACTGTAGGATCATTTGTTGGATCTGTGTCTGGCGTAGAATCTTCATCTGTTGTACCGTAATCCTCAGAAGAATCATCAGAGATTTCTGCAAAGTTCCGGAAGTCACTTTGTGCGATATTCGTAACTCTTAAAGCAATAGTTAAATTCTTCGTTTGACCAGGCGCTAAATTAGCTAAGTTAGCCCAAGTAACAACGCCGCCACTTTGAGAACCAAAATCAGAAGCTGAAACGAATTCCATACCTGCTGGAATTTGGTCCGTAACAGTATAATCGTTAGAAGGAACATTACCTTGATTGGTAACAGTAATCGTATAATTAACGACTTCCCCTAAAGTAACCGTAGCCGATTGACCTGTTGCTAAAGTTTTGATTAAAGCTAAATCGTAGTTTACATTTACATCTACTTCTTCACTATCACTATCATCTTCATCGCCCGGTATTTGATCCACAGTAGGATCATCCGTCTCTACTAATGGGTCATTCGTAGGGTCTGTATCAGGAGTAGAATCTTCATCACTTACCCCATAGTCTTCAGCCGAATCAGCAGAAATTTCTGCAAAATTGGTGAATGGTGCTTGTGCAAGATCTTCCACTCTTAAAGCAATGGTTAAAGTTTTCGTTGCACCAGGTGCTAAGTTTGCTAAGTTCGACCAAGTAACGGTCGTACCACTTGCTGCGCCAAAATCAGAAGCAGAGACAAAACTCATACCTGCTGGAATTTGGTCGGTAACGTTAAAGTCCCCACTTGGTACATTTCCTTGATTGGCAACGATAATTGTGAAATTCACAACTTCTCCAAGACTAACCGTAGTTGCTTGACCTGTCGCTAAAGTTTTGACTAAAGCTAAATCGTAATTTACATTTACGCCAACGTCTTCATAATCATTATCATCTTCATCTCCTGCAGGATCATCTAAAGTAATATCATTGTGATTCGTAGCAGGGTCATTAGGATCGGTTCCTGTACCTGCTGCATTATCATTTCCTGTATTGCTATCTGGTGTAGAATCTTCATCTGTTACGCCATAGTCTTCAGCAGAATCCTCCGAGATTTCAGCCCAGTTACGGTAGTCACTTTGTGAAATATCTGTCACTCTTAAAGCAATGGTCAACATTTTAGTTTGACCGGGTGCTAAGTTTGCTAAGTTCGCCCAAGTAACGATGCCGCCACTCTGTGCGCCAAAATCAGAAGCAGAAACAAATTCCATACCTGCTGGAATCTGATCCGTTACGGTATAATCGCTACTAGGTACATTACCTTGGTTAGCAACCGTAATCACATAGTTGACAACATCCCCTAAATTAACCATTGGTGATTGACCAGCGGCTAAAGTTTTCACTAAAGCTAAATCGTATTGAACATCTAATCGAATATCTTCATAATCATTATCATCTTCATCGCCTGCTGGGTCATCTAAAGTAATATCATTATGGTTGGTTGCATCATCATTAGGGTCTGTTCCTAAACCAGCTGCATTATCATCCCCTGTATTGCTATCAGGCGTAGAATCTTCATCTGTTGTACCATAGCCTTCCGCAGAATCACTAGAGATTTCTGCCCAGTTACGGTAGTCACTTTGCGCTGCATTATCAACTCTAAGAATCAAGTTGACCATCTTCGTTGCCCCCGGTGCTAAGTTTGGTAAATTCCAAGTAATTACACCGTTACTTTCTGTACCACCATCTGTAGTGGTTACAAAACTCATACCTGCTGGAATTTGGTCCGAAACAGTATAAGTATTAGAAGGTACATTACCTTGGTTGGCAATTGTAATATCGTAAACGACTACATCGCCAATATTTACAGTAGCAGCTTGACCAGCCCCTAAAGTTTTAATTAAAGCTAAATCGTATTTAACGGCTGCTTGTACATCCTCAAAATCATTATCATCTTCATCATTCGCAGGATTATCTAAAGCAATATTATTGTGGTTATCTACAGGGTCATTTGGTGCAGTACCAAAACCTGGTGCATTGTCATCTCCTACATTTGTGTCAGGTCTTGAATCATCATCTGTTGTATTATAATCAGCCGCAGAATCATCAGAGATTTCTGCCCAGTTACGGAAATCTCCCTGAGTAACATCTGCTACTTGAAGTACAATTGTTAAAGTCTTAGTAGCACCGACAGGTAAACTAGCTAAATCTGTCCACGTTACTACACCTGCACTTTCTGCACCGCCATCTGTAGCAGATACAAAGCTCATACCTGCAGGAATTTGGTCGGTTACAGAGTAGGTTAAACTTTCTACATTACCTTGATTAGACACGGTGATGTCATAGCTTACATTGTCTCCTTGACCAGCAATAGCAGATTGACCAGCGCTTAATGTTTTGATTAAGGCTAAATCATATTCTACCCCTAGCATGATTTCTTCTAAGTCATTATCATCTTCATCGCCTGGTCCGTCATCTAGGCTAGGGTCGTTGTGATTCACAACAGGGTCATTGTCTACATTTGCATCTGGCGTAGAATCTTCATCTGTTGTACCGTAATCTTCTGAAGAGTCATCAGAGATTTCTGCTTTGTTGATATATTGACCGATAGTTGCATCGTCTAAACTTAAAGTAACTGCTAAATCTTTAGAAGCACCCGGTGCAATATTTGGTAAATTTGTCCAAGTGATTACACTACCCGCAGCAGTACCACCATCAGAAGCAGAAACAAAACTCATCCCTGCTGGAATCGCATCTACCACGCTATAATCATTAGAAGCAACATTTCCTTGATTGGTAACGGTGATGGTGAAATTTACATTATCACCAGCGACTACACTAGAAGGTTGTCCTGCTGCTAAAGTTTTGATTAAAGCTAAATCGTAATTGACAATTAAACTAACGTCCTCATAATCATTATCATCTTCATCGCCTGCTGGCTCATCTAGTGTAATATCATTGTGGTTAGTCGCATCGTCATTTGGATCGATACCTAAACCATTTGCATTATCATTACCGACATTCGCATCTGGTGTAGAATCTTCATCCGTTGTGCCATAGCCTGCCGCAGAATCACTAGAGATTTCTGCCCAGTTTCGATAATCACTTTGTGTGGCATCATCCACTCTTAAAATAATAGTCAATACCTTTGTTTGACTAGGATTTAAGTTGGCTAAATTTGCCCAAGTAACGATACCTGTACTTTCTGCACCTGCATCCGAAGCAGAAATAAAGCTCATACCTGCTGGGATTTGGTCCGTAACACTATAAGCATTAGAAGGTACATTACCTTGATTGGCAACGGTAATACTGTAAGTTACTAAATCACCTAGATTTACCGATGTAGCTTGCCCTGCGCCTAAAGTTTTAATTAAGGCTAAATCGTATTTTATTTCTAGTGTTACATCTTCATAATCATTATCATCTTCATCGCCTGCTGGTTCATCTAAAGTAATGTCATTGTGGTTGGTGAATGCATCATTAGGTGCAACACCTGTTACGTCCGCTGCATTATCATTCCCTACATTTGTATCTGGCGTAGAATCCTCATCTGTTGTTCCATAGTCTTCAGAAGAATCATCCGAGATTTCTGCCCAGTTACGGTAATCACTTTGTGCTGCATCATCTACTCTTAAAACAATCGCCAAAGTTTTAGTTTGACCCGGGTTTAAGTTTGGTAAGCCTGCCCATGTAACGATACCTGCACTTTCTGCACCAGCATCAGAAGCAGAGACGAAGCTCATACCTGCTGGAATTTGGTCTGTTACGGTATAATCATTAGAAGGTACATTTCCTTGATTAGCTACGGTGATTTCATAGACTACATTATCGCCTAAAGCAATAGCGGTTGGCTGTCCAGCACCTAGTGTTTTAATTAAAGCTAAATCATATTTTACATCTAAAGTTACATCTTCATAATCATTATCATCTTCATCTCCTGCTGGTTCATCTAAAGTAATATCGTTGTGATTGGTGAAGGCATCATTTGGTGCAACACCTGTTACATCTGCTGCATTATCATTACCCACATTGTCATCAGGTGTAGAATCTTCATCTGTCGTACCATAATCTTCAGAAGAATCATCTGAGATTTCTGCCCAGTTACGGTAATCACTTTGAGTAGCATCATCTACTCTTAATGTTAATACAAATACTTTAGTAGCACCAGGGGCTAGATTTGGTAAGTTACCCCAAGTCACGACTCCTGCGCTTTCTACACCTGCATCCGAAGCAGAGACGAAACTCATACCTGCTGGAATTTGGTCCGTTATCGCATAGTCATTAGAAGGTACATTACCTTGATTGGCAACTGTAATGTCATACATTACTTGTTCTCCAATGCTAATAGTGGAAGCTTGACCCGCACTTAAAGTTTTAATTAAGGCTAAATCATATTTTACGTCTAAAGAAATATCTTCATAATCATTATCATCTTCATCACCTGCTGGTTCATCTAAAGTAATATCATTGTGATTAGTGAATGCATCATTCGGTGCAACACCATCTAAACCAGCCGCATTATCATTACCGACATTAGCATCTGGTGTAGAATCTTCATCCGTTGTATTATAAGCATCCGCAGAATCATCAGAGATTTCTGCCCAGTTACGATAGTCACCTTGCGTGGCATCGTCTACTGTTAAAACTAAAGTTAATACTTTAGTTTGAGTAGGATCAAGATTCGCTAAATCAGTCCAAGTAATAATACCATTGCTATTAGCCCCACCATCCGAAGCAGAGACAAAACTCATACCTGCTGGAATTTGGTCTGTGATACTATAAGCAAGAGAAGGCACATCACCTTGGTTGGCTACCGTAATATTATAAGCAACCATATCTCCTAAAGAAACAGTTGTTGCTTGCCCATCCGCTAAAGTTTTGATTAAAGCTAAATCATATTTACAACTTTCAGGTGTTACTGTTACTTCCCCAGTAGCCGTACAACCTTTAGCATCTGTAACGGTTACTCTGTAAACAGTAGTTTCAGCAGGCATTACCTCAAAAGAAGTACCAGCCCCTAAACCGTTGTCCCATTCGTAAGTATAGCCAGGTGTTCCACCAGTCGCACTTGCGCTGATATTTGCTTTCTCGCCTGTACAAATATTAGGATCATCTACGATTGCTGTAACAACAGGCTCTGGTGAAATATTTAAAGTAACCGTAGCTTCATCACAACAGGCATCTGCACTCGTGTCATTATCATTACAAACTTTATAAGTAAACTGGTCGCTGACACAGTCTCCTGAACCTTCATAAGAAAAAGAGCCGTCATTATTCAAGGTAACTGTTCCATTAGTTGGCTCTTGTGTTATCATATAAACTGCGTCATTCAACTCAGTATCATTGGTACCAACAGTACCCGTAAAAGTTTCTCCACAACAAGCTTCTAATTCATCATTTGTTGCTGTTGGAGTTGTACCTTTATTGAATACGACTTCATCAGTTGCGGTACAACCATTACAATCAGTAACGGTAACAGTATAAGTACCAGATTCCGTTACATTGATGCTTTCCGTAGAAGCACCTGTAGACCAATTATATAAAACTTCATTACTAGAAGTAGTGGTGCTGTTACAACATCCACCATATATTTTCATTTCATCTAAATCCCAAGTAGCCTCCATATCATCACTCTGTACAGGATCATAGCCCATCATTTCTATTTGGAAAGTAGTAGCGGAAGTCACTTCAAAGGCAGCACCTGAAAAGGTGATAGATTTATATCTATAACTCGTTCTTAGGGTAATATTATCTTCATAATATATCTCCTGTCCATTTTTTAAAACTCTAATCCCTAATTTTTGAGCATGAGTGAAGTAGGTTCCTGCTAGTGTAATGATGCCAGTAGCATGATAAAAGGAGATGCCTGTTAATGCTGCTTTTTCTCCACCATTAGGCGCAATAGTTACTTCAAAAGTTACAGGATCATCATTGTCATTTCGCTCGTAGTAGGTTCTTGGGTCAGCTTTGAAGCAAACACCACCACCACCAGCATAACCCACATTACAAGAAAATTCATTTTGTGGAGGATTACATGGCGCAGTTGCTGTTACCGTTGCACAACCACCATTAGATATAATAGTAGGGGCATTTGTATTACAATCATCGATTTCAGTTCCTGGAATATAATAAGGATAACAATCATTCATCGTCCATCGGACTAACTCTTGCGCATTATCCGTAATGTTACATTGTTGAGTGCTAGTACAGTTACTAGCACCAGTATAAGTAGCAGTTAAAGTAGCATTATCATCACAAACCGTTTGGTCAGGTCCAGCAGCTACCGTTAAGCTACAATCTTGTGTACAACCGTTATTATTAAGGGTAATATTATCTACAGCCGTACAACCATTACAATCAGTAACAGTAACAGAATAAGTTCCTGCTTGTCCAGTTGTAATAGCAGAAGCAGTAGAACCAGTAGACCAAACATAAGAAACAGAATTATCTGTTGAACCTGTACAACAACCACCATAGAGTTTAATGTCATCTACATCCCAAACAGATTCCTGTCCAAAGTTTCCGACTCTACAATAGCCTACTAATTCAAAGTTAAATGTAGTAGTAGTCGTAACGGTAAAATCTGGATCATTGGAGAAATCAATATTTTCTAATGTCCAGCCTTGGGAAGTATTAATATTAGCTTGCTTAAAAATTTCTTGTCCATTTACGGTTACTCGGACACCATATTTAGTAGGATAATCATTAGAACCAGTCAATCTATTTTGATTATCTATAATAGAAGTCCATTCATAAGTACTAGGAGATCTCTCATAAAAAGACAATTTAGATAATTGCCCAGTTTGACTAGGATTGACCGTTACCGAAAATCGAACCGCACTACCGCTATTATTTTGGAAAGTACAGCTATTGAGTGTACTCACACACATTGCTTTTCCCCAGGTACCATTTCTATCCGTTGTACAAGAGTGGGTACCACTATTTTTACCAACATTTGTAGCCGAAACATTACAACTACTATTGTCAGAATAGCTTGGTGTTAACTCTGAGTAATCTGAGGGAGAACCTGCATAGCCTGTATGAGCTAAACAGGCATCTAAACTCCAATTAACCAATAAATTTTCTTGGATATTACAAGTAGAGCTACAATTATTGCTGCCACTTACTTGAGCACTTATTGTAGATGGATTATCAGGACAAGCACTTGCATTGCCACTTACATTGACAGACACATTACAAGTAGGATTTCCTCCTCCTGTATTACAATTGTCAGTTATAGTCTCTGTTCTATCGCAACCTGCTGTATACTCTGCGACTGTGGTACCATCTCCATAGGATAAAGTCCATACCTGTCCTGTTGAAGTAGATTGAATATAAGAGGAGCCTACAGTAATCTCTCTATGAAATTCGTAATTGCCATTATTATTCCACCATAAATTTAAAGCGCTGCAAGCATTATTAACAAAAGTCATATTGCAAGTAGCATCTGCATCTAAACTCAAACAAACGTCATCTAACTTTAAATAACTACTAGCAGAAGTCCCAAATACTCTAACTGTTGTTGTTCCAGCAGGAGCCGTACCATTAGAGGTATATTGTCTAAGACCAGCGCCGTTTCTTGGATCTCTATCTATTTCATCTTGGTGTGTGGACAATACATTACCATTTTGATCTAAAAACTGAAAGCCAGCTTTATGGGTGCTACCTGTATTATAGGCACCAGCCCAAATGGTTGAAGTGTATGTTTGACCAGGACTCGCAGGTGCATCTTGATACATCCTTGCTGTTCCAGAAGAAGCAGATATATAAGCATATCTAGTACCATCTACAGCATAAGTACCACCTGTATTAGCACTAGTATTGCTAGTTTTTATCCAACTGCCTGTACCACTTTCAAAGCTATTATTGTTTAATAAACAACTTGGTGGAGAAGCAAATGGATCAGGAGAAGGTTCTAAGCATAGACCATCCATTCTTAGATACCCACTATCAGAAGTACCATATACTTTAATCTCTATTGTTCCCGCAGGCGCAACGCCTGTTAAAACGTAAGATTGAAGGGTAGGTGTTATATCTAAATCATTGTCAATGTCTACTTCTTGAGTGCCCAGTACAGCACCAGAAATATCCAAGAACTGAAAACCGACTTTGTGATTGCCAGTAGGGTCATGTACCCCAGCAGCAAATTTAAAAGTCACATCATCCCCAGCATCCGCATCTATATATTGGAAAGTTTCTGCTGTTCCAGTTGTCGGAAGAATCCAAGAGTGATAGCTTCCGTCCGAAGCATAACTAGTCGCTCTACCGAAGCTAGTACTAGGATTAGTTGCCCAACCTTGCAGGCTACTTTCAAAACTTCCGTTTTGTAGGAGGTTATCTTCACAACCATCAAAAGCCGCCATAGTGGCAGCTGTTTTCGAGTTGGGTAAATTTGTAGATGTATTTGGGTCGGCAAGGGCACTGAGCCAAATAAAGGTGAGCAAGAATAAAAGAGCGCCTTTCCATAGACCCGCCCTAAATTCTTGATACGGAGGTTTTACGTCCCAGGAATTTGTTGTAAAAGTAGACATAATTGTAAGTTGTAAATGGTGTAGTTCTATGAACAATGTTTGTTTGATGCTTTGGGAACGGCGCAATGAGGCTGTCTTGTCAAAGCTTTTGTTCTAATAAATCATATTTTACCTAAGGAGTTATATAGAAGTGATTACTTGTTCTGGAATTATTCTAGGGGATAAAATACACTCCTAAATAAGTTCTTGAGGGAATATTGTTTTACTATTAGCCTTGTATAAGTTTTCAAGGAAGAAATTAAGTAGGAGAAATTAAGAACATACTTGAACTTTGGTTTCTCAAAGCATAAGAGGTGCATATAATTTGCCTGCTATGCTATTTTTTCTTCTTGATTTCTAATTATTCTTTTAGAAGTTGTCTAAGTAATTTACGGGACTGCCTTAATGATTCTCAAAAAATTGAAATTTTGGCGCCAAGCATTATTTTATGCTTAGTATGAAGGGAAAATAAAATATACAGTATCTTTTGAAAACACTTTCTTAACAGGGTTTTCAAAGAGTAATAGTTTAATTTATTTTTACTCCTTCATTCAGTGGGAATTCAAACAGGGGGAACGTTTATTTTGTAATGAATAAACTATAATAGATCCTTCATTACAGGGGAGGATTTAGGTTGATTACATTTTAAATTAGCTAGATCATTCCTTAATAAGTGAGGGGAGGAGAAATTATAGATACTAGTGGAAAGATTTATTTGTAAAATGTTTATCTTTTATGCACAATCAAAATTCATGCTCAAATACCAGCAAAATCTCAAAAAACAGGGGAATTTGTGACAGTATCATTTATTGTGTTTCTGCGAGTTAGATAAAATAATTAATCAAATAAGTATTTATTTTATTTTAAATAGCCATCATTATATTTGTGATCCTTATTACTTCAGATAAATATATTTTTTTATTTAAGTATCTGATAATTAGCTAGTTGTGATAGGAAGCAAAAATTTTTTTTTTTAAGAAAAAGGATATTATATTTTTTAATTTTAAATATCGCTTCCTACTTTTATTGTAAATCGAGACAATTGTTTCTCTATTATTGTAACAATATTCTGGACCTGACCCTAATTATCGGTAAAAGCAGCATAAAGCAGGCGAGAAAATGTAATTCAAAAGTTTTTTCCTATTTTGCTGACTGTTTAGTATTGATGAAAAAATGCGGAACTTATTTTTTTATCAATATTTAATCACTACGAACTACTTAATTGTTTTGAATTGTTACAAATTAAAATTTTACCTAAAATGAAGAACCTACCATTGCATTGGAAAATTTTGATCGGAATGGCACTTGGTGTACTATTTGGTGTCGTTGCTGTGAATACGGGTCTAGAAGATTTTACCAGAAAATGGATCATGCCTTGGGGTAAAATTTTTCTTAACTTATTAAAGTTGATTGCGGTGCCGCTAATCTTAGCATCACTGATTAAAGGCATTAGTGATTTAAAAGATATTTCTAAGCTCTCTCAAATTGGGGGGCGTACTTTAGCGATTTATGTAGCAACTACCATAACCGCTGTCATTATAGGTTTACTACTCGTAAACATAATTCAACCGGGTAGTGGAATTGCAGAATCTACTCGTACCAGTTTGATGGAAGAAAATCAAAGTAAATCAGACGAATATCAAGGCAAGGCAAAAGCAACACCTACCTTTGAAGAAGCACCTCTACGTTTTATCGTAGATATGGTACCTGATAATATAGTGGGTGCTGCGGCTAGTAACAGAAATATGTTGCAGGTTATTTTCTTTGCTATTTTCTTTGGTATTGCTATGATTTTAGTAAAAGAAGAAAAAGTGCGGGGAGTCAAAGACTTTTTTGATGGCTTCAATGACATAATTCTAAAAATGGTCGATCTGGTCATTTTGGCTGCACCTTATGGTGTGTTTGCCCTATTGGCAGGTTTAGTTGTGACTTCTCCTAGTGCGGATATTTTTATTGCTTTGGGAAAGTATGCGTTTACTTTAGTTTTAGGTTTGGCGGTAATGATTGGCGTATATGCTATTTTAGTAGCTGCTTTTACAGGCAAATCACCAGGGTTCTTTTTTAAAGGAATAGCACCTGCTCAATTACTTGCCTTTTCTACGAGTTCAAGTGCAGCTACGCTTCCTGTTACAATGGAGCGAGTGGAAGAACACTTGGGGGTAGAGAAAGAGGTAGTCAGTTTTGTTTTACCAATAGGCGCAACAGTGAATATGGATGGTACGAGTGTGTATCAAGCAGTAGCAGCGGTGTTTATAGCCCAAGTATATGGCTTCGATTTAACTTTTATGGATCAAATCACTATTGTCTTTACGGCAACTTTGGCTTCTATCGGTTCTGCGGCGGTTCCTAGTGCAGGAATAGTAATGTTGGTCATTGTTTTGGAATCTATTGGGGTGCCACCTGCTGGAATTGCCCTGATTTTTGCAGTAGATAGACCTTTGGATATGTGTCGTACGGTGGTGAATGTTACGGGGGATGCGGCAGTCTCTATGATTGTAGCGAAAAGTGTTGGTAAACTGGGAGAACCGAAAGTGAAGAATTGGGATGATAATTATGAAGAAGTAGCTTAGGGGAGTTGTTTATTTGTTTAAAATGTTTATTTGTTTAACGCACTGTGTATCCGCACTTTTATTAATAGCTAAGGGATGAGAAAATAAATAATCTACCCGATGATATTGTTAAAAAAATAATATTTATTTATATCTAAATCCGTTGCCATTCTCATCCGTTGCCAATTAGCGTATTGGCAACGGATGAAAATGGCAGCGGATTTAGACGTAAACAAATAGTGTTTAATTATACGCTCAAAAAATAGTGTTTAATTATACGCTCTAAGTGTTCTATCACAAGCGCCGTAGTACGTACATCCCTTCTTTGAAATAACAAATTCTAAAATTCAAATTACGAAATTCAAATGGACTGTTCAGATTTAAAGCAGAAGAGATTATTTAAAAAATTCTTCGAAAAAACAGGTATTCAATTAATAGATGAGCCCATCTATCCTACTAAATGGGAAGAAGAGAATTCAGAACGACTAGCTGCTGAGGCGCAGGTACGCCCCTCTACTGCAATTCCAAAATTGGAAAAAGCTATCAAAGAACATCCAGAAATTCCTTCCTTAAAAAATTACCTCTATGTAGCCTACATGTATGCAGGTAAAATAGAAAAAGGAGAAGCTATCTTGGAACAAACTTTAAAAGAACATCCTAATTATACCTTTGGTATTACAAGTAAAGTTTTAAAGGTAAACACAAAGGAAGAAGCACTTCAAGTGGGGCATTTATTAAAAGAACCTCGGGATGTAAGAGAACTGGAAGGCTACGATAACCCCATTCATATTTCTGCCTTTAAAAACTATCAACATGCTGTTGCACGTTATGAAATGTTGACGGGTGAGAACGATGCTGCTGTTCAGCGTTTAGAGACTTTGATGGATGTAGGATTAGACCAAGAATATTTAGACTTAGTGGCTAGGGATTTAGCAATGTGTCGAATTCAGACTATGCAGGAACGCCTTCAAAACAAAGCGGATAAGCATATAGCGGTAATCGCTAAACAAAAAGTTTATCTAACAGAATATACCGATAGACCACCCTCTTTAACCCATCCAGAATTAAGTATTTTTTACAAACAGAGTACTGAAGAATTAAGTAAACAACAGCAAAAAGAAATTTTTGACCTACCCAAAGTATCCCTTATAGCGGATTTAGAAAATATCCTAGAAGATTCCATGAAGCGGTGGGGAGACTTGGGAGCAACAACATACGAAGAATCTACCCATGAATTTATGCTTCACGCGCTTTATTTTTTAGGGGCTTTGAAAGCAGAAGGCAGTTTACAGAAAGTACTGAATTTGTTGCGGATGGATGAGGATTTTACAGAATACTGGTTTGTAGATTGGATAGAAGATATGTTTCGTCCGACTTTGTATGCACTAGGAGAAGGTCAACTAGATCGATTACAAGCTTTTGTTATTGAAGAAGATATTAAGGCTTATAATAAAGTACTTGTCTGTTGGGTAGTAAGTCAAGTAGCACTACATCAACCCCAGAGACGAGTGGAGGTCGTGCAATGGTTTCAAACTGTATTTCAAACTTTCTTAGATAATCCAGATAATGAACACTTAATTGATACTACTTTTCTTTCTTTTTCCGTTAGCGAAGTTATTGATTTTAGAGGTATAGAATTATTACCATTAATTGAGCAATTATTTGAAAAAGGTTGGATAGAGGAAAATATTGACGGAGATTTAGAAAAGGTAACTGCTTTACTTAAAGAAGAACCGCATCCTAGCGATCTTGATCCACTTCCTGAAAATATCCATGAATATTATTCAAGGGAATATTTGCAAAGAAAAGTTGAAATACCTCCTTCTAAAGGATGGGATGAGGCACAAGGGAAATTGGAATCTAAGGGAGAAAAGCTGATTTCTAAATTCTGGTCAGAAATGTTTTTTGATGGATTGAAAAAATTTGGTGAAGACATTGAGGAGGAGGAAGTATTTCTTGATTGGAGAGATGAAGATGCGGATAGTTCTCGTAAATATGAATCTGTTACAACAGTCGTCAGAAAAGGACCAAAAGTAGGGCGTAATGATCCGTGTTCTTGTGGGAGTGGGAAGAAATATAAAAAATGTTGTTTGCGAAAATAAACTACTAAAAAATGGAGAATTGAGAATGGAGAATTGAGAATTTTGTTAGACGTGGACTAGACGTTGGCTTAGACGTTTTTTTGAAACACAAAAGGCACAAAAGTTCACAAAAGGGTTTTCACAAAAGTTTTTTTTCTTGAAACACAAAAGGCACAAAAGTTCACAAAAGGTTTTTTGTATTAATTGAAAATGGAGAATTTATTAGATGTGGACCTAGACGTTTTTTTTGAAACACAAAAGGCACAAAAGTTCACAAAAGGTTTTTTGTATTAATTGAAAATGGAGAATTTATTAGATGTGGACCTAGACGTTTTTTTTGAAACACAAAAGGCATAAAAGTTCACAAAAGGTTTTCACAAAAGGTTTTTTGTATTCTTATACCTTATATTACGTTTTAGGTATTTTAAAAATACAAAAACCTTTTGTGAAAACTCTTTTGTGCCTCAAAAAAACGTCTAAGTCCACGTCTAATAAATTCTCAATTAAGCCTTTTGTATTTCAAAAAAAACGTCTAGTAATTTACCTGTTTTTTCATTTCTTCAACTCTCGGATTTTATAACCCAAAGCCGCCACCAACAAAGTCATAAAAGGACTTAAATAATTAAAAATAGCATAGACAA
>Ga0209831_1003119_pt1 | contig 13918 bp, 20 predicted proteins | sample Maine_Asex4_meta_FD_187451 | JGI IMG/M metagenome (GOLD analysis project Ga0209831, IMG submission 187451) | Marine algal microbial communities from Maine, USA - Maine_Asex4_metaG (SPAdes) (version 2) | ecosystem: Host-associated > Algae > Red algae > Unclassified | place: Maine, USA | collected...
CGATGTAGACCGCTTCCTTTGGTGTCAGAGACGACGGAACGCGATGCAAAAGAGACTTCGAAGGCAAAATCATGTACTCAGCCATGGCACCAGGAACGCAGGAGTGAAAACCATAGATATCGTGAGGCGCGCAGAGCCAACGGAGTCCTTTGCGGCAATACAAGCAGGTACCGCAGGCCACCACCTGCTCCGCCGTGACGCGGTTGCCAACGGCGTCGGCCGTCACGCCCGCGCCGACCGCCGCAATGTGGCCCGCAAACTCGTGACCAGGCGTCACGGGCGCCTGCACGTACGCCGGGCGAGTGGAGTCACCCCAAAACATGGGGGCTCCCGCAAAACACTTAGCATCGCCTGCGCAGATGCCCGCGCGCTCGACTCGCAGCAGCACCTCACCGGGGCCGGGCATCGGCACGAGCGTGTCGTCATGGTGAGGGTAGTCTCGGATGCCCCGACAGGTGACCGAGCGCATTGTCTCGGGTACGGTGGTGTCTTTCGTAGACATAGTGGGTGTCAAGGAGGTGCACGACAGAAGAGCTCAATGTATGAGGAGTATGGGATGCAAGTCGGCAAGCCAGTGGTCACAGTCGCGTGAAAAAGCTCAGGATGTCCCCTTGCTATACTGTACTTGATGTTCGAAGAAGAACCGGTCAATTGTGAGAATTCTCTGGACTCTAGTTCAGGGTCTTACTCCCCCGGTGTGGATAAAATCGGGGAACACGAAAGGCACGAGAACTCGAGAGCAAAAGCGGTACCGCTTTGTCACGTGACGCAGCACTCCCACAAGCAACACAGGCATTATTCAGTTATATCCACTGCCATTTGTTTATACTGTCAGGAGAGACTTATGCGAGCATCTGCCGACTTGCGGATCCGCAGCAATCGTACGAATCCAGTACCTCAACATGGAGAAAAGAGTACGACTAGCAGGATTTACAAGGATCTCGGCGAGAAAAACTCCAATATTTGATTGACTTCGCACTAAACGTGATCACACTCACATGCCTCCCACCCCGCCTCTACGCTATCACTCCTCATCATCCCCCCCAGTCAAGACCATATGAACCGTCTGGTCAATGGCCTCAACATCAGTCTCTGCCGTCAGCCAGCGCCGCACCGCCAGGACCTGTTCCTGGCCACTGAGGCCGTCAAACTCATGCTCCAAGGACGTATTGGCCAACATGGCCACCAAGTGGGACACATCCATGTGGGCCGGCTCGGCCACAAGTTGGATGTCGCCCAGCTGGAGCCTCAGACGAGCAACTGCTTCAGTGGGCAGGCAATCCGCCTTCAACCAGCAGCGCACGATCTGGTCCCCAAGAATCTCATCCCACTCCGCGACAATGAACTTGGCCGCATCTCGCAGGTGAGCTTGGCCCCCCTCGTCGAGGCCCCCACCGCGTGCAACTCGAGGGCGGGCGGCTCCATTGTACAGAAGGGAGTCCAAGTTGCAGACAACGCGGTAAAGGAGCCGCTTCTTGTACCGGTTCTTCAGAAGCACAATGATGCCGGCATCCAGCGGCTTGTACACAGCGGTCGGGTTCGGGGGCAGCTCCATGATAGTGATCTGCGGGTGCGAGATGGAGCTATGGCAGCAAAGGTTGTCCATAATCAAGTAGACATGATGCGCGGTGCGCGCTTGAACCGCCGGCACGAACACCTCTTCGAACCAGCGCTTGAAGACAGAAGGGTCAGTCCAAGCCGACTTCTGCGAAACGTACGGCAGCGGGCTTGCGCTGCCCTCGCCTTGGAAGCACATCGGCTGAGCTGCCTTGCCAATCATCGTGACCGGCACCTTGTGGGTACCCGTCGCGTTGCAGCAGAGAGTCAAGGTGACACGGTCCTTGCTCTTCATTGCCTTCGAGCCACGTGCAGTGCGGCGGTTCTCGGAGGGCACGTATGAACGCGAAGGTAGCACCCGGTACAGCAAACCGGTCTCGTCGACGTTGTAGATCGGGTCGACATCAACACCCTCAAGCTGCTGGCGGATGGCTGCCATGTGCTCAGCCGACTCCTCCACGTTGGCCGAAGCGCCGCTTCCATGCAGAGCAACGTTCACAAGGCCATGACGGGACGCCCAACGTTAAATGAAGCCGTTGGATGCCGCAAAGTCAGTGATGCCAAGGTGCTCCGCAACCTACAAAGCCTTCTGCCGAAGAATGGAAAGAGACAAAGGCACACGCTTGCGGCCCCTCGCACGAACAGCCAGAAACCACTTCAAGAGGGCCTTGTCAACCTGGCGATACTGCCCCGCTCGCGACGACGCTCAGCCGCCAGCCGCGCGCTCCGCGGCCCGAGAAAGGAGGCTGTCCTTTTTCTTAATGATCTTGTAGAGCCCGCTGCGGTCGTACTGGTTATCCAGCTGCCGGCTGATGTAGTCGATGGTCCGGCCCGCTGCATGCCAGCCAATAGCACGCAGTTTCGTGTCCAACGTCAAAGGCGTGCGGCGCCGGCGAGCGCCTCCGATGCGCCGGGCTGGCACGCGTGCCGCAGAAGGGGATGCCAAGACAACATTGGCCGTCACGGCCGCGGCCCGTGCGGCCGCCCTCACGCTCTCAGCGTGCTCCGCAGCCAATGCCTGGCTATAGTCCGCCAAGACCGCCTCAGCCGCGGCAGCGGCGGCATCAATAGCATTGGAGAGTGTCATGGTGGTATGAGGATCGCCGTGGGTACGAGTGGTGCGGTAGGGTGGGTAGGGAGAGGAGCATAGGTGTGGTCGGTGCAGACGAATCACGCCGAAGTCGGCTGGATCGGCTTGGCCGTCAGCGGAGCTCCGATCGCAAACGGCAGGGGTTGTATACTGATCCGTGGAGTTCAAGTAAATCGTTTTGTGTTAAATCAAGTACAAAAACCGGGTGGCAAGTGCGTTTTAACTCCACATTCCTCCGTCTCTCGGGCTCTGTGGTGCCTCCGTGGTCCCGGTTATATCCACTGTGGATATAACCGGGACAGATATAACTGAATAATGACTGACACCCCGACCAGGGGTGGTGCTCATATTGCTGTCTTCCCGAATTTGGCGGGTGTGGTCAAAGCCAAGAAGGGGTCCGGGTCAACTGCCCATTTGTCAATCGACGTTATCCGGCTGAGTGGATGGCTGAGACGCTGTTCCACACTTTTGATCACCCCTCTTGACATCGACGGGATCGGCCGAAATTGGAAAGACAGCAATATAAACGCTGCGTCGTACCGGAGGCTGCGCCACCGCCCGCTAGCCGGTGCCAGCTACTGCTTTTACTGTATTCAATGGAAACCGTCTCGTTGCAGGGCAGAAACACTTAACCTCGGACGCCAAGGCCGGTCTGCTGCAGTCCTCACCATTCCGTGCTGACAGTGATCTCGCCTGAGTGCACCAGGGGCGAGGCCCCTCCTGAATTCGTGAATTTGCATCATTACAGCGATACACAAGCTTGGGACTTCGCCGTGTGAGCTTGATTCTCGTTCTCTTAGCCGTTGGACATGCCATCCGAACCGAATAATTGTTTCGCCAGATCCCCGACCGGCCATTCCGCGTAGTAGGCTGCCGCTTCGATGGGGCACTACACTGTGTCGCCACCAAATCGCATGAAAGTAACCAAAGAAGCGCGATGGCAGAACCGCCGACGAACGGGGGACCCGTCGGGGCCTCCCGCCGAGGGTAGGGCGCTGCTCCGGCCGTACGGAACCCCGCGGTACCCGACGGAAGCACCGCGACCATGTCGTGCGTCGCAGTGTCGTCCCCCTCCCACGGGGAGATGAGGTGGTTGACCGAGAGGCCTCGGGGCCCCGTCGACGTCTGCCCCTTCCGCGAAGATCCACCGGGGAATCCCTGCTTGGCCAGAGCCATGATGTCCTTGGCGGCCCGATACTTCCTCGCCCGGTAGGTCGACAGCTGCTGGTAGCTTCGTTGCGCCGTGTTTTACACGAATGCATCCGTCCGTAGGTACTCCGGTAGGCCTTGGATCAGCTGCTGTTTTATTGTTTCCTCGGAGTGGATATTGCCGCAAAGCTCGGCGAGGCTCCGTAGGCGTGCCGCGAAGGCGTGCACCCCCTCGTTTTTCACGAGTGTCGCCCGGCTAAGCTTGTCCTGCGCCAGCCCCAGAGCGTGTGGCTCCGCGTAGGTCGACAACAACCAATTGACCGCCGCGGGGAAGGATCCAAGAGACCCCTGTCGGCCCCCGATATCCGACCCCGGTAGGTTCCGAGAGAACCGCGCCTCAGCGTCGCCCGCCAGGAAGTCGGGAAATCGGTACAAACCCATCCCCTCCGACAAGTCGTTGTCATCGCAGGCCTTGACGAACTTTCGAAGCCACGAGAAGACCTTGAGGGGTTCCTTCCCGTTGAACATCGGGGTATCCCCGAAGGAGAACTTCATGTTCTTGGCCGTCCGTCCCATCTTGCGAACCTGCGACGCCCCATAGGTCAAGTGAAGGTTGCGTAGGCGGTACGATCGGTAGTCCAGGACGCCCCCGAAGCGGTCGTCCGGGCACTCGAGGACCGCCAACTTTTCGGACCCCACCTTGCGCCCCACGCGGTCGTCGTCGTAGTCGGTTGTCGCCTGTGACGGCGAGGAATATGTAGACGACGATGACGACGAGGGACTACGGTGACGCCGTGACTTCCTTTTGCTGCGGCTCTTCCGCGTGCCCACGGGGGAACCTCGACGTGGGGCATCTTGAGCGGAGCCCGCGGGGCTCGCCGCAATGACCCAAGAAACGTCGGCCAATAACGACTCACGGAACGTCGACAGCGCCGTGTCCAGATCTTCCATTGCGAGAGGCGTCGCCGGACCCTGACCTTGATCCTCTAATCCCGTCCGTTCGTCGTGACGTCGAGGACGTTGTGGCCGTGCGGTACTCGACGACGGACCGACACGGAGATCCATGTCGTCTTGAACTCAACAAACAAACAGACGATCGGGGAACCGGCTACCCGGTACGGACGTGGCATCGGCCGGAATCCCCTGCTGCTCCACCAGAAATTGTAGCGGATTCAGGCACCACCACGTTGGTTTGTCGTCCGGCCGAAGTGACCTCTTGATCAGCTCGGTCCGTCGAAGGAACTGCCCCGGAAATTGACCCACAGCCCAGCCTTCCCCCAACGGGAGGAGAGGATCACGGCAAAGCCCAGGGGAGAATCTTAGTCCAAAGCACAGTTGGGTTTTTCAAACGGCGAAGGGGACGGCGTCCCCGCTGTCAGTAAACCCCTCCCCAACCCGAACAAAGGCGGCCAAAGTAGCCGCCCTAAATGCGCCAAGCAGATAAATCCCTCCAAAGCGAAAAGTTCAAACAAGTAGTAGGGGGGTTCGGAAAACCACGGGGGAAAAGCCCCGCCCCCCGACTAAATCCGATCTCCCCGAGATCCGGACAGGTCACTCCCGTGCTGGCCCAGATCGGGATCTTTTGGGGCGAACCCCGGGGGTGTGCTGTCCACAGCTGAGGGGCCACGCCTCTTCCAACTGCGGAACCCCCGACCGCCACAGACATGCGAGTGTACGCGGCGGTGGCGGCAGTGGCACCGCAGCCATCGCTGCCACTGTCCTCGGCGCACCGGCCCTCCACGACGCTTCCTGCACCCCTCCTGTCTTTATGCAGGTCGCGGCGGCGTGAGGGGGTAAGAGCAGTGGCGGCGGCGGCTGCTTCGTTACCGTCAACGCTGCTTTGCGGTTGGCCGTGGCCGCGGCGGCAGCTGTTGGCGGAACAGTTGAGCCGGACATTCAGTCCCACCGGGAGGTCACAGTGGATACTCTCATGCTGAAGCGGCGCGGTCGGTGTCCTGCAAGGCATAGGGGAATGAATATTCGACTGGGGACCCTCCCTCAATGGCGCGTGCGCAGCGCCACTCAGGTCTCCCCCCCATATCCGCGCTGCCCTCTCTTTGCCGCTGATGTGATGGCTTTGTATTGGGTCCCACATGCTTCTACCGCATTTGCTCTCCCCCGGCCTCATTCGCATGTGTGCGTTTTTTCTGGAGACTCCGACGGCGGCTCGGTCATTCTTTGTTCGCTTGCCGGGCGGGCGGGGCGTCTTCGCAGCCGCCCATCAGCGGCATGGGGAGTCTTTGTTTTTTGTGGAGGTGAAAGGTGGGGGCTGATGGGACTCTGTCGCGGCGATCGTAGCGCAATGACGAAAAGCTTGGAAAAAAAGAAAGCGAGAACCATACCAAGATACAACCGAGCACACAAAAGAAAAGAAGGACAAGCACACTCATAGCATCACACATTCGACCATTCTTGTGGCTTGAAAAAAGGATGGCGCATCTCCAACCCGTTGCACAGTGCCTTGGACTTGACAAACGCAGACGCGCTGTCCCAACCGCCCTTGTCCATCACCCACGCATCAGTCATCCCGGGGACGGCGTACAGCTGCACGCCCGTCTGCTTGCCTGAGTGAGTGGCTACGTTTTTGACGTCCAGCATGCCGCAGTCGGCCAGCGCCTCCCGAGCGAGAGTCGTGAGCACCTCGAACCCGATTTCCTGGTTCGTGTCCCAGACCGTTGTGTCCTTACCCTTCGCCATCCGCAGCAGTGGTCTGCAGAAGATGGGCCCGGGTCTCCCCCCGCGCACCTTCAACCACAGTAGGAGAACGCGTCCAGTATCCAGCCTGCAAAGGTGAGCGAAGAGAGCACAACAGTAAGTGATTTTTTACTCCCTTCCCCCCATGTTTCACCCGCACCCCGCCACCGCGGCTCGCTCCGCAAGACCTGGTCGGCATACACCCTGCGAGTTCATTGTGTGGCATGCCACCGCAGACCGACCGTTCTCTGTCGGCTGTCTCGAAGCCAATGCAAATGACTCAAGTGTCCGCTGGTGACCGAGCTAAATCGTAGCACAAACACAGGAGACAAGAAAAAAAATAAAACCTAAAACCATCAACGAACCTCGGGTCGGACCCAAGGGGGCCTGGCCACGGCTGGCAGACGTACAACCGGCGCTTAAGTGAGTTCTTAGTCGCGTTGTTGATACTCAGCTTGATGCCATTCGTGCTCATACCCATTTGCTCCATACTGTGAGAGAAGGGAACCAAGTAAAGCAACAACAAAGTTACAAGATAATCAAGTCAATGGCGCTGCTCACCGAGACTAAGGCGTCCCGACAGTGGACTACCTGGTGGAGACACTTTCCAAACGCGATTGCGCAACAGCAATGAACGACAGTAAACAAACGTACCGTAGGATCACGAGCTCATCATAGCGGAGCAAGAGATTGGCACACAGCAGAGTTGAGGAGTAAGCCATCAGCATCCGAGGGTAAATCTCATTAATGGTGCGCCTGGCAAAGTGCTTCGACCGGCAGCGCAACAGGTGGCACGGCTCAATGGAGTCCACGCGACTCACCTCAAGCTCTCCCCGCCTCGCCCTGGTGATGGCATGCCTCTTGTATATGGCGGTCGTGTCGTCGGAGAGGGAAGAGTTACCCAAAAAAGTCGGGGGAATCGTCCCGACGTTTGAAGTGATCACAGACCTGCTGAACAGGCCACGCGTTGGCGCAAAGTGAGCCAGCATCGCCGCGCGGAGCTGCTCCCCCATCGACTTCCCCTTCAATCGAGAGTCGGTTCTCCAATGAAAGAACCGGGCCGCGTCCTTCCCCGTCTTCGCGCTCATGGCACGCGGGTCCGAGTGGCGCGCCTCGCAATACTCCACCCACCCTCGCTTCCCAGTGATAAACAAATCATACTTCGTGTTGGTCGCGCTGGAACGGAGCCCACGAGTGATCACGCTGAGGTCGATGTCAGCGTCTGCGGGCAGGTGGCCCTCGGGGGGCGGCGGCGCCATAGTGAGAGGGGGATGGGGGGGCGGCATCTCAATGAAATCCGACAAAAAGTGGTACAGAGAGGGAAGAGGCGGTTTTTGCAAGATCTCTTCTGAAAGTGGCTGCATCAGCCGAGCAGTGAAGCGCCCTGTGCATGTTGACGGCAGGAGGCAAACTGGTGGGAATGCAGGACAGGTGCGCAGCAGTTGGTCAGACAGGGCATCTGGGGCATGCAATCGCCAGAGCGTGTGGCCCGTCCTCGCAGTCAGCTGACAGGGGACCTCTCGTTGAGCAGCAGTTGTTGGTTACTACGGCTGCCGAGGGGCCGCGGCGCGCGGATAATGTGCCATTCCTTATCCATTTGACAACCAAAAGGGGGGCTACGCGCGAAACTCTTGACGTGGTGCCTCTGAATTGACTCGCGCGCCTCTTTTGTCCACCTGCCAGCTCATCTGCCCAAGTTTTGCAGAAGCTAGCTCCGCTCGCCCCAGCAGCGGTACTCTTCGTCCGCGCCGGCCTCTTTCACCCCGAGCACCTGCCCCATCATGTGGCTGTTTGACGACTGCGTCGAGCAGAACGTCGGCATTCACCCTGACACACACGTTGACTGATGTACTATCGCGGTTTCGGAGCCCACACCTGGACGGAGACGCCGGGACGCTTTTGCGAGGACAATCATTGAATGAGACGGCGTCTTGCGCGTCGAAGTGATGCCGAGTAGCGGGGCTGATGAATCTCCTGATGCTTCGCCGCCATCCCCAGTTGTCACGTTGACCACTTGACTCGATAGCTTTTGGCCCATGGTATGAGAGAGAAGTGCTCCGCGATCTGTTACTATCGTACCACGAATCGCACCGTGTCTAACCGGTACACATCGTCGTCGTACTCGTGCCTTGCTGTCGACGTGTTGCATATGTTGCTGTACCAGGGTGACCTGAGTGTTCTTTTTTCGCGATACGCACAGGCCATGTTAAGGAAGATTTACAATGGAACTGTGAGCCCTGGAACGAATGGAAGCACCGCCGACTCGCCCGAACACAATTGCCTCTCATGGCTGGCCCCCCCTGGACAACTGGAAGGCCCAATAGAGACTGTACTCGACCTCTCCGAGCAGTTATGACAAAAGCGGTTGAGAAGTATGCGACCAGATTGACTACGCCACAAGTGGCTGGTCGGGCCATAGACGTGCTGTGAAAGTGGCTCTGAAGACGGGTCTTCGTACTCGCTGCAACAGGCGACGCACCTCTGCTCGGCTGCTCGCGTATCGCACCTTGGGAGTTTACATGGACGATGACGTACAGGAGGCATCCATGGAGCGCGTGGCGCTTGCTGCAGACGTTTCGGGTGCCTCTGCCGCCGGCGCGCAAGCTGAGAGTCCAGGCGTCGGTTACCGACTGAGACTGAAGGACGGCCACAACGAGTTGGTCCGCGCGCTTGACATGAACAGAGCGGCGGCGGCCATCATTGCCGAGCTTCTGTTTTTGGACGCCAGCGAAGTGTGGACCTCTGTGCGAGCAGCCGGAGCCGCCTGTCTGAAAAGCTACGTTGACATGGCAGAGTACCCCAAGTTTTTGAGACCAGAGAGCCACGAGGCTCGCAAGGGCGTTGTGCGGTGCATGCGGGATGAGTTGAAGGACCTCAAGGCTGGAGATATTGATCTCTAAGACGAGGAACCTGACTAACTCACTCCTATCGGTCTGCTTGAAGCGAGTTTCATATGATCCACCACGCTGACACGGACGACTGATCCATGCCGACAAAGGCGAACACGATCTGTGACCTGTTGTGGCTGACGTTTTCTTGGCCTCTGTGGTATCCAGAGTCGTCTGTTTCTCCCATTTTCTTGACCTCTATTTCTTTTTGTCCATGCATGTCCCTTTTTTCCTCGTTTCTATCGTTTGTCCATCATTTCTTCCGGCATGATCCGCCTTGTTTTTTCTGACATAATCTTCCTTGCTTTTTCTGACGAATGGTCGTAGAGAAGACATGAGCGTCATGATCATGGCACATCTGATGGACCAAAAGAACAACTGTCGACAGGATCGTTCTGAGAGCTGTCCTCCCGATATTTCAGGCGGTAGATCTCCAGAAAAAGCTGGAAGCAGTCTGATGAATAAAAATAATAACTGTCGACAGGACCGTTCCGAAGGCTGTCCTGGTGGCATTCCAGGCGGCAGATCTCTAGAAAAAACAGCAAGCGATCGAATGAATAATAATACTAACTGTCGACAGGACCGTTCCGAAGGCTGTTCTGCTGACATGCCAGGCGGTAGATTTCCAGATAGAGTATCAAGCGATCGGATGAATAAAAATACTAACTGTCGACAGGATCGTTCAAAAGGCTGTCCTGCTGCTTTATCTGCGGGACTTATTCTCAGCTATCCCTGTGCCTTGTCTGTCATGTCGGGCACCGACGTAGTTCTGAACTTATCCCGGGTATGCGCTTATCGCGTGACGACACTGCTATTTCTCGTCGAGGCTGTTGCCTGGCTCTGAAGACAGTCTGGAACCCGTCCGCGTACTCATTCTACGGGTACGGATGGAGATCGGATCTTGGTCGAACGCTAGACCAGTCGGTCCAACGCGCGCACGGATTTGTTTGTCGTTTGGACTAGTGACCATGCCACGAGATACGCCGCGGAACAGGTCTGGAAACAATCCGGAAAACAGTTCCTGGTCTGATCTCAGGACCATCCGCCATCCAAGACAAGTCTGAGTGTCGGATCGGACCATGTAAGTTCCAAATATGATCTGCAGGACGACTCGAGCGGATTGGGAAGATAATCTTCGCGATTGTTCGACACATTTCCAGGACTTTTCAGGATAGTCGGCAGAGTTGGATGCCGTCGAATCGAAATAACTCCTCCTTATTGAAAATGAAAGAAAAGATCTCACTTTTTCTCGGGAATTCCCTGGCCTTGAGGGCGGTTCCAACAGTACCGGTACGAACCAAGATATGCGCCACGTTGCAGAAACGTGTCTCATATGGCCCTACGTGTCCGGAAATGACGTTCCACCAACAGTACGAGGCTGTCCGGTCCGGAAACGCCCCTCCAGCCACTTAGATTTCCAGGGTAAGTACATCTTGAATGGAACGAATAAGAATCCCGATACCAACTCTGCGTCCGAAAAAACGGCCCTTTTTCCGGACGTCTGGCGCCGCTTCGGATTGAGATTGGCCCAGTTCGGCCGTTTCGGCATCGAATGTGGGCCTCTGGCACTCTCGAACCCGTGAAAGGACGATCGCAGGGGTGGCCACGTGTGGTCCGGAATCAAGAGGAGCGGTGGCGGATGACGCGATGTCTCGCGAGCCGCAAGATTCTTGTGCGCTAGGCCCACACGATGCGCTGGCCTCTCTGATACTGGCCCAGCTCGCCAGAAGCAGGGGTTGCGGCTGGCGAGGTGGTCCGGGCGCCGACCATGTGGTCGGTTGACACAAAAAAGCAGGGTTCGTCGCTCCGACAGTGCGAGAGGTGGTGGATTTGATGGGTGGGCCCTCGTCGCGATGCCGACAAGGAGGTGGCCTGGAGCCGTCTGAAACGCCAGTGTGTGGGTGCAACAGTGGAAGAAAGCGTCAGAAAGTGGGGGGGTGGGGGATCGATCGGGGGGTCGGGCGGGAGGACTGGCGAGGTGCTGTCACCTCCCCCCGTTCCAGATCGGTCGGCTGGGCCGGTAGGGCGCCGTCGCCGGCGTCGCTGTCGGCGACGTCCTTTTTGTCGACGCTTCGTGATCGCCGTCTTCATGCCGCACGATATCGAGAGTTGTATCACTACCTTTTTTGTCAGTGTGCACACCACGTGCATCTTCGACCTGTGCACGACTGACCGCTCTTAAGGACTCCCGCTTCGCGGTACGTATGGCAGGGTTCTCTCTCTGAAGCGAGGAAGCTTCGTATGGACGATTATTACCACTGATTGTGAGGTACTCAAAGAACGGGGAGACAGCTTCTACAACTCTTTACGGCAGGGGCAGGTTGCTGATCAACTTTCCACGCTTTGAATGGATTGCACTGTTGCATTCTTACGGTTCCCTTTCCACACAGGTGCTTCTGCCAGCCTTGTGGAAGCGGTGGCGGCAGCACTTCGAAAGGAGCAGCCGCCGCGCCGCGGCCGCCTCATCGGCGTCGCGTCGCTGCCGCCGTGGCATTTGTGCGCTTTTGCGTACCGGCAGAAGCCCGTAGGCCGGCGCGCGACGACGCGTCGCGGCACCCCCGTGGCGGCGAGAGGAGGCGGCTGCCGTGCGGCCGCCGTCCCACGCGCGTGGCACCCGGCAGCGGTATGAGATGGTGGGGTGTGGGTTGACGGGCGAGGCGTTGTGGGGCGTCACAGCCTCTTGGGCCGTAGTAGTCGAGGGCGGATGGGTGGGCGGGCGCGCAGCGGCACGCCCGTGTGCGGCCTAAGGTCGGCGCGCACGGCCTGTGAGCGGCGGCCACGGTGGGCCGCTTCTTGCGCCGTCGGCCGACAGAGCGCGGGCGTTGCGGGAAAGAACGTGCGTGGTCGGTGGGGGGGGACGCACTAAGGGGATGAAGCTGGTGGGGGGCCCTGCTCCGCGTGGCTAGAGACAAGAGCGCAGGCGGCGATGACATGAGGATGCGAGGGGGGGGTTCCTCTCGGGTCTAGTGCGTGTGTGTGCTCGACACCAGCATAGACGAGACACACTCGGAGGGGGGGGGTTGTGCTTTTTTGAGGTCATTCTTTCTCCGCCGTAGCGCTCTCCTGGTCGCAGTTTTTCGAATGGCATTTTCCTAGGCTGTTCGTTGCCCATGTTCCTTCTGTGAGAAGAGGTCGTTGTCTTGATGCTGGGCTTGGCCGGGCTATTCCCAGCCAAGCCCCTCTCCTTGTAAAACCCAGCGGTACGCCCCATCCCGGGCGCGCCCCGCTGTCTGGCATCCGTCCAATCACGGACAACACCACCGGCGGTCGTCCTCGCGCGCGTCCTCGCGCTCGGCCTCGCGCTCGGCCTTGCGCTCGGCCTCACGCCCGTCCTCGCGCCCGGCCGCGCGCCCGCCTGACGGCGGACACGGTCGGCCGGTACAGTGAAAGCCACCTCTCGCACATTTCCTTTAAAGTCCCCGTGGGTTTTGGTTGCCCCTCTCGTCGCTCTCCTCGCCCGCTTCAGCGCGGTGGCCGACAGCGGCACTTCGCGTGCTTCGAGATTGTGCAGCGTTGTGGCCAGAGCGCTTAACCAGCTACTTGCAGCTCGCTCATATCCACTCCTCAACTGAACCCTGATGACCTCCCACAGGGCTCTGTCGCTTGAGACCCCTACTCCGTGACATCAGACCTCACTGCCGTTCTTTGCGGGCCGCATTGGCTGCCCTCGAGATTCCAAAAAACGTGCCTGCAACGGTGCCAGCACAGCGCGGCGGGGGTCGCAGAGGTACCTCCGCTGCGCCTGGGGCGGTCACGGAGGCGTTGCCGGTGGGCGGGAGTCCGCCGCGGCCGCGTTTGCAGGTGAGGTTACGGCCGCGGTCGCACGCCGCGGCCGCGTTTGCTGCTGGGAGTACTGCCACGGTCACCATTAAGGCGACGACAGGGACTGGGCCGGTGGCCGCGACCGCACACCTGTAGAGGCGAATGTGTGCGCCAGACGTCCCGTCCACCACCAGGAATGCGCTCCCGGCCTCTCGTCTGTGCAGACGGTGGCCGCCACAAACACCACACCGCGTGGTGGCGTCGCAGCCGCCAGTGTGACCCTCAGACCCCCAAAGAGTCCGCCCAGGACGCTGGATGCTCGCTGCACCACACCATGCCACCGAGGCCAACATCGAATCCATCCTGTGGCCAGGACAGGCTCGCATCTCGACCGCGCTCAGCCATCCACGGACCAGTCACTGATCCGGGCCTCTACGTAAGGGCCCGCCAGCGACGAGAAAACTGCGCTGCGGCGGAGCTCACCTCAAGAAAGCGTCGGCCTCAACTTCGAGGCCCAAGTGACACGCCGCACACAATATTCTGGCTCTGTGGAGCTGTCGTGGCACTCCGATTGGGGCCGACTGAGACCAGATTTCGGGCCAGACAGCTGTATTGCGGCTGAAATGGGCATTCGAATAGGCTACGTGTCACATTTCGAAAAATGATCGACAACGATCGTAGCGACAATCGCACCCCAACCCGTTGCTCGCCCACTTTTGCGTCAGGGTAGCCCACGATGACGTGTACTCCTGCGCTACTCTTGAAGCTGGCGCTTTCA
>Ga0209831_1003122_pt1 | contig 13914 bp, 5 predicted proteins | sample Maine_Asex4_meta_FD_187451 | JGI IMG/M metagenome (GOLD analysis project Ga0209831, IMG submission 187451) | Marine algal microbial communities from Maine, USA - Maine_Asex4_metaG (SPAdes) (version 2) | ecosystem: Host-associated > Algae > Red algae > Unclassified | place: Maine, USA | collected...
CAGTTTCGAGTTGAAGGATATATTTAACGAAACGACGTTTCATAAGGAAGTCTCAACGAGGTTCTCAAGATCTTTGAACTGACTCTCACGACCTTTATACGGAAAATGAACGAATTTGTGACACAAATTTAGCGTTCAAAGTCAGCGCGAGTCTCAGAACGCATGTTTTAGGAACTTTCTGGCTGATAACGGTATCCGAAAGATGGGCGCAGATAGATAAGCGCAATAAAAAAAGCCACGTTGCTTTAGGCAACGTGGCTTTTATAAATCCGGCAGTACCTACTTTCGCACTTGCAGTACTATCATCGGCTTAAAGTGCTTAACTACTGTGTTCGGGATGGGAACAGGTGTGACCACTTCAATATGTTTACCGGAAAAAACACAGGTGACTTATTCACCCACCTGTGCTTAATGTCTTTAAACAATGTTCGTTGTAGATTTGATGGCTACCATCTTAGGAACTGATACCGAAGTATCAGAGCCTCTGTAGTGCGTGCCTGACTTTCGTCTGGCACACCGTACCGTTTATATCCCTTGAAATGCGGCTGATTGTTAGATCAGCTTAGGCGGTTGGTTACAACCGCCCAATGAATGAGAGACCTGGATATATGTGGTCAAGCATTCGTTCATTAGTACCGTTTAGCTTAATGCATTGCTGCACTTACACGCACGGCCTATCAACCAGGTAGTCTTCCTGGGAACTCTCGCATTACTGCTTACGAAACCTCATCTTGGAGCGGGCTTCACGCTTAGATGCTTTCAGCGTTTATCCGTTCCGAAGTTAGCTATCCAGCCGTACCACTAGCGTGATAACTGGAACACCAGCGCTTCGTCCTTCCAAATCCTCTCGTACTAAAGAAGAACCTCCTCAAGTTTCGTACGCCCACGGCAGATAGGGACCGACCTGTCTCACGACGGTCTGAACCCAGCTCACGTACCACTTTCATTGGCGAACAGCCAAACCCTTGGGAGCTTCTTCACCCCCAGGATGTGATGAGCCGACATCGAGGTGCCAAACCGCATCGCCGCTATGGACGCTCGGATGCGATAAGCCTGTTATCCCCGGAGTACCTTTTATCTGATGAGCTATGGCCCTTCCATTCGGAACCACAGGATCACTAAGTCCTACTTTCGTAACTGCTCGACTGATAAGTCTCGCAGTAAAGCACACTTCTACCTTTGCGCTCGACGCCTGATTGCCAACCAGGCTGAGTGTACCTTTGAACTCCTCCGTTACTCTTTGGGAGGAGACCGCCCCAGTCAAACTGCCCAACAGAAACTGTCCTTTGCCCTGATTCAAGGGTCAAAGTTAGAACTAAATCATATTCAGGGTGGTATTTCACCTTGCGACTCCACTTAACTAGCGTCAAGCTTCAAAGTCTCCCACCTAGCACTACACAAAACATAACTCAGCCCAATATCTGCCTACAGTAAAGGTTCACGGGGTCTTTCCGTCTAACCGCGGGTACGTGGCATCTTCACCACGACTACAATTTCACCGGGTCGGTGGTTGAGACAGTGCTCCTCTCGTTACGCCTTTCATGCAGGTCGGAACTTACCCGACAAGGAACTTCGCTCAGTATGTTACTACCGATCGCAAGTTTCACTTTTACAAGTTCATGAAAAGTTTTAGCTTACTGTCAACCGGATCTAGCCAAGATCCAAACCGTTGCTTCAATCATTAAAACAATTGAAACGCTGATCTAGTTTTTAAGAACTAGACCCTGATGAATAGCTAAGAAACTGCTGTTAGTTCAATCGAACCAACAATGTGTGAGCAAGAGATTTATGCTCACTATCGGCGGAACAGCATTTCTGCTGCCCTCTGCATGTCGCCATGCAGCTCGGACTATATCTTCAACTTGTATTTCTACTTGAGTCAGTTACGTCTCAAGCACGTTAATCAAATAACTGAGAAACAAGCTGCTTTGCGTTTAGTCTCTGAGGAGCCCAACAATGTTAGTGAAAGTAAACCTTCACCAATGAGTTGGTTTCCTGCTGATTGTCTGCACTGGATAGATTTTCACTGAGAGCGTTACGAATAACGCTAACGAGTACTACCAGATACTCAGATGTTCCAGCATATAGCAAAGTGCAATCTGGTTTATCGCTAAACCAGTGGGCAGAAAATTCTACCTTAGGACCGTCATAGTTACGGCCGCCGTTTATTGGGGCTTCGGTCGCCAGCTTCACCCGAAGGCTAACCGTCTTCCTTAACCTACCAACACCGGGCAGGCGTCAGTCTCTATACATCCACTTACGTGTTAGCAGAGACCTGTGTTTTTGATAAACAGTCGAAGGAGCCGATTTACTGTGGCCCCCAACAGCGTGAACCGTCAGGGGCACCCCTTATCGCGAACTTACGGGGCCATTTTGCAGAGTTCCTTAACCACCGTTCTCCCGAGCGCCTTAGTCTACTCGACTCGCGTACCTGTGTCAGTTTTAGTACGATCAATTTGCTTCAACACTTAGAAGCTTTTCTTGGACGACCTTCCAACACAATCCCAGTCAAGCCGGTTGGTCCGTCACCTTGTATTATGAGCACGTATTTACATTGCTCCAACTCAGTGACGTCCACGGACATTTCTAATCGTCCGCGTGCATTCTGGTCGCCGTCCCTCCATCGCTCCACAAATCGGGGCAGGAATATTAACCTGCTATACATCGTCTACGCCTTTCGGCCTCGACTAAGTTATCGCCTAACCCTGGGCGGATTTACCTTCCCCAGGAAACCTTACGCTTTGGGCGAACAGGATTCTCACCTGTTTTATCGTTACTCATTCCGACATAATCACCTGTATGAGCCGTGACCCCTCGTTACCGTGGGGCTTGTGTCTCTCATACAGCGCTCTGCTACCGCTTAAATAAATTTAAACCCATGTCTTCGGTGTACTACTTACTCCCGTTCATTATCGGCGCAAGTCTGCTCGACCAGTAAGCTGTTACGCACTTTTTAAATGGTGGCTGCTTCTAAGCCAACATCCTGGCTGTCTCAGCAAACTAACTTCCTTAGTGACTGAGTAGTACTTGGGGACCTTAGACGATGGTCTGGGTTGTTTCCCTTTCGACCGTGCAGCTTATCCCACACGGACTGACTGCCGAGGTAATTAACATGGTATTCGGAGTTTGGTTTAGTGGGGTACCCCGGGAAGGGCCCCCATCCAATTCAGTATCTCTACCCCCATGTCATAGTTTACTCGACGCTATCCCAAAAGATATTTCGCAGAGAACGAGCTATCTCCAGGTTTGATTAGACTTTCACTCCTCCCCACAAGTCATCCCCTCAGTTTTCAACCTAAGTGGGTTCGGTCCTCCACGCAGTATAACCCGCGCTTCAACCTGCTCATGGGTAGATCACCTGGGTTCGCGTCTGCGGCATGTAACCAATATTCGCGCTATTCACACTCGGTTTCCCTGGGGCTCCGGTCCGGAGGACCTTAACCAAGCTACATACCACAACTCGCCGGATCATTATGCAAAAGGCACGCTGTCACCCTGAACGAATCATAGGGCTCCAACCGCTTGTAGGTACATGGTTTCAGATACTATTTCACTCCCCTAAACGGGGCACTTTTCATCTTTCACTCGCGCTACTGAGTTCACTATCGGTCATTAGAGAGTATTTAGCCTTACGGGATGGTCCCCGTGGATTCAGACCCGGTTTCACGTGACGGGTCCTACTCAGGTGCTCTCTGGAGATCCAATGTTTTCAAATACGGGACTGTCACCCTCTGTGGTCGACCATTCCAAGTCGTTCTTCTAAATTGAATTTTCTAACTCCGTTATTGAGAGTCCTACAACCCCAGCAGGGAAACCCCACTGGTTTGGGCTGTTCCGCTTTCGCTCGCCGCTACTAACAGAATCGAGTTTTCTTTCTCTTCCTCGAGTTACTTAGATGTTTCAGTTCACTCGGTTTGCTGACAGTTATCTATGTATTCAATAACCGCTTATTCGGGAATCTCGGGATCAACGCCTGTTTATCGACTACCCCAAGCATTTCGCAGATTTCCACGCCCTTCGTCGCCTTCTAATGCCAAGACATCCCCCATGCACCCTTAATAGCTTGACCACAAATATCCAAATCTCTCCAGCTAACTCATCCACTTTGTGAAAAGCAAACAATCTCGCCGAGGAGAACCATCAACCTGCGTTTGAATAGTGTTACTTCCGGTGTCTAAACCAGACACTAAACAACAAATCAAACCATATATAATCCAGATAACGATATCTATTTTGAACACGACTTTCACCGCGTTCTTTTGTTGTGATTACCGGCGAAGGTAATCACATCGCCTCATTCATCTTTCAACATGCCAGAGTCGGAAAACTCTGACACGACGCATTTCAAGAGTGGTGTTGAACATTTGGTATAACGCTGAACTTACTTCTGCCATTCCCGCGAAGGACGGCAGATATCTATCCAGCACCAAACATTCTGATGCCATCTTTAATCTACAACTAAATTGTCAAAGAACAAAAACCGGAATGCTTCGTCCGGCAGGTACTATCAATTCCAACGAATCAAAATTGAAAGTGAGAAAAATTGCCCAGTTGAAAGCAACGTTTTTCACAACCAACTTCTGATTCAAAGTGGTTCCCAGAGCAGAGGAAGGTCAAAGACGCCTTCATGTTGGGGATCGAGATTTTAGTAATCAGTCGACTTTCGTCAACCGGTTCAACACTCGAATTGTAAAGAAAAGCATTATCGGGGCGAACTAAACTCCATCGCGTGTCACCCAATGCTCGTTCCGTTGAACGTCTCTCATCAGCGATGTGGAGCAGAAGTATATGAACATTCAAATTACAGTCAACACCGTTCAAACGCTTTTTTTGAAATTTTATTCCAAACGGTCCAGTAGGCTATGGATAGTCTGCGTTTCAAACGTCTGGCAAATCCTTTGTCGCATCCATCTCCGAAATTACTAAGTCAAGCTTCTGCAACGTGGCCGAGCTCTGCGTAAGATCTACGTCATCATCAATTTGGTATCCATCGTCATCGCGTCGAGACGCATTGCTATTGTTGCTCACCTTTGCCAAACGAAGGCTACCGCCGCTGACCGCAATCGCAGCGCCACCACGAGCTGAATTGTTTTCAAAAATTGTGTCGCGGAAAACGCTTGAGCTGTCTGTCAGGAACGCGCCCCCACCGTCAGTACGCAACGCTTGATTCCCAGTGATCTGAGTAGCTTGGCCAGATGAATTTGGGCCAACAAAAAAGGTGAAGATTTCTCGATCAGAAAAAATCCCTCCACCACTGCCCAAAGCAGTATTTTCTGAGATTGATCCACCAATCAGCGTCAGGCTGACTGGAAAAAAGCGATTACTCAGCACATAGATTCCACCGCCGTTACCAAAGAAATCATTCGTAGCTTTGGATCGACTTCCAGCGGTGTTCCCGCCCAAGGTGTCAGAGCCAACATTTGAATTGAAAATCGTGACATCACCCGAGAAGAGTGCCATTGCTCCACCATTTCCCACACTGAAGTTGGAGGCAATATCGCTATCGCCAATATTTAGCACCGGTCCAGAGAAGGATATTCCTCCGCCAAAAGGAGTATTTCCTGATTCGGAATTTGAACTATCAAGAATTCGATTTCCAGACACCGTTGATTTCAAGATATCGAGATTGCCAAACCTGATCGCAATTCCTCCGCCATAAGTATCCCGGCTGTTCTCTCCCCGGGCAGTATTCTTCTCGATATCCGAATCGATGATCGAAGCGTCTCCGCCAGTGGTGAAGATTGCTCCGCCTGAATCGGCCGCGTTATTGTTCTGGAGTGTCGAGCTCCTTACAACCAGTTTGTGACTACGCTCATCATTATCGTTGTCGAAGTAAATTCCGCCTCCTGAATTGCCAATTGGCGGAATCGCGGTCTCTGAACCGTTGACAACAATAATTTTGTTGCCGGAGATTGTCGTATTAACGACTACAAGATCCGCGTTGCGAACATGGACGCCTCCACCACCTCCGCCAGCTCGGTTTCGGCCGACGGTAGTATCCATCAAGCGCACATCACCACCTCGCGCGCTGACGCCTCCACCCAATCCACGCACCGCCATGTTCTTCGAAATTTCGGAATCCTTAACAATGAGATCGCCAAGAGTGCGAATTGCACCGCCTGATCCTCCAGCGACCGATGGTTGTAGCCTGCCAGTCGAATTGTTCTCAAAAGTGGAATCGAGCACGTATGCCGACATCTCGCTGCTTGCATAGAGCGCCCCTCCATCACCCAAAACGGAACGGTTGCCGACCATTTCCACTTTTGAAAATAACGCCTGTGTAAGATCCGAGGTGAAACGCACGGCACCGCCATCTCTGAGAGCGCGGTTGCTAAAAAATTTAGTCTCAGTTGCGTACAAGGTGGATTCGGACGAAGAAATGGCCCCGCCTTGTTTGGCTGAGTTCCCTTCGAATGTCGTTTGAAACAGATTCAGCTGCCCTTCGTAGATATGAATTGCTCCGCCTGAGTTGTCTGAAGCATTTCCTAGAAATGTAGAATTTCCCACTCGAAGCGTTCCCGAACTTTTAAAGATCGCCCCACCATCATGGGAAGACTGGTTGTTCGAGAAATGGGTATTCGAAAGCTGCAGGGTTCCATCGGCTCGATGGTCAACAGCAGACCCCGTCGGGGCACCACCGTTGGCGAAACTGAAATTTGAAATAGAAATCCGTTCGTTGGTATCAATCGAGAAGATTCGAGATTGCAAATCGGCATCAACAGTAACGCCACCTCCACGAATCATCAAATCGTCAAAGATTACGATCTGATTACCGTTGAGCCGGATTGTGCCGCCTGAGATTGCAGCATCAAATCGAATAACATCGCCGGTCGGATCACCCGCTGCTGCATCGCCAAAGGAAGCGTTGTTGTTTGCTGCGGTGATTGCTTCACGAAGACTAACCAGTCCGTCATTGAGATCGACGGTATCTGAGAGCGTGTCTACGGTCAGCGTGGCCAGCAGTTTTCGCTGCTCAAGCGACTGATAGTCGACCACCGAGTTCGACCTGCGACTTCGTTTGAATTGAGGCTTGCAAAAATGTCGATTGATGAAGTTCTTCACCGGTAACCTCTAAGAAAGCAGAAAAAATTCAACCCTTCTCTGAGTTAACGGCAAGATGAAAACGCCAAACAACGCTAACGCGGTTGTTGGATCGAAAATTGGGCCTTGAAGTTCAGTTTATGCCGATCAGGCGGTGCATACGAGCAAAATTGATAAGCTCTTCCACTCACAACACTAACAGTGGAGCACTAGACCGAAGACTCTAATCGCCTACACCGACGCAACGGTTCACATTTCGTCAATCATGCCGATTAGAGTTTCTGGCAACGCTTTTATCGATTCGTCAGCACCGGTGATCTGGACAATTACTCCATCCCGTGAAATTTTAAGCGCCGTGACTGCTTTGATTGTAGTTTTTGTTGCTGCTCTTGGACCTGCCACCATCTCCAACATTCAGTCTGGACTGGGCATTGCTTTGCTTTGAAGCTTTCGATCATCCGATCGTAGCTCTCCAATTGCTTTCAAATTTAGCGTTGCCACCGCGTGATGTGAGACCAGACTGTTTTCCCATTTTTCGCTTTGAGCCCAAAGAGAACTCCGGAGCGAGATTGTCGAGGCAAACAAAACTGAAAACAGCAAAATAGATTTCATGGCAAATCCAAAATAAGAGCGGTGTTATTATGAACCAAGTTTTGAGCTCAGCGAGTTGCTTTGTCGAATATACACGGGAGATTAAAGATTCTGCATTTTAAAACATTTTTGCCAACTGCTCAGTCGTGATGATCGGAATCTCCAGCTTCTCTGCCTTAGCGCTTTTGGATCCTGACCCCGGGCCGGCAACTAGATAATTCGTTTTCTTGGAAACGCTGCCGGTGCATTTGCCGCCGCGCGATTCGACTTCGGACTCCCAGTGCTTTTTACCCTCAGGAAACCCGCCGCTGAAACAAAATGCGAGGCCGTCAAGCGTTCCGCCTGACTTAGGTACCGTCGGCTGCACGAACTGCAACAGATCATCAATGTCGTCGGCGTTGGCGTCCAAGTACTCTCGAATCGCGACCGCTGTGATCTCTCCAACGTCGTCCACCGCTTCTAATTCTTCCACAGAAGCGGATCGAATTTTTTCAAAAGAACCAAAGTGATCCGATAGCGCTTTGCCAGCTGCTTTTCCGGCCGATCCGATTCCAAAGGAAGCAAAAAGTTGCCACAAAGGGATCTCAATCATGGATTTGCGCGACGCTTCAATCGCGGCGTCCAAATCATCGGTGTTCTGTTTGTCTGGAGCTGGAATCATTCGCACTGCTGCAACCGCAAGTGAAGACTGACGTACGGTCAACCCCGTCGCCATCGCATCTTCCACGGTTAGACGATAGAAATCCGCGGGTTTGGAAACTTTGCCTCCCTCCACCAATTGTGTGACCCGGCTTTCCCCGAGCCCCAGCACGCCAAAGGTGCTCAGATAGTGACAAAGCCCGCTGATGTTCTGGGCCGAACATTGTGGGTTGGGGCAAACCAACTGCAACATGTCGTCGGTGGCGCCATCACGCAGTTCCGTTTGCGCCTCGCAAGCTTCGCAAGTCTTCGGAAACTCGAGAACGCCCTGCCCTGCAATCACGCCAATCACCTTGGGAATGATCTTGCCTGCCTTACGCACCGCGATCGTTGAACCGATCGTGATTCGATTTCGCTTTATAAAGCCTGCGTTGTGCAAGGTCGCGCGAGAAACGTTCGTCCCCGCCAACCGCACCGGATCAAAAATCGCAACGCCGACGATCTTGCCCGTTCGGCCAGTTTGCCATTCGATTTCACGGATGACCGGACGAGCTTCCTCCTCGCGGAACTTCCACGCAATCTTGCCCTTGGGGTTTCCCGTACGCGGATCTCCATGACGGCCCAATTGTTCCTGATCTTCCAAGTTGTTGACGCCAATAACGACCCCATCGACTTCGAAATCAAGCTGATCGATTCCTGCTTCTAATTCCGCCAATCGCTCAAATCGAAAGGGCTCGGTTTCAATGTAGGGAACCCCTAGTTCATTGCGGCAGTAGTCCGCGCGTTGCAGTTCGGTTTTGTAGGGGGGGTCGGCCAGCGCCTCGACCGTATAGGCGACGAAACTGAGCCGCATTTTCTCCGTCTTCTCGGGTGCTTTGAACTGCCGGATGCCTCCGGCCGCATGGTTGCGCGGGTTAGCACGCAGTTTCTCGTCCTCGGATTTCAGCTGTTTCTGAACCTTTTGAAAATCGGATAGCTTGCAAATCAATTCGCCGCGCAACGAGCAAGTCACTGGCATATTCAGTTTCTGAGGGATGCCTTTGACGAAGGCACATTGGGTAGTCACGTCTTCGCCATTAATGCCGTCGCGCGGACGGAGGCCGGCTTGAGTCAGTTTACCGTCGACGTAGTACAGCCCGATTGCCACCCCGTCCAATTTGTACGCCAGATAGAACTTGTCGTCTGCGAATATTATTGGCTGGTCTTTGTAGATTTTGCCTCTGATTGTTTGCGACTTGGCAGTGCCCTCGCCTGCCCGACTGGACAGCCATTTGAACAGCTGTTCCTCTTGCACTCCGATGTCTTCGTGGCTGGCCTTTTCGATCGAGGTCAGCGGCGGATCGTGGACAACCTTGGCGGCTCGATTGGTGACGTTGGAAGCAGTCGCGGTGGCGAAGGTTTTGCTGTCAGGGGCCAATTTCTTCAGCCGTCGTCTTAGTGCGTCATATTCACCATCGGAAACTGGGATTTCCGTGTCGGGGTGGATGCAGTCTGCGCCCAGTTCGTACTGCGTGTCCAGATGCGCTATCACGCGTTCAAGATCTATGATTTCTTGGTTGGGCTTTGGCTTCTTTGCCATCGTGGGTTTGCCTTGGTGTTTCGGCGATACTCGGATTCAAAGCGAGAATTATGAAAGCAATCCCTCGAGAACTCAACCGCATGGGAGGTCGAGGCTCCGCCGGAGACCTAGCCGAAATCCGCTTGTCAGTTACGGCGGTGGACTGATCGAGTAGGTCCCGGGCGGAGCCTCGACCTCCCCAATAAAAAAGCCTACCCAAGCAAAACGTTTGGGTAGGCTTTTGATTTAAACGGTGAGGAGGAGTACGCCTTTAAGACAAGTCCTAATGACGCACCCTCCAACCACCATTGACCACATCGTACGTATTGCCGAAGGAGGACTGTCTATCGGCAAAAACGTGATTCATCAAGCAGCGTTAGCCGCTAATTGAGTAGGCTTGAAGACCATGTTCTCCTAGGTCCAAACCTGCCATTTCCTCTTCTGGGCTGACTCGTAGTCCCAAAGTGAACTTCAAAATCAGGCCAACGATTAAGCAGAACACAACTGTGAAGGCTCCGACCAGTCCAATACCGACCAGCTGTGCCGTCAATTGTTCCATGCCGGCCGCAGCACCGAAGATGCCGACAGCCAATGTGCCCCAGATACCGCAGATCAAGTGGACGCTGATCGCACCAACAGGGTCGTCAATTTTTACGACTGAGTCGATGAAGATGACTGCGAAGTAAACCAGAACTCCAGCAATTGCTCCGATGATGATTGCTTCCAGCGGAGACATCAGGTCAGCACCGGCGGTGATTCCTACAAGACCGGCTAAGACGCCGTTAAGCGACATTGAAAGATCAGGTTTGCGGCCGTGAATCGTAGAGATTAAGGCCGCAGACAAACCGCCCGCAGCAGCAGCCATAGACGTCGTAACAAGAACGAGAGAAACTAGTCCTGGATCGGCACTTAACACAGAGCCGCCGTTAAATCCAAACCAGCCAAACCAAAGAAGGAAGACGCCAACTGCAGCCAACGGCATGCTACTTGGAGCGATCGCTTTGGTGCGACCGTCGACATATTTTCCGTGTCGGGCTCCTAAGAGCCCCGCCATCACCAAGGCACCCCAACCTCCTACCGAGTGCACCAATGTCGATCCGGCAAAGTCAATGAATCCCCATTTTTCTTCAAGGTATCCGCCTCCCCAGTCCCAAGAACCTGTGATCGGATAGCTGATAGATACAAACAAGATGCAGAAGATCAAAAACGTCCCAAGCTTAACTCGTCCCGCAACCGCACCAGACACAATTGTGCAGCAAGTCGCGGCAAACATCGCTTGGAAGAAGAAGTCTGTGAATTTTGTATAAGCTTCGTAGTACTCAGAAGTAGATGTTGCGTTGAATCCGGCAATCTCTTCAGCAGAAGCGTCGTCACCGATAGAGGCAACTGCCGGTCCGTTGAGCAAAAATCCGAAGCCTTCATCGCCAAATTTGACAAACGCGTTGTCCACAGGACCTTCGGCTTCATCGAAGTTAAAACCCGGATACATCAGGTTGAAACCAATCACGCCGTAAGAAATTAGTCCGATACAAACGATCATCGTGTTCTTGAACAAGATGTTGACGGTATTTTTCGAGCGGGTCAGACCGCTCTCTAATGTGGCGAATCCAAGGTGCATGATGAACACCAACATTCCAGCGATCATGATCCACAAGTTGTTCACGAGAAACATCGCGTCATATTCAACTTTGGTAACAGGTTCGTTATCACCGACGGGTTCTTCTGTCGCAACATCGGCTGCCGTTTCGGCGATTTCGGTAGCAGTCGCGGCTGCGGCGTCGGTTGCTTCTTGAAACGCGTAAGTCGCGTCTGGCAGAAATGCTAAGGTAGTGAGTGCTAGTAAAGTAAACAGTAAGTAGGTTTTTATTCGATTCACGGTTTCCTCTCGGAGTTTTCAATGGTGGTGAAGTAGGTAACAATTGGAGTTAGCAGTGATAGCACTAATCGTGCCAACTTCTCAACTGAATAGCATCAAATCGGCTTAAGGAAGGATCTCGGCCGCAAATTACACAGTAAAAAAATGTTAAGTTTTGTCGAAGGAAGTTCGAAAGGAACTTCTTATCCGACCGATTGCAACGATTTTAAGCATGTTCAAATTTAGTCAAAACACCTGACAGCTGCTTTTTCAAGACACCGAAATCTTCTTTAGGGGTGGCTTTCTGACTTTAAGGGAGTCTCTTGGGTTCGGATTTTCACAGATTACCCCAAGTGTCTATGTGCCCGATATTTGCGCACACTTTCACGTTCCAGAATCGTATCGAGCCTTCTAAGAACCTTGAAGAAACGGTGAAATTTGGTCGGTCATTTAAGGTGTGGCCAAATTTTTCATACCTGAGATTGGCGTGAGCGAGCGCAAGAAAATGCCCGCTGATGGAGATGATCCAACAGCGGGTAGAATAAATCTTTCAACGGAGACGACAAGATTCGAACTTGCGGTACGATTTGACTCGTACACCTAATTAGCAATCAGGCGCTTTCGACCACTCAGCCACGTCTCCAAGACCGTTGCGAGCACGATATCAGTAAAGAAACCACGCCGACAACAACAGTAATATGTCCAATTCGAGCGTTTCTTACAAGGTCTTGAACCAAAAACTTTAAAAGGACTGAGAAGCGGTCGGAAACACAAAAGTTTCTCAGAAACCTCTGTAAAATATCAAGAAAATCCGTTGAGCTTGAATCGTGTTGGAAAAAACGTGGTTGAGGTCGGGGTAGACGGATTTCGGGCAATCAGCCTGGCAAATTGCAAACAAAGCAATGGTTTGCGCGGGAACACAGCGAAGATTTAAACCCTAGATCAAGTTATTCCCCATAATTAGATCGTATCGAGTCGAAAAGACTGTCTTGGGGATTACCTTTATTAACTGCGCTCCATTGCTATAGGGGTTGTTCCAGTTAATCTAGAACTGGACATTATTCCGATAGAGCGGGTCGACAAACGATCCAGCCTTCTTTGTTGTGACCGAAAACCGGCTCCCGGTAATTCCCTCAACAACAACTACGCACTTTCCAGCCGCCCCCTTTTGCAGATGCAAACGAATGAATTTTCTACGAACAAGGTCCAGTAAAATAAAGTCATCCTTGGCGGAAGCACCACTAAATCTTCAGGTGGAAACGCTTGAAGACCGCATGATGCTTTCAACAGTCCAAATCATCGCCGCCGGTGTTGAGAATACCGAGACGATGCAATTGCAAATAGGTAACAGTGTCGTCCGTACGTTTGACAATATCGGAGGAGACGCATTCGCGGGGCAGTATCAAACCTACACTCACACTACTTCTGGAACTGTTACTCCCGATCAAGTAAGAATCAACTTCATCAACGATCGCTATGACGTGGCGGCTGGTATCGACGAAAACCTGCGCATCGATGCGATAGTTATCGACGGCGTACGCTATGAGACCGAAGCCTCGAGCACATTTTCTACAGGCACATGGACTGCGGCTGACGGAATCACGCCGGGCAATAAGGAGAGCGAGTTCCTCCATGCGGCAGGATATTTCCAATTCGCGGGTTCCGGTAATAACACCACTCAAATTTCAATCAACGCAAGAGGTACAACGGGTGCAGAGTCGTTTGCGCTACAAATTGATGGGGTGACTGTTCGCACATTCAACAACATCAATACGAACTTCAGTACATATTCCTATACCGCTAGTGGAACGGTTACCGCCGATCAAATTCGCGTTCGATTCCTAAATGATCTTTTTGAAAACGGCGTCGATCGAAACTTGATTGTCGATGACATTGTTGTTGGCAACGATCAATTCGAAACCGAAGCCGCCAATGTTTTCTCTACTGGTACTTGGCGATCTTCTGACGGAATCGTCAACGGTTTGGGGCGCGGCGATACGCTGCACGCCAACGGATATTTTCAATACGCTGATGATGTCGTCGTCATCGATGGAGGAAGTTTCGCACTCGAAAGCAGCAACTACTCCGTCAGCGAAGGTGGTGAGACGGTCAGTATTCGCGTCCGCCGCACCGGTGGCAGCGAAGGAACTGTTTCCTTGGACTACGCAACGATCAACGGTACTGCGATCGCCGGACAGGACTACAACGCTCGATCTGGGACGCTCACTTT
>Ga0209831_1003123_pt1 | contig 13898 bp, 18 predicted proteins | sample Maine_Asex4_meta_FD_187451 | JGI IMG/M metagenome (GOLD analysis project Ga0209831, IMG submission 187451) | Marine algal microbial communities from Maine, USA - Maine_Asex4_metaG (SPAdes) (version 2) | ecosystem: Host-associated > Algae > Red algae > Unclassified | place: Maine, USA | collected...
GCGGCGGCGGCTGCGGCGGCGGCGGCGGCCGTCCCCCCCGGGCAGCGGGGCTCCCAGGCGCGCCCTTTACTTTGCTCTCACTGATGTGGTCTGCATCTTGTGCTTTCGTGTCGCCTGCGCTCGCTACCACGGCCGCCGCCCCGCCCCCGCCGCCGCCGCCGCCGCCGCGGTCGCCCGTGCCCTGGACGCCCCAGCCTTTGCCACCCCCGCGCCTTCCTGGACCTCCAAATCCAACCCCGTCCCGCTGCTCCCCGCAGTGCGCCGTTTCTGGCGGACCGCTGGCGGCCCTGGATGGCTGTTGATGGGGGGGGGGATTGCGTGGCGTGTATTGAGACGCACCACCGCTTGCCGGTCACTGGAGGCCCTGAACGGCTGCTCGGTGGGGGGGGGATGCATGCCGTTTTTTGACGATGATTTCGTCGGTCGACCGGAGCTTGTCGATAGGTAGCCGCTTCTTGTTGTTCGAGGGATGCATTTTGCTCTCTGCGCCTATGTCGGCGTGCCTGACTGCGCCTTCTATACGGTCTAGTCCTGAGGCATCTTTTTGTGGAAGGTGTTGGCGTCAGCTGCACGATAAAAATCGCAGCCAGTTGACATGTGTTTGCGCTGAGACCCATTCGCAGTCCCCTCTGTCCACGTTCTATGGCTTGGCAAAAAGTGTGGGTTCCGACGCTCATGGACAAAGTCTATCAGAGGGCAAGGGCATGAGAAGGGAACCCTGCTGATAGCAAAGGCGAAGGCTTCTGAACGAGAAGTTTACACGGCAAAGAGAAAGAAAACGAGCAGAAAAAGACAACCCTCTCCCTCAGTCATCGTCGCTATCCGAGACGTCATCGGAAACGACCGAACACGAGGGGAGCTCTGCAGAAGATGAGTCGTCATCGACCACCCCCGCACAGGGATTGGAAGCGTCCTCACGCTTGCCACCATTCTCATCAGTATCAGACTCACGCTCACCCCCATCTCACTTGTCGGCTCCCTCATTCCTATCGCCCTCGTCGCTTCCATGGTCCCAATAACCAATGTCGCCTCCCTCATCAACACAATCCGGCTTGACCTCAACGTCAAGTTCAGGCTTGAAAACAATCCCGGCAGCAAGGAGCGCGCAACGCCGCGCTGCTCGCACGGCAGCTTGGCCAATCACTGGACTTCCGTCCTCATGAACACCAGCAGCAACCTTATCGGCGTCATCCGGTTGCTGCATGCCAGCAGCACGGACAGGAGCCACCGCCGCGGCGTGCCCAGCCGCCAAGCCCGCTACAAGGCCGGCAACGAGCTTCGGCGTGGAAATGGTGGCGCGGGTGGCGTTCTTGACCGCTTATTGTACAGCGGCGCCGACAGCGCTTGAACACGCCACTTGCACTGGGGCGAGCGCCGCCAAGTAACATGCCGCGTCCTCTGCAGCGCGGCCAACGTCACCACCTCCATGGCGGAAGCCGGCATCTCGGGCAGCCTTGTAGGTGGCAGTTACTGCAGCTTGGCCGCCGGCGGCGCCAACTTGGGCGCCAACACCAACCGCGGAGCGATAGGCAGCGTCATCGGCGGCGCCGCCAATTGCGGCTGAAACCGCTGGTGCAACCGCGGGGACGACAGCATCTTTGAAGCCGCGATCAAGCCGCAAAGCCGTGTCGACGACGAAGTCTTTGAAGTCGGCGGCAGGGGCGGCACCGCCCGCCCCCGGAGCGACCGGCGCGGTGTTGGCCACTGGTTCTTGATGCGGTGGGCGCGGTCAATGCTTGCCGCCATCGAAGATCTGTTGACCAGTCATGTGAGCCGGCGAGACGCGTTCCGCGCCATCTGGCAGGCTGTGTCAAATTACACGACCAACGGCAGCAGCGTGAACCGCTGCACGACGGAGGAGAGCACATGTGCCGGGCTCTCGGTCCGGTCGAGGCGGTGGTAGCCGATCAGGAGCCCGCACGGGCACAAAACATTCTCCGCCCCCGGCATGAAGGTCTGCGACAGGAGGAAGGCGTGCCTGCATTCGTAGGTGCCAAGCTGCTAGTTCAACATCTCCGCCAGCGCCTCCCGATTGGCCTTGACGCGCTCGGCGCGCGACGTGTCAACCGCCTCCGCCTTGCTGTCGGTGATGAAGGGGTGGACCAAGTCAAGGTCCGGCCAAAATTGGCCGCTGAGCACGACCCGCAGCTGCGCACTGCCGCGCTTCTTGGAGAACGCACTGCACTTGAGCGGGTAGGACGTGGGGAGAAGCGCCTCGCGGGGTGACGCCCACTCGTTCCACTTGGCCGGCGACGTGTCACACCACTGGTGCTGGAAGGCCACCGCGCCCGTCCTCGCCTGCGCTTGCGCGCGCCACAGCTTCTCTTCCAGTAGGCGTCCACGTCGCAGGTGAACAGCACCACCTCACCAATGGCGTGCGTCATCAGCAGGACGACGCCGTCCGACATGCCCAAGAGCCTGAGAAAGGGCCAAACATTGCCCAACAACTCCACCGCGGTCGAGTACTGCTTCCACTCGTCGACCGGAACGCCCAGGGTCAGTTTCTTGGCCAGGCGCTTGATGCGCTTCCGCGGCAGATCGACGATAGCTCCGATGCCTGGATGGCCAGGGAAAGTGAGCAGAAAGCGGCGCACAATTCGCCACCGCTCGAGCTCCTCCGTCGCGCTCAAGCCCTCGCCTACCGCCGCATCGACCTGCCTTCTCACACAAAACAAGGCCCCTTGTTGCACCGGGGCGGGATCCACCGCGTCGCCGCCACCGCCATCGCTTGATGGGGCGCCATTGCCGGCCCCGACACCTGGTAGAGCCGCGGCAGCGCCTCCGTCTTGATCTCCGGGATCTGCGACGCCCGGCGCCTCGGTGGTCTCCTTGGGGGCGGCAGGGTCCACGTTGGTCGTATAGGTGGAGTAAAAAGGAAAAAAAGAGGAAGGCTGCCGCCAAGGACACGTTGTTGAGGTCGGAGACGACCGCACCGACCGTGTGAAGCTTCGGATCAGGCGCCAAGTCCTCTGCCAAGCGCTCAGGTGTCGCTTTCTAGTCCTTTGTCAACCGCACGACCGCCTGCTTGTCGGCCGTCATCCGCTTGCGGATGGCCGCGCGCATCTGCGCCGACGCCAACCACGCCTCTTGACCGGCGTCCATGGCCACGCCGACGACGTCCTCCATCAGGCGGACAAGTGGCTGAGACTGGTTGCTTAAAATCGACGGCACCTGGCCATCAGCGACGATGGCCAGGTACGGGCGATCCCCGGCCTTTTTGCACTTCTTGAAGCGGAAGAGCGTGGCGGGCACAATGAGGTTGCGGGAGTACCTGTGCACCGCCGCGATGACCATCTGCCTCGCCAGGCTGGCCAAGGCACCCAAGAATGACTTCGTGGACTCCACCAAATTGCAAAGCACCGACGCCGCGGACAAGAATGTCCCGTGGCCCGTGAAGACCATCTGCGTCATCTCGTCGAGAAAGACGCGCGTAAAGACCGTCTTCTTGCTTGACGCGAAGAGGCCGTCGTGAGCCCGGTCGTACGGAACCATCTCGCTGCAGCCGCAGGTCCACCGCCGCAACGTGACGGCCAAACGCCCGCGCAACGTGTGGACGATGGCGCTCGCATTCTTGATCCCCATGATGTTGTACGCGCCGCCGCAAGAAAAGCTCACGGCCTCACATTGCACGTGCGACAACACGGACGGCGCCTCGGCCTCGCGCCCCGCGTCGGTAAGCTGATCTGTTGGCCTGTGATGCTCGTCGCAGAGTCCAATGGCGGTCGCGGATTGTTGATGGTCGGTGACCCCTGTGGTTCCCCAGATGGTAAATTTGCAAGACGTGGTCAAGTTGCACATATTCGTGTTGGGTCATCTTGGGGCGTTACTTTTGGCATGTTTGGATTTGATCTCTCGCTTTGCTCTAGTGGCTTCTGATTTGGTGAGTGATTTGATTCGGTGCGCGGGCGTGGACGTCGGTGTGGGCGCGAGAGGGGGGAGCACTTGGGCCGGTGCGGACTATTTGAGAGGTTCTCTCGGTAAAGAGAAGCGGGCGAACCTTAGGACAATCAACAAAGCACGTTCGCACACACACACACAAGCTCAAGCCACTCAACCACTTCACCATGGTCCCCCGATCCATATCCTCACAGCGCTTTAAGAGGTTTTGGGCCCAGAGCCGGGGCTGTGACAAGGGCAAGGTGTGCTAGTCGGTGCCGCGGCGGTCGCGGCACGTGCGAAAAAGACGAGGTCAAGTTGGTTCAAGGACATGACGGTCAAGGCGCCAGGCTCTGCAAGGTCGGGCGATACGACAGGACGACATCATGGACGGAGGCGCTGCCGACACTGGCCGCATCAAGATCTACAAGTTGACGGAGACGAACTTCCACGAGTGGCGTCAGCTTATGGCGGCGGTCTACATCAAGAACCTCGTCACCAGCCGGGCGCTTCCCGTCGGCCTTTTGAGCTGTGGACTGAGATTAAGCCCAACGTAAGCGACATGCGGGTGTTCGGGTCGACATGCTGGGTGCTGCTGCACAAGAATCACATCGAAGGCAGGTTTGGCGACGAGGCGGGGAAGGGCGTCTTCTTAGGCTATCTCGACGGCAGAAAGACGTACAAGGTCATCCTCGACGATGGCAAGGTCGTCAAGGCACGAAGCGTCTTGTGCGACGAGACGAACGTCAGCGAGGTCGCAGAAGTTGCAGAGGAGCTTCCCGGAGACGAAGTCGTCGAAGTCAAAACGGGCTCGCGTTCTGCAAGCGACGGCAACGCCGTAGATGCTGACGAGGACGACAAGGATGACAAGCAAGACGAATGATCTGACAAGTCGGCGGTCGACAATCAAGATTGTGGCGGCGCTCAAGACACGCCGCGTCGGAGCGGCAGAGCGCGGCGACCATCTGTCGAGTACTGGCGCCCTGTGAGCCTGGTTGCTCACGAGGCGCCCTTGACGTACGTGCAGGCCGTGAAAGGGCAAAAATCGACGAAGTGGCAGATCACCATGGACGAGGAGATGAAGGCAATTTGCATAAACAAGACTTGGCGCTTGATGGATTGCCCGGCCAGTCAACGTGTGCTGAAGGGCAAGTGGGTTTACAAGGTCAAGAACGAGGTTGACAGGAACGGGAACAACACGACGCGGCACGAGGCGCGCCTGTGTTTCATGGGGAGCCGGCAGATCAAGGGGCTCGATTTCAACGAAACATTGTTGAGCTCCGCTTGGTAATTCAATTGGAGCTTTACTTACACGCGGGCTCTTGGTGACTCAAGCTCGTGAACTTGTTGGCGTTTCATTTTGTATGACTTGTATTTGTTTGTACTTGATTTGTGTATCTCTTGGTGAGCTCCCCAATTCTTGTGGTGAGCTCGAAGAGATTGTGCGTGTCGTGGTGACTGCATTGTGCGGCGGTGGGCGGCTTCGCACCAAGGAGGCGCGTGCTCCGCTTTGGGAGGTGCGCCGCAGGCCCTGCACACGCGGAGAGTGGAAGTGCCTAGGGAAGCACTGAGAGGGGATCTTCCCTGAAATTGGCAGAGGCGTCGCCTGGCGTGCATCAGGCGGTCCTAGTGAGCCCAAGACCGCCATCCAAGTACACCAACGTATCCACCTAACTACGTCCCGCTTCACAGGTCATGGGCTCAGCTGTCGCTGGTAGGCATCGTCGTCTTCGCTTCGGTCGCTGGTCGGACGACGTTGCTCGTGTTGCGGTGCGTTCCGGCGTCGCGCGACCGGATACCGGCGTCGGCGTCGTCAGTGCGGTGCTTGGTCGCGCCGCTGTCTTCAACATGTCGGACTACGGCCACTTCGGCGGCCCCCAATTTGCGCAGCTGGACGACGATTACAAGGTGTGGGCGGCGTACCAGCGTGTGCAGCTCAAGAATGGGAAGCTGTGAACGGCCGTCGTGACGGACCGCCCTGCTTCTGGTTCGGACGACAAGAAGTCGGACCCGGGGGTCGAAGCGTGGTACGCCATGGACGACGCGGCGCTGGCGACCATCCAGATGTCGGTCAAGCCCGTGCATCTCAACACGGTCACGTTGGATGACACGGCCAAGGAGGCGTGAGACGCGCTCAAGGTCATGTTCGAGGTACGTGACAACGCGCAGCTGCTGCGGCTCATGGACGAGCTGTGTAGCCTGAAGAGGGGCGACATCGAAAACATCATCACGTTTGCGTCGCGTGCCAAGAGGATCTGTGACGAGCTTGCCATGCTCGGCAACCCGGCGGCCGACAACACGCTCGCACTGCGAATCTTTTCGGGGCTCCCGGCAGAGTACGGGATGCTCAGGACGGTCTTGAAGAACAAGGACACCAAGCTCGTCATGTCCGACGGGACGGCTAAGCTGCTGCAAGAGGAGCAGCGGAGCATTACCGTCGCCGCGTCCAAGCCTTCCGGCAGTGTCAAGTAACAAGCCTTTGCGGCAGCGGCGCACAAGAAGTCGTTTGACAAAAAATCGGTCGTGCGCTTCAACTGCAACAAGAAAGGGCACATACAGCGCGACTGCTACAAGAAGAAGGCGGAAGAGGCCAAGAGCAATGGCAAGCCCGGCGGTGGTGGTCTTGAAGACGGCCACGGCGGCGGGCCCCACGCGGGTGCCGCTCTGGCCTACAGTGCTTCCACCGGCCATTCCGGGAGCAGCAAGGCGCACGGGAGCACACGCAGATTATCAACCAGGGTGGTCGACTCTGGCGCAACCAACCACACGGCCACCGGGCATAAGGGCTTCACCATCCGGACGGCGGGAATCGGGGCCGAGAACACCTTGGCCAACGGCGACAAGGTGCCCATCAAGGGGCACGGCCACGTCTCAATGGACGTTGAAAACTGAATCACCAAGACGCGCATGGAACTCGGGGAGGCTATGCTCGTTCCGGACCTGACTAGCAACCCGCTGTCTCTTCGAGCGGTCGACCGCAATCGAGGTGCGGTGGTGTTTGTCGACAACGCTTGCTACATCCTTAGCGACGAAGATGCTGTTCGCTCGAGCGGAGTGCTCGACAAGGCGTCGGTGGTCGGCAAGGTAAACGACCTGGAGCAGTATTTGCTCGTGGTAACGCCGGTCCAGGCGTCGGCTCACGCGGCATCCACGCGTATAGCTGGGGAGGCGGAGCTGTGGCACCGTCGTTTTAACAACTTGGGGTTAGAGAACCTCAAGCGGGCGGCCACCATGGTCGACTGCATGCCGGCGTCAGTGACAGACGCCAAGCGCGTTATTGGCACTGTGTAAGTGCCGTGTGTGGACAGTAAGATGGTGCAGGCGCCGAGCTCCCGCTCTTCTACAGCGACGACCATGTGCGAACTGGTGTACACCGACATTGGTGGCCCACTCACTGAGTCGCTTGGTGGTTCCATCTACTTTATGACTGCGCTGGAGGACTCCACGGGGTTCATCACGGCACCGCCTTTCAAAACGAAAGGGGTGGCACCGCATTTTATCAAGACGCGTACCAAGCAGCTTGCGACGCTGACGGGTGTCAAGGTCAAGCGCGTCCGTCATGACGGTGCCAAGGAGAACGTCACCAACGATCTCAAGGCATGGTACGAGGACAAGGGCATCACGTCGGAGATGACAGCGCCGTACAAGTCACAGCAGAACGGCAAAGCGGAGCGGGTTAACCGCACGTTTATGGAGCGCGTGCGTGCTGCTCTGCTCGATGCCGGAGCGGAGGAAGACCTGTGGGCTGAGGCGTTGGCCTCTGTCGTCCATGTGCTCAACCGGTCCCCCAAGGCGGGGCTTGATGTGACACCGCTGGAGGCCCTAACGGGTCGACGCCCTAACGTCGCGGGATTTCGCGTTTGGGAAAGCCGGGCGTGAGCGCTGAAACCAACGAAGCAGCAACCCATGCTGGAGCTGAGGACCGAAGTCGGCAGCTTTGTCGGCTACACGGTCGGTGGCAAGACCTACTGCATACTCGAGAATGAGAAGAACCAAGTATTCGATCGTCGGGACGTGCTGATGGAGGAGAACCCGACCAAGGTCGAGGACTCGGCAGTCGGGTCAAGCGATGCTCCCCGGCTGACGGCGGACAATGACGGCGGCAGGGATGACGCCACGGAAGGGGCAATGGACATGCTCGACGCTGAACGCGGGCGAGAGAACGAGTACGCCCATGACGACACCTCTGACAGCGACGACGAAATCGGTCCCCCCTCCCTTGCTGAAGATTGCGAGAGGGACGTCCAGGATTGTTCCGATGGCTCGACACCGGCAGGTGGTCAAGGACCCGCTATCTGTGACAGCGCCGCACCTTGGCCTCGTCGCTCAAAGCGAAAGCCAGCTCCCAAGGTAGCGTGGTGGGAGAAGGAACGCAAGGCGTACTTGGCAAGCGGTACCAAGAGTGCGGCTGAGTCGAATCGCGAGCTACACAAGCCCCCTGCAAACAAGAAAGAGGCTCGTGCTCGTTCTGATTGGCCGCGTTGGAAGCAGGCCATCAAGGAGGAGGTGGCAGCACACAAGAAGCTTGGCACCTGGCCCAAGATGAAGGCGAACAACAAACAGCACAAGGCCATCAATACGCGTTTCGTGTTCGACATCAAGCACGACGCGGAGGGCAAGATGACGCGCTACAAGGCCCGCCTCGTGGCCCAAGGTTTCAAACAAGTGCCGAAGCGGGACTTTGACGAGACGTGGGCGCCGTTGCCCAGCGCGGCTACCATACGGGCTCTCTTTGCTGTGGCTGCAGCCACGGGCTGGGAGGTTCACCATGTCTACGTCAAGACAGCCTTCCTCAACGCCAAGATCGAGAAGGAGAAGTACATCCATCTCCCTGACGGTATCGAGCCGGAGAGCGTGGAGGAGATGTGTCGGCTTAACCTGGCGCTCTACGGGACAAAGCAGGCTGGGCGGCTGTGGGGCATCAAGCTCGACAAGGAGCTCAATGAGATCGGTGCACTGCGATCCCTTGTGGACTCGTGCCTCTACGAGTGGTGCCATTTCGTGAACTGGCGTGTCATCATCCTCGAGTCAGTCGACGACCTTATCGTGGCAGGCGAGAAGCTGGTTGGAGTTGCTGCCGTCAAGCGCTCGGTGTCGGCAAAGTTAGAAGTAAGTGACGTGGGGGAGGTTCACGACTTCATTGGCATGAAGGTCATGCGTGACCATGAGTAAAAGACGCTCACTCTGAGCAACATGGGGCACAAAACGACGCTGCTGGAGGCGCTTGGGATGGAGACCTCCACCCAAAACAAGGCGCTAATGGCGTCAGGTGTCAAGCTAGCCAAGAAGGGCGAGGTCCTGCTGCCGGAGGGTAACCGGTACGCCGAGTTGGTCGGCTCTTCCCTCTACCTGTCCATCACGACAAGGCCGGACATTGCCTTTGCCGTGGGGCTGCTGTCGCGCATCATGTCGTGCCCTGAGCAGGCCCACATGCGCGCAGCAATGGAGGTATTGCGCTACCTGCGCGGGACAACCCGCCTTGATGTGGTCTACGGCGGCATCCAGCCGCTGCAGGGGTTTGTCGACGCCTACTGGGCGGGCGACGTTGACAACCGTCGGTCGACGACAGGCTTCGTCTCCACCATCAATGGCGGGCCGATCGCGTGGGTAAGCAGGCGCCAGTTGACGGTGGCAACCTCGACGGCTGTAGCGGAGTACGTGGCCGCCGCGATGGGCATCAAGGAGGCGCTGTGGCTACGCAAGCTGCTGTAGGCTCTGAGCGTCGATGGCGGGGCCGTGCCGATGGGGTAAGACAACCAGGCTTGCCTCGCCTTGGTCAACAACCTTGAAGCCACCGGGAGGACCAAGCACGTGGACGTCGCGTACCACATGGTCCGTGACTACGTGGCGCGCGGGGAGGTAACGTTCTACTTCCTTCCTAGCGTGGACATGCCGGCAGACGGGCTGACGAAGCCGCTGCCGGCCTCGGCGTCTGTCTTGTTTCTGCGCGTCATTGGCGTTCGCGCCGATCTGGGAAACGCGGGGCTTGGCGCTACGACGGCCCCAAGTCCTGCTTCCACATTCTCAGCCCTTCCATGGTCGGCGGAGGTCTGTCGCGCAGCGACCATGGTGACGGGCCTCGTGCCCTTTGCGTTTGGCATCGGCTTTGCGGCGGCTTGGGCCGGTTGTCGTGCTCGAACGGCCGGCTGGGGTATGTCATGTTGCTGTCCGAGTCGGCGGTGGTCGACTGAGCCCCTTTGGTGTTTTTGCACAAACGGCGATTTTTTTCAGTGGACGGTATCGATACCGTCCACAAGAAGAATCGCGCAGAGTGCTTTGGGCGGTTTGGGCCGGTTCTGGTGCCCGGACGGTCGGCTGGCGTATGTCATCTGGCTGCCCGACTCGGTGGCGGTCGACTGAGTCCCTTTTGTTTTTGTGTACTTACGGCGAGTTTTTTGGTTGTGGACGGACACGAAACCGTCTACAAGATAAATCGCGCAGAGCGCTATGGCTGTTATCGACACCAGCAATTGCGGTGGACATACATGAACTCCAATGTAATTGGGGAAATCTTAAGCTCCGCTTGGGACTTCCATCGGAGCTATACTTACACGCGGGCTCTTGGTGACTCAAGCTCGTGTACTTGTTGGCGTTTCATTTTGTATGACTTGTATTTGTTTGTACTTGATTTGTGTATCTCTTGGTGAGCTCCCCCCTTCATGTGGTGAGCTCGAAGAGAGTGCGCGTGGCGTGGTGACTGCATTGTGCGACGGTGGGCGGCTTAGCACCGGGGAGGCGCGTGCTCCGCTTTGGGAGGTGCGCCGCAGGCCCTGCACACGAGGAGAGTGGAAGTGCCTAGGGAAGAACTGAGAGGGAATCTTCTCTGGGACTGGCAGAGGGGTCGCCTGGGACATACCAGGCGGTCCTAGTGGGCCCAAGACAGCCGTCCAAGTACACCAACGCATCCACCTATCTACGTCCCGCTTCACAGACGTTTGCTCCGGTGGCCAACTTCAGCATCATCCGATGCATCGTGGCGATGACGGCGGCGAACGGGTGGGAGCTACATCAGATGGACGTCAAGATGGCATTCCTCAACGGCGACCTTGACGAGGAGGTCTATATGGAGCAACCAGACGGCTATGTCGATCCGACGTATCCTGACAAGGTGTGTCGTCTTCTCCAGGCGCTGTATGGGCTGAAGCAAGCCCCCAAGATGTGGTACGCCAAGCACGATGATTTCCTCAAGTCGCAGGGACTTGATAACATCGACCCGGATGCATGCCTTCACCTCCTCATGGATGACGGCGCAATCATCATCTCCCTGGTGTACGTCGACGATCTTCTTTTGGTGGCATCAAGCCTGGCGGCGATCTACAAGATTAAGGACGCTCTGCACAAGGGTTTTGAGATGGAGGACTTGGGCGAGGCGAAGGTCATCCTCGGGCTACAGATTAGGCGTGACAAGGCGTTGGGCACCCTCAAGCTGTCGCTGGGCAAGTACGCGGCGCAAGTGCTGGAGAGGTTCGGAATGGCGGAATGCAACCCGATCGGAACGCCGCTGGAGGTTGGCCTGCAGCTGGTCAAGGCCGACGAGAGCGACGACGCGCTGCCCTACCGTGAAGCCGTCGGCAGTGTAAAGTACCTGATGGTCGGGACGCGTCCTGACCTCACCTTCGCCATCGGGAAGCTGAGTCGGTTTTTTTCGTGCTACGGCAATGAGCATTGGGTGGCAATCAAGCGCGTTCTACGGTATGTCAAGGGTTCGATGGACAAGAGGCTGGTCTTCGACAAGAACTCTTCCTGTGTTCTATAAGGCTTGAGTGATGCCGACTGGGCGGGTGACCACGAGACGCGATGTTCTACGACGGGCTCGACCTTCATCTTTGGCGGAGCAGCCGTCAGCTGGTGTTCTAAGTTGCAGAAGACGATAGCGTTGTCGACGATGAAGGCCGAGTACATGGCTCTATGTGAAGCCAGCAAGGAAGCTGTTTGGCTCAACAAGCTCGTGCAAGGCGTGGCATCTCAAGGGCTGCGGACAGCGATCTCGGGCGGGCCGAGCAACATCAAGGTCTACAACAGCGGGTGCATTGACTTCTCCAAGAACTCCTTCGACCACAAGCGCACCAAGCACATCGACATTCGCTTCCACTTCGTGCGCGAGGCCATCACGTCAGACAAGGTGACACTGGAGCATTGTGCAACGGACGACATGGTGGCGGACCCGATGACGAAGGATCTCAGCAAGACCAAGCACGACAAGCATGTCAAGGCCATGGGGGTATGCTGAAAACAAGAACCTCCGCGGCAACAAGCAAGGAGGAGTGTTGGACTGTGATGCTCGTCACCAAGTCCACTGGCGGTTAGCGGATGGTTGATGGTCAATGACCCCTATGGTACCCAAGATGGTACATTTGCAAGACGTGGTCAAGTTGCACACATTCGTGTTGAGTCATCTTGGGGCGTTACTTTTGGCATGTTTGGATTTGATCTCTCGCTTTGCTCTAGTGGCTTCTGATTTGGTGAGTGATTTAAGTTTGTGCGAGGGCGTGGGCGTCGGTGTGGGCGCGAGAGGGGGGAGCACGTGGGCCGGTGGGGACTATTTGAGAGGTTCTCTTGGTAAAGAGAAGCAAACGAACCTTAAAACAATCAACAAAGCACGTTCGCACACACACACATAAGCTCAAGCCACTCAATCACATCACCGTGGTCCCCGAATTTGTATCCCCACTACGCTTCAACATGACCAAAAAGCAGGCAGTCGGACACCTCCCCCGGGAACGGAAGCAAGTTCCGCGGGCACCGCCCCCGACTCCCGTCGGAAAAGGTGGCCCACGCCGCCGCTTGCGCCGCAGCCGAGCCCCCTTAATGGGGCACCGGTGGCGCCGTAGGCAGCGGCACGTTCTTCAACGGGTTGTCAAATCCGGCGACGGCCGCCGCCAACCGCAATTCGGCGCACCACACGGCGGTAGCGGCGGCGTGCGGACAGGTCCAGTGGTCCTTTTCGCAGCTTAGCAGCGCGCATGCCGGCCGCCGCTGCACGGTTTTGCGGCTGCGCGTTCTGTTCAGCTTGTTGCGAATGATGACGCTTGCCCATGTTGCCTCTGACAAGACCGAAAAGACGCCCTTTTTCTTGGACGTCTTGGTGGCGCAAACGACTTGGCACTCGGCGGCGGGCGGCGAGGATGCGTTGTCCAACTTGGCGTAGCGCTGCAGCAGGGCCACGTCGTTGGCCAACTTGACTGCCGTGGCCAGCTCCTCCATTGACGCCTTCAGGCGGCGCGCATGACAGCAGGATAAGGACGAGCCCAGCCAGTCCCGCAACTGTACGGCCTTCGCGCCCCCTCTGTCGCCGCATGTGCACAGATAGGACACCGCCTTGTTCTCGAGGAGTTCGCACGCGACGTACGCCCTCTCCCCCTCCGAGAGAAGAATTGCCACCCCGACCGCGACGCAGACGACGCAGAACAGCGTTCCATTGCTGTCGTCCAACGACGGGGCGTCGTCGATAGCCGGCGCCAGCAAGCGCCCGATCCTCTTCTTGTAGTAATCCACCAGCTGCATCGACCGCGGCCCCTCGTACAGCTGCTTGGTGCCCGAATCCGTCGATCTGTCAGAGTCGGCGGCAAAGATGCTCCCGCGGACGGCAGGGGGCAGAGAGGTGTCAGAAGAGCCCTCTGCCGCGTCGCGGACGCCGGGGACTTGACGCCCCTTCGCCCGAAGGCTACCGCCGCCGCCCGCGCGTGCGGTGTCGGCGACAGCGGAGGGTTTTCGAGCTCCCGTCCGCCGACGGCTGTTGCTTGACGGGGTGTCCGGGGGATCAGCAACACCGGAGAGCGCAGCAATGGCGCCACAAAGCTCCGACGGGTCGATGATGGGGGACACGACCGGGCACCCGGCCAGGCGCAGGCCGCACAGGCGCCGGTTCAGGGCAGAGGCGGGCGCCAAGGCGCCGTTCGCACCGTTCTCCGAGGCCATCTTCCATCGCAGGAGAAGCCGGTTGGGGGGTCAATTACCACTGGGAGGAGGTGGAGGGGTTCAATAACCAGTGGGAGGAGGTGGGGGGGGGGGGGGTCGCGGGG
>Ga0209831_1003129_pt1 | contig 13880 bp, 16 predicted proteins | sample Maine_Asex4_meta_FD_187451 | JGI IMG/M metagenome (GOLD analysis project Ga0209831, IMG submission 187451) | Marine algal microbial communities from Maine, USA - Maine_Asex4_metaG (SPAdes) (version 2) | ecosystem: Host-associated > Algae > Red algae > Unclassified | place: Maine, USA | collected...
GTTTGCCGACCCCCCGGATTCTGACACCAGCCTCCCGACGGCGGCGGCGGCAAGTGCGGCGGCAGCGGCGGCGGCGGCAAGCGCTGCGCGTCCGTGTCGGTGAAGGGGGAAGGGGGCTATCGGCGGGTGGTGGCGGAGCGGTCGGCAGCGGCGCGAGTGCGGCCGCCGCCGTGGGGGGCTGGCGCCCCCCGCGGCGGCGGCGGACGCCACGATTGGCGGCGCGCCGCCACCGCCGGCGCTCCATTTCTCTTATTTCGTCGTGGAGAGGTGTTGCGCCTACGTTCATTCATGCTCAGGGAATGTACATCTTGTAGCGCCAGACCGCTGCACAAACGAACCCTTGGCACATCCTTCCGAGAATGTGCAGGAGCATTGTGTCGATGGTGAGCATCTGCCACGTGTTGAACTGCGCTGGTGACAAGCACCGACGAAGCCAACTGCTCCCGACAGAGAAAACATCCTCTATGGGGTTGAAGTCAGGAGAGTACGGAGGCAAGGACAAAGGAAACACACCGGCGTCCCGCAGCACCTCAGGAGACACTTCATCGTGAATACGAGCATTTTCCAACACCACAACACACCTGTCGGGCTGCTGTTTCCACGCCAGCCCCTCCTCTACGGTGCGCATACGAGAAAGCAGAAAGTTGGTCACAAACACCAGAAAGTCAACAAACGTCTGACCAGGTGGAGGGCGCGTCGCCATCCAGTCAAGAACCTGGTCATGAGCCATCGCAACAAAAAGGCTCGTGCGCACGCCGGGGTTAGCCTCAACGTAACCCTCAGCACGCGTGCCGCGCAATGACCATGCTCAGCGGCGCTCTGCCGCCCACCCCACTCTGTGGGCCTCGTCCGCGTAGACGCGACAGCGCAGAGGGATTCTCCACTGCGCCTCCACCAACAAAGCTCGCTGCTCCTCGTTGCGCGTTATAGAGGTGCGCTCAATGGCCTTGCGGGTGAGGCCGCTCCGGGAAAGGATCCTCCCCACAGTAACTGGTGACACCACCACCCCCGCGCCCACCTCCTCCGCTAGGTAGTTCACGGCGTCCGCCATCTCTTCGACGAAGATCTCTGGCTGCTCGTCGACGGCCATCAGTACCACGGCGCGCAGCCACAGGTTGTCGGTGGCGTTGTCCATGTGCCAGTTCCATCGCTCAGGCGCGTCGTGAAAATTGCCGCCGGTGTGGCGAAAGTAGCCCAGGTACCGCGACGCGGACCGCACACACAAACGCAAACAGCGAGAGGCCGCAGCCACGGTGATGCCCTCCACGAGCACCATGTGGACAAGGTGTTGGAGCGTCTCGGCAGACTTCATTGCGAAGCGTGTTGGAGTGAGGAGTGGGAAAGTGGGGAGCACAGATGCGGTGTAGGCGCCGGAGGGTGCTCCGAAGGGGGGGGGCAGCAGAAGTGAGAGAGGCAGGGTGGATGAGTCCCGGGCGGGGTGGCGCAGTTGCATGATGACCTCACGCACCCCGATGTCTGCACTGCAAGATCGGGTCATCTGGGCCCATCAACAGCTGCACAATGCCTGGATCTGCCTCGTTTACTCGCGCTGATCGGCACCGTTGCACAATTTTCTTGCCGACCATGCCTTGGCAGGACACGTGAGCAAATAGATGCGAAGAAGAGTCGGGGCGAGGTGTAGCTAGTTATTGTTGGGGACATGTTCAACAGTGACAAGCAGTTTGCTGTGCCCAAGGAGTGCTCTGATCTGGGCACAGACCCTAACCTTCATCCCCATGCTCGCACGAGCCAGGTGTTGAAGGCCCATTGGAGCGAGGTACGTTTGCGCTCTTTCTTGTGTCTTGGCGGTACTGCAACCTATATGAGCGTCCCGATGGTTGGTCCCACACCCAGCTGAAGCCACCGCAAGCACTATCCGGGCGCGAGCTGCCTCGCTGTGAATGACAGGGTGCAGGACCGGCCTCGTCTTCGACTCACGTAACTGACCTTCTTTGTTTTTTCGTTCCAAGCCACACTGTTTCTGGCATACATTTTGGTCTGCATCATTAGGTTGGTTCCTTTTTCTGGGGCACCTGGAAGAATTTCGGCGCGTCCGGGCCGCACAACGCAGCGCGTTGGGCCATGTTCTACAAGGGCAGCACGATCCTTGCTTACCTCTACATCCTTTTCCGCAGCCACCAAACGGTCTCGCAGCTGATTAACCCTGACATTGGCGCCGCAGGGGTGGAGGAGGTTGTCGCCTGTGGCCTGCAGAGTGGCACGCGCCACACCCCGTCCACCCGCAAGAAGCAGCGGGTGGCCGACCCGGCGTTTGATGCCCTCGTACACAATATGTCGGATATTGCCGCCGCCGCCAAGAAGCACGCCGACACGTTGGGGCTGGCCGCCCTCTCTGCCACGCTAAAGAACATTAAAGATGCCTGCGCCGATCCTAACATTATGAGGACTGTGTAGGAGCGCTTGCGCTTCGTTTCGGCGTCGGGCTCTAGCCCGCGTCCCACCCGTGCTGTCCTCTTTGCTGACGGCAATGGCCGAGTCGGCGTCGATGGACGGGATACACGGGAGGGGGTGAGTGGGTCATCGGCAGCGGAGGAGCAGCCCGACGAGGAAGGTGGGTGAGTGTTGGTGGAGCGTGGGGGCGGAGCAGTGGGCTGGGGTGAGTGAGGCAAGGTCAGTGCGGCGTTGTGGGCGTGCAGAGAGGCGATGGTGGGGGTGAAGTGCTCATAACGCGGGGCGCTTTGGATGGGTGAGCCCTTTGAGCCGCCAAAGACCTTATGACCGCGTTCTATTGAGGTCTTTCAGTGAATCCCGGCGTCGGCTGCCTTGCCTCTCTTCTGTTTCTTTTGTACAAAATCTGTGATTGTTATCTGCTGTTTCTGTGTGCGTTGTCCGTACCTTTCGATACCTTGGGGTGCAAGAAATTCAGCGTCCACGGATAAGGGCCGTGCTGTGCCACACCTCAGTATTGTGCTGTATCCAGTGTGCTAAGTCGTGCCTGGACGAGGGACCAACTATTTCTCCTCGGTGTTCGTCCATTGTCAACAGTACAAAGAAATGATGTGACAAGCTAGTGCATAGGAGCCACACCTGGGCGCAGCATGACAAGCTCGCGTACTCGCTCCTTCATCCTCGTTTTAAGGCGAGAGCGTTCCAAATTCCTACGACGACCGCGCTGGCCAGGGTGAGGAAAATCATTGTCGCGGAAAAAGACGGAGCCCCCGACGCTATCCCTCTCAAATGGGGCCAGCTCCTCCGCCGAGCAGGAGTAGCGGGGAAAAAAGCTGTGCAGCTTAAAGCACGCTTGGACCAGACTTGGCCTCTTAAAAAACGGTACCCGTAATGATCGCCAAAACACGCCCCACAGCCAAACCAGCGTGCAAAATACTTGTTCGATATGGACGGGACAGGATGACTGGTAGCAGCTGTAGCTGTCGCGCCAGCGGTCACTGCCACCAGCCCCAGCCCACGGCACCGCCATCACCTCCCTAGCCGCATACACCTCATCGCCCACAATGCAGTAGCCCGCTTCGATCAGCTGTGTCGTCACGGCGTGCCGGGGGCTCAACAGCATTGTCCCCAAGTCTGTTGACGTGAACGCCGCCGAGTCATGGCAGGATCCGGGGCTCTTGCAGCTTATCCAGGTGAACTCCTACTGGGCGTTGCATATTTCCTGGGTATTGAGTGCGTAGAACCTCTTTCGTGAGAAGTAGTCTGCCACACAAGGTACGTTCGACGCCAGCGGCTGCTCCTGCTGGACCGCAATACCGTCTGTGGCTCCCGAACTGTTGTCAAACGGCGACCTGCGGCGTCGTTGGAATCCATGCGCCGTGCGCTGTCGCCACGTAGGATCCCCAGGTTCAAAGTTGAAGTCTATAGCGGGTGTGGTATTAACAGCATCTACCACCTCCCATAGGCAGTTGTACATGGTTGCCCTAGCGACACCAAAGACAGCGCAAATGCCAGTGTAGCTGCCCCCGCCGAGGTAGCGCAACGCCATGGCTGCCCGCATCTCCGCTAGGAGTGTGAAGCAATCATAGATCTGTCAAGCGCGTGCGTGGAGAGTGGAAATGATCCCCAGACTCCCCAGTAGCTCGTTCTGCTGCAGCTTGGGCACCATACCGTGCCGGCACAGGAGGGCTTGAGGGGAAAGAGGGGGGCCGCCCCAAGAATGCGAATGCGAAGCAATAAAAGTGTGATCGAACTGTGCGGTAATGTTGTGGTGCGTGACCCTCAGTATGACCCACAACAATTTGATGCCCAACTTGAGCCCACGAATGCATGGCTTGACAGGTACTGATATGACACACAGCTCACATTGTTTTTATTGACTTTATCATATGCGGTTGATTATCAAAGACGTATAAGGATAAGGATAGCAGAGCTTTCCGGGCAGCGATCTTATGTCAGGGGGATAAGAGCTCTTATCCGAGATAACGTAAGAGCCTATGTTAACAGCCCTAATGTGTCCTACAAACATGCGAAAAAGATGCAAAGAAGTTGAGCTGGGCAGCCTCAGGCGCGGTCGATCCCCCCTGGGCGACCAACGGTAGAGCCGAAGCAGGAGCCCGTGGGGGAAGACACGGCGGTAGGTGCAGTGCAGGTGGGTCACCCGCGGCCAGGCGCCGGGCCTCGGTGCGCCGATAATGCTTATACGCATACTTGGCGCGCTTAGACAGCAATGCGCAGCTGCCCCAGGACAGCACACAGACAGCCAAGCGGGGCTCACGCTGCTCCAGGTAGATGATGGCGCCGGCAATAACGTGCCGCCCCTGCTGGAAAAAGGGGCGGTCGTTCAAGAAGAACTCGGCCGCCTGCTTTGTCAAGCAGTTGATGCGCTTCTTCTCAGCACCAGGTATGCCCAGAGCAGGCATATCAGAAACTTGCATGCGATTCACGGAGGGGGATCCCTCGGGTACCGGCATAGTTTGCCGTGCAGCGTGGGCGTCCTCGTCGAGCACAAAGCCCATCCGCCCGTTGGTGCGGCACACCCGCGGCGCCGCCAATGGCGGGTGCCTACCGATTGAAATAGAAGTAGCTCCAAAGGTGGCTGAATACGCCACCCCAACTCCAACGCTTGCCCAACGGGCACCGTCCTGTCCCGGGCCCCGCCACGCAGGTAGCTCATGACCACGCGACACCGGCGATGGTGGAGGGGGGAACAGCGGTCGGCGTTGCCGCGGGGGCAGTGGCCTTTGAGGATAGGGAGGCAGGGCTCGCGGCGCGTCGGCATGTGCAGGCCGGTGCGCGGATCGTGCGAAAGATGTCGCACGACCGCCGCGTCCGAACCTTGGCGACTGGCGACGGTTCGCCGGACCGGCCTGTGCGGCTGCCTAAGGTGCATCGGCAGCGGGGGTTGGTGCCTCGGCAGCAGGGGGCGCAGCTGGCAGGGCCCCAGCCGCCGACACAGCGGCTGGCAAATCGCCTTCGGGAAAATGTGCAATCGAAATAAGAGGTCGGGAAGCACAGCGCTACCACATCCATAAAGGTACAGGGAGGAAAGCGGTAGGGACCAACCAATGTGTCAGTCACCATAGTCTGTAATTGTACGTGTCATATGTACGAAGGAAAACATAAGAAAGAAGACAACACGCGCAGGGCGGCATGAAAGGGATGCTGCTGTACCGCAGGTGCGGGAAGTAGGGACCAGGCCAGCTGACAGATGTGACCAAAAACTGCTACAGATCAACATGAGAGGCACCGGTACATACCTCCAAAAGCATCTGCACGCGTATGCTTGACCCATGCCATATCACAAGATCAGGGTGATGGCACAATAAGGCGCAATGAAGTAGGTGGCTGGTGCAACCGAAGAACGGCTGGAAGGAGGGGATACAGGGTCCGAGCGGTGGTATGGTACACGGTCGAGGAGGCCGACAGGTGATACCCCAGCGCGACGGTGGGAAGCGCGAGGAGCACGAAGCACGCCGACGGTTGCAAGACGGCGGTGGTGGTCCATGCTCGGCGGGCGGTGCAACGACCACGTGCTCACCCCCTAAACTGTGCCGCAGGCGCACCAGGCCCCGCACAGCGTCAACGCTGGAGGCGCTTTCCTCATCCCCCTCAGGAGGCCCTCTGGGCGACCCCTCCTTGAGCGCCTTGAGGTGCATCGGCCTTGAGGTGAGGCTCTTTGGCTCTCGTTCGCAGAGCACTCTCCGCCACCCTTTCGAGGTTCTGCGGTGAAGACGCAACCCCGCGCCAGATTGTGCAGAGATCGAGCACCTCAAGCGCCGCGCGTGGCGCTGTACATCCTGTCCCAAGAGGACTTGCTGATTGCATGCCGGACTTCGATTGATAGGCTTGCATCAGCAATTATGCAGTGGTCCATAATCTCAGTTGAATATGGAATATCATAAATCGGCAGCGATGCCTTTCTACAAACGAAAGAAACTAAGGATGCTTGAGCACTTCAAATACTCTTCCACAGCGCCACTAAGACTCGGGAAACGGCTCACGAGTGAAAAAAACGAAGCGCACCCCCTCTCTATCCATCTTCCACCTTTGTGTGTTCTGCATCGAAAGCCGATCGTTCTCGCCCGATGCACATCAACGCATCGGAGACCGATTTTGATGCAGTCTCCGATGCGCATCGAAGGGTCGATCCTGGCCATCGTTCCGATGCACGATGACAGGCGACCGCCGATGCGGGAGTCAGGGGCCCTGCCTGAACGCAGGGAGTTTGGGGGGGCTAGAGATCTGAAAAAAAGTCTTCCATCAAAAGGTTATCGCAAGGACGAGGAGTTAGAAAACTGCAGTGCTGACGGTGACCTGATTCCACGTCTTCAGGAGGCCACGTTTCCTTGCCGGCGGACCGCCGGCGGCGGATTCGCCCGACGAGATCCTTGGGCGTGCGTGGCCCTCGGTTGACTTGGCCGTGGCCGCGCTCCTCACCGTTTTGGGTGCGCGACGTTGCGCACCACCTCCTTCTAGACGGTCTTTTTCGTGCACCTTGTCGTGCGTGTGTGACCGGTACGTGGTTGTATCTGCCTGATCGGTGCACAGCATGTTCCTGTGCTCGGGTGTACCGTGGACGTGATGCAGCCGCCGGGGCATTCTTTTTCTGACGACGGCGTTTCCAACCGATTGATTCCTGGGCGTACGATGTGCTTGGGCCTGGAACATGCAACCACGCAATCTCTGGATCATACTGCCTTTGCTGTTGCTCTTGGTGTTTCTGCTGATAGACGTGGATGTTGACGATCTTGTGCACACTATTCTGTTTGGCTTCTTGGTTTCTTTGTCTCGCTGTCACACAGGCGCGTCGGTGTTGTCTCCGGGCGGGTTGGAGGGGAATCCGGGCTCGACACACGCGCTCTGTTTGCCCTGTGCTGACGTCAGTTTATGTCGAGTGTGCGCTCTGTGTGGTATTCCTCTCTCTTCATGGCTTCATTGGTTTTCCGTGCTCATCCTTCCTGTCTCGTTGTACGCGGCTACTCCACTTGCCGTACCGCATCCGAGTCGCATGCCGCAGCATAGATTCAATCAATAACACCTAAAAGGGCACGTGTCTCAACCGGCCCGACATGATTAACTCCTGACGTTTAAAGTATATATAATTGCGTGGGTATCAAGAACTTTCTCCGAGGACAGAATCGCCTGCGCACCGACCGATGCGCATCGGTTTGCCGATCTCAAGTGCAGCGAAAGCCATCGGCGATGCACTGTATGCCCAATCGGGGCCCGCATCGGAAATCGCGCTTCGATGCGCTCGGACCAAATGAGGTCGATCGTCCCGACGACCTCGCCCACGGCCCCAATGGGCATGTAATAGCGCAATCCTTCCAATCCAAGGAGGCTCTTAACCCCATACTTTGACGGGGCATATCCAAACCGCCCCGGCCGGTCCTTAGCGGACATTGCCTGCTCGACATAGGCGAATGCCATCGGTTGGCCCTCGATGAAAATGAGAGCGTAGTGAAGCACAGCTCCAAACGTTGACACCGGGCGCTGTCAAATGGACCCGTCAGGCAACTCAAACTGTTCGGTTAAGTTAATTCGCACCAGGTAAACAGCTTCGTCGGCGGTGCTTGTCACAGTCCAAACCGACCTGTTGCGACCCAGCGATTTGGCCATAAGCAAGCTTAGCCCGGAAGTACTTCTTCGCTCTGATGATGAGGGGCACTCGGATTGCTTGTTCTTGATCAAGTACTGTCCGCATGCGCGTGAGCTCGTCACAAAAAAAGTTGGCGTCCGCAAAGATTGGGGGAAGTAAGGCGCAGTCCGGTCCTATAGTCTGGACCACGACGAAGTTACCACAAGGAAGCCCGTGAGCCGCGAACCGCTTGCCTGTTTTGCTTGTCCAGTCCGTGGAAAGACAAGCTTCGCCGAAATTAGTGACAAGTTCGGCCCTGCACTGCCGCCTTAAATTCTCCTCGAGACTTGCGTGGGGCTTCGAGTGGGATCGGATTAGCTTGCCGAGGGCCCCAATCTTCCGCTCCATGGGAAGTTGCCCCCGAAGACCCAAGCCGGCCCACAGGCTCGTAGAACGGGAATCACGTCCAGCAGCGAGACAATGGTGGACAGGAAGAGCGGAAGTCTTTCGATTGATCCGCGGTAGATCTTCGCGTAGTCGTTTGTCACAAAGTTCTTGATATCCTTGTCGATCGTCATACTCTCAATTTTAGAGACGCCCCTTGGCCGAAAAAGTAAGCAGCAAGCTCGGCACAGCGCCATGAACATATCATAGAACCCGCCAGGAATGCACCCGGCGAGGAGGACCTCACCCGTGCATAGAACGAAGTGCATCCAGTCAATTGTCTTACACGCCTTGTCGTGCACGTCGATGTTGCAAAGAGACCTCGCTTGAGCGAGCGGCACCATCGGCCGAGCAGCACGGAGCTCCCGCCCCATAAGTGCAACAGCAGACTCAGGTATGATGTACGCTTCGTCATTGTTCTTATTGACCAGATTCAACCTGGCGAACAGCCTTCACATATGCTGTACGACGTTTAGAAGGATGAGGCATCATGTCGTACGGCGCCGCAGTAGGCCCCATCTTCGACATATCCTTGAGGTGGAGGTACGCCAATTGCATTGCAGGACTCGGCGCGAAAAAGAGAGGGTAGCCCTTGATGCCGTTTTTCTGCTCGATGCTCGTCTGGTACGCGATAGGTTTGCCCCCCGCGCGTGCGTTCTCGACAGCTGCTGCGTCTGCCGCCATACTGGCTGCTGTCCGGCGCGGCGCGGTGGAGTTGTGCACCGAGAAAAGTGCCATGTTCCCCCTGCCCGGAGTGGGGTCGTTGAGGGGGTAGTAAGTGTGCTTCCCCGACGCAAGATAGACACCAGGGAACTTACGAAGCCAATTGTAGACGTAACTGTTCACACCCCTAGCATTGTACAGTTTGTCGCCACCTGGTTGGTCCGTCGTAAAGTTAAGAATTCCAGCCCTGAAAACTTGGGGAGACTTCAAGCCGGCAACTCTCAGCCCAGGAATGCCCTTAGCAAGCTCGTTTAACTCATCCATGATCGGGTGAAGGAAGGATTCGAGGTCGACCGGGTGTTTTAGTGCGGGTGTCACCGCCACGAGAAGTTGGTACTTGTTCCTCGCGCGTTCGTCGGGGCTCAAACAAAGAGGGGTGATTGTGATTGGCCAGCCTTCGAACCCGTTCTGTTGCCAAAACTGGATGTAATCGGTGCCCAAGTTCATCGGCACAAATATGCCTCTGAGCACACCTCGGGCACAGAGGTAGCGGAATTTGTCACTATGGTAGTAGTCGTACACCCCGTCTGCCCCTTCGTCTGCTGCTCTTAGGGCCGCCGCCATGTTCGCCAGCACTGATTTCTCGATTACAGGGTGTCCGAAAGGGTAGGCCAACCAGGACACGATAGACCAGTATGTGACTTGTTTGGCCGGCGCCCCATTTTTCTTGTAGCGCGGTGAGCCGCAGGCGTCGCACGCGGTTTGTCGTGTGCGCTTGTGGGTGAATGCTAAACACCCGTCAATACAGCAGTCGACGGAGCGCGTCTCCAAGTTCACGCTTTCGTCGATAAAACGCTTTATGAGGTAGGGCGCTGGGTACTTGGCGCCGGAAGTGCTCAACTGAAGAAGATCAGCAACCGCTGCTTGCGTCAAGTTATGTTGAACCGTGTACGCATACAGAGCTAAGTCGGCTCTGCGATCTTTAAATTCAGCGACAGGGAGCCTGGCTTCGTTCGTGGAGACCTCCGGCTGGTAAATTGGGGAAGGTGACGGTGAAATATGAGCTTCCAGTGCCGACTTTTGCAAGAATTCGGGTAGTGGAACGTCCTCCAGGTCTTCTTCTGAGCTTGAATCGCTACTACTTGTCTCACTTTGTTCCGGCGTTGCATCGGCGTCACATCGTCGGCCGCTGCCTCCTGGACCTCGCACTGCTGCGGCCTCTACCCCGGCGTAGGACACAGACGCCCCTGGCGCGCCCATGTCTGACGGGCCACTGGCCGATATGGACTCTGGCATGACGTTGGGTTCGCATCCGGCTGTCCCGTCACCCTAGCGGCCTTGGGACAGGCGGCGTCGCTTCTCAGCTGCGTTACGCTTGAACCACATCGACCGAGAGACCGTCCTTGGTCCCCTGCCGTGCTTCCGCCAGAGGGTGTGGCCGTGCAGGACGGCGCGCCTTGAGATTCCCGAATCAGCGCGTCGATGCGCCAGCAGACCCGGGTTCCCGGGCGGGCCTGATAGTAGCACTGGTCGGGGGTGTCAATGGTGATCTGCACTCGCCTTCCTCGTGCGGATGACCCTGGTGCGACCAGGAATTTTTGCGAGAGCGTCATCACGGCCGGCCAATATGCCGGGTAAATGGCTCCGAGGAGGATCATCTGTACAGAAATGCCGGGTCAACCCTGCATTCCGAGTAAATAAACACTGCATATACCGAGTAATTTTCCTGTAGGGAGGCGGTCATCCCGGAATGGACGCTGGCAGACGAGGTTATGAAAGTAAAATACGTACTAACCATTAAGCCAAGTCAGATGTGCTTATGCACGGCGGGCGCTCCCGGGGATAGTTATTCCAAGCAGTCTATCTTACACTCACCCTTTTTTCCCACAGGTGGTGCCAGGGCGCGCTGGCAGCGTCGGGGAGGTGTGGACGGCCGCGCCGGCGCCGGAGTGGGCGGATGAGGAGGCGACGTTGGCCCGCCTTGCCGTGAACATGTGCACGTGTTGAACTATCGCGCCACGACGTCAATGACGCGCCTTTGATTGCATGGCCAAGGCCTCCGGGCGGCGTTGGACAACGCCTCGGCGGCGTTTCCAGACCTCCCCTTGGGGGTTGAGGGTCTGTGACGCAGTGGGTGGGAGCCAGCTGATCTCTTTGCGTCTGCATGTAGGAGGAAGCACCGGAGGGGCCGAGCTCAATCGCCTCTTCGTGATCAGGGCGATGACGACAGCTGGGCTCGACAGGAGCTGCTAGTGTCACTCTCCGAGGGGATGGAAGCCGCGTCACTGCGGGGATGGGCGTGGTGGTGGTTGCCGCAGCACGTCTATCGAACCAACGGGTGCGATCGTCGCCGACCCCACTGACTGCCAGCATTGAGGGCAAACTCTTGGGAATCCAGACCGCATATCACACAATTAAGGTAATTTTTGTAGCGATTGGCCGCTGTAAATATAGTAGAGGGAAATTTCTTCCTAAATTTGAACAACTCCCGACGACGACGGACTTAACGTCACAAAAGCGAGAAGACTCCTCTATTTCTGTTCTTCGCGCGGGGCCGCTCCGTAGGCACCCCAACGTACAGTACCGCTCGGTACAGACCTGCTCACATGTCCACAGCGCGTTGCCATCCGTGGCGCCGTGCCCGTGCGCCCACGCAGCGCATGCGCCGCCGCCGATCCAGTCTATCCGTAGCGCGGCACCCAGTGCGTGTCGCTCTCGGCTCGTGCCCCGCCGGGCAGGTGGCGCAGTCTCGCGTGCGTCCCTGCTGTTTACGTATGGCAATCGGAAGCATGTGGTAGCAGGTGTCAATCGTTCGGAGAGGACCCAAGCGTCCGCTCCTATCGTCCATCATTGGATGTTGGCGCTGTACCCGTGCGGGCAATCCCTTTGGCGGGTCTACGTACTGACGCATGGGGTGGGTGATTATGGACATGTCCAACCATTCCCCATCGGTGAAGGCGTGAGAGAGGTTGCGAGTCGTGGATACACTGCCAGCTTGAGCGGCCGTGGCGGTTCTGTTTTCCGCAGAGGATCGCGGAAAGAGGTCGGTACCACCCCACCATAGCCCTCCAGTTTGTCGAGCCATCATGGCACGCTGTCAGGTATCGGAGACGGCAAATGGGAGTCGAGCTGACGCTCTGTACAAGCGCCTATAAAGCCTGGCGCGACTGGCGCGGGTTGCTGCCGCTCGTCTACTGTATCCCATCGCCCACAGCTCCAAGCTCTCTGCCAGCCGTCAAGCCGACGACCGCTGGCGCACGCATTGCTGCTTGTTGACCGCAAAGCACCCGCTCGCCTGCCATCCCGTAGCTCGCGTCTCCTCCCGCTGCCGAGATGGCCGTTCCTCTCCGGTCCTTCCTCGTCGCCACCTCGGCCGTGCTCGTGCTGCTCGTCGGCGCGGTCGCCCGCCCTGCGTCTGCCATTGTGGCGGCCGACAACTCCAACTGCCGCGTGGTGGTGGCGGGCGTCACCCGCACCTACGGCCACTGCACGGAGATGCTCGAGCACCGGACGGCGGCCAACGCGGCCGCCAACATCAAGATTTTTTGGGCGGTCAACGGCACGACCATGTCCGTCTTGTGGACGAGCAACAGCACGGGGTGGTCCGCCTTTGGCCTCACTGACTCGCCCACCATGATCGCCCCCGCGGGGGGCCTCACCTTGGCGGTCGTCGGCTACTCCACGTCGACGGCGCCCGACGTCACGTCCGTCGGCATGGTCGCGCTGACCGCCAGGAGCCCGACCGGTGTCATCCCGCTGTCGGCGAACGACGTGACGGCGGCGGGCTACTACAACTTGGAGGCGCCGCGCAATGCCGACGGCCTCATGGCCGTCTCGTACGACCGCGTCCACTGCACGTCGCCCGTCTTGCACGATGGGGACAACTCGATTGTTTGGGCGGCGGGGCCGCCGCCGACGTCAGGGTTGGCGCTGCTGCCGCACGGGGCGGCCAAGGTCGGCACGGGCTTTGACTGGGTCACCGAAGTCGAGGAGGAGCTGTGCGCCGAGGGGGGGGGGGGCGGCGTGCCGCCGCTCGGCGGTACCTGCGGCTTGGTCAATGTGCCGGCGTGCGGCGCGCCGGCACCGGCGCCGCTGCCGGCGTGCGGCACGCCGCCGACGCCAGGGAATATCTAGGGGGTGACGCGGGGGTCGGGTGACGGCCCGGGCGTGCGGTCGTCTGAAAGGCCAGTGAAGGCCGAGCGGCGTGCCTGCACGAGCGAACCAATGATGACGACTGGCTGCAGTAGGGGGCAACCGCGGCACCTACGGTCGGCGGGCGTGCGGAGCGACATGAAAACAGCAGGCGTGGAAACGGCGACCGCGCAGTGCCACTGGCACGCTGTGGGCGGACACGATCGTCCGGCGCTTGGCCCAAAACTAAAGGGAAAAGTGTACCACTGCCTGCTTCCGACTCCGCCCCCCCCCCCTCCAGCCCTACGAGTCGACCAGCATCCGCACGATAGCGTCGACAACCGCCGCGCCGTCCCCCCCCAGCACCTCCTCTGTCGGTGCGTCGCACTTGTGCGCGAGCAGCTCGTCGAGGCGCTCCCGCGCGGCGGCGACCAGCAGCGCGGTTTTGGCCGGCGCACGAAACGCCGCCCACCCATCCATGACAATCGTGCCCGCGTCGGCGCGCACGGAGAGGGTACCCCCAAAGAGCAGCAGCGCCGCGGGCGACACGGACGTGACGCCCGTTGCAAACGTTTTGGCCGTCGAGTAGACCTTGGGCGGTGCCGAACCGCCGCCGCCGCCGCTGCCGTCGCCGCCGCCGCCCCTGCCGCCG
>Ga0209831_1003131_pt1 | contig 13876 bp, 7 predicted proteins | sample Maine_Asex4_meta_FD_187451 | JGI IMG/M metagenome (GOLD analysis project Ga0209831, IMG submission 187451) | Marine algal microbial communities from Maine, USA - Maine_Asex4_metaG (SPAdes) (version 2) | ecosystem: Host-associated > Algae > Red algae > Unclassified | place: Maine, USA | collected...
TGACTGATCGACCGCATTCTCGGCATCGGCCTCGACCGCGTTCAGGTCGCTCTCCAGGGCCGTCTCGGCCTTGGCGACGGTTCCCTCGGCATCGGCCGTGGCGTCGATCACCGCGGCATCAGCCTCGGCTTCGGCCGCAGCCACGGTCTCCTCGGAGGATTCGGCGGCGCTCTCGGCCGCCTGCGCAGCAGCCTCTTCGGCTTCGGCCACGGACGCCTCGGCAGCGGCCTCGGTGTCGGCGGCGGCCTGTGCCACCGATGCCTGGGCCTCCTCGGCGAGGGCGTCGGTGTCCACGCTCGTCGCGTCGTCGTTCCCGGCGGCATCGTCGGCGAGTGCCGTCGCGGCATCGTCGGCGATCACGTCCGTTTCGGCCTGAGCGGCGGCATCCTCGACCGCATCCTCGGTGACGACGGCGGCGTCATCGGCGACGACGGCATCGTCTCCGGCAGCGGCGGCGTCTTCCGCCACGGCATCGTCCTCGACCACCGCGGTGTCCTCCTCGACCACCACGGCCTCCTCGACCACGACGGCCTGCTCGGCTTCGAGGGCGTCCTCGGCCGGCGTGTCGGCCTCGACCGAGGCGGCATCGATCGCCGGGGTCACCTCTACGGCATCGACATCCTCGGTCGTCTCGACCTCGGCCACGGTCTCGACATCCTCGTCACCACCACCGATCAGGCTGATCACGATCCAGGCGAGCAACAGGATGCCGACGATCGGCAAGAGTTTTTTCCACATCATCGGAAGGGGGTTCTCCATGGAGCACTGTGCGAAGGGTCCGGTTCGGATACGGGCGTGGCAGCCGTGCAGGCGATCCGGACGAGGGGATAGCGGTGCGGTGGGAGCGTATCAGGCTGGCCGCCGATCGCTCACGCTTCGGTAGCTTCTTGTCGCGCATCCCGCGGTTTTCGGACCTGTCACGCATTTGACGCACCGGGCCGTCATCGAGTGGCTTGCACGCATGTAGCCTGCGCGCATCTCAACCACTTCCCGGAAACCGTACCGTCGATGGACGAACTCGTTTTTCGCTTCCTGCTGGACTGCGGGTACCCGCGCGCCTCGATCGTCGACGAGCTCGAGCTGCTGGCCGTTTCCGGAACCGGGGACGGCGTGGACACGCCCACCGAGGCGACCGGTCCGGACATCGCCATCCTCGATCCGGAGACGCTGGAGCGGTTGGCGGTGTTCAGGACGGTGGGCCCGCTCGATCCGGACGGGCTGAGCGCCGAGACGGAGACGCTGGCCCGGTTCGCCCGGCAGTTCGGCGGTCACGCGGTGCAGGGATTCCTGGTGCGCATCGATCCGCAGGCCGACCTCGCGGAGGAGAGCGTGCGTTTCTACCGGGTCCGCCATGACCCGACGCCGGAAGATCCGATGCCGGAATACGTTCCCGCGCACGCGGTGCCCGACCTGGACACGTTGCGCCTGCGCCTGCGACTGATCGCCTGGTCCGACGCGGTGTCGCCGGTGACACCGGTCCTGGCCGATCCCGACGAGGACGAGGAGGCGTTCGACCTGGAGGGCATGCCGATCGAGAGCACCGGCTTCGAGAGGGCGCCGTCCGCTCGGCCCGGTGCGGCGGTCTGGCTGCCCGGACTGGTGCTGACGGGGCTGGCCCTGGCCGACCTGTTCCTCGCCCGGCCCGTGCTGGACGCGGAGCAGGCGTTGCTGGCGATCGGTGCGGGAACCCTGCTGTTCTGGGCCGTCCTGGTGAGGAGGCGCTGACGCGGGGTCAAGGCTCCGATCGCGGTTGCCCTTCATGGTCGTTCTTCATGGTTGCCCTTGACGGTTGCCTTGGCGGACCGGCTCTGGCAAGCTCGGCATCAAGATATAAGGATATGTTTATGTCTCGATGGATTTTCTGCTCTCAGGCCTCCGGGCCGCCGGTGAACCGAGTCGACTGCGGCTGCTCGCGTTGTGCGCCCACGCCGAGCTCAGCGTCAGCGAGCTGGTGCACATCCTCGGGCAGAGCCAGCCGAGGATCTCGCGCCACCTGAAGCTGCTCGTGGAAGCCGGCCTGCTGGAACGGTTCCGCGAGGGGGTGTCGGTGTTCTACCGGGTGAGCGAGGCCGGCGAGGGTGGTCAGCTGGCGCGCACGCTGGTGGATCTGCTGCCGCAGGAGGAGGGCGAGATCGCTCGCGACCTGGCACGGCTGGAACAGGTGCGCGAGCGTCGCGCCGCGGCCGCGGAGGTCTACTTCGAGGAGAACGCGGCGGACTGGGACCAGATTCGCCGCCTGCACGTGCCCGAGGAACAGGTGGAGACCCGCCTGCGGCAGGTCGTCGGTGCGGCGCCGATCGCCTCCTTTCTCGACATCGGCACCGGGACCGGGCGGGTGCTCGAGCTGCTCGCCGGCCAGGTGGGTCGCGGGCTCGGCATCGATGCCAGCACCGGCATGCTGCAGGTCGCCCGCGCCCGGCTGGAGCGTGACGGGCGGCGTCACCTGCAGGTACGCAAGGGCGACATGTACGCCCTGTCCGTGGCCGACGACAGCGTCGACCTGGCGATGCTGCACCTGGTGCTGCACTACAGCGACAGGCCGGCCGAGGTCATCGCGGAGGCGGCGCGGACCTTGCGCACCGGCGGGCGCCTGCTGATCGTGGATTTCGCACCGCACGCCGAGCAGCGGCTGCGCGACGAGCACCGGCACCGCTGGCTGGGTTTTCCGATCGAGGAACTGAACGGGCTGCTGGCCGGCAGCGGGCTTTCGCCCGGTCCGGTCGAACAGCTGGTCGGCGATCCGCTGACCGTGAACATCTGGCAGGCGCACAAGCCTGCGCTGCATTGAACCCGTCGCCGCGACGGGCCCTCATCCGCACGGATCATCCGCATGAACGCACCCCGCCTGTCCTTCGAGTTCTTCCCGCCGCGCAACGAGCGGCAGCGCTGCCGGTTCTGGCGCGCGTTCGGAACGCTGGAGACCCTGTCGCCGGACTACGTCTCGGTGACCTGGGGTGCGCAGGGTTCCGACAGCGAGGCCAGCGTCGCGCTGCTCGAGGAGCTGGTCGCCGAGACCACGGTGCCGGTGGTGGCGCACCTGACCTGTGCCGGGCAGACGCGTGACGATGTGCTCCTGACGCTGCAGCGCCTCGAGGCGCTGGGCATCTCGCGCCTGCTGGCCCTGCGCGGCGACGATGTCTCCTCGCACGGTGCACCCGGCGGGTTGCACCACGCCACCGACCTGCTCGAGATCGTCGCCGAGCGAGGCGGATTCGAACTCAACGTGTCGGCGTATCCGGAAGTCCATCCCGAGGCGTCGAGCGCGGCCGACGACCTGCACTGGCTGTGCAGGAAGGCCGAACTGGGCGCGACGCGGGCGATCACCCAGTTCTTCTTCGACCCGGCACCGTTCCTGCGCCTGCGCGATGCGCTGCAGGGCAGGGGCTGCGACATGGCGCTGGTGCCGGGCATCCTGCCGGTGCACGACATCGACGGCGTGGTCGCGTTCGCCGGCAAGTGCGGCAGCGAGGTCCCGCACCGGTTGCGCCAGCGCTTCGCCGGTACCGACGACCGGGCGGCACGCCACCGGATCGCGGTCGAGGAGGCCACGACGCTGTGCGAGACCCTGATCGGCGAAGGCGTCGAGGAGCTGCACCTGTACACGCTCAACCGGGCCGGGCTGTCGCGCGAGGTGGCCGAGCGGCTGGGGGCGGGCGCATCGCGTCACGATCGCTGGTCGAGTGCCGCCTGACGCACTGTGCAATACTGTCCGGTTCCCCCTCCCGCCCCCCGCCCCATCGCGATGCCGCCATCCCCGACCACCGTCGGTTTCGTCAGCCTGGGCTGCCCCAAGGCGCTGGTCGACTCGGAGCGCATCCTCACCCAGCTGAGGACCGACGGCTACCGGGTGGTGCCCAGCTACGAGGAGGCCGACATCGTCGTGGTCAACACCTGCGGCTTCATCGACAGCGCGGTCGAGGAGTCGCTGGAGGCGATCGGCGAGGCGCTCGACGAGAACGGCCGGGTGATCGTGACCGGTTGCCTGGGCGTCAAGCCGGACGAGATTCGCGCGCGCCACCCGAACGTGCTGGCGATCACCGGCCCGCAGGCCTACGAGTCGGTGGTGGGCGCGGTGCACGAATTCGCGCCCAATCGCGTGCCGCACGACCCGCTGATCGACCTGGTCCCGGATCATGGCGTGAAGCTCACGCCGCGCCACTACGCCTATCTGAAGATATCGGAAGGCTGCAATCACAAGTGCACCTTCTGCATCATCCCCTCGATGCGCGGGCGCTTGGTCAGCCGCGACATCGGCGAGGTGCTCGCCGAGGCCGAGCGGTTGCGCGATGCCGGCGTGAAGGAGCTGCTGGTGATCTCCCAGGACACCTCCGCCTACGGTGTCGACCTGAAGTACCGCACCGGCTTCCATGCCGGCCGTCCGGTGAAGACCTCGTTCCAGACCCTGTGCGAGGAGCTCGGCAAGCTGGGCATCTGGGTGCGCCTGCACTACGTGTACCCGTACCCGCACGTGGACGCGGTGCTGCCGCTGATGGCCGAGCAGCGCCTGCTGCCCTACCTCGACATCCCCTTCCAGCACGCCTCCCGGCGGGTGCTCAAGGCGATGCGCCGCCCGGCAGCCGCCGAGAACACGCTCGAGCGCGTGCACGCCTGGCGCGAGGTGGTGCCGGAGCTGGCCATCCGCAGCACCTTCATCACCGGCTTCCCCGGCGAGACCGAGGAGGATTTCCAGGAACTGCTGGACTGGCTGGCGCAGGCGCGGCTCGACCGGGTCGGCTGCTTCACCTACTCGCCGGTGGAGGGCGCCCGGGCCAACGCGCTACCCGATCACGTACCGGCGGAGATCGCCGAGGAGCGCAAGTCGCGCCTGATGGCGTTGCAGGCCCGGATCAGCGCCGAGCGCCTTCAGGAGCGGGTCGGGCGACGCGAGGTGGTGCTGGTGGATGCGGTGACGGAGGGGGGCGAGGTGATCGCCCGCAGCACCGCGGACGCACCGGAGATCGACGGCAACGTGCTGCTGCCGCTCGACGACTGGGACCTGTCGGCCGGCGACATGATCGAGGTGGACATCACCGGCGCGACCGAGCACGACCTGCTGGCGCGCATTCCCGACCAGGACGACTGACCCGACGTTCGGGACGCCTGCTCGACGCGACGCTCGTGCAGCACCACGCCGCCTGCGTGCGCGGATCCGGCGCGGCCGACGGGGCGATCGGCTCGGCTCGGTTGGCGGCGCGACGGGCGGAGCCTGGTGCGAGAAGGCGGGTTTCAGGAACGGAAAGAGCCGGATCAGGGCCAGCAGTGCGGTGCACGCACCCCCGATGCCGATCGGCAGGGCCGTGCCCTGATCCGGAAGCAGCGTGGCGAGCCCGGCCAGCGTGCTGCCGCCGACGAACAGCCCGACGATCCGGCCCTTCCTGAAGCGCCGCTCGGCAACCCAGCCGCGCGGTGCAGTGAACGGCCAGAGCCGTTCCGACAGGGTGACGAAGGCGAGATATCCCGTCAGGAGCGGGACGTAGCAGGCGAGATGCATGGCGATCGAGGGGTGGTCAAGCCGGCAGTACCTGCCCGAGCTGCTCGTCCGGTCTCGCCCGTCGGCTGCGTCAATGCATGGACATCTCCATCGTCCGGTGATGAGTGGCGTGACAGAGCAGATTGTGTGAACTACATCACAATGCTACCCGAGTTGTGACATGTGCACGGGATTGCTTCGCCGCTCGTCTCCTGGCCTCGCCACGCTCAGCCGATCGAGAAGTCCCGTTTCGCGGTGAAGATGGTCACCGTGAATCCCGACACCACGTCGGTGAACGCCATCAGCGTCAGGATCAGGAAGGTGGTGTTGCCCACCCGGCCCACGATCAGGAACTCGACCAGATAGATCACGAACACCACCAGCGACAACGCATGGTCGACCACCGAGGCCACCGAGGTGCGGGTCGCCTTCAGCACCTCCACCCACAGGCACAGCACGCCGGCCAGCAACAGCACGTCGGCCACGGTGACGTAGATGCGCTTGCCGGAGGGGATGGTGAATTCGGCGGCGATGATGTTGATCAGCGGTGCCGCCTCGCTCCCGCCGAGCATGGCGATGTTGGCCGCGACCAGCAGCCAGAAGAACCAGGGAATCGTGAGGACAAGTTTCACCCGGTGGCACCGTTGTCTGGTTGGGACAGGCGACAGCCTACGCCTCACGCGCTCCGGCCGGGCGTCGGACGGCGGCGGGAATCAGCCGGCCGGGTCTCGCGGGAACAAGGGCATCGCGGGAACGGGGGAAGGGCCAAGGCGCATCACGGGCGCATCACGGGCGCATCAAGCAGGTGTCACAGGCCCATCGCATACAGGTCACATACGTGTCACACACGTGTCACAGCAATGACGAAACGGACATCCGCCGGCGGGAAAATGCCCGTTCACGGGTGATAGGGTGGCGCCACTTTTGCTAACCAGCGATGTGACTCACGACACATTCCTCGTGAGCCGACTAGCACGGCCGGTCAACGCTCGGTCAGTCAACACGAGAGCGCTTTCACATGCCAACGGGCGCCTGCCGTCCTTCGACCTGACGCCAGAGACCCGACGCCAGAGCTGTTGCCTGTCAGAGCCCCGTAAAAGCTCGGAGCCCTGTCAGAGCAATTCATGCCCTGCACGCACGAAAACATTCATCCGACAATCGGGCACTCCGCCCGGGGAATCATTCATGCACGAAGCACTCAAGCCCATATCCGTGAGGCCGCCGTCCGCTGTTGCCTTGCCGAAGGTTAACAAGATTTCTCCCCCATTTGTCGCGCTTATACTTTCGTCAGCTTTGATGGCGGTCGGGCCCGTGGCAAGCGCGCAGGATGTCACGCCTGTCCAGCTCGACAGCGACATCGTCGATCACGACAAGGTCGACGGCCGGCGCTGGGAGCGCTTCCTGTTCGATCCGCTGGCCTCCGGCGTGCACACCATCCGTTTCTCCCTGGACGGTGACGCGGACATCCGCTTCAGCATATTCGAGGTGTCCAGCGGGAACCGGGTCGCGACGACCTACCGCAGCGCGACGCCCGGCACATGGACCGGCGAGCTCGACGCCTCCGAGCAGTACTCCGTCGGCGTCTGGGCGGTCTCGGGATCCGCCAGCTACACCGCCACCATCGAACCCTTCGAGCCCGTCACGCCCGTCACGCCCGTCAATTCCGGCAAGGACAAGGACAAGAACAACGACGTCGAGGAGACCGGAAGCGGGGGCTTCGACAGCGACGAGGCGATCTTCACGTCGGCGCGGACGTGGAATGCGGCCGGCGAGGTCCACCGGGTCCTCGCCGTCGGCAACACCCTGTACGTGGGAGGAGATTTCACCGAGATCTACGGTCCCGGGGGCAAGAAGCTGAAACGTAACTACCTGGCCGCCTTCAACCGCTCCACCGGCGAGCCGACCGATTTCGCGCCCGAGCTCGACAACAACGTGCGGGCGTTAGCCCTGTCGCCCGACGAGAAGACGCTCTACGTCGGCGGCGCGTTCATCAAGGTCGACGGGCGCAGCCGCAAGCGGGTCGCCGCCTTCGACGTGCGCAGCGGTGCGCTGACCAGCTTCGATTCCCCCGGTCCCAACAGCGCGCTGCGGGCGATCGTGGTGACCGACGAGCGGGTGTACCTCGGTGGCCTGTTCACCAGCATCGGCGGTCGGGACAGGAAGCACGTGGCGGCCGTCGATCCCGCCACCGGTGCCCTGGATCCCAGTTTCATCGCCTCCCCGGGTGACAACGTCAAGGCGCTGGTGGCCGGGCCGGAGGGTCTGTGGATAGGCGGCGACTTTTCCCGGGTCAACGGCGTCCAGCGGCGCGGACTCGGCCTGGTCGACCTGGTGGACGGATCGCTCAAGCCGAGCGACGATGTCACCGCCGAGGTGATCGACCTGGCCGCCTCGAACGACCAGCTGTTCGTCGCCGTCGGCGGCCCGGGCGGCAGGGCGGCCGCGTTCGATCGAGCCACCGGCAAGGAGCAGTGGACGATCGCGAGTGACGGGAATTTCCAGGCGGTGGACGTGGACACGGGGCGCTACGTCTACTTCGGCGGTCACTACGAGATCGTCGAGGGCAACCGGGACGCGGACCGCATGACCCGTCACGACAAGCGCACCGGCAAGATGGACGTGTCGTGGCTTCCGCTCGTCAACGGCATCCGGTCGGTCAACGCCGTCGACGTGACGCCGGACGGTCTGTACATCGGTGGCGACTTCTCCAGGGTCGATCTCAAGCCGCAGGAAGGATTCGCCATCTTTCCCGGTCTGACCCGATAACGTCGTAGCGCGGTTCGGGATGGCAGCGCGGTCCGGCGGCGTGCCGTTCCGGGCCGCCTGACCCGATGCGCTCACCGGCGCGCCAGGCGTGGGCGGTATTTGAACCGCGCCGTGCCGGAGCTCGACCGGCGGTACCGAAGTCCGATTGGCGAATATCGCCCAATCGATTGATATAAAAGATCTTTTTGTACTCCCGTGGCGCCGTCGGCAGGCCGTGTCTGCCGATCGCGTGCGCCTTTGAGGTCACCCCGGTGCCTGCTACGAACAATGTCGAAATGTTAACCTTGACCGAATAGCAAAGCCAATGGGTTGACATCATTGGCGCCGCTGACTTTTCGCCAAGGGAGGCCCTCATGCCACACTTCACGACACTGCCGGTGAGCACGGTTCACAGGCGTCGGGGCACCATGCCGTTGCTGGTCCTCGCCGTGCTCCTGCTGTCGTCGTTGCTGATGGCGGTCAGTCCCGCGGCGAACGCGCAGGCGGTCACGTCGGTCGAGATCGGAAGCGGCACCCTGGATCGCGACAAGGCGGCCGGGCCGCGCCGGGAACGATTCGGCTTCGATCCGCTGACCACCGGCACCCATGTCGTGCGCGTCACCTGGGACGGCGATGCGGACATACGCTTCAGCCTGTTCGAGGCTTCCGCCACGTCGCCGTTCGCCAGGCCCTCCGACAGCGTGAACGGTGCGTGGACGGGCACGCTCGACGGAGCGGGGCAGTACGCCCTGACCATCTGGGCGGTCTCGGGATCGGCGGACTTCACGGCCACCATCGAGGCGAGCACGACGGGCCTCCAGATCACCACCCAGCCGGCGGATCTCACCGTGACCGACGGCGACGATGCGGTCTTCTTCGTCATCGCCGGCGGCGACGACGGCACGACGCTCGCGTATCAGTGGTTCGCCGATGGCACGGCCATTCCCGGTGCCATCGATGACGTCCTGACCGTCAGCCCGGCCAGCCTGGCCGACGACGGCACCCGCTACTCGGCCGAGATCAGCGACGGCAACGGCGGCACCCTCACATCCGACAGCGCCACGCTCACGGTGCAGGCCACTCCGCCCGGACTGGAGATCACCACCCAGCCGGCGGATCTCACCGTGGCCGACGGCGACGATGCGGTGTTCTTCGTCATCGCCAGCGGCAGCGGCACGCTTGCGTACCAGTGGCTTTCGAGCACCACCGACACCGCCGGTGGAAACGCCAACACCGTGACCGTCGGTCCGGCCACCGAGATCCCCGGCGCCACCAGCGACGTCCTGACCATCAGCCCGGGCACCCTGGCCGATGACGGTACCCGCTACTTCGTGGAGATCAGCGACGGCAACGGCGCCACGCTCGTGTCCGACAGCGCGACGCTCTCGGTGGAAGCCGCCCCGCCGGGGCTGGAGATCACCACCCAGCCGGCCGATCTCACCGTGACCGACGGCGATGACGCGATCTTCTTCGTCATCGCCAGCGGCAACGGTGCGCTGGACTACCAGTGGTTCGCCGATGGCACCGCCGTGTCCGGTGCCACCGACGACGTCCTGACCATCAGCCCGGGCACCCTGGCCGACAGCGGAACCGTCTACAGGGTCGATGTCATCGACGGCAACGGCGCCACGCTTGCATCCGACAGCGCGACGCTCACGGTCGAGGCGGCGGCGATCACCGTCTCGATCACCACCCAGCCGATGGACACCACCGTCATCGAGGGTGAGGACGCCGGCTTCTCGGTGGCCGCGACGGGCAGCGGAACGCTGGACTACCAATGGTTCGCCAACGGTGCCGCGATCGTCGGTGCCACGACCGACACCCTGCTGCTGAGCACCGTTTCGTCGGGTCAGGACGGTGACGTCTACCGGGTCGAGATCACCGATGACAGCGGCACGATCGGTTCGAACGATGCCATCCTGACGGTCGACGGTGTTCCCGGACCGGTGGACATCGTCAGCATCGGACAGGGAACCGTCGACCGTGACGGAAATGCGGGGCCCAGGCGGGTCCGCCTCGATTTCGGTTCGCTCGCGGCCACCCTTCACACCGTCTCCGTGTCGTGGGACGGTGATGCCGACATCAGGTTCAGGGTGTTCGAATCGAACGGCAGCGCCATCAGCCCGGTCATGAAGGGATCCAGTCCCAGCGTCTGGTCCGGTGAACTCGCGGCGAACGAGCAGTACTACATCGGTCTCTGGTCCAGAAGCGGCGTCGCCAACTACTCGGCAACCGTCGAGGCGAACGTCTCCCTCTCGCTGGCACGTCAGCCCTCCGACCTCACCGTCACCGAAGGGGAAGATGCAACCTTCACGGTCGAGGCGTCCGGCAGCGGCACCCTGGTCTACCAGTGGTTCGCCGACGGATCGCCTCTCTCCGGCGAGACCGGCGACACGCTGACCGTCTTCTCGGCCTCCCTCGCCGACGACGGCGTGGAGTACACCGTCGAGGTCGGCAACGGCGTCGACACCGTCACCTCCGATGCGGCGACCCTGACGGTCGACGAGCCCCTGGTGGTCGGACTGTTCTCGGAGGAGGCCGACACGTCGACGTGGATGCTGGCCGGACCGGCTCCGACCCTCGACTTCAAGGCGGGACCGAACACCGACGGCTGGGGCCGGGTCCTGCTGCGCGTCGGCGACGTCCTGCTGGTGGGCGGCGACTTCACCGGTATCAAGCCGAGCCGCGGCGGTCAGGTCACGGACCGGCCGTTCCTCGCCGCTCTCGACGCCGTCTCCGGTCAACCGGTATCGACGTTCCAGGTGCCGTCCGAGGTGGACAGTGTCGTCCGGGCGCTGGCCCACTCACCGAGCGGCGATCGGGTGTACGTCGGCGGCGACTTCGGCCTGCTGACGCTGGACGCGGTCACCGGAGCCCTCGACTTCGCGGTGGACGTGGTGGAAGGGTCCGATGAGGGACGCGTGTTCGACATCGCCCTGAGCCAGTCGCAGGTCTACATCGGTGGCGACTTCAATCGGGTGGACGGCACGTTCAGGGCCAACATCGCCCGGCTGTCGCTGGACGGTGATCTCGATTCCTCCTGGACCCCCAAGGTGGTCAACGGGTTCGAGAACGGCAGGGCGGCTCCCGTGCAGTCGATTACGCTCTCCCCGGCCGGGGACGTGGTGTACGTCGGCGGCAACTTCGGCCGCATCGACTCCACGCCGGTGGACAGGACGCCGCACGACAAGGGCATCTCGATGCTGGCGCTGGAGGCGAGCGACGGCGCCGTCCGACCGGAGAGGTTCATCCCGAACGTGGGCGGCAACACCAAGGCCCCGGCGGTGCACGACATCGCGGTGACCGAGTTCTACGTCATCATCGCGTGGGGCGGTCCGAACATCCTGACCTTCCACGCGCTGTCCGGTGAGCAGCTTCGCCAGTACGACGCCAAGGGTGACGTGCAGGCCCTTCAGGTCGTCGGCGATCACGTGTTCGTCGGTCATCACGGCGAGTACTTCGGTTCCTCGCGGAACCCGATCCCGCCGGAAGCCGTCGAGAGCATCAGCCCCCGGATCCTGGTTCCGTACAAGTTCCACAGCTTCCGCATCGACGACGGCAGCTTCGAAGTGGAGCAGGCGTGGAAGATCTCGGGCACCTTCGGCGTGTGGGGCATCGCCGTGGGCGAGGACTCGATCTGGGTCGCCGGGCAGATGTTCCGGGCCGGCCTGAACGATCGGGCCATCGACGGGCTGGTCAGGTTCCCGGCGCAGGACTAGGCAGCGCGCTTCGTTCCCGGTGACGACCCCTTCGTCCCCGGTGACGACGCTAGCCGGTGTTCGTCGGGCGAACTGACCTCGTCGGTTCGTCCGGGACGAACCGGCGATGACCTTCATCCGTCGCTCGGCGTCATCCTGAACATAAGACAGGTTGGCTGAACATAAGACAGGTTGACCCCCTATACCGATTCTGTTCCTGTTGATTCATTCCAGGCAGGGGTCGGCGATGTACGCAGGGCGAGCATGGCTCCGTTGCAGACCGGCAGGCACAGCAGCTTGCACGGGTCGGCAACCGTTTCGGGTATCAATACCGGCCGGACCGACACATCGTATCGTGGTGCTGTCGGGCACGAGGGTTCGGAAGCGGCGCGCCGTTTCGGCCCGAGCGTCGGGTGATCGCCCTTCCGGCGTAGCGTGCCACCCTTGCGTGAAACGCTGCTCCGATCCCGTGCCCCGGCCGGTGTTTGTCCGGAACACGCGACCGCTTCACCCTGTTCGTTGGTGAAACGCAGTACAAAGGCGTCCTCTCCGGGGTTGCATCACGACGGTAACTTGGCCGCGACGGCTCGCACGGGGAAGGTATTCTGAGGTTCCGCCATCGGGGTCCTGCCATCGGGGTTCCGGCGGGACGACGGGACGACACGACTCGCCGGCATGACGGGCCGCCCTCGAACCGCGGCGCGATCGAGAGTTGACACGAGTTGACAATGGATCGCTGGTCCTGATTAAAAGAATAAGTACAATACTGTCCTGGGTTATCTGACAGTTGTATTCGATGAAGGATTCGCTTCAGTACGGATACGCCCGCTATCTCTTTATATCTACGAGAAGAGCTACCGTTAAAAGGCTATTGAGGGAGAAGTAGGAAGTGATCCAACACGCAGCGAACGACACCGATATCGCCGTGCAGAGCGCACTGCCGGAAGCGAGGCGCAGGGCACCGATCGAGCGTCGGACCGGCCGGGCGGACTGCCGGACCACGCGCATCGAGAGGCGCAGTTCCGGCGCGGCCGCGAATTCGGGAGGCCTGGCGGCAGAGACCGTCGGACTCGGGATCGCCGGGCCGAGCAGGCCCCGCAGCGCGGTCCAGGTCCTGAGCGTACCGTCCGCCCCCCGCAGCAACATCACCCTGGACCTGCTGAGCATATTCGGCTGTTTCCTGGCCGTTCATCTTGTCTACTTCAACGGCCTGCACTTCACCTCCTACAGGACGGTCACCCTGTTCAGTGCGGTGGTGTTCCTGACCTTCGCGCTCTCGGCCGCCGGGGTGTACCAGACCAAGCGCCTTCGGGGCCTGCGCAGCGAGCTGTCGAAACTCGTGCTCTGCTGGCTGTGCGCGTTCGCCGCCATCGGTCTGTTCGCCTTCCTGAGCAAGACGGCCGAGGAGGTTTCCCGCTTCTGGCTGTCCGCATCGATGATCATCTCGCTGTTCATGCTGGTCGGCCTGAGGGTCTTCCGGTCCACGGTATTCACCGTGGGCAAGGAGGTGCGCAGCAAGAACGTGGTCCTGTACGGCAGCGCGGACAGGATCGACGAGACGTTGCTGGACCTGTCCGAAGCGTCCGGATCCAGGGTCCGGGTCGTGGGCACCTTCGAGCACACGCCGACGTTGTCCAGACCCGGGCAGGTGTCGAGATCCCATGACGATGTGGCCCAGAAGGCGATCGACTTCATAGAGAGCGAAAGGCGGACCGGGGGAGCGATCGAGCAGGTGTGGCTGGCCCTGCCGGCACACGAGTCCAGGTGCGTCGAGGAGCTGTCCGAGAGATTGAGCGACAGTTCGGTCGATGTCTGCGTCGTTGCCGATCGCTACACGGACCGGCTCCTGGACGGGGAGATCACCCGAATCGGCCAGACCAGGGTCGCGAACGTGTCGGAGGTCTCGCTGTCGCCGGCCGCCGATCAGCTCAAGCGCGTCTTCGACGTCGTCCTGGGCACCGTC
>Ga0209831_1003136_pt1 | contig 13865 bp, 16 predicted proteins | sample Maine_Asex4_meta_FD_187451 | JGI IMG/M metagenome (GOLD analysis project Ga0209831, IMG submission 187451) | Marine algal microbial communities from Maine, USA - Maine_Asex4_metaG (SPAdes) (version 2) | ecosystem: Host-associated > Algae > Red algae > Unclassified | place: Maine, USA | collected...
AGGTGCCAAAAGGGCCGATTTCCCACTCAGATGCCCCGGAAACCGCGATTCCGACACCGCATCATTTGATGCGCAGCACCGCATCATTTGATGCGATTCTGCGGTAGAATAGACACTAGGGCAGCACCTGCCTGTTTTTCCGGCAACGCGCGTAGAGGGGACCCCCCACCGCGCCCATCGAAGACAGCGGCCGCGGTTCCCCCAGACCGTAATGAATCGAGCGGTGGGAGAGGCACCACCGCGACAGTGGTGGTGGGGATCGCGCGCGTCACGTTGCGACTATTGTACGTCAAACTGCGCTCGGTGTCGGTTCTCAGGTGCACCCACCGTTCTTGTGAGTCATGCAAGTGAAGTCGACTGCCAGGTCGGCGACGCACTCCAGCGTCGAGCTCCAGACCCAGCCCCGGTCCTCGCTACATATGGGGCAACGCCGCGCCTTTCTGACTGGTGGTAGGCTGCGTGGCGAGGGGTGCAACCGTGACCACCTCCCCCACGCCGGAGCGGCTTCCGCGTGACGAGCTCGTGTCAGCGACAGGACGCATCAATAGCATCCCTGCCAACGGATCCTTTGCTTTTCACTCGCGCAGCAAGTCGATCGATCTCGATCGCCCCATCGCTCCGAGCGTGCATCTCCGCTGTGGATCACCCACCAGATTCACCCAGAGAGGGTGCACCGGGCCTGTGAGTGGACAAACAGCCGGATCAGGCGCGCATGCATCATCTCACATCGCTGTGGGAGGGGACTGAGCCCACAGTGCCGGGATCGGCTCGTCACGCCACCGCCCTTGACGACCGCCTCCACCGAGCGTGACAGCTTTCGCTCGCCGCATCCCGTAGCCTGCATCATTCCGTCCCCGCCCGCTTCCACCCGACCCCGCTCGTCCAGGCCTCCCCATCCGCGCTTACTCGTATCGCTTGTCTCCCCAACCCTTCTAGCATCATGGCGTTCGCTCTGCCCCCGCTGCCGTACGCGTACGATGCCCTGGAGCCGTACATCGACTCTACGACGGTATGTTTTCTTGTCAGCACTTGATGGTCGCCAAGGCGGTCCGCAGCCTCTTGGATTGTCTCTTCCTTTGGGGGATCACTATGTAGCTTAGGAACTGGAACGTGTGTGCGGATAGTTTGAGACGGGATTGGCGATGACCGCCAATCTTGCTTTTTTGCTGGAAACTCACCCTGGAATGCCGCCTGTCAACCAGTGCCCTTGCTCTTGTGGTTTCTTCCTGTTGACGCCGTGATGTGCTTGGGCCTTGGAAACACTCTCTCGTCTCGTAACGCTGACGCGCAGATGAACATCCATCACGTACGTTCGGTGCCCCTCGTGTGGGCATTTTTTGTGTTGGCAGCCTCTCGGTGAGGTTTTTCTTGTCCGGCGAACAACTCTATACCCTTAATGCCGTGTGGGCTGTTGTCCTCTGTTCATTTGTGGGACCGACTGCTAACGTGCTCGTGTCTCGACTTGCCTCGGACACTCCGCCCTTTGGCCAACCCCTCACGTCGCAATCCCCGCAGACTAAGCACCACAACACCTACGTGACGAACGTCAACAACGTGCTCGCTGGTGAGAACGGTGGCAGCCTGAAGGGTCTGAGCCTGAGCGCCATCCAGAAGGAGGTTGTCTCCCTGCCTGATTCGATCAAGACGGCGGTGCGCAACAGCGGCGGCGGCCACTGGAACCACTCCTTCTTTTGGAGCGTCATGGGCAAGACGGGCTCCATTGCCGAGGCGCCCTCGGGTGACCTCAAGTCGAGCATCGAGTCGACGTTCGGCTCCCTCGACGAGATGCAGAAGAAATTCAACACGGCGGCGGCGACCCGCTTCGGGTCGGGCTGGGCGTGGCTGTCGGTCAACGCCGACGGGCAGCTGTTCATCAGCAGCACGCCCAACCAGGACAACCCGCTCATGGAGGGGATTGTCGACCAGCCGGGGACGCCCATCCTCGGCCTGGACGTGTGGGAGCACGCCTACTACCTGAAGTACCAGAACCGCCGGCCGGAGTACATTGCGTCGTGGTGGAAGACGGTCGACTTTGACGTCATTGCCAAGAACTACACGGCTGCCAAGTCGGGTGGTCTGCCGGCGTTTGACACGCCCTTGGCCTAAGCCGCCCGTCGGCGGTTTGACGCGGCTGCGCTGCGCTTGCGCTGAGGGCGGGGCAGGCGCTCCCGGAGTGCAGCAGATAAGTTGGGGGTGGTGTCGATCTGTGTAGCGCTTGTTCATACTCTTTTGTCCTAGCCTTGTTCGTCCCTTCGTCGCTCGGTGCTGCTCCTCGTCCTCCCCTTCTACGCCCTGGCTTGACTGGAGCGTACCCATCTCCATCGCCCAGGATTCTCAGCACGATTCAAGTGTACCGGCCAGCGCTCGTCCGCCGCCATACCACGTTCCACCAAGCGCCACAGCCAAAGCGCTGCCACCGCTCCCATACCCACATGTCACCTCGACCGGACCCACACCCGCGCGCTACCTACACCCACACGTGCCCGACCTGGCGCGCCTAGGATCCCACCAGTCCCTCCACAAACAGCACCGGGTCAAAGTCCCGCAAGTCGTCCACCGACTCACCAACACCAATGAGCTTGACTGGCAGCCCGAGTTCGTCCACGACCGACACGACAAAGCCCGCCCGGGCGGTGCCGTCCAGCTTGGTGACGACCAGCCCCGACACGCCGACCTCGTCGGACCACGTCCGCGCCTGCGCGACGGCGTTGCGCCCAATGCTCGCGTCGACGACGAGGAGCACCTCGTCTGGCGGCGCGCCGTCCCGAAACTTGCCGACCACACCAACAATCTTCTTGAGCTCCCCCATCAGGTTGATGTTGGTGTGGAGGCGCCCAGACGTGTCGACAATAATAACGTCCACGCCGTCCTTGACGCCCTTGGCCATGGCGTCGTAGCAGACGCCGGCGGCAGACTTTTGGCCGGTTTTGGGCACGACGACCTCCGCGTCTGCGCGCTCCGCCCACGTTTCCAACTGCGCGACGGCGGCCGCGCGAAAGGTGTCGCAAGCAGCCAGCAGGACGGTCTTGCCCTCCCGACGGTAGCGGGTGGCAAGCTTCCCAATGGTCGTCGTCTTGCCCATCCCATTGGCGCCAATGACGACAATGACGGTGGGCCCGTCCCCCTCGGGGCGCACCGTCAAGTTGGCAGACCCGTCCTGGCCCCCCCGCCGGAGAAGGACGCGCACGAGGGAGTCCTTGAGGCACGTCGTAATGTCCCCCCGCGCCGTCAGGCGGGCGGCCTTGGCGTCTGCCCGCAAGTCGGCGAGCACCGAGTCGACCGTGTCCACCCCCAAATCCGACGTGATGAGCACCTCCTCCAGCTGGGAGAGCGTCGCGTCGAGGCCCGCCGAGCCGCCGCCGAGCGCAGACGCGTCGAGGACGCGGGTTAGGTCCCGCGCGAGCGCCTCGCGGGATTTGGCGAGGCCGTCGCTAAACTTCTTGACGGTGCCGAGGTCGCGCGCGGCCTTTTCTTTGGCGTAATCGAGGCCCCGCCCGGCCTTGAGGGCGTCCCAGGCTTCGGCGCGCTCCCTCGCAGCTTTTTTGAAAAAGTCGCCGACGCCCATGGTTGGAGCGCTACGGCCAGTGTGGCCAGCCGCACAGGGGGGGGTGGAAGGGCATCGCCGGGTGGGGGTGGAGGCGGCAGGGCAGCCAGCCACGGGCTGGCCGCAGACAAAGGCCGAGTGACGGGCGCTGGATACTGGCGGCGTCGCCTGCCGCAGCGTACCAGCAAAGGGGGTGACAAAGGCCGCACCTTGTAGCAATGATGGTGAGGATGACATGGTAGCGCCAGTCGGGGGAGCAGCAGGGTGCTGTGGCCGCGAGTGCATCGGGAAAGGAGGCAAGGAGGATGACAGGCGGAGGTTCAATCTGTGGGAGCAAGGCAATCTCGGCCAATGCAACCGCCTCCGAGCACGCGTAGCGATGAATCTATTTTCACTCCAAAGAAACGTAGGATACCGGATTTGACGTAGTTTGGGAACACGTGGCAGTGATGAAGGCAACAATCAGGCAGTATGTACCACAGTACAGTACGTCAGGAGCGCAGAAGAGATGCCGCACCAACTCTCAAGACTGCACCACAGCAGACTGCTGAAGAGCCCGTCGCCTGCCACCGGCGTCGGTGTAAATTTTGTTAATAGTACCGATTGAGGCACGCGTCACGGGCTTCACGTGTGCGGCCTCGCCCTTTGCCACAAAGTGTCGGCGGCGGTGAGCAAGCTCGAAGGACGCGCCCCCACTACTGTCATCTACAAAGCGGTATCAAGGGAAGGGACCTTCCGATGGATACGGCGTGAGCACACCAGACGCCAGATCGAAGCGCTTCCAGTTCCCGCCTTCCACACAGGGGTAAACCCGCCTTTGGACCGACAACTATCGCTATGGATTTTCATTGATCAATCTTTAAGCGGGTGGGCACTCTATTGTGCTTCTCACAAAAACTGGACCTCGGTGCATCAGCTTCCGTTGCAAAATCACTGTTTCATTGGCTCAGGGGGCGGTTCATGATGCTGAAGCGGATGTTGCGGATCCAGTTTTTGTGAGAAGCACAATAGAGCTACGCGCGCTCCCTTCGCTGTCCACACAGCTCCTTCGTGTGGTGGAAGGCGACACAAGGATGGAAACTCGGGGCTCCAGATGATCAAACACTCTGTTCATACTAAGTTTTTCTGACTGTAATGTGCGATTCCGAGCTGTTCATATATGAGAAATCATTGTGTCAAGAACTGGTGCAGACATTTTCTTGGGTGCATTTTCCAGTAGAAGAACGGAAGCGCCCCAGCGGAAACAGAAAAAACCGCCGACCCCGCCAGACTCTCCTGAGGCGAGTCATATTTTTATTTTCCGGTGGGGATAACATTAAGCCTTCATCAGAGGCCAGTTGCTAAGAATTGGTGTCGGACGGATAGTAGGACGTATACGGATACAGAAGCGGCGCGGCACCGCACCATCCCCGATGAACGACGCTTGTGGACGGTCGGGACTACGCGCCTGATCTGCTCGCTGTGATACACCGTATTGCCGATCCCCCAATTCTGTCCTCATCGACCCGGAACGGTAGTGGAACAGCAAGGAATGGAGACATGCGATTGGTCGATCAGACGGACAGCAGCGCATACCGGGCCCGATAATTACAGAATGTGCCCGCAAGGCCCCCGATCGCACATTCGACGCCTTCGTTTTTCTGCACTTTTCTGCGTATCTCCCAGAAAATCTCGATATTGCAACGATTGCGGGCCCGTTGCCCATCTGACGCGGACTGGATCGGAAGAAAATCTGAAGAAAAAGAAGAATCTTGAATCTGCACGGAACTGGCCGTTGGAGAGCCAATAGAACGTCTCAGATTCGTGCTTAGCAGCTGTTTGCAAGTACTCTTGACCAATGGCTGGCCCGTTCTACAAGAACCGTACGTCCAGGAACCGTTGCTGATCGATGAGGACAGAATTGGGGGATCAGCAATAGTGAAAGTATTATACACGAGGGCTTCTAGCATGACAATGGGGAGCTACTTCACAGTATATTGGGCGCATTGATCGGAAATGTGCGTGATCAGCCATACTATTTATACAGTGCGTTCTCGTTACAAGAGACAGCTGATTCGGCTCAATATGAAGAAAAAGTGGCCCACACGGGCTGGAAAGGAAGACTCGCGACCCATATTCTTTTGTAAACGATTCTCTTATAACGAGAACGCACTGTACTGTATCGCAAATTTTCACATGATCACATCACGCCGAGAAAACATGGGGGGGAATGTACCAACCCTAGACGCGACGCCAAACTTTGACGCACCGCTTTTGCGTCCGCGTCGGATGCCTCTCCTTGGCGGCGTCAGGTGCGCGCGCGACGGCAGCGTCCCGGCCGCCTGCCGCCAGGGTTGTAAGATTTGGACGAAATCATCATTGATGGTTTGTTTATTCAATAATTATCAATGATTATCGTTCATGGTTTCAAAAACCATCAGCCCACCTTTAGCTGTAGTAAGAGCACACCCAAAAATGTCTCCCCCAAGTTCTGAAACCCCAAACGGAATATGCCACGTTTGCTTACGTGGAGGGCGGTGAGCGGCCTCCCATTTTTCTCATCCAAGAGGGCCCTCTGCCCTCCTGGAGTTAGCGGAAACAAGGGCTACATGATCACCAGATGGGGAAAGCAAGATGGGGGATGCGCGCCCAGCAACGTTCGTCCTCAAGTGGTCGAAATTCGTGCATATCGTGAAGCAGTCTCGATGCCAATACACACCTGACGAAAAGGCTGCCGTGCGGAAGAGATCGTGAGACAAAGTGTCTATGATCCCAGTGGAACCTTCCAAATCGCGTCAATAAAAGCCACTTTTGGCACACACGTCTGAAATAGAGAGACACAAATCGTGAACATCGGACGAAGTGGTCGCACGACGCGTCCAGAGTCAGCACGGCGGGAGAAACTTGGCACACTTGTCTCAGACCCGAGTCTCACGGGACACAAGAGAGGTGCTCGCGTCGGTCGAGGTCCCCTGAACGGGTGCGTGATGCGATGCGCTGTCGCGACGAGCCCGAGTCGAGGACCACGCGGTTCGTTCCGAACCGCCTTTCGGTTGCTTCCAAAAGCAACGGTGGCCGACGCCATGGGTTGGACCAGGCGTCGGCAGGCCCTGAAGGCGGGCTGGTGCAAAAATCCATTCGGGCAGTGTCGCTGGTCCGACGCCAGAAAACTGGTCCGATCCCGCAACCAGTCTCACGATTTGTTTGCTTGACATGGGGAAATATTGAAAATATTGGATGTGTAGGGAGTCTTGTCATTGGCTCGCGGGTTTGTTTCAGAAAAACTCAGGTGGGAGGCGGACCCGACGCGGCGAGGGGTTGGCCGGCCCGTGATCAGATTGTGTTGCTTCCAGTGTCCTGTGTGCCCCCCTCCCGCACAACCGGTCATTTGGGGCCACCCCGTGACCACTGCGGATCGGGAGGCGGTGCGACCCTTTTCCGGAACCGGTGGGGCCGTGGAGGGCGCGCGGGACACCGCAGACGGTGTGCGCGCGTCGGTCCACCCCGCTTCGTGTGCTGCGCCGCGCGGTGGATTGCGGCTGGGGAGGCGTCACCCGGGGGTTGTGTCGCACCTCGTGCGCCCTCGAAGACACCTCGTGTGTTTTGGGCCCGCTGCGCTCTGCGCCCTGCCCCGCCCCTTCGTCCAGCGCGCAAGAGGTCGCTGGGACCCCCGGGCACGCTCGAGCACTGGCGCAGCTTGCGGGAGCGCGACGCCCTCCCGCCCTCTCTCCCCAACGACCGCCTGTGCGCCACCGATCACGTGCTTGCCGCCGGCGTGCCTGAGCGTGAGACGCCGGCGGCTCCCCCCCCTCCGCCTGCCCCTCTCGCGCTGATTCTTTCCTTCTTTCCTTCCGCGCGCGCCTCTTCCAACCGGCACGCAGCAGGTATACCGCGAGGTCCGGCGGCGCGCCCGTGTGCTCTGGCCACCACTCCCCCCTTGTCCCCGTATCCACACCCGGCCTTCAAAAGCCGGCCTCCTTCCCCCCCCCCCTTCCCGAGCATGGCCCGTAAGCCGGACCGGGAGCGCGACACGGAACGTCGCCGTGCCCGGCGTCGTCGCCATCAAGAGCGGCTCGCGGTGCTTGCACGGTTCACCTGCTCTTGCCATCTCGCAGGTTTCCCACCGTGCTCAACGTCGGCCCCGCCACGCGGGGGGCCCGCACTTCCTGTGTCTGATAACTGTGCGCCGCCGGCTGGCCAAGGACCGCCTGTAGCCGGCGGCGCCTGGATGCCGCCGCCTAACCCTACACCAAACAAGGGCGGCGGCAATTGGGTCGGGGGGGCGGGACGGTCGTCACAGCCGACGCGCGGCAGCTGGGGGCCGCGACCAAGCACTGATCCCAACCAAGGTGGCGGACATTTGGGCGCGGGAGCGGGACGCGCGTCGCTGCCGCCGCGTGACGAGTGGGTGCCGCAGGCTCCCTGGCAGGACAATCCAGCCGGCGGCCGTTGGGAGCAACCGCCCGACAGCAACGCCGGACACGGCGGTCGGGGGTGGGATGCGGGTGGCCGTCGAGTTTCTCCTCGCCGCTGTGGCTGGGCGTCGCCGGCTGATCGGTCGTCTCAAGCCGGCGGCCAGTGGGACCCGCCGTTCCAACCAGACCACGAGTACGGCGGCCGGGGATGGGACTCGCGGGACAGGGACGGATCTCCGCGCCGCAACGTGTGGGCGCCGCTGGGCTGTCAAGATCAAGAAGCTCAAGAGCCCAGCGGCTACGGCGGCGGTGATTTCCCTCCCTATCGCCAGCCTTCACCGAGGCGGAACTGGGTGCCGCCGGGCGGGCAGCGTCCCGATCAGCCCGGCGGCTTTGGGCCACTTAGCGAGGATTGGTGGCCGCCGGGTGGCTAAGAAAGTAGTCAAGCCGGAGGCCACACAGCACGCCACGACAACTGGTGGCCGCCGGGAGGTAAAGCGAGTCGTCAATCTCGCGGCCACGCGGCACGCCAAGACAACTGGGGGCCGCCGGGAGGTCACGCAAGTCGTCAAGCTGGCGGCCACGCGGGACCCTACAACAACTGGGGGCCGCCGGGTGGAGGACCCGCCAAGGCCGGCGACTTTAAGCCGATCCGCGACAATTGGCAGCCGCCGGTCGGTGCCAGACTTCCGGACGCCGGCGGCTACGGTGCGCGTCGGGGGCACTTAGACGACGGACCAGCGGCGCTGGCTGCTGCGCAATCGCCGCTAGCCGGCGGCGGCGCATCACCGGCCGCCGGTACTGGCGGCGACGCGCGCCGCACAGACGGACATGTGCCGCCGGCAGCTGCTCCATTCCCGCTCGCCGGCGGCGGCGGATCGCCTTGAGCCGGCGGCGGTGCATCACCGGCCGCCGGGACGGGCGGCGACGGGCCCCGCGCTAACGGACAAGTGCCGCCGGCTTCTTCCCGAACACCGCTAGCCGGCGGCGGCGCGTCACCGGCCGCCGGTAACGGCGGCGACGCGCGCCGCACTGACGGACAAGTGCCACCGGCTGGTGATTCGTCCCCGCTCGCCGGCGGCGGCTCATCAGCAGTCGCCGGTACCGGCGGCGACGCGCTTCGCACCGACGGACAAGTGTGGCCGGCTTGTGCTCCATCCCCACTCGCCGGCGGCGGCGGATCGCCTCGGGCCTGCGGCGGCGCATCACCGGCGGCCGAAGCCGGTGGCGACGAGCCCGGCCGTGACGGATCAGCGCCGCCGGCTGCTGCCCAATCGCCGCTAGCCGGCGGCGGCGCATCACCGGCCGCCGGTACTGGCGGCGACGCGCCCCGCCCCGACGGAGAAATGCCGCCGGCTCGTGCTCCATCCCCACTGGCCGGCGGCGGCGGATCGCGTCGAGCTCGCGGCGGCACATCATCGGCCGCCGGTACCGGCGGCAACGCGCGCCGCACCGACGGACAAGTGCCGCCCGCTGCTGCCCGACCACTGCTAGCCGTCGGCGACTCATCAGCGGTCGCCTGTACCAACGGCGGCGCCGTGCATCGACCGACAGGTACCGCCGGCTCGTGCGCCATCCCCACTCGCCGGCGGCGACAGATCGCCTCGGGCCGGCGGCGGCTCATCACCGGCCGCCGGAACCAGCGGCGACGAGCCCGGCCGTGACGGACCGGCGCCGCCGGCTGCTGCCAAGTCGCCGCTAGCCGGCGGCGGCGCATCACCGGCCGCCGGTACCGGCGGCGACGCGCCTCGCCCCGACAGGCAAGTGCCGCCGGCTCGTGCTCCGTCCCCACTCGCCGGCGGCGGCGGATCGCGTCGAGCCGGCGGCGGCGCATCACTGGCCGCAGGTACCGGCGGCGACGCGAGCCGCACCGACGGACAAGTGCCGCCGGCTAATGCTTCATCCCCGCTCGCCGGCGGCGGCGGATCGCTTCTAGCTGGCGGCGGTGCATCACCGGCCGCCGGTAACGGTGGCGACGCGCGCCGCACCGACGGACAGGTGCCGCCGGCTGCTGCCCGACCACCGCTAGCCGGCGGCGGCGCATCGCCGGCCGCCGGTACCGGCGGCGACGCCCGCCGCACTGACTTGCAAGTGCCGCAGGCTGCTGCGCGACCACCGCCAGCCGGCGACGGCGCATCATCTGCCGGCGGCGGTGGCACGTCCGTCTAGGCGGCCGCCGGGGCGGGCGTTACCTGCCTTCTTCGCCACCTGTGGATGGCGGTGAGGGCGCCGACCTGTTTGCCGCCACCTACGCGCCGGCTGCCATGGGGACTGGGCTTGGCTGGACGGACGAGGAGCGGGTGGCCCTCAGCAGGGCCTATCTGTCTACATCATTGGACGCTGTGAAGGGTTCGGACCAGACTGGGACAACTTTTTGGGCGGAGGTGGTCGCAGAATGGAAGCGCTTACTTGCCGGTCGCCCTGGCGCGCGACGGCGCACTGAGCGCGGTGTCGGGGGGGTGCAGAAGCAGTGGAAGGAGATCCAGAGGGAGGTGAGCGAGTTTGGCTCCCACTACCTGGCCGTTAAGCGGCTGTCGCTGACAGGCAACCCGAGCGACGAGGACTTGATCAGCGCCGCTGTGGCGCGCTTTTGCGGGCTTAACATCTACGAGGCGATGCGGAAGGACCGTGCGTCTGACAAGGCGAAGGGAAAGACAACGAAGCGAAAGGCCAAGCAGACTACCTGCCCGTGCGTACCGTGTTGGCGGGTGTTGAGCCACGTTGACAAGTTTAGTGGCGCCGCCGGGGCCGCCGCCGCAGACGGCGGCGCTGGCGGCGCCGGCTCCTCCATCGCGTCTGCCGGCGGCCGTGCCTCCCCAAGCGACTCTGACGAGGAGGAGAACGGGCCGCCGCCGGCGGGTGCCTTCCAGTCACGTCCGCGCGGTTCCAAGGCGGCTAAGCGGGAGATAAGTGAAGACATCCGAGCGTCGCGGACGCTTAAGGACAGCTCGGACGCTCTGCTGGCGCTGGCGCGGGCAACCACGGAGCGGACAACTGTGGCGTTTTTCAACACCGCTGAGATGCGCGACACCCCCGAGGCGATTGCGTTCCGCAAGATGCACGCGCGAAAGCTGGTGGCGGCGGCTGGGACGAACTCGTCCAAGTCCCCGCCGGCGATGTCGTCGGGTCCGGCGGGGACGGCCGCCGCCTTGGGGACGGACGGGGGGTCGTCGACCGCACCGGCGGCCGTGTCGTAGAAGCATCCGCCGCCGCCGGTCGGTAACAAGCAGGCGGAAGTCGAGTTCGAGGTGCACGCGGGGTCGTCGACCGCACCGGCGGCCGTGTCGGGGGTGCATCCACCGCCGCCGGTCGGCAACAAGCCGGCGGCAGTCGAGTCCGAAGTGCAATCTCCGCCGGCGTCTGGGGACAACACGCCGGCGGCGCCTGCGTCGACAGCTCCTGTTCCCAAGACGACACACCGAGGCACGCCGAGCCATGGCGCTCGGTCCCGGGTGACGAAGCAGGCGAAGGCGGCGGCGGCACTTGCTGCCGCGTCGACTACCTTGGAAGACGACGATGAGGTGTACTTGGTGCCCATGCACCACAACAAGGCGGCGGACGACGCCGACTGTGCTGTTGAGGAGTCCGGTGGGGAAGATGACCATTCCGAGTCCCTGTAGTGTTCGACGTGTATGTGCTTTGTTCTGTAGCGTGCCAACTGGTTTTTTTCGCCGTTGGGCAGGGTTTTTTTTCCTACTTCTGTGCACCAGGCATCCTACCACGATTGCGCAACACTCTTCGTGGATCCCCTGCACTTCCGGCCACTGAAGATATCCTCGCACAAACACCGCCGACGGGCGCTACAACCCCCGCTCATGTCGGCCCACGAAAGCCGGCGGCAACACAGCAACACACCCGGTCCCCTCCGCGCTCCAAACACCTGCCGCCGGTCTCGCCAACGGCGGCGACGGGCCACTAGACTCTATTCCCCTCACTTACTCGCCCGCCCCCCTCAACATGCAGAGCCGCCGCCGGCCATACCGACGCCGGCGGCAACCCGCCCCGCCAAATGGCCGCCGCCAGCCGCACAAACGCCGGAGGCAGCACACAAGCGCCCCTCCCCGCCCGACACTCCCGCCGCCGGTCTTGCCAACTCCGGCAGCGGACCAGTCACAGCTAGTTGCCTGCCTTGCTTGTCACCCCCCCCAACACGCAGAGCCGCCGCCGGCCATACCAACGCCGGCGGCAGCCCGCCCCGCACGATGCCCGCCCCGAGCACGCGCCGCCGGTCTTGCCGACGCCGGCGGCGGAGCAGAAACAAGTGGACGCCTCCTTCGCCCGCCCGCCCCCCCCAACACGCAGAGCCGCCGCCGGCCATACGGACGCCGGCAGCAACGCGCCCCGCCACATGGCCGCCCCCAGCACGCGCCGCCGGTCTTGCCGACGCGGGCGGCGGAGCAGAAGCAAGTGGACGCCTCCCTGGATTGCCCACCCCCCTTAACACGCAGAGCCGCCGCCGGCCATTCAGACGCCGGCGGCAACGCGCCCCGCCACATGGCCGCCCCCAGCACGCGCCGCCGGTCTTGTCGACGCAGGCGGCGGACCAGTAACAAGTGGACGCCTCCCTCGCCCGCCCGCCCCCCCCAACACGCAGAGCCACCGCCGGCCATACCGACGCCGGCGGAAACCCGCCCCGCCACATGGCCGCCCCGAGCACGCGCCGCCCGTCTTGCCGACACCGGCGGCGGAACAGTATCAAGTGGACGCCTCCCTTGCCCCCGCCGCCCCCAACACGCAGAGCCGCCGCCGGCCATACCGACGCCGGCGGCAACCCGACCCGCCAAATAGCCGCCGCCGGCCGCACAATCGCCGGCGGCAACACACCAGCGCCCCTCCCGGCCCGGCACGCCCTCCGCCGGTCTCGCCACCTCCGGCGGCGGGCCAGTCGCAGCTAGTTGCATCCCTTGCCCGCCCACGACCCCCCACACGCAGTGCTGCTGCCCGCCATACCAACGCCGGCGGCAATCCTCCCCTTCCCATGCCCGCCCCACACGTGCGCCGCCGGTCTCGCCAACGCCGGCGGCGGGGCAGTCACACTGAGTCGTCGACCCTGTCCAGCATCCCCCCCAACACGCAGCGCCGCCGCCGCTCAGACGAACGCCAGCGCTGACAGCCACCTCCTCGCCAGGCCCCACACGCCCGCTGCCGGTCTCGTCAACGCCGGCGGCGGGTCTGCCACAATCAATGCAGGATCCGCCGCCGGCCCATCTAGTTCCGGCGGCAGGGTACGACAGTCCCGCCACCCGCTCCTGTACTGCCGGCGGGGAGGCCGCCGGCACAAGAGACACCGCCTTCGCCGCTGCCAAGGCCGCCGACGGGAAGGATCAATTTCTAAAAGATCCCCTCCTGACGACAGTATCGAAGGAGAAAAAAACCCTGCGCAGCAGGGAAAAAAAACAACTTTTATACTCCCACGTAGAGCGCAAGAAGCGTACTCCTTTCGACCCACACGTGTTCGGCAATGTCATGCCTCAGGCGCTCGTGCTCCGCCTCGTCCCGTGCCTCACCCCAAGCGTTCATCGCGTGACCAAACCTTCCGGCAGGAAGCGCGCCGTCCGGCGCGATGACAGGGGCGGCGAGACCCGTCGGCGGCCCGTCGCTACCCCCAAGACTTTTCGCATTGCTCTGCGGACTGCCGCCAGCCGCACCGCCGCCGGCGGCGTGGCTGCCTCCATCTGACGTCAGACCGTCCCAGCGACCCCACCGCCAGCAGCCCCGCCGCCGGCTGCACCAACACTGTCGTCGGGACCACCACCACCAGGCATCAACCCCTTCCCACCACCCCCACCACCGCCAGCTCCGCCGCCGGCTGCACCAACTCCGGCGGCGGGACCGCCAGCATCAGGCATCAACCCCGTCCCACCACCCCCACCACCGCCAGCTCCGCCGCCGGCTGCACCAACACCGGCGGCGGGACCGCCAGCATC
>Ga0209831_1003137_pt1 | contig 13859 bp, 19 predicted proteins | sample Maine_Asex4_meta_FD_187451 | JGI IMG/M metagenome (GOLD analysis project Ga0209831, IMG submission 187451) | Marine algal microbial communities from Maine, USA - Maine_Asex4_metaG (SPAdes) (version 2) | ecosystem: Host-associated > Algae > Red algae > Unclassified | place: Maine, USA | collected...
CCTCTCCTCCCGTTGGGGGAAGGCTGGGCTGTGGGTCGATTTCCGGGGCAGTTCCTTCGACGGACCGAGCTGATCAAGAGGTCACCTCGGCCAGACGACGAACCAACGTGGTGGTGCTTAGAACCGCTTCAATTTCTGGTGGAGCAGCAGGGGATTCCGGCCGTTGTCACACCCGTACCGGGTAGCCGGTTCCCCGATCGTCTGTTGGTTTGTGGATTCAAGGCGACGTGGATCTCCGCGTCGGTCTGTCGTCGATTACCGCCCGGCCACTACGATGGCGTCGCCGTCCGACATCCCCAAGTCGAACGCGATCGCTAGCGGTGTGCCGGCGGGTACATCCGCGGTGACCCCAGCGGTCGCTGCAGCAGGGGGATCCGCGGCCGGATCAGGGATTCCCTTCACTCCACCTCGGCCATTGGCGGACCTCGTGGGCGAAACGGTACGTCGGGTCCCGCCGGGTGCCGGTGCCTTTCTCCCTCGACGTTACGACGAACGGACGGGATTGGTTGATCAAGATCGTGATCCGGCGACGCCTCTGGCGATGGCCGATCTGGACACGGCGCTGTCGACGTTCCGCGAGTCGTTATTGGCCGAAGTTTCTCGAGTCATCGCGGCGAGCCCCGCGGGTTCTGCTCAAGATGCCCCCCGCCGAGATTCTCCAGTGGACACGCGGAAGAGCCGCAGCAAAGGACAGTCACGGCGTCACCGTAGTCCCTTGTCGTCATCGTCGTCTTCATCTTCCTCGCCGTCGCCGGCGACAACCGACAACGACGACGACCACGCGGGGCGCAAGGTGGGGTCCGGCAAGTTGGTGGTCCTTGAGTTCCCGGACGATCGCTTCGCGGGCGTCCTGTAGTACCAATCGCACCGCCTACGGAACCGTCACGCGACCTACGGGGCGTCGCAGGCCCGCAAGATGGGACGGACGGCCAAGAATATGAAGTTCTCCTTCGGGGGGACCCCGATGTTCAACGGGATGGAACCCCTCAAGGTCTTCTCATGGCTCCGACAGTTCGTCAAGGCCTGCGATGACAACGACGTGTCCGAGGGGATGGGCTTGTACCTAATTCCCAACTTCCTCGCGTGCGACGCTGAGACGCGGTTCACTCGGAACCTACCGGGGTCGGATATCGCGGGCGGATGGGGCTCGCTTGGATCCTTTCCCGCGGCGGTCAATTGGCTGCTGTCGACCTACGCGGAGCCGCACGCTTTGCGGCTGGCGCAGGACAAGTTTAGCCGGGCGGCGCTCGTAGACAACGATGGGGTGGATGCCTTCGCGGCACGTCTCCGGAGCCTCGCGGAGCTTTGCGGCAACATCCACTCCGAGTGGACGATGAAACAGCAGCTGATCCAAGGCCTACCGGAGTATCTACGGACGGATGCCTTCGTGTACAACTCGGCGCAACGAAGCTACCAGCAGTTGTCGACGTACGTGGCGGGGAAGTATCGGGCTGCCAAAGACGACATGGCTTTGGCTTTCCGGTGGTCCCCCGCGGGGTCATCGTGGAAGGGACAGACGTCGACGGAGCCCCGAGGCCTCTCGGTCAACCAGCTCCACTCCCCGTGAGAGGAGGACGACACGGCGACGCACGACACGGTCGCGGTGTTGCCGTCGGGTACCCCGGGGTTCCGCACGGCCGGAGGAGCGCCCTACGCTCGGCGGGAGGCCCCAACGGGTCCCTTGTTGTGGTTTATGTGTTGGACGCTCGGACACCGGGTCTCTGATTGCAAGAATCTGACGGATAAACAGCGGGACCTCGTGAAAGCCGCGCGGAGCACCTTCCTTCGACAGAAGAACGCGGGAGCGGGCGCCGTCGCGTATCGGCCCTCCGGCGTGGCCGTGGTGTGGGACGACCTGTTTGGCGGCGTGGAGTCAACGAGGACGAAATGGGGGGACACCCCGCCCATGGCAACCCCGGCAAAGGGGCGCCGCGGGGCGGGAAATGCCTAGGGGAGGTGACGTCGCCATCCCTCTCCATTTTCCCTGTCCGCCCCAACTCCCCGGTCGCCCCCCGTCACGTCACGTGTGCCTCCCCGGGGGTAACCGCGACGTGGCCTGTCCCGGCCCGATGCCCCTGCCGTCCTGCGCGATACCGCCCGCGGTTCAAGGGGACGCTGTTGCTGTTATGGAAGGAGAATTTTGAGATTACCGCGTCGTACCAGTTGGCGCCGTGGCAGACCGCCGTCCCCACGAGGGCGGTGGTCGACACTGGCGCCGGGCCAAGCGTGATTCGTGCGGATATGTTGCCCGAGGGGTGGACTGAGTATGCATTCCGGGCGCCGCCCCGGACCCAAGTGAGGGACGCCTCGGGGCAGCTGCTCAAGGTGAACGCGGAGGTGTCGCTGACTATCTTCGTCGGGGAGGCCGCTATGGAGTATGAGTTCCTCGTGGTCAAGGCACTGTCGGTACCGCTCATCCTCGGGTGGGACTTCTAGCGCAACAACGTGGACACCATCTCCCCCAAGACGCAGACAATCCAGTGGGACGACGGCACGTCCACGATGGCGTTGCGGAGCTCGACGGGGAACACGCGGCCCGCGGCCCCACGCCGAGGAAACAAGCCGAAGGCCCAAGCTGGGGCTATCCGGCTTCGGCAAGGGGTAACCGTGGGCCCGCGGTGTATCCAGGCGGTCCAAGTGTGCTGCAACATCAAGGGGGCCCACTTGGTACGGGAAGGCCACGTCAGAATGAGCCGGGGGCAGGTACTGTTGCACAATGCCATCGCGGAGTTCTCCCCCAACACCCTACAATGGACCGCTGCACGTCGTCGAGGAGGAGGAGGAACAGGGGGCCGTCCTAACGATGGGGGCGGACCCCCGTGACAAGCCGGACGAGGAGGTCAAGACCGGGCGGCAAGCCGAAGAGGGGATCGACGAGGGACAACCTCCGCCCCACCAGCCGGACAAGACGTGCCCCAAGCCGGAGGTCCACTGGGATGGTGTCCCCGGTACGCTCCGCGGTGCTGTGGACGACCTCTTCGAGGAATACAAGGCGCTATGGGTGGGGCAACTCGGCAAGGACGACGTCACCCCGCATCGGATCAAGGTGACCCCCGGGGCACGGCCACGGCGGGCTCAACCTTATCGGGCGAGCCACGCTTCGAGGGACATTATCGCGAAGGAGATGCAATGCCAACGGGACCTCGGGGTTATTGAGCCCTCGAGTGCCGAGTGGGCCTTCCCTGGGGTTCTGGTCCCGAAACTCGACGGGACGATGCCGTTCTGCGTGGATTACTTCCGACTCAACGAGGTAACGGTGCAAGATGTGTACCCGTTGCCACGTATGGACGATTGTATTGACCTCCTTGGGGACGCCAAGGTGTTTTCGACGCTCGACAGCAACTCGGGGTATTGGCAGATCCCCGTGGCGGACGAGGAACGAGACAAGACGACCTTCGTTTGCCACAAGGGTGCTGTTCCAAGAGGAGGTGGAGTATTTGGGCCATATCGTGGGCCGGAGGGAGCCTAATGTACAAGACAAGAACATCCGCGGACTCAAGGAGGCGTCTCCCCCGAGGTGCAAGAAGGACCTACGCTGCTTCCTCGGGATGTGTAGCGTCTATCGGAGGTTCGTCAAGAACTACGCCCAAGTGGCGCGGCCGCTGGCCGCGATGACGAGTTCCAAGAGGCCCAACCGGTAGGGGCCGTTGTCCGACGAGGCCCTGGGGGCATTCGAAGAACTCAAAAGGCAACTCACGGAGGCCCCCATCCTGGCCCTACCGCGGCAAAAAGGGACCAGCACGTTGGACACGGACGCAAGAGCGGGGCAGGTCGGCGCGGAACTTCTACAAGAGCAACCTGACCAATCCACGCGGCCCGTTGACTATTGGAGCAGCTCCCTCGACGCGGCGGAGCGGGATTACGGCAAGACGGAGCGGGAGTGCCTCGCCGTGGTGTGGGCGTCCCTCTTTCTTCGCCCCTACGTCGGAGCGACCCGCTTCACGGTAAGCACGGACCACGCGGCGCTCAAGTGGATGCTGCACATGGACGGGGCCCACGGGAGGCTGGCGATGATGGGCTTGCGGCTGGTGGAGTTCGATTGCGTGGTACAGACGCGGCCCGGGGCGTCACACCACGCGGCAATGTGGAAGCCAACGACGACACCACGGGAGCCTGCGCACAGCCCGTGCACATACAAATACTGGTTGGACAGCTGTTCGATAACGGCTCCGACACGTAGGGTCACAACAAGTTGTGCCGCCGTCACAGCGGTCAACAGCGCGACGCCCTGCTCCTTGTAGAGCTGCTTGCAGTCGTCACCAGCGTAGAACTCGACCACGGGAGTCTTGCGCTGGTCAAGGCGCTCAGCGTTGTGCTTGCGCGCTTTCTCGTTGTTAGAAAAGAGCGTCACGACGTCAGCAGGAGTTGATCGACGGACCCTTGAGTTCAGCGTTTGAACGTCGTCTTGTGATAGCTCCGCCGGTCGCATCCGGCGCAAAAGGCCTAAGAAGCGGGAGTCGGCTCCTTGTCAAAAATCGACCCGTAGGAGCACACCTTGGCTCTCAAACAGGGCAGGCCAGACCTCAGCTCGGTAGGCGTAGGTGCCCGGGAACACGCCTTGGCCTGAAACAGGAGGGAGCTGTACAAAGTTACCGCAGAAGAGCTCTACCAACCCTCCCAAAGGAACGTTGGGCTGGTGTCGCAGCAGTCGGTAGCAGGGGTTGGTGAGGATAAATCCTTGGAGGATATAACCGCACAGGATACTGTTATCCATCCAGGATATGGGCTGAGGCTAGAAGCTCTCGATGTACTCCAACTCGGAGGGAAAAGAGTAGAGCCGTCCTTGTCGGAGACCTTGTGCCAGAATACACAGTACTCAGATCAGACTTGGGACACTCCGCTCAATCCGGTAAGAATATTGGTGAAAACGATGGCAGCAGTGGCGCATTGAGATTCATATGCGGGCGTTCAATCGAATCGTGAAACAAGCCACCTGTCCCATTCGTGCTAGCACAGTTAGTGCAGTCTCCTGAACTTTGGCCGATCTCGACGAGCAGAACTGTGCTGAACAGATGTACGGCAGTCATGCATTGGGCCGGATACGAGCTCTCGGCAAATCAGCAGTTGTGCGGACTGCAGGTTGCTCTTGCTCCCATGGTCCAGAATCGATCAGATTGCAATACGTATCTCGACTGCTGATGCGACGCTCTGAAATGGGGCCTTCGAGAACTGGTTCCAGCATCCAGCACACGTGTTTCTGACAGTCCTGCCGAGGGCACCAGATGGCGACAGAACCCGGGCTGTCGCCTCTCCGGCCGATCTTTCTTTGCTGTCCATCCCGCTCGCGATGCCAGGAGAGTTGCGATCTTATCCAATGTCACCATCGGATTTTATCCTAGATCGTTGCAAATGCTCAATCCGATATGATTCGTGATCTCCTCCAGAATTTCTCATCCATTCCGTAATTGATTTTTCGCTATTGTCATGCGCCTGGTATACAATCATTATGTATTTTCATGGATTGTATCGGAGTACTGACGAAATATCAGATTCCACCAATCCCTGGTCGGTAGATGCCGTCGATGCCGTCTAGTAACGTCGCGTTCAACATGGAGATCTCATCGAGTATGAGGAAACGAGCAGACGACAATCGCGCCCGAGCACGTGGGGGCAAAAGGCTCACCCACTCGGATGCACTTGTACCATTCATCAGTGCGGCTGTAGGAGCAAGGCGCAAGCCGGCCCGAGAGTGCAGCAACACTCCTTCCATCAACAAAGCCGCCATATCCGTAGTAGCACACTCGCTCATGTTGCGGTCCAATACCCGAAGTTGCGGAGCAACTTCCTTAAGTAATGTGGTCTTTCCAGTTCCTGCAGCCTCCTTCAATGAGACGCTCCTGCTCCTGGAAAGCTGCAAAACAATGGAGGCCGCGGGCTTGCTCGCCGCTTCCGAGACAGCTGCAGTCTTCATCGCGCTGCTAAACTGCCTGCCGACAGATTAGGTTGCCGGCGCGCGCTGACGAGCTGATGTCTTACAATACGCACCCCTTGAGCGGGCAACGTTGGCGACGCCTAGTTGCCGGGGAGGATGCCGAGTGTGTCCCACCTGCCCCGCTCGACCGGCGGCGGGAAAGGCCATGGAAGGGGGTAGTGATGAGGGCATTGGCAGTACAGAGGGGTGAGCACTCCGACGAGGCTCAACACTGCCGGGGGCAGCAGGTACAGCGAGCGGCAGCGAGTGCGCCGTTGAAAAGGATGCGCGAGCAGATGAGCATGAAGTGAAGCACTTTAGTCCGGTGATAGTTGCGGTAGTGTCGAGTAGATGGAAGACAGTCGCAACGCTGTTCGTGTTCGAAAGATCAAACACGACGCTCCGCCCTGACATTGTCACTCGCACAGCACGCTCTGATACAGCGACTTGGACTGGCGCCCGCACGCCAGCGGCTCGTACACGTGACCCGACAAAGATCCATCGAGTGGCATCGGCCTTGCAACTGACCACCTGTGCTTCCAGGTCTCCTTGCGACCAGATGTGAGTCAGCAACAGCCGACGGTGCTCGCGTTCGTTGCCATGAGCAGTGAGGAGCATGGAGGCGGCGTTGGTGCCAAGCCAGCGGTAGGCCACAAGCAAAAGCCGATCAATCGTCTTGGATTGCTGCGCTGCAAATGTTGGAGCGTGAGTATGAGCCGACAGCGCTCTTCGGCTTCGCACCGTCTTGTAATGTCTGGTGTCTGAGCATGCAACAAATCTACCGACGAATTCAAGAACCAGATTTTTTCTGTTTCTCTTTTTACTGCCACGATCTCTTCTGCAACTGCGTTTTCGGCACGAAACCTCCACCTCGGTGTTAAACGACACAGCCCACGCTGCAGTGTACATCACAAGAGGCTTCCGTTCATAGTATGCAGGGTTGTGCCGGGACCGATTCTGGTTCGATGCTTCCATGACCTCTTTCTCATCAAGCCACACGATGCATCGATCGTGCCAGATGTACTAACAGATGGAATCACTTCTACGACCCCAACATACCGGCCACGGCATCGCAAGTCATTTCCCAGACTGTCCCATCAAAAGGAGAAACAGACTTCGCACCACTCTCGGCACAACGCGTAGCAAGTGTTTCGTACACTGTCTGGATGAGCCCACCTCTAGCGGTGTCAAGCGCACTGTTCGCCGACGGGTCCTGCTGCGACAATCTCTCGCCGGTGTTGATGAGACCTCCATCACCAGGGCTTGCACGCGAGAACGGGAACGAGTCTGCGCCACTTCACTCGCCCAGGGCTTGCCACACTACGGCCGAATCGATGAAAGACGCCCACGACGTGACAAGCACCAGACCGAGAAGGTCAATGGCATGCGTTGCTGGGAACTCCGCGACGGGCACCCGAGGAAGAAGCGCGAGAATCCAATTTTCCGCAAAGGACTTCTCGAAGCGCCAAACGGAGGACCGCTCGTCATCAGCACCTAGATCTTGATAACGTAAATGGCAAACATGTCGAAGAGGCACCGCTCTGCCAGGCGCAATCGCTCTCATAAAGAGCGCAATGTGTCCAGCACAAGACGCATGTGCTCGATTGTTGAGCAAGTCATGAGTTCCCGGTAACACGCGTCGTGAATCGAGGAGAGGCAAATGGATGACGGCAAGCCGGTGGACGACGCCGCCGTGGAGCAGCCGCCCTCTTGGCTTCCATCAGTCACACGAAAAGAAGAGAAAAGCGTCTGCATAAGCTGCTGCAGAACGTCCAGCCGCTCGCAAAACGCGCTCGGGTCCTCGAAGTTAGCTCCCGTGATACCATCATGGGCTTCAGAACGGGAGGCCATGACTGCTCCTGCGCTGGTCACAACGCCTCGCACAGTTTGCTCCGCCATTCACCAAAGAATATTTTCGGCACAAATACCAGGGAAGGCCAGCCCCCATTGACCGGGTGCAGCATCCAACGCTGTTGCTACGTGCAGCCTGAGCCTCCGCGCCGCCGCTCGATGGACGATTGCACTCTTGGCGCCGCTCCTTCCACCGTCTTGGTCGGCACGACATCCGCGGATTCGTCAAGGGAGGCGTTGCCGTCCCTCTCGTCACCAGCTGCCGCGCTCGTCGAGCACACGCCGGCTACTGGAAAAAAAAAAAAGATCAGGCCCTCGTCTGCAGGTGCACCTTCTCCTGCGCTTCATGAAGACCCGCGCGAGCTTTCGCCCAGTTGGGCCCCGTCCCCAACAAACACCCCTAACGCCGCTGCTGCTGCCTTCGTCATGCGGCACCCCTTCGCCTCGCCCCACCGCGCGCACAATGCCGAAGACAACATTCACCGCGGCCGCTTGTTCGCGCACGCCAAATCCGAGGAGGTGTAGACCGGCTGTGGCTGACACGGGAGGAGTGGGATGCACGCAGTACGAGTACTGCATAGTCGAAGGAGGTGTGCCACACTCGGAAAAGCTCGAGGATAGGGGGCTGGCCGACAAAGATGCAAGGAAAGTGGCGTTGAGCAAAACGCTTATCCAGTGGCGGGTGAAAACATGCGAGGAGAACACGTATCTAGAAAGAGGACCTTGGTGCCGTCCGCGGCAAGTGTCGGACGCCGAGGAAGCCGGCAGGAGAGGAACAGGGAGAGCCGAATACACTTTGCCGGCAAGGTCGGCGTCAATGGAGACAACATCGAGGAGAGCGCCCTCACACGTGAGCTTGGCGTGAGACATATCGTTGGGGGTACACAAGGGGAATGGAAGGCACTCGTTGCAAGGGCTGCGAGACACAAGGCACACAGATTTGTTCTAAGCCGCAAAAATGCCCATTTTGGATGAAAGCACCTGTCAAATAATCATTGTTGTACTTGCAATTAGGTAACGTCGAGGCTTACGCCTGAGGCTCAAGTATGAAGGCCCATACGTCTCTCCACGAACACGGCGAGAACCATGGCGGTCAGCCCGCGAGGACAATGGCGGTCAGCCCTCAAACAACCGCTCATGCCGAAGGCTCAATGGTCGGAGCTCAGGCGTGCCGCCCTGTAAGCTCCGTCAAAGTCAGCAGAGAACTCTCGTCGCGTAACCCGAGTGGCCGAAACTCCCCGCTCGGGATTCTCGCTGGTGATTATCAGTCGTTGTTCTGGCGACACAGCGATCAAGCATGACACTGGTGCTGTCACGTAGGAATCAACCGGCCATCGAGCAGTATCGTGTGTCATCAAGGCGGCTTGTTGTCACGGACAGCATCAGACGTGCTTGGCTGCTCACTCTGTCCGACGTGACGACGATTGACCGACACAGATGTCAGGCTGTGTTTTCATATGTGGAACACAACTTGAAGTACTGCACTATTTAGAACCGAATTGTATTTCCACGAACATAGAAAGGCTCAGTGCTGCCAAATTCAAAAGGTTCAGAAGCTCTTGGGACGCTGCTTCGACGCGTCATGTTGAGAGAGAGGATGCAGGAGCTGCTGCCCATATCTCACCTCCGCCGTGCAGCCAATATGACACTGCTATGAGGGCTCTGACAGCGGCTGCCACCGCAAGCCATTTCTGGTCTGTCGTCGCTGGATTTGCAGTTTTCCATGCGGAGAGCCTTCGGCGCTGCGAGTTCTGACGATTGCGGCGCCGGAGGCGAACCGTGCAGTTGACGCGGTACGTTTCGATGCCGTATGCGACGAGACTGCGCCGCCTGTCAGTCGTGCGAGCCGCGACGCGTTATTGAGAGCTGAGCCCGCCTCGTGGCTCTCGGAGGTCGACTGTACACACGCATGGCCGACAGGTAGGTTCCGCCTACAATCACACCTGCTCTGCTATTCTTCAAGTCTTGCCCTGCACTTACCTGTAGAACAAGGTCTAAGTCGCTCAAAATGATCGTTCCAAAGAGGCACCACGGGCAATGCGTACTCTGGTGTTCCAATCGGTGCTCAGGTCCGGTCTCTCTGGCTGGATTCCTAGGGTAGCACGTTCGGAAGCCAACGCATCCAACTACTTGGTCCTTTCAAAAATACGGGGGGCTGTTGCAGTGGTGGCACTTGCTCGCGGTCTTTCAGGGGCAGAAAACGCAAGAAGGAACCGTCGGCGGGCAAAACGGCACACGTGGTCGTAAAATGGAGGCGGTGAAGCACCCAGTAGCAAACTGTCGAGACGAATGGTGGTGCAATCGTACTCCACCCAGAAGGGCCACGCATGCTCTGTCGTGCATGCGAAATAAGATGGAAAGGGGCCGGGAGAGTGTCGCCACCAGACAGCTTCGACTTCTTTCTACACCATGAAAGAAGGACATAGCGTCCTCTGCGAGACCGGCACCGGTGTTTTTTCCAGTAAGTAGCCGTGGAAACCGCTTTTACAGAGCTCTGAAACGAAAGCGCACAACCCACTGGATTGAGCAGTGTCCGGCTCGAACGAGGCAGCAAACACGCAATACTCTGCATTGGACAGTGCTGGGTTGGCACGAGGTACCATGTGATCCACTGGAATGCTCAGTGTCAGTCACGATCTCCAGTGCACACGGCATCCTACGCGACGTCTTGGGGGTTTCATCTGTCCGTTGTTGGTTGATGGGCACGCTGCCATCATGCATCCCTCGTTAGGAGGACATATTCCAGACGCCTGAGATTTGCTGCCACCCCCACCTCTGTGCCCTCCGCTCTGCGTCACGCCCGAACGCCCTCCTGTCCCAATTCCGCCTTGCGCTTAACCCCTCGACTTTGCCGCCCCTCCGCTCCAACCCGACCCTCTTCTGGCCGAGTACCTCGTCCACAGGTGCTTTAAAGTCAGCGAAATAGACAACAGAAGCCGGAGAACGCAATACCTGGTTCTAAGTGGCGGCCGGGGGGTCACGCAGACAGCCCACTAGTACCGGTCGGCAGCCAGTCGTAGTTGGCCTTCGCAGTTACCGGAGTGGGGCAGCGACTTCTTCTGCAGAGGCACCCGCAAATCGCAGCGGTGGTCAAATGATACAGCGCGCGTTGTGCGTGGCGGCTGCCGGCTGGGGCGGCGCTTCAGTATGAGCGGCTCACAGCAGCGACATTGTACCAAACAGCTGCATAACTCTTCCTATTCCTATCACTAGTATTAAGGGAGCGGTGGCAGCCGGTGGCCTCGGAAACAGATAGCAGGTTGGGATGCCAAGGATTGAAAAGTGCATGGGAGTAACCAGCATCGTGGGCGCGGCGGGACTGTAGAGAGCGGCACCCGAGAAAACAAAGAGCCACGCCATGCTTCAGCTGCATAGCTCTGTTGCATGTGCCTGGTGGTGGTCGCTCCTGCATGGGTAGCAGCCGCCATGTTGTGGTAGATGCTGCCACAGAAACCTGCGGCCATCCGCGGGAACGGCCGTGCCCCCACTGCGCCTATTTGAAAGGCGTCGGCCGGTGCCACGAGAGGCCCCTCCACGCGCTTTCTGGCGACAGGGCACTTGAAGATGGGGGGCGTGGTGGGTGGGTGACGAGGTGGGGGTGTGAGGCGACACGAGCCGAGCAGGCCAGTTGCTATACAAGAGCAATTCTACAGTTCCTCCGACTGCGGCGGCCAAATGGGGGAGGACTGGAGAGAGCCGCACACCGTGCCAGCAGTACGCTAGGGCGGCGTCCCCAGAGGCAGGGGGCGACATCAAGACGCCAAACGAGGACAGCTTCGCTGTAGATGCGCGCTCTCGCCGTCAAGCCATACACAGACGAATGATACATCCCAGGTAAGTCTGAGTTACATACAAGTACGTTGTATTGCTTCAAATGCATGGACGATTGGGCCCATCCACGCAGAGGTGGCAGGTGATTTTTTTTCGATTACAATCATGACGATTATGATGATTATAATCATTTTACATTACGGGGCTGATGATTATAACCACATGGCCATGCAGGAGGCTTTACAGACGTACTTACATGAAGGGGGTTACCAGGCAATAAAGACAGCTGATTGGCCTGCCAACTGACAGATTCAAGCGTTTCATTGGCTGCTTGGCAATTCCACTACTGTCGTTAGCGTCACCATTGCTAAGGGCATGCCATGCTGCACTCGCACGGTACGCTTCCACAGATGACAGAACTGGCAGCGAGCATAGCAGTCTGATGCATTTGCGCGCAGGGAAGAGTGAAGACGGTGTCCGAGCCAAGCGACCGAGTGTCGAAGAGCACCACATGCACACGAAGACAGGCATCTGCGAAAAACGCGCAGGTCACCATGGCATCAGTACACAATTGCCACATAGAATTATACACAATACATGTCAGCGAGGTTGCCAGGTGTGGTCGATTCACGCTGGCCTCTCATGCGCGTGTTTCATGGCCCGTGAAGCGACTGGAGCGCAGGAAGACGCTTGGTCAAAGCCGCGGCGTCGTCACGAGCAACCGCTCAGGCCAGACCTGAGTCTTACTATCCAGAATAACATGTCGCTTCAGCTCCACGATCGTTTCTCACCATCAGATACTGCTCAGCGGCGGCGGTGTCGGCAATGTCTTCTTTAGGCTGGAACACAGCCTGCAACCCTGCCGAAGTCACACTCGTAGCTTTGCAAACAATGCTTAGTAAGTTAGCTTCTCACGTCTAATGTCGACTTGATTGGACTTTTGTCATACTTATGCGTACTTCTGCTCTGTCGTAAAGGCGCCGAATGATTAAGCTTATGGCCAATGATTATAATCAATAAAAATCGCCACATACGATTTAAAATCAAGGGGTTGATTATATTCAATTAATCCGAGCCCAGGAATCATTAAAATCACATCTCTGCATCCAAGAGGGGGCCCACCCCCTTTCACGAGCTGTAACCAGGAGGAGGCCTGGGGCAAGACGATGCGCCAGTAACGTGACATTTAATCCCAAGTATGCTAGACTAGCACCCCCATAGCTGCTAGTTAAACGTCACCGGTTGTCGCCGGTGCGTCCCTACGGCAAAAAGCAAAGGTAAAGATACAGTCCACAAGTGGATGCGGCCTTGACGGGCAGCCCGCGCCTCGCCTGCAACGACACGCCGGGCGCACCGAGCAACAACTGCGTTGGCTGCCGTTGTAGCCCGAGCGACCGACCGTGCAGAAGGGCGAGTGGCGGTTGAGCGCGCGCGGCAGGCGCCTCGCCGCGGGCAAGATTCGTCAACGCCCACTCGTGAAGAAGATGCAATGGGCGCTTGACCCCCCCGGGATGCTGAGGAAGCGTCGTGCCGTCGGGTGGAAGGGAACGGAGCTCGAGAAGAAACGGACGCTGCCGACTCAGGTGGTCGGCGGCCGACGTCCTCTCCTCCGCGGGATATCAACCGCGGCGGCACGCGCGCGCGCCGCAGCCCCGCCACCCCCCACAGGAGCCGGCGAGTGCAGGCACGGCACAGGCTGCCACAGTCGTGTGCCACTACGGCCTTCATTCGCCGCGTGACGGCGGGGGCGGGGGAAGAACATTCCGCCGCCGAGTGGCAGCCGCCACCGCGCCGACCACGGCAGCGGCCGCGGCAAGCCGCCACGCACGGCAAAAGCAGCGGACGCAGCTGGAGGCGCGAACACTACCTGCTGCGGCCGGCGGCAAACGCACGGGCGGGCGCCGCGGGTGTGGCGCCACGAGCGCTTACCGACAGAGGACGCGCGGTAGAGACCGAAAGGGGAGGCGCGGCAACGGCCGCGACCCTCGGATGACCGCCCGACACGGCAGACGCGCGCGCGCTGCGCACGCGCCGCCGTCACAATTTAAAGACGGAGCCGGTTACAGGAAGAATCATAAATCAGTGCAGAATCAAGCGTGGGACCGCGTGCGATTGAGGTGTAATCCACCCCAATTCCACTCCCTACCCCCGATCTTGACGACGGTCCCCACCAGCCTACCCAGCAGTCCTAACACGCTTCCCTCCCACTGGCGATGGGGGGGAGACCGGCTCTTCCGCCGCCCCGTCGAAAGTGAGGCGCGTGCGCCGCCGCGGCCGCGGCCGCCGCCGCCGCCGCGGCCACCGCCCCCACCGCCGACGCGCCCGC
>Ga0209831_1003138_pt1 | contig 13853 bp, 8 predicted proteins | sample Maine_Asex4_meta_FD_187451 | JGI IMG/M metagenome (GOLD analysis project Ga0209831, IMG submission 187451) | Marine algal microbial communities from Maine, USA - Maine_Asex4_metaG (SPAdes) (version 2) | ecosystem: Host-associated > Algae > Red algae > Unclassified | place: Maine, USA | collected...
TCCATTGGACTCGGTTTAAACAGGCTAGGTACTCCTAGTTTACTAGGCATGGCATGGGCTATTGGTTTATTAAGCCTTTCTTTCGGACTAGTATGGAGTTTCGGTGGCGTTCAGATTTTAGATACGACACAGCTAGGCATGGCTTCTTTAGGCTATCTTAGTTTTTTCTTATTAGTGGCCATCGTGGAAGAGGTCGTTTTTAGAGGCTATCTCCTACAAATGGTTACGGACCACTTCAATTATCAGCTAGGTATTGCCATCTCGGGAATAGGTTTTGCCATAATTCATTTAGGAAATGATTACTTCACTTGGATTGCTTTTTGTAACTTAGCCCTTGGCGGTATTTTGATGAGTTTATTGTATTTAAAATATCGAAGCTTGTACGCACCCATTGCATTCCATTGGATTTGGAATTATTTTCAAGGAAATATCTTAGGTTTTGATGTAAGTGGCAATAGCGTATTAGGTTTATTAGAGATAGAGGTAGGTTCTCCCAATTGGTTATCTGGTGGCAATTTTGGACTAGAGGGTTCCCTAATTACGTGTACTTTACTTTTTTTGAGTATTGTTTACATTTGGAATACTTCTAAAACTCAATTCGCTGCCTCTGAATGGGAAAAAACAATGGAACCTGCTATCACTTGAAAAGAGGTCAGAAGTCAGACCGAAAAATAAATTTTTCTGTCAGAAGTGAGATTTATGACGTGTTCTTAGACGCATATATAACGTATTAGTTAGCGTCTAGGAACACGTCACAAATCTCACTTCTGACAGAAAAATTTATTTTTCGGTCTGACTTCTGACTTCTTTTCTTTCGGTCTCACTTCTCACTTCTTATAAACAGAACAACATGAGTACACAATACAATAATTTAGATAAAGCATTAGCTTGGAGTGTTCATATTTTCACAGCTTCTGGTCTGTTGGCTGGTTTTATGGCTATATTGGCTATTAATGTGAAAGATTGGCGAGCGGCTATGTTTTGGCTACTTGTCGCATTAGTAATTGATGGAATAGATGGTACTTTTGCTCGGAAGTTTAAAGTAACAGAAGTGCTACCAAATATGAGTGGCCAAACAATTGATTATGTCATAGATTTTGCGACCTATGCCATTATTCCTGCCTATTTCTTTTATATGGCAGAATTGGTATTGCCTAGCTGGAATTTGCCCTTGACGTTTCTTATTTTATTAGTCTCTGCCATTTACTATGGAAAAGAAGGTATGGTGTCTGATGATTATTACTTTATTGGTTTTCCCGTTCTGTGGAATATGGTGGTCTTTTATTTAGTATTTGTTTTGGCATTACCAGTTTGGGGGAATGCGGCAGTCATCGTTTTCTTTGCTATCCTTCATTTTTTACCCGTCAAATTTGCTTATCCTAGTCAAGCGACTCGACTTAAATCCTTAACAATTTTTGCTTCTGCTATTATTTTGTTGGCTATGCCGCTTATTGTTTGGTTTTATCCAGAAGTGCCAAGTTGGTTGAAATGGGTGGCCATTGGCAATTTAGGCTACTTTGGTGGCTTATCTGCTATAGATACCTTTGTAAAACAGAAAAGAAGCTGATTGGGATTGTTTATTTGTTAAACTGTTTATTTGTTTACCCGCTAGAAGTATAAACAAATAAACAATTTAAACAGATAAACACCCTTGTCTATCCATAAAAATACATTTTCATTAAGCCCTTATGTTTGACCTCTATCGTTCCTCTATAAATAAAAGCCAAACTACCTTTTAATTGCTGGTAGATGTTTTCAGAAACGTTAATTTTATTAGGTTCACTATTCGCTTCCATTCTTGCTGCCACATTGACGGTATCTCCCCAAATATCGTATTGAAATTTGGACTGCCCTACTACCCCTGCTACTACTGGTCCACTATCAATCCCAATTCTTATTTGAAAAGGAACAATCCCTTCTGGTAGATTAGCCGCCGTTTGTTCTACAAATTGAAGGATCTGAGCTGCCGCATTTATCGTATTGGTAGTAGTTAATACTTGGTTTTTGTCTTTCGTATGCAAGCCTCCTGCACACATATACGCATCACCCATTGTTTTGATTTTTTCTAAATCATTTTGAGCAACAATCTTATCAAATTGTTTAAAATAATAATCAATACTTGAAACGATAATTTCAGGGGAATAAGCAGAAGCTTTTTGTGTAAACCCTACAAAATCTGTAAAGAGTACCGTAATTTGTTCATAACTCTTTGGCTGCACCACCCCATTTCTTTTCAATTCTTCGGCTGTTTCGGGAGGCAATATATTTTTCAATAAACGATCAGATTTATTTTTTTCTTCCGAGATAATTCTATTCTTTTTATTAGCGTATTGATACAGATACCCCATGCCTCCAATCAATAATATTAAAAATGCAGCAATAGCAGACAAGAAATTCCTTTGTATTTTAGCCTGTTCTATTTGCTGATTTTTTAAAGCATTATCTGCATTTAATAAAGAGATTTCTGTCTCTCGTTTTTCCAAATTAAACTCTAATTGTAGATTCGATATTTTTTTGTCCTTTTCTAAATTGTATATCTGTTGATTGACCTTTAATAAACTATCTTGTGCAATGGTTGCTAGATTAAATCGACCCGTTTTTCGGTAGGCATCAACCAAACCTTCATAAGCTACTTTAAGGTCGTTATTCACACCGATTGTTTGCCCTAACTTTATGCCTTCTCGAAAGGCGGGAATCGACAAATTGGTTTGATTCTCGGCATTATAAATCCGACCCTTAGTAATAATTGCTTTTTGCAGCATAGTTTTATTATCAGTTGCCTTTGCTATACGATACGCATTTTGTGCCTCTTTTTGAGCTTCCCTATAATTATTCTGTTCGAAATTTATTAGACTGGCCATTACCATAGCTTCTGGCAAAGAAGGATCTTTTAGTTTTGTAAATATGCGCTTTGCTTTATCAACATAGGTAGTTGCTTTATCATACTGTTTAAAGGTTTTGTAAACCTCTCCAAGATTCATTGTCACCGTAGCAATTCCTTTATCATATTGTAAAGAATCGCATAACTTCAAGGCTTGAACATAGTAGGTTTCTGATAAGGCAAATTGTTCCATATTGGAATGGACTGCACCAATATTTTGTAAAACGGTAGCTCTTCTAAAATCATCTCCATGTGCTTCTGCAATTCTTAATGCCCGTAAAAAGTAATCTAATGCTTTCGTATTATCTCCAGTTGAATTATAAACAGCACCAATATTACTTAGTAAATTGCTTATGCCTTTAGGGTGATTAATACGTTCGTAAGCAGTCAGAGACTTTCGCCAATAGCTTAGTACTTCCAAAAATTCTCCTTTATAATAATAGCCTATGCCTACATTTTTAAGCATCGCTCCTTGACGCTCTATATCTCCTATTTTTTTTGCCAATTCAACCGCTTCTTTGGCGTAGATAATAGATTGATCAGGATCAGGACCAAATAAGGACTTAGATAAATCACCTAGTAGATCAATTCTGGTCGTATCTGGTATATCCGTTTGTAATAGTTGTTGCAAACTATCTTGAGCTTGATTTTTGGACAAGCAAAAGGAAAAAAATACTAATAAACAATATATTTTAAATCTAAAGGACTGCATTTGTTTTCGTTTAAGGTTCTCTCATTTCTGGGTTTATTTGCTGGTCTATGATTGCGTTATATCTCTTGGAGATAATATAATTTGGTCAAGTAGAAATGTGCCAGATTTTAAAAATCTGGCACATTTATGATGCTGCTAAAGTCAAACTATTTAATAGGACCGTACTCCTCTAAGAATTAAATTTAAAATTTGCTGGACAATCGGAAATTGTCCAGCAAAACCGAGTACTCTTTTCCAGTAATTTCCGATTGTTGGACAAATTTTCATGGAGAATAACACTTACCGTTTAATTACCAAGCGCTACTTAAGGATTGTTTTTAAAAACAAAATGTTCCTTTTATTTTTCCTTAGTTCCTAAGTAAATTCCTCCTACCACTATTGTTTAATCACCTTTTCCATAGTCAAGATTGCACCTGACTGTCGCTGTATATAATACACACCTGCTGGATAGTTGGTAAGGTTTAACTCTAGGCTAGTCCGATTATGCGCTCCGTCAATACGGAAATTTTGTAGAATCCTTCCTTGAATATCAATTACGTTTATTTGCTGCATTTCTTCTTGCTTATCCAGAAATAAGGTCAACTGCCCCGTGGTTGGATTCGGAAATGCTTTTTGTGTGGAAGTCGAACCTGTTAATCTTGCATCTACGGGGATAGTTGGTTCAGGCAAAAGGGAATTACAAGTCCAAAAATCTATAGGATCCCCAAAACCATAAGCTACTACACAATTATAATTGGGTGCATTTTGGCAATAAAAAGTGCCATCTTCAAAGTAAAGGCGTTCTTCTCCTGCATTATTGGTTACTAATAAAAATTTATAGACCCCTTGTTCATAAACGCTAACGGTTTCTTCTGAACAGAACGTTGGATCAAGGAGCTCATTGAGCCAAGGATAGTCAAAGAATACATCACTGACAAATACCTCTTCGTCGATAGAAAAATCTGGTTCTGCTAATACTTCTGGAAGAATACAAGTGATGGTAATTGCTGCGGAGGCATTAGGACAAGGGGTTGGAAAGTCAGCTTCAACAAAGTCTATAAAGACTCGTTGCCCTTCTTGAGGACTAAAATTAATACCATCAAAGTAAGGATCAACAATGCGGCCATCGTCCAATTGTAAAAAGAAAAAGAGCGTTCCATTACAATCTTCAAAAAAGAAAGTTCCTCCTGTCGTATTACAATCGGGCAACCTCGACTCCATTCCACAAGTCCAACTTCCTGCCACATCTTGTAAGCCATAAAGTGCTACACAATTATAATTAGCCGAACTTTGGCAATAAAAAGTTCCATCTTGAAAATAAAGTTGTTCTGCTCCTAATTCATCAACAATCGCCACAAACTGAATATCCCCAGATTGGTAAACCCTTACGGATGAGCTAAAACAGGTTGCAGGGTTAATCAAAGAAACCAACCACGGAAAGTTTAAAAACACATCATTTGAACTGGCAGTTGTCCCGCAAGTTTCTACAATCACCTCATAGCTAATCGTTTCGGTACCCGTATTGCCTGCACCGGGGCCACCACAAACGCCATTACTCGTTACAGTATAAATTCCTGACATTGTCGGTGTAATCGTAATGCCTCTCAAATCAACCTGTGAAAAAACATCTGCATCGACACTAATATCTGTCAATTGAGGCGTACAAGGAGTTGCGGGAATTCCACCATCTGGACCAGCAGGTGGTTGTGCAGGTGTAGGAAAAGTTTGTATCGCTTCTAAGTAAACCGATTCGCCAGCACAAATAGTAAAAGTTGCGGCTGTGGTTGGCGTACAAGTTTCTACAATCACCTCATAGCTAATCGTTTCGGTACCCGTATTGCCTGCACCAGGACCACCACAAACGCCATTACTGGTTACGGTATAAATTCCTGATGTAGTAGGTGTAATTGTAATACCCCTCAAATCCACCTGTGCAAAAATATCTGCATCGACACTAATATCTGTCAATTGAGGCGTACATGGAGTTGCGGGAATTCCACCATCTGGACCAGCAGGTGGTTGTGCAGGTGTAGGAAAAGTTTGTATCGCTTCTAAGTAAACCGATTCGCCAGCGCAAATAGTGAAAGTTGCGGCTGTGGTTGGCGTACAAGTTTCTACAATCACCTCATAGCTAATCGTTTCGGTACCCGTATTGCCTGCACCAGGACCACCACAAACGCCATTACTGGTTACGGTATAAATTCCTGATGTAGTAGGTGTAATTGTAATACCCCTCAAATCCACCTGTGCAAAAATATCTGCATCGACACTAATATCTGTCAATTGAGGCGTACATGGAGTTGCGGGAATTCCACCATCTGGACCAGCAGGTGGTTGTGCAGGTGTGGGAAAAGTTTGTATCGCTTCTAAGTAAACCGATTCGCCAGCGCAAATAGTGAAAGTTTGTTGACCAGCTAACAAAATAGGCATGATCATAAAGACAAGGAGAAATAGATTCTGGAGTTTTTTCATAATATATTGAATATAGAGTTAAAAAATAATTTTTAGGATGTTTAGTTATTTTGTTCTTATTTCTTACCTTTTGATAAAAAGAATTAAGATAAAAGGACATGCGATGCACAGGTCTTCAGGAAGCGAAAACATCTTGTTTTAAAATATTTTATTGTGTATTAAATGCTCGACTATGTATTAAGAGCAGTGCTTTTAATGAATTAAAACAACAAATTAATAGTGGAAAAGGATAGAAGGAATTGTATTCCGTGTGATATTTTTTTCATAGTACGTTTTTTAAGGTATTTGTGTAGTGTATGTTGCTTGTCAAAGATAGAAAATTCTTACAAAGTAGCAGCATAACCCTTAGTAATTTTGAAAATTACTAGGTAAATCCTGATTATGGCAATATTTTTTTTTAAAAAAGTCCTCTTCCATATAATAATAGGAAGAGGACTATAGCTATTGGGGTCTTGTTTTTTGGCGTTATTCTAGTCTATGTTAGACCAATTGACTGCAATATTATTAGCAGCTATATTCCTTAATCATAAATAAAGAAAAAAGTGAACCTATTTTATCTAAAAAATAAAAATTACTTCCCACGCTCAAAAAGCAAATAAGTACCTAAGTATTGATTAAAAAATATTTAGTCTTTTTGTTTTTGAATTGACCTTTTTTCTCATAGGTTTTCAACCCATTAGAAAAAAGCCCATTTCAAAAACGACTAAATATTTTTTCATCGTTACTAACTATAAATAATCGTCACTTTTGAAGAGACTATTTTTTCATTAAAAAAAAAAATCTTTGAATAATCCCTTTATTGAACTATTTTTTTAGGAAGTAGAATGGAAAAAGAGTCCTTCATAAAGTGACGATTATTTATAGTTAGGTACTTAGACAAAAAAAGAAGGGCTACTCTATCACAGAGTAGCCCTTACCAACTTTTAGTTTCATACAATACTTCTAAAATATATTTAGATTATAAGACAAAGTATTTTAGTAGTTTTATACGCTGAAAACAATTATTTTAGATTTCTGTTGATAAAGTTATAATTTTATTTTCCTATTAGTACTAAAAGAAAGTTTTTATTTCGTCAATAAAACTACGCAAACGTTTGCGCAAACGGTTGTTGTTGGTAATTTATTTCCTACCTTTACTATACTTTAGGAACGTTCAAAAAATAAATCATCATTTTATTTTTCCTTCGTTACTTAATGCTAAGTAGGCGAACATAATTGTTTGATGCTTTGATTGTTTGATGGTTGCATATATGACGTTGACAATCAACAATAAAACCATCAAACAATTATGTCCGCCTACTTAATGAGAACTTACTCCTTCAAATCCTATTAGATGAGTAGAATCACCATTAAAGATATTGCCAAATTGTTACAAGTAAATCCTTCCACCGTATCTCGTGCACTGAAGGATCATCCAGATATTGGAGCTACGATGAAAAAGAAAGTACAACAAGTTGCCAAAGATTTGGGCTATCATCCTAATTATCAAGCCATTAATTTTAGACAAAAAAAGAGTAAACTGATTGGCTTAATTATTCCTGAAATGGGTATGTTTTTCTTTCCAGATGTTGTCAACGCTATCGAAGAAATTGCAAAAAAAAATGGACATCACCTTATTGTCTTTCAATCAAATGAATCCTTAGAAAAAGAAAAGGAAAGTGTAGCTATTTGTCAAAACTTCGGGGTAGATGGATTACTCGTTTGTTTAACTAGAGAAACGCAAACGCTCCATCATTTCGATCCACTGCTACAGGAGAATATACCTATTGTTTACTTTGATAAAGTGCTGCAAGATCCCAATAATGCGACGGTAGTAATCAATGATTTTAAAGCCTCCTTTACGGCGGTCACCCATTTAGCAAAGAAAAACTACCAAAATATAGGTGGTTGTTTTGGCAATGAAAATTTACGCATCACTCAACAACGCAAAAAAGGATTTATAGCAGGCTTAACAAAACATGGTTTGAACTATCAGGAGGAATATTGCTTTCATGCAAATACGATACAGGAGGCACAAAATAAATTTTCAGTCTTGTTACAAGGAAAAAACACACCCGATGCAGTCTTTGCAATGACCGACCAAATACTTGCCGGTATTATTCAGGTGATTCATGAGGAGGGCATAAGTATTCCAAAAGATATGGCACTTATCAGTATCAGTAATGGTAATTTTCCTTATTATTTATATCCTAAAATCACTCACATCAAACATTCTGGGCATTTTGTAGGTAAGACGGCGGCTGATCTACTTTTTGATTTGATAGCAGCACCTGATAAGGTTATTCAAAAACAAATTGAGTTGGAAACGTATTTAGTGGAGTTGGACTCTTGTTGAGTATAAGAATTTACACACCCAAAATCCCTAAATTCTTATACTCAAAAACGCAAAGAAAAACTTAGATTAGGTGTAAAATCTAACATCTGCAATTCTGTCCCTAACACGGTATTTTCAACACGAGAATTGTCAGCACGTGTATTTTCGGGATCTCTAACAGATAGAATATATTGACGATACTTTACATTTTTCCTATTCAATAGATTAAATATAGATAAACCAACAATTCCATTTGTTTTACCCAACTTGAAATTATAATTAACACCTATATCTATTCGTTGGTAACTTTCTAAATAGCTTATAAGATCGGAAGGATTTAGATTTTCTCTATCTCTAGGAGTTTCTTCTGTAAAATTAGATAAATCAGTATAGGGACGGCCACTACTATAAATGTATGTTGCAGAAAAATCAAATTTCTTGTATTTAAATTGATTAACCCACTTAATTTGATGTCTCTGGTCATCTGTTGCAGGAAAAGGCTCGCCGTCTCTTATAGTCTTAAAACGATGAGTAGTTTTGCTTAATGTGTAGGCTATCCAAGTCGAATAGTTTTTAATATTCTTTTTCAATAATACATCAATCCCTTTAGAAATTCTATTTCCAGCAAAGAAATCATATACATAATCTCTATCCATATCCTGTGGAGCAATTAAGCCAACATCGGAAAGTGCGTACTCCAAAATTCCTGTTGTTTTTTTGTGGTAAAACTCTACATCTATTTCAATAAAATCATGGAAGAAATTAAATCCAGTCATCCAATTAGTAGAGGTCGATACTGGAAAAAGAGTATCGTCTGCCATTACCCAAAATTCATAAGTTCTACCAAAACGCTCTTCATAATAGTTTCGTCTCAAAAACTGGTTATAATAACTCCATGCGGCCTTTAATTTTACTGGTTTACTTGCCTGATAAGTAAGATTAATACGAGGGGACCAGTAATTTTTATTCGTAACGCTGTAATAAGTACTTCTCAAACCCAGACCTATTTTCCATTTATCATCCAAAGAACGGTAGTTATATTGTCCATATACAGATTGTTGGCTGGCAGTAGGTGCTTGATCTAAAATAGATATTTCATCTACTATTAAATCAACAACTACTTTATTTCTGATATAATTATAACCGAAAGTAAAGGCTTGTTGATCGTTTAGTTCCCATTCATTTTTTAAATTAAGGTCGAATCCATTTATCTCATTATAATTACTATTTGTATTAATAGTCGTTCTTTCTGAACCTGGAAGTGGATTAACTTCTCCAGTAGGCAGAGGTCGTCGAGTATCAAAGGAGAAAAGCTCAGAAGTACTCAGTTTATCATCTTTATAGCCTGAATTAGAAATATTAAGATTTGATCGAAAGCGGTCAGTCCATTTTTCAGCTACTTGTACACTCCACCCTTTATTTAACCAATTAGCGGCTTCCGAATAGGTTTCTGTTACATTCGTTTTTCTTTTCCGAGGTTCCCCTACCGTATATTCTTGCGTGTAGTCATAGTGAAATTCGTCATATCCCTGAAAATAATGTGCGGTTATGCGAGTGCTTGGTCGAACATCCCATGTCCATTTTGCATTAAAATCGTAAAATGTAAAATTAGGTTCATAAGCCAACAACTGGTTTCTGGATACATTATTATTTACTGGAGGTTGATTACCATTATTATTTCCAGTTGTACTTGCGGCTATATAATTTTCTGTTTTATTGGGCGTACTCGTTTTTTGATCTAAAAGATTAAATAAATGGGTCGCTGCCACATTCTTATTCGTAATTCTCCCCCCTAATAAAAAGGTCATTTTTTCTCCTATCGGTGACTCTAGGTAGGCATTGGAAGTTAACAAATCAACCTCAATCCCCCCACCAAATTTGGGTCTTTCTACCTCTTTGGTAAAGAACTCAACTACTCCCGATGTTCGACCACCGTATTCCACAGGAAAGGTGTTTTTATAAATATTCGCTTTATTGACGATGCTACTATTTACTGCACTAAAAATACCGAAATAATGATCTGTTTTATATAAAGTGATTCCGTCAAAAATCACCATACTCTCATCTCCCGTTCCACCTCTAATCCTTAGTTCTGCGGAAAGATCATCATCTGCAGCTATTCCTGGTAACAATTGAATACCTCTAAAAATATCTCTACCACCAATAAAAGAAGGTAATGTTTTTAATTTTTCCGTATGAAAAACAAGTGCCTTCCCATCTTTAGCGGTCGTCATGGTTGGCAATTGTTCTGTAATAGTTATTTCTTCGAATCCTAATGATTTAGGTTCTAAGTTGATTTTAAGATTTTTTAATTTCTTTTTGCTGGTCCAAACAATGGTGCGAGGTAAATAGCCTAGATATTGCACAACCAACTCCCCTGCTTTTTTATCTGTTTGTATTTTTAATTGAAAACGACCTGCCGCATTTGTAGAACAACCCTTATTATTGGTTTTAGAAAAGATAGTTGCAAATTCTAGTCCTTGCCCAGTATGGGCATCAAGAACCTGTCCTTGTAAGAAAAATTCTTGCAAAGCTGGTACTTGAGTTGTTATCTCTTCACTACGTATAAAGAGCCGAGTATTTTTAAGTTGATACTCCAAATGTGTATCTGCAAATATTTGTTTTAAAGCAAGATCTAAAGATTGATTGACTATTTTTTTATGAATTACAATGTTTGCTACTGTCTCATAATCGTAAGCAATTTGTAAACCATATTTTGTTTCTAGAACATCAAAGACCTTTGCTATTGGCACTTCATCAAATACTTCATCTATTAGGATTGCTGAGGTCTGACAAAGTACAATTTGTAACGTATTAAAAATAAGGAATACAATGGTAAAACAATGCTTCATGGCTATATTTTGATTCCTCGTCTATTTTTTCTCAATCACTACGGAATGTTCCTTTATGGTGTATTTGGCATTTAATTGATAACATACCTCTTTCAAGGCAGTTTCTAAGTTCCCTTCAAAAGTATAAGCACCAACTTTATCCAATAGCTTTTCATCAAGTACTTTAATGGATTTATCATATTGGCGTTCCAATTCTTCCACTACCGTCCGAAAATTTGTATTGTCAAAATGAAACTTATTTCTGCGCCAGCTAATTTGTTGATTTATATTGGAGGTATACGTATCAACTAGTTCAGTCTGTTCTTTATTTAAACGAGTCCCTTGGCCCGGAGTTAAAATTTCTTGGTCTCCTTTCGCACTTACTCGCACCTTACCCGTTTGACAATCGACAACTAAATTCCCATTCCTAGTATTTACATTAAAACTCGTGCCTAATACTTCCACTTCTCCTAATGGGGTAATTACTTTAAATTTTTGCCCTTTTTTCACCTCAAAAAACGCTTCTCCCTCTAACTTCACTATTCGTTCCTTCGACCAAGATTTTTCTTTAAAAGAAATTTTAGAGTCTGCGTTCAATTGTATGGTAGATGCGTCAGGGAGTGTATAGGCCAAATGCTCTCCTTTTCCAATTTGAACCATCGTACTAGGGTCTTGCAGATAAAAGAACAACACACCTGCAATACATGCTGCCGCTGCGAAACTCAACCAACGTACGAGTTGTGGTTTGCGAGCTGCGGGCTGTGGATTGCGGGCTACCGTTTTTAAATTTGAAGTCTTGGATTGCTCTGTAGTTGCTGCATCTATTTTTGACCAAAGCATATCTATCCGTTCTTTAGACGGTTCTTCTTCTTTTATATTTAATGCTTGCACCAGCACTTTAGCCTCTTTAATAGCAGTTGCTTTATCAGGATGTGATTGCACCCAATCTTCCCAAAAGTGTTTCGCTTCTGGATTTTGGTGGCGAATCCACTTGATAAAAGTGGTATCTTCTGCAAAAGCTATTGCATCGTAGTCTATGTAATTTTTCTTCATGAAACGATGGTTTTGAAAGTGAGGAAAGCAATTTTAGTAACGATGAAAAAATATTTGGTCGTTTTTGAAATGGGCTTTTTTCTAATGGGTTGAAAAACTATGAGAAAAAGGTCAATTCAAAAATAAAAAGACCAAATATTTTTTAATCAATACTTAAAATTACTTTTTTCAAATTTCCCTTTTAATTTAATTCTAGTATTTCTAATTTTTATATTAGACTTGTTACCTGATTCCAAAAGCTGTCAAAAATCTAGCATCTTAATGTAAAACTAACTAGAAAATAATTTATATTCCTGGTTTTATTAATAGATACTAAATCAGGTAATTTTTGAAATCACGCTGATTTAGACTAACGCTAATTATTCAAACAATTCATCTAAGTAGGCTACTCTAGAAGCTAATGTATACCGAAACTGACAACCACTTATTCCACTGTGCATCATACTTTCACAATCTCCTTGAACATCTTTCGTATCTATATGTGTTCTATCTAAAAAGCAGTGGCCTAATTCATGAAAAATAACAAATTCTCGTTCTAAAGCAGTTGCATTCGCCCAATAGGTTGCATCAATCCGCAACATTCTTCGATCTGTACCTGTATTCACACTACATTGTCCAGCTACATTCGCTTGTTTTATCTCCACTATTTTTCCTGATATGTTCGCTGCTGCTAGGTTAACGGTTATCCCTCTTGCTTTTCCTTCTTCTTCAAATAGGGAAAAATAGCTTTGTAAGTCATTGTCTACAACCGGCGCATTTTGAACGCTTGTCAAATCTTCTTTCGCACAACTACTTAGACCTAAACTTACTACAAAAATAAGTATATAGTTTTGAAAAAAAATATTTTTAGAGGTGGTACTAGTAAGCATCTTAAGTAGGTTTAAATAATCGTCTTACTAGTATAAGGCAGGATTTATGGTTTTGTACTCGTTTTTGGTGAATTAATTATTGGTTGATTGATTATTGGCAGAAAGCCGTTGCTAACATTCGTGCATTAATTAACTTAGCAATACGAGTATGTAATTCATTCGGATTAAAAGGTTTGCTAACATAATCGTCCATACCATAACTGGCTAGATCATGAGCAATGCTGTAGGCGGATGCGGTAAGCGCAATAATAGGAATCGTTGATTTAGGCCCATCCAATTGACGAATAGCTTTGGTGGTGTCGTAGCCATTCAAATTAGGCATTTGAATATCCATTAAGATAAGATCGTAGTCTTTTATTTTTAATAAGTCTAATACTTCCAAGCCATCATTCGCAATATCGAGATTAACTTTCCATTTAGTCAATATTTTTTTTGCAACCAACTGGTTAATTTTATTATCTTCTGCTAATAAGATGGATCGACCTTCCAAACCTATTTTTATAGATAAAGAATTTTCAATTGGGGTGCTTACTTCTTCCGTTAGTGGTGCTCCTTTAGGTAAGCTAAGCCGAAAGGCAAAGGTACTTCCCTCCCCTACCACACTCGTCAATTCAATCTCACTTCCATGTAAATCTACCAAACTTTTGGTGATAGCCAAACCTAATCCAGTACCTCCATATAAGCGCGTTGTGGTATCTGAGGCTTGCGTGAAACTTTCAAATATGATAGCCATTTTGTCTTT
>Ga0209831_1003143_pt1 | contig 13842 bp, 11 predicted proteins | sample Maine_Asex4_meta_FD_187451 | JGI IMG/M metagenome (GOLD analysis project Ga0209831, IMG submission 187451) | Marine algal microbial communities from Maine, USA - Maine_Asex4_metaG (SPAdes) (version 2) | ecosystem: Host-associated > Algae > Red algae > Unclassified | place: Maine, USA | collected...
GGGCGGCAAGGGCCGCGCATGGCGATGTTCGAGGGGGCCACGGCGGTGGACCGCGAGACGGGCGAGGGCGTGCCGCATGACGGCGCGGTGTCGGGCGAGATCATGCTGCGCGGCAACACGGTCATGAAGGGCTACTTCAAGAACCCCGAGGCGACCGAGGAGGCTTTTCGCGGCGGGTGGTTCCATTCCGGGGACGCGGCGGCGATCTATCCGGGCGGCTATCTGAAAATCCGCGACCGGCTGAAGGACGTCATCATCTCGGGCGGCGAGAACGTCAGTTCGGTCGAGGTGGAGGCGGTGCTGCACCGCTTCCCCGGCGTCGTCGCGGCGGGGGTGGTCGCGCGACCTGACGATACGTGGGGCGAGACGCCTTGCGCCTTCGTCGAGATGGGGGAAGGCGCGAAGGCGACGGAGGCCGAGGTCATCGCCTTCTGCCGCCAGCACCTCGCAGGATTCAAGGCGCCCAAGACCGTGATCTTCGAGGAATTGCCGAAGACATCGACGGGAAAGATCCAGAAATTCCTGCTGCGCGAGAAGGCGCGGGCCTTGTAGGGCCTCACCGCCTCCTGTGCGGTGATTCTGCGCGCCTATCCATGTGACGCATCTTCTGGTATCAAAATCGTACACCCTGCGAGCAAACCGTTCAGAAGTTGGGCGCGGGGACATACCTATCAGGGAGCGACACGTGACCAAGGATACAGATACCCACGCCGTCAGGCCCGCCTTCGACCGCCGCGCCTTCCTCACCGCCGCCGCCGGAATCGCGGGGGTCAGCGCGATGGCGCCGGACGCTTTCGCGCGCAACTTCGCCCCCGGTGCCGAGCCGATCCGCTATCCCGATCCGGATATCGTCTCGCTCGATCCGCGCTTCACCGCGAAACTGGGCAATACCGCGATCCAGCGCATTCATACCGGGATGAGCTGGGCCGAGGGACCGGCTTGGAACGGCGTGGGGCGCTACCTGATCTGGAGCGATATTCCGGCGGACGAGCAGCTCCGCTATACCGACGAGGACGGCCACGTCTCGCGCCGCTTCCGCTCCCCGTCGGGCAATTCCAACGGCAATACCTTCGATTTTCAGGGTCGGCAGATTTCGTGCCAGCACGGCACGCGGCAGGTCGTGCGCTACGAATACGACGGGTCGGTCACGACGCTGGCCGACGGCTTCGACGGCAAGGATTTCAACGCGCCCAACGATGCGGTGGTGCACCCGGAGGACGGCTCGATCTGGTTCACCGATCCGGGCTATGGCGGGTTGATGAACTACGAGGGCGAACGGCTCGATACCGGTTCGGTCCAGCCGAACCAGAAGGAGGCAGTCTACCGGATCGACGCGAAGAGCGGTGCCGTTACCAAGGTGACGGATGCGCCGTTCAAGCCGAACGGGCTGTGCTTCAACACCGATTATACGTCGCTCTACGTCGCCGATACGGGCATCTCGCACTACCCCGATGCCAAGAGCCAGATCTGGCAGTTCGACATCGATGGCGAGACGCTGAAGAACGAGCGCGCCTTCGCGTCGATGGAATGGGACGGCAAGACCGGCTTCGCCGACGGCATCCGCTGCGACGAGGCGGGCAATATCTGGTCGTCCGCCGGGTGGGTCGGGGACGGCTATGACGGCGTGCACGTCTTCGCGCCCGATGGCGAGCGGATCGGGCAGATCAGGTTGCCGGAAATCTGCTCGAACGTGTGTTTCGGCGGGACCAAGCGCAACCGCCTGTTCATGACGGCGAGCCAGTCGCTCTACGCCGTCTATGTCGAGACGACGGGCGCGCATATCACCTGACCCGCGCGGGGCCGGTCAAGCTGAATCGAATTTCGGCTTGTCCGGCTTGCGGTCCCGGTTCCATCCCTCGCGCTTGACGCTTGCTTGCGGGGTTTTGGGCTCGGGCGGGGGAGACATATCCTCGTAGAGGGCCTGCGCCTCGGGCGCGGGGCCGCGCCGGGTGCCGAGCGCGACGATGCGCACGATGCGGATGCGGTCCTGAAGGCGGAAGGTCAGCACGTCCTCGGCGCGCACGGTCTTGCCCGGCTTGGTGAACCGCTCGCCGTTGATGCGCAGATGGCCGTCGGAGACCAGCCGCGCCGCCAGCCCGCGCGACTTGAGAAAGCGGGCGTGCCAGAGCCACTTGTCGATGCGCAGGGTGGCATAGGCGGTATCGGGGTCGCCGCTCACGGGGCGGGGTCGATCTCTCCCCGCGCGTGCGGGGAGAGGGGAGGTTCAGGGGCGCAGGACCGCCGGATCACTTGCCGTCCTTGAGCTTCTGGAGAATCGCGAAGGGCGAATCCGGGTCGACGGGGCGACTCGGGCGGGCGGGGGCGGCGGAGTGCTCGCGCTTGGGGGCAGTGCGATTGCCGTCCTGACCCGGTTTGCCGCGCGGCTTGCCCCCCTTGCCCTTGCGCTCTCCTTCGGGTCTGCCCTCGGATTTGCCACCCTCGCGGCGCGGGCCGCGCTTGCGCTCGCCATCCTTCTGCGGCGCGCGCGCTTCGCCGTCCTTGCCCGCGTTGCGATTCCCGTCCCGCCGGGGAGCATCGCCGCGCTGGTTACGGCCCCGGGGCAGGATGCGGAACGTGTAGAACGTCTCCATCTCCCCCGTTTCCTCGTCGGCCATCGACACCTCGACCGACTTGCCTTCAGCCTCCTTCGGCACCGAAGACGGCTGGCCCATCGCGGCCATCAGGGCATCCGTCTGATCGACGCGCGGCGCGGTGGCGTCGCCTTGCGGGGTCCCCTGCGGGGTCCCCTGCGGCGTTTCCACCATCGGACGCTCGGGCGCTTGATCCACGTCGGTCGCGCCCTCTTCGACCGCCTCGATGGCGGCGGTGTCGGACGCGGCATAGGCGGTGGCCGCCGGGGCGTCGTCCAGCGCATCGCCGGGATTGTCGAGCGATATGACGGCGTCGACGGGGGCGGGGGCGCCATCGTCGGGCGCGACGGCCTCGATCTCTTCGAGGGTTTCGGCGGGGGCCGCCTCGGGTTCAGGCTCGGGTGCCGGTGCTTCCGCGACGGGTTCGGGCGCGGGCGTCTCATCCGTCTGCGACGTGCCGGAGACGAAGGCTTCCGTCGTTGCATCGTCCGCCATCGGCTCGGCGAGGGGCCGCTCGGGTGCGGCATCCACATCGGTCGGCCCGGCCTCGACAGCCTCGATCGCCGCCATGTCCGCTTCGGCGAAAGCCGTCGCGGCGGGCGCCTCGCCCAGCGCATCGCCGGGATTGTCGAGCGACACGACCGCATCGACGGGAGCGGGCGCCCCCGCTTCGGCCAGCGCGTCGGGCGTGGCTTCGGGTTCGACCGCCACGGGTTTGGCCTTCACCTTGGGCCGCTCGGCCTTCTCGGCGCGGTAGCCCATGCCGTCCATCAGACCGGCGAACTGCTCCAGCGTCAGGCCCGTGATCGACAGCATGTCCGCCGTCGCCTCGAACCCCTTGCGCGCGTCGAGGCTGCGCGTCATGTCGGCCAGCCGCTCCAGCATGTCGAGCCGCAATGCGCGCTCGCCCGCCTTGCGGTATCCGGCCATCTGGAAATACGCCTCGGGCGCGTCGGCGGGGGCCGAGAACGTGACGACTCCGGCGGGGGGCGGCGCGGGGATCTCGTCCATCCCCTGCGCGATGCCCCACAGCACGATGCGCAGGCGCGTGGGCGCAGGCTTGAGGAGGAGGGGCAGGAACAGCGTGTACTGGCCGAAGCGCAGCCCGTGCTTGCGCATGGTAGCGCGGGCCTCCTGCTCAATGGATTTCACGTCCTGCGCGACGGGACCGCGCGGCAGTACGCCCAGACCCTCGACCAGCTGGAACACCACGCCGCGCGCGATGCCGGTGATCTTCTCGTCGTCGCGCATCTCCAGCAACGGCTCGAACAATGCCTTGACCTTGCGGTCGATCCATTGCTGCAACCGCTTCTCCGCGCGCTCGACGCTGACCGGCTCCAGCAGATCGTCGCCGTAGACCTTGGCCATGGGAGAGAGCGCGTCGGCCCCGGCGGTCAGCCGCCCGATGACCGTGTTGTCCCACACGATGCCGCCCTGTTCGGTGAAGTCGAGGTCGCCATCGTTGCCCGCGTAGAGCTTCTCGACCCGCTGGGTCAGCTCGGCGGCAACCGGGCCGGTACTGGCCGCGCGGATCGTGCTGGCATGCACGCCCTCGGCCTCCTTGTCCGGCTGAAAGCGCAAGCCCTCGATCCGCCCGACATGTTCGCCCTCGACGCTGACGCCGCCGTCCTTATCGACTGTGGCCATCAGTTCCTCCTTCTGCTTCAACCGCTGCATCAGCACGCTGGTGCGACGGTCGACAAATCGTTGTGTCAGTCTGGCATGGAGCGCATCGGAAAGTCGATCCTCCACGGCACGCGTTCGTTCCCGCCAGTGTCTGGCGTCGTCCAGCCAGTCCGACCTGTTCGCGGCGTAGGTCCAAGTGCGGATATAGGCAAGTCTTTTGGACAGGACATCGATATCCCCGTCCGGATTGTCGATGCGCAGGATCTGCGTCGCCATCCAGTCGGTGGGGATCACGCGCTGTCCCGTGGTCAGAAAGGCGTAGATGCGGCGGAGCAGGTCGACATGCTCGCCCATCATCGTCTTGCGGAAATCGGGGATCTGGCAGACGTCCCAGAGCAGCTTGACCCGGTTCTTACCGCGCGCGCTCATCTGCACGTCCGGGTCGGCGGCGAGCATGCGCAGCGCGATCACGTCTTCGGCCTCGCGCGTGCGCATCAGGCCGGGGCGCGGGGCGGGGAATTCGAGGCTGGCGAGCAGGGCGTCGGCGTTGGCGAACTGGAGGCGGGAATTGCGCCATTGCAGGTTTCCGACCGGGTGAAATTCGTGTTCCTCGATGGCCTCGACCACTTCCGGCTCCAGCGGGCGGCAATCGGCCGTCACCCCGAAACTGCCGTCGTTCTTGTACCGCCCCGCGCGCCCGGCGATCTGGGCTAGCTCCTGCGCCTGAAGATTGCGGTGCTTGCGCCCGTCGAACTTGGCCTTTCCCGCGAACCACACGGATTTCAGGTCGAGGTTCAGGCCCATGCCGATGGCATCGGTCGCGACGAGGTATTCGACCTCGCCTTCCTGGAACATCTTCACCTGTGCGTTACGGGTGCGCGGCGACAGCGCGCCCATGACCACCGCCGCGCCACCCTTCTGGCGGCGGATGAGTTCAGCGATGGCGTAGACCTGATCCGTCGAGAAGGCGACGATGGCCGAGCGCGGCGGCAACCGGCCGATCTTCTTGGACCCCGCGTATGAGAGGATCGAGTAGCGCTCGCGATAATTGAAGCGCGCGGTGGGGATGAGCTGAGCGATCCGGTCCTTCATCGTCAGCGCGCCGAGCAGCAGCGTCTCTTGCATTCCGCGCGCGTTAAGCAGGCGGTCGGTGAAGACATGCCCGCGCTCCGGGTCGGCGCAAAGCTGGATCTCGTCGACCGCGATGAAGGCGGCGCCGATCTCCACCGGCATGGATTCGACGGTGCAGATGAAATACTTCGCGTTGGGCGGGACGATCTTTTCCTCGCCCGTCACCAGCGCCACGACCGACGGCCCGCGCAGTTCGACGCACTTGTCATAGACCTCCCGCGCGAGCAGGCGCAGCGGAAAGCCCATGACGCCGGTCTTGTGACCCAGCATCCGCTCGATGGCATAGGTCGTCTTGCCGGTGTTTGTCGGGCCGAGAACCGCCGTGACGGTATGGTCCCTCGGGTGCGAAGCGGACATGGGAGAGGCGGCCTCGTGCCGGAGGGTGGTCGATACGCCCTACATAGGGCGTGACGGGGCCGGGGGCAACGCATTGCGCGTGGTGGCCGGCACGTCGCCCCGCCCGGCCTATTCGGCTAGTGTGAAACCCGATCAGGTTGAGCCAAAGAGCGTCAGGAAATGCGCAGCGCTTGGCGCAATTCCTGACCCAACTTGATCGGGTTTTACTCCAGCGCGCGCAGTTCCTCCATCATCGCCTCGCCCACCGCGATGCCGTCCTTCGCCGCCGCCTCGCGCTTGGCCAGCCGCGAGGTACCGGGCAGGCGCACGCCGTCCTGCGCCAGCATCGTGTCGGTCAGGAGGGTCATGCGGTCGAGGAAGCCCTCGCCCGCCGTGGCGCGGATGTCGATGGCGAGGAGGAACTGGCCCACGTCGGGCGGGCCGCCCTCGGCATCGAGGAACGACGTCGCCTCGAACCCGAACTTTCCGCCCGTCAGGGCCGCCGCCATCACCTCGACCATCAGCGCGAGCGCCGCGCCCTTCGCCTCGCCCATGGGGACCATCGACCCGGCCAGCGCCGCCTTCGGGTCGGTCGTCGGATTGCCGTCCGCGTCGAGCGCCCAGCCCTCGGGGATCGCTTCGCCGCGCTTGTTCGCCGCCATCACCTTGCCGCGCGCCACGACGGAGAGGGACAGGTCGATCACGAGCGACGCCTCCCCCCGGCGCGGGGCGGCAAAAGCGATGGGATTGGTGCCGAACAGCGGTTTCGAGCCGCCCCACGGGGCCATCGCCTCGGGCGTATTGGCGAAGAGAAGACCGATGCAGCCGCGATCCGCCAGCCGCTCCACATGGCGCCCGGCCTGCCCGCAATGATGCGAGCGGGCGATGGTGGCGGCAGCGATGCCGGTCTCGGCGGCGGCGGCGGAAACCGCGTCGATGGCCAGATCGAAGGCCGGGAAGGCGAAGCCATGCGCCGCATCCGCCTCGATCCAGCCCCCCCGGGGCCGCGTCACGCTCGCCTCCGCATCGCCCTTCACCTTGCCCGCCTTCACCTGCGCGCAATACGACCCCACGCGGTTCAACCCGTGCCCCGCCTGCCCGTCGACCTCGGCAGCGACCAGCGCGCGCGCCGTGCTCATGGCATTGCCCGGCGTGCAGCCGCTGGCGATCAGCGCATTGGCGACCAGCGCTTCGGCGTCCTCGATGGCGATCGTCGTAGTCATGTCAGCCTCTCTTCGTATCACAGGAATCCCCTCGGCACGTCCTCGCATACCTCGCGCTCCGCCACCACCGTTTCGCCTTCCCATGCCGTGGTCTTGCGCCACAGGTGAAAGGTGTCGGCGCTGGACGTCATGCGGTTTTCGGTGACGATGCGCACGGCCCAGTCGCCCCGCGCGAAGGTGAATTCCCACGTCGCGCGGTGGTCGGCGCTCAGCGGATCGTCGGGATGGATCGCGAAACGCTGCGTCACCGTCGAGCCGTCGATCAGTCCGTGCTCCCCGTCGCGGGCCATCCCGAAATCGTCGAAGGTTTCCAACACCAGCGTCCCGTCGGTTTCCGCCCGTCGCTCCGTTCGGCTATCCGGCGCGCGCAGCACCTCGGCATCGCGCACCGGAAAGGCGCGGGGCGGGGGCGGGCCTTGCGTGTCCGTCGCGCGCACCCGGGGCAGGGTGAGCGCGCAGCCGTCCAGATGCAGCGTCACGGTCGCATCCTCGGGCGCGGGCCACAGGACCGGCCAGTACCCCGTCGACACGGCCAGCCGCAGCCGATGCCCCGCACGCATTGTGTAGCCACAAGCGTTGAGCGCCACCCGCGCGGTATAGCGCCGCCCCGGCTCCAGCCGCTCCGGCGCGTCATGCCCGGCATGGTGGCAGAGGTTGAACGCGCGATAGGCGATGCGCGCCGAAACCCCGTCGGGCGAGACGTCGCACAGGCGCAGGCAGACCTGCGCCACCGGCCTGTCGACCGAGAAGGACAGGACCGCTTCGGCCCGGCCCAGCAGGTCCATCGCCTCGCCCAGCGGGGCCGTGTCGAAGCAGGCCGACCCCGCGTCGTCCGGTCCCTGATCCGTCGCCAGCTCGTGTCCGATCCGCATCCCGACGCAGAAATAGGCCGACGCCGCCCCCACCGTCGCGGGCGAGCGCACCGATACCGTGCCGCTCCCGCGAAGATCGCCCAGCGTGCCGGTATCGAAGTGAAGCGTCAGCGGCTCGGCCACCGGGTCCGTCACCCAGCGTCCGGGCCGGTCGCGATACTGCGGCGAGGGCGTATCCCGGTCGAGCAGGTAGGCGCGCACGTCCGGCACATCCTCGCCGCGACCGCGCATGTGGCGGTCGAACCAGCCGATCACCTCGCCATGGAAATCCGCCGGGTTCGTCTTGGCGATATGCGGGTATTTGTGCTCCCACGGGCCGAGGAGGGCAGCGGCGGGGGCGCGCAGGTTACGGACCAGCGCGAGCGGCGCGTTGACATACGCATCGGTCCACCCGCCGATGGCCAGCGTCGCCGCCTCGATCGCCCCGAAATCCTCGCAGACCGAGCCATGCTTCCAGAAATCGTCGCGCGCGGGGTGGCGCAGCCAGTCCGCCGCCATGAAGGGCAGCGTCTTGATCCGCTCCAGCCATCGCTCGCGCCAGTCGTCGCGCAACGCGGGGTCCGGGGGCCGCGACTGGTAGGCGTGCATCTGCCCCGCCCAGTTGAAGTTGTCTGTCAGCAGACACCCGCCCATGAAGTGGATATCGTCGGCGTAGCGGTCCACCGTCGAGCAGACCGTCACGATGGCCTTGAGCGCGGGCGGTCGTCGCGCGGCAAGCTGCAACCCGTTGAACCCGCCCCAGGAAATACCGATCATCCCCACCTGACCATCGCACCAGTCCTGCCGCGCGATCCAGTCGATCACCGCCTCTCCGTCGGACAGTTCCTGTTCCGAATACTCGTCGTCGAAGACCCCGTCGGAATCCCCCGTCCCCGCGATATCGACGCGGATGCAGGCATAGCCCGCGGCGGCGAAGACCGGATGCGTCGTCGCATCGCGCGGGGCCGTGCCGTCGCGCTTGCGATAGGGCAGGTATTCGAGGATCGCGGGGGCGGGCGCGGCGCCTTCTGGCAGCCATGCCTTCGCCGCCAGACGTCGCCCGTCGGGGAGGGGGAGCCAGAGATTCTCGACGATGCGGGCGGTCATGGGGCCTCCGGTGCGGGGATGCGGTCCGCGCAAGCCTTCACCGGGAGGGCGATGAAAGCCAGTGTTACCCGAAACACACAGGGTATGATTTCGATACATTCGCGCATGATAAATGTAAAATGGCTCTTGAAAATCGTTTCAAGTACGCCTATTGCCTCCTCCCCGTGGCCCAGACGATCCTCCGCGTACATCGCGCGAAAGGGGCGTCACCGATAAATCGCGCTCCTTCCTTCCGGGAAAAGCGCCCCAGACCGTCGCCCCGGGTCGCTCACCGGATGCGGCATCCCCTGAACCCGGCCACGACCCCCGAGCAGTCCCGCAACCCCTGACCCGCCGTGCGCGATGCACGGTCGCGGTGCCGGGTGTGCCCGTCCCGACCGGACGCGCGCCCTTGCCGCGAGACGAGAGAAGAAACGACCGAAATCGAAGAATGAGGAGGACCCGTGCCATGCAACGCGAAACCAGACTCCAGATCCATGATCTTCATATCCAGTGCGCGTGCACTGCTTTCGGTACTCTCATGATTTGCGTGGCGGTTCGGGCGGAAAGCGTCTTCCGGCACGAGAATGCCGATTACCAGTGCCCCAACTGCGGTCGGGGTCGGCGTGCCTTCCGGGTCACCCATCCGATCTTCGGAGAGCGGATCCGCTTCAAGCGGTTCTGAGATCAGGAGGCCGTCGCGAACCCGCGCACGGCCTCCACGATCCGCCCGAAAGCCGCTTCCGCCCGCACGCTGTCGTGGCGGGCGAAGATGTAGCCGTGGGGCAATCCTTCCTCGATGAACGCCTGCGCGCCGGTTCCTTCGGCGCGCAGGCGACCGGCCCAGGCCAGCGCATCGTCGCGCAACGGGTCCTCGCTGGCGGCGAAGGCGACGCAGGGGGCGATGCCGCTCAGGTCGTCGGCCATCAGCGGAGAGGCGCGTGGGTCGTCTTCCGGTGCGGCCCATTGCGCGCCGTACCAGACCATATCGGCGGTCATCAGCAGGCGCGCGTCGCCCTTTTCGGTATAGGATGGCAGGTCCGCCACCAGCCCGCCGAGTGCCGGATAGATCAGCACCTGCCCCGCGACCTTGCCCGTTCCGCGCAGGGCCAGGGCCACCCCCGCCGCCAGCGTTCCCCCCGCAGAATCCCCCGCCAGTATCAGCGGCCCGTCCAGCGCTTCCGCCGCCGCCAGCGCATCGCCGCAGGCCGCCGGAAAAGGGTGTTCGGGCGCGAGACGGTAGTCGAGGGCGATCAGCTCGCACCCCGCGCGATGGGCGAGGGCGGCGCAGAAACCGTCATGCGTGTCGAGCGACCCGACGACCCAGCCGCCGCCGTGGAAGTAGAGCACGCGCCCGTCCGGTCCGCCCGCATAGCGCCGCGCAGGCCGACCGGCGAGTACGAAATCCTCGACCGCCATCCCCTCGGGCCGCTCGTTGTCCCACCGGATGCGCATGTTCTCGTAGGCTGCGCGCCGCTGTGCGATGGTCGCGTCTTCCGGCGCGCCCTCGTGCTCCGTCCGTTCGATCCAGGCGAGGGTCTGCGCGTCGAAGGGGTCGTCCATGTCGTCACTCCGAAGGAAAACGCCGCCCCGGTTAAGGGGCGGCGCGAGGATCATGCCGAGGCGCCCGGGATCAGGCGAACCACCAGCGTTCGGCCCAGCGCTCGCCGTCCAGATCCCAGTTCGCCGCCATCTGCTCGTCATGCGCGACCTTGTCGGAGGTCGCGAAGACGTATTGCGCGAACATCGGCACGATGGTCCCGCCATCGTCCTTCACGAGGCCCTGCATCTCGGCATACATCTCGCCGCGCTTGGCCTCGTCCAGTTCGGCGCGCGCCTCGACCAGCAGAGCGTCGAACCGCTCGTTGGCCCAGTACGCGTCGTTCCAGTTCACGCCGCTCTTGTAGGCGGTGGAGAACATCCAGTCGACCGTCGGGCGACCGCCCCAGTAGCAGGCGCAGAACGGCTCCTGCATCCACACGTTCGACCAGTAGCCATCGTTCGGCACCCGCTCGATCTTCATGTTGATGCCCGATTCCCTGGCCGTCTCGGAGAAGAGGACGGCGGCATCGACCGCACCCGCGAAGGCCGCATCGGCGGATTTGAGCGTGACGTCGAGGCTGTCGAGGCCCGCTTCCTTGAGGTGGAATTTCGCCTTGTCGGGGTCGTAGGTCCGCTGCTCCAGATCGGCGGCGAAGAACTGCTGACCGCGCCCGATGGGGTGGTCGTTGCCGACCGAGCCGTAGCCCTGAAGGATCTTGTCGACCAGTTCCTCGCGGTTGACCGCGTGCTTGAGCGCGAGGCGGACGTTGACGTCGTCATACGGCCCGGTGGTCGTGTTCATGACGAAGGTGTAGTGCTGCGTCCCGTCCGTCGTTTCGATCTTGAGGTTCTTGCGGCGCTTGAGCAGGTTGACGGTCTTGAGTTCCACCCGGTCGATCACGTCGACCTCGCCGGTGATCAGCGCCGTCGTGCGCGCCGCCGGATCGACGATGGCGAGGATTTCAACGGCATCGAAATGCCCGCGATCCTTGTTCCAGTAGCCGTCGAACTTCTTGTATTGCGCCCGAACGCCCGGCTCGAAGCTTTCGAGGACGTAGGGACCCGCACCGATGCCCGCATCCCAGTCGACCGTGCCGTCCGATGCCGGGCCGATGGGCAGGTGGTAATCGGACAGGATGAACGGGAAGTCGGCATTGCCGGTGGCCAGCGTGAAGACGACCGCGTCGTCGCCCATCGCCTTGATCTCGGTGATGTCTTCCAGGATCGGCTTGGCCGCCGATTTGGAATCCTCGCCCATATGGTGCCGGATCGAGGCGATGACGTCGGCGGAAGTCACCTTGGTATCGTCGTGGAACATCACGTCGCGCAGCTTGAACGTCCAGGTCGTCGCGTCGTCGGACGCTTCCCAGCTTTCCGCCAGCGTGCCGACGACCGACCCGTCGGGGGCCACCTCGGTGAGGTAGGTGTTCATGGTATGCGTGAACGCGATCATGAAGCCGTTTTCATGCGTGCCGGGGTCGTAGCTGTCGGTCGTCTGGCCGTGGGCCTTGCCCATGCGCAGCGTGCCGCCCTTCTTGGGCGCGGCGAGGGCGGTGCCCCCGGCGGACAAGGCAATGGCGGCGGCGCCACCGTATTGCATGACATCGCGGCGGTTTGGGGTGATGAGGCTCATGAACAGTCTCCCGTTACGGCCAGGTTCGATCCCGGCCCATCTGTTAGTCGAATCGGTGAGGCGGAGTGTCCACCATGCCGCGTTGAATAGCAAATATCGGTCTTTTCGGCGCGAGCGGGCCTCACTGCAACGTCACGGCATAGGCCAGATCGCCGGTGGCGTAGCGGCTGCACCGCAATTCGACGATCCTGTCCGACAGGTCGATGGCCCGGCGCGTCACCTCGATCAGCGGATCGCCCGCCGAGACGTCCATCCGCGCGGCATCCTCCCCGTCCGCCAGCACCGCCCGCAACCGCTCGTCGGCGCGCTGGATCGCGATGCCGTAGGCGTGTTGCCAGAAGGTGTAGAGCGCGTTGGGCAGCGGCGGCTCGTGCGCTTCCAGACCCGCGAACAGGGAGGCGGGCACGACGGAGGATTCGCGCACGATCCGGCGCCCGTCGATGCTGCGGATGCGGTCGATCGCGTAGACCTGCTTCGCCGCCGCGCCGAACGCCTCACGTTCCGCCGCCGTGCTGCGCCGCCGCTCGACCGTTTCGGAGGCAAGGACCGGCTCGACATCGGACCCGTCTTCGCGGCGCAGCCGGAAGAAACGAAAGTGGTCCTTCTGCGGTGTCGTCGTCGCCACCATCGTCCCGCGCCCCTGCTGACGCTCGACGATGCCGCGCCGCTCCAGTTCGGCCAGCGCGCGGCGGGCGGTGCCTTGCGAGACGCCCATCTCGCGGCCCAGATCGGTCTCGCTCGGCAGCATGACGCCGGGTTTCAGATCGCCGCTGACGATCCGCGCGAGGATCTGTTCGGTCGCGCGTCGCCACAGGGGCAGGGGGGCAATCTCGTTCATGCCCCCTCTCATAAATGGTACAGGAAGTCTTGTACAAGACTTCCTGTAGCGTTAAGAGCGAACCATACTCAACAAGAGGGGCATACAATGGCCGAAATTCCGCATCTTCTGGTCCACGAGAGTGCCGACAACGTCGGCGTCGTGGTGATCGAGGGTCTGACCGCAGGCACCGACATGCTCTGCGTCGTCACCCATGACAACTCCGATTTTCGCCTGACCGCCAAGGCCGACATCCCCATCGGGCACAAGGTCGCGCTCAAGGACATGGCCGAGGGCGAGACGGTCATGAAGTACGGCGAGGATATCGGCAAGATGACCGGTCCCGCCGAAATGGGCGGCCACGTCCACACCCAGAACTGCAAAACGAAAAGGTGGTAATCTGATGCCTCTCGATGCAACGAACGTCACCGTCAATGCCTGGCGCCGCGAGAACGGCCGCGTGGGCGTGCGCAACCACGTCCTGATCCTGCCCGTCGACGATATCTCGAATGCCGCCTGCGAGGCGGTGGCGAGCAATATCAAGGGCACGATGGCCATCCCCCACGCCTATGGACGCCTCCAGTTCGGCGCCGACCTCGACCTGCATTTCCGCACCATCATCGGCACGGGCGCCAACCCCAACGTCGCCGCCGTGGTCGTGATCGGGATCGAGCCGGGCTGGACCAAGATCATCGCTGACGGCATCCGCAAGACCGGCAAGCCCGTCGCCGAATTCTCGATCGAGCAGGTCGGCGACATCGGCACCATCGCCGCCGCCTCGCATCAGGCCAAGGAATTCGTGCACTGGGCGACCGAACTCCAGAAGGAGCCGTGCCCCGTCTCCGACCTGTGGGTCTCGACCAAATGCGGCGAGTCGGACACGACGACGGGCCTGTCCTCCTGCCCCACCGTCGGCAACATGTACGACAAGCTGATCCCGGCGGGTCTCTACGGCTGCTTCGGCGAGACGTCGGAGATCACGGGCGCGGAGCATATCTGCGAGAAG
>Ga0209831_1003144_pt1 | contig 13841 bp, 13 predicted proteins | sample Maine_Asex4_meta_FD_187451 | JGI IMG/M metagenome (GOLD analysis project Ga0209831, IMG submission 187451) | Marine algal microbial communities from Maine, USA - Maine_Asex4_metaG (SPAdes) (version 2) | ecosystem: Host-associated > Algae > Red algae > Unclassified | place: Maine, USA | collected...
GCTCGATGCCGCCGATATACTGGTCGACAGGCAGCCAGCGATCGACCGCCGCGCGAATCGTCGGCGTCTCGGCCCTCGGAGAGCAGAAGCGCGCGAAGTACCAGGACGAATCGACGAAAGTGTCCATCGTGTCCGTTTCGCGCGTCGCGTCCTTGCCGCAGGCGGGGCAGGGCACGTGCTTCCACGTCTCGTGCCGCTCCAGCGGGTTGCCGGGCCGGTCGAAGGTGACGTCGTCGGGCAGGCGGACGGGCAGGTTTTCCTTCTTCTCCGGCACGATCCCGCAGGCATCGCAATGGACCACCGGAATCGGCGCGCCCCAGTAGCGCTGGCGGCTGATGCCCCAGTCGCGCAGGCGGTAATTCGTCTTCGTCTCGCCCTTGCCCGCGCCTTCGATTCGCGCGGAAACATCTGCCTTCGCCGCCTCGATCTCCATGCCGTTCAGGAAATCGGAATTCACGATGCGCCCCGGCCCCGTATACGCCTCCGCCCCGATGTCGAAGGTCGCCGGATCGGCATCGGCGGGGCAGACGACCGGCAGGACCTTGAGGTCGTACCGGCGCGCGAAATCGAGGTCGCGCTGGTCATGCGCGGCGCAGCCGAAGATGGCGCCGGTGCCGTACTCCATCAGCACGAAATTGGCGACGTAGACGGGGAAGGTCTCGTCAAGAAAGGGATGCTTCACGCGCAGGCCGGTGTCGAAACCCCGCTTTTCCGCCTTTTCCAGCGCTTCCTCGGAGGTGCCCGTCCTGCGGCACTCGTCGATGAAAGCGGTCAGCCCGTCGACCTTGTCCGCCATCGCCCTGGCCAGCGGATGCTCCGGCGAGACGGCGGCGAAGCCCATGCCGAAGATCGTGTCGGGCCGGGTCGTGTAGACCTCCAGCTCGGTCCATCCGGGGGCCGACGCGTCGGGGACCAGATCGAATCGCATCTGCAACCCGTGGCTGCGCCCGATCCAGTTGCGCTGCATCACGCGCACTTTTTCCGGCCAGCCATCGAGCGTGTCGAGCGATTCGAGCAGGTCGTCGGCGTAATCGGTGATGCGGAAGAACCATTGCGTCAGTTCGCGCTTCTCCACCGGCGCGCCGGAGCGCCAGCCGCAGCCGTCGATCACCTGTTCGTTGGCCAGCACGGTCATGTCCACCGGGTCCCAGTTGACCGTCGCGCTCTTGCGGGTCAGCAGGTCGGCGGCCATGAAATCGAGGAAGAGTGCCTGCTGCTGGGCGTAGTATTCCGGGTCACAGGTCGCGAATTCGCGGCTCCAGTCGATGGCGAGGCCGATGGCCTTGAGCTGCGTGCGCATCGAATCGATATTGGCGTAGGTCCATTCGGCGGGGTGCGAGTTGCGCTCCATCGCCGCGTTCTCGGCGGGCATGCCGAACGCGTCCCACCCCATGGGGTGCAGCACGGCGAATCCCTGCGCCCGCTTGGTGCGCGCGACCACGTCGCCCATGGCGTAGTTGCGCACGTGGCCCATGTGGATGCGGCCCGACGGATAGGGAAACATTTCGAGGACGTAGTATGTGGGGCGGTCCGTGTCGGCCAGCGCCTCGTCGCCGGTCTCGAAGGAGCGTTTCGCGGTCCAGACCTGCTGCCATTTCGTCTCGGCGGCTCCGGCGTCGTAGACTTGCCGCTCATCGGGCCGCTCGTCGGTATGCGCCATCGGGGAAACTCCTGCATCGTCCGGTATCGCCCGGGGTTTCGCATATCGGCGCGCGAAGTCAAAGCCCTTGCACCGGCATGCGGCGCGAAGGCCCGCAAAGCGATTCGCAGCGCCCGGAGTCCCCGGGCCGCGTGCACGAACCCGCCGACCTTAACCGCGGGTTCGCGCGGTGCGTTTTTAGCCGTCGACATCCTCGATGCGGAGCTGTCGCGCCCGCGTGAGAATCGCGTCCTCCAGCCGGAGCGCCACGGTCGGGTCGACCACGGCGGTCTGCCACGCGCCGCCGGGCGACAACGTCTCGCGGAAGACCGAGACGTCGAGGGCCGAGGCGCTGAGTTCCGCATCGCGCACGTAGGTGGTCACGCGCACCCGCTCGTTCGTCGCGCCCGGCGCCGCGCTCCAGTCGGTCGCGATGACGCCGGAGAACGTGTCGACGGAGGAGAGCGGCATGAAGGACAGCGTATCGAGCGACGCCCGCCACAGGTACTTGTTGACGGGCAGGGTGTTCTGGTCCCGGCCCCCGCGCAGGTTGGCGAGAAGGGAGTTGTCGCCGCTGAAGATCGTGCCCTGGTCCGGCAGCAGCGGGTTCCTGCGCCTGTCGTCGTAGAGGTAGTCGTACTGATCGATGCCGGTCTGGACCGTCACGGGGCCGACCTGCCTCGTGCCGTCCCCCGCGACGGGCTCCGGTACGGGGCCGGCGGTGGAGCAGCCGGCGACGACCGCGGCGATGCCCGCCATATATGACACATGGGCGAAAAGCCGGAAATTCATGAAGAAAGCCCTCTGCGTTCACGTTCGATACAGACTACAGGCTCCGACCTGCCGTCGCAAAGCTTTTTGGCGCGGCGCATTATGTGGCGTATTAGATACAGATATGGACGATGTGCATCCGGCAATACCGTTCAGGTTGACCGGTGGGCCCGTTTTGCCGATTTTCGATCCACAGGAGGGGCGCAACGTCCATTCTAGACTTTTTGTAGAGCAAGCGGCGTCGCTCCCCGAGCGGGACAAGAAACGCCGCAAGCTCAGTACAGGAACAGGTGAACGCATGAAAAATATCTTGATGGGTGTCAGCGCCCTCGCACTCGCCACCACCATCGGCGGTGCGGGCAAAGCCGAAGCGGTTCAGTGGGACCTCGACTGGGGTGGATACTACAACTCCGCCGTCATCTACCGCGAAAGCGATGGCCTTTCCGACGACCAGGAAGGCATCGACCTCGTCCAGGACGGCGAGATCCAGTTCACGCCCTCGATCGTCACCGATAACGGCCTGACCTTCGGTGCCGTCGTCGAGATCGAAGCCGATCCGACCTCCTCCCAGACGATCGACGACTCGCACGTCTTCGTCTCCGGTCCCTTCGGTCGTATGGACTGGGGTTCCGAAAGCGGCGCGGCGTCCAAGATGCACTACGGTGCTCCGAACGTCGGCTGGTTCGGCGCTGCCGATGGCGGCGACGTCAATGGCTATCTCGGTCTGACCGGCATTCCGAACTTCGGCCGCAGCCCTGCCTGGGGCGGTGCCGCGAACCGCATCAGCTACTACACGCCGCGCTTCTCCGGCTTCCAGGTCGGCGCCTCCTACGCGCATGACGATGGCCAGAACAAGAACAGCCCGAACGCAAGCGACTACATCGACCTGTTCGACGTCGGCGCAAACTACGTGAACTCCTTCGGTGCGTTCGATATCGCCATCGGCGGCGTCTACTCGCAGGCTTCGGGTATCACCAACAACGGCCAGAACGGTACGTTCAGGGGCATCGGTCAGGAAAACGAGCAAGAGTACAGCCTCGGCAACCTTCCTGCCAACGCAATCATCGTCACGCCCGCCACGGCACCGTCGAATACCCAGGACGCCGACATGTACGGCGGCGGTATCACCCTCGGCTATGCCGGGTTCGTCCTCGGCGGCAACTACACCAAGCAGGACCTCGGTGCGGGCGACGACCGCGACTACTACGACGTCGGTGTCGCCTACACGACCGGCCCCTGGGGCGTCTCGTTCCAGTACGCTCACTCCGAGCAGGGTTCGGCTGACGGCGATCACTTCCTCGGCGCCGCGACCTACGAAGTCAGCAAGGGCGTCGTCGCCGGCGTCTACGCCGGTTATGGCGAAGGCGATGCCGGTGATGGCAGCGCAGAGGTCGACGGCTTCCTCGTCGGCACGGGCTTCGCGCTCTCCTTCTGATCGACCTTCGATCTGACGAGACCGGAAGGGCGGGAGCAATCCCGCCCTTCTTCCTTTTCGGCTTGTCTTTCCCGCCGCCCGCCGCATCATCCCCGCCATGAGCAATCTCGACGCCATCCGCGCCCGCATCAATGCCGCCGAGACCCGCGCCGGTCGGCCCGCCGGTTCCGTGAGGCTGGTCGCCGTGTCCAAGGTCCAGCCCATCGCCCGGATCGAGGCGATCCTCGACGAGGGCCACCGCCTCTTCGGCGAGAACCGGGTGCAGGAAGCGCAGGGCAAATGGCCCGCCCTGCGCGAGCGCTACGACGGGATCGAGGTTCACCTCATCGGCCCGCTCCAGACCAACAAGGTCAAGGCGGCGATGGACCTGTTCGACACGATCCAGAGCCTCGACCGCCTGCGCCTCGCCACGAAGATCGCCGCCGAGGCACAGGAGCGCGGGTCGTGCCCCGACCTCTACGTGCAGGTGAATACCGGCGAGGAGAAGCAGAAGGCGGGCATCGCGCCCGGCGATGCCGACGCCTTCATCGCGCGGTGCCGCGAGGAACTGGACCTGCCCGTCACTGGCCTCATGGCCATCCCCCCCGCCGACGAATCGCCCGCAGAGCATTTCGACCTGCTCGCCCGGATCGCCGAGCGGACCGGCGTGAGCGAGGTCAGCATGGGCATGAGCGCGGATTTCGAGGCGGCCATCGACCGGGGCGCCACCTCCGTGCGGATCGGGTCGGCGCTGTTCGGCGCGCGCGATCCGTCTGCCGTGCTCGACATCCCTAAGGGCGGATGATCACGCGACTCGCGCGCGTCCACCGCTCGACGATCCAGCGCAGGGCCGGGGGCGCGAAGGCGAGGCACCCGGCGGTCGGATAGCGCGGACCCCGCCAGCAATGCACGAAGATCGCGCTCCCCGATCCCGGCTCGGGCGGATGACGGTTATGGTCGAGTACCAGCACCAGATCGTAGAGCGTATCCCCGCGCCGCATGCGCTCGTGCGAGCAGGGGCGGGGCAGGGCGACCGGCCCGTTATAGGCGGCGTCCCCCGGATCGTCCGACCACCCGTCGCGCGGCCCGGTGGCGCGCAGGGGGATGCGGGTCGCGGGCGGGACGAGGCGGTCGGCGCGGTAATAGCCGCCCTCGACATGCCAGACCCCCACGGGCGTCGCCCCGTCCCCCTCGCGCTTGTCAGGGCGGATGCCTCCCCGCCCGATGGCGCAGGGAATCGCGCGGCCCCTGAAACGCGCCACGCCTTGCGGCCCGACGACCAGATCGCTCATATGCTGCGGGCCGAAAGCCGTTCGATGGCCGCGATCAGCAGGTCGGGGCGGGCGTGGTGCGCCATGTGGCCGACGCCCGGGGCGACGGCGGTGTTGATGTCGGGCACCAGCGCCGCGAACTCGCGCACATGCTGGTCGGGGCCGAGCAGCCAGTCGCGTTCCCCATGCACCGATTCGACGGGGACCGCCATGTCGGGATAACGCGGCGCCATCTTGCGCAGGGCGAGGTGCAGCGAGGCGAGATCCTGTGCGTTCGCCTCCAGCGTGGCGGCCCGCAGCGACAGGGGCGCGCCAACGTAATCGACATAGCCGGGGGGCGGCACCTGCGGGCGGAAGGCGCGGGCGACGAAGGCCTCGACCGATCCCTCCTCCGCCTCGCGCGACAGCTTGGCCTGATAGTAATCGACGCCGAGGCGCCCGACGCCCAGCGTCTGGAACACCGTCGCCGCCCCGCCCCAGGGCATCGTCGCGCCCGAGACGGGAACCACCCCGGTCACGTCCTCCGGAAAGTCCAGCCCCCAGGCGACCGCGACCGCGCCCCCCCAGCTATGCCCCACGACGATGGGCTTTTCTGCGCCGAGTTGCCGCGCCGCCGCGCGCAGATGCGCCGCCTGCTTTTGCGGCGGCCATGCACCGGGGCCGCGCCCGGAATAGCCGAAACCGGGACGATCCATGGCGATGACGCGGCGCCCCTGCGCCAGCCGATCCATCAGGTCGAAGCTCCAGTCCCGCAGGTTGACGCTCGCGCCGTGCAGCAGGATGACGGGCGGGCCGTCGCCGTCTCCTTTCTCGAAGGCATGCACGGGCAGCCCGTCCACCTCGACGATGCGACCGATGGGCGGAAAGGCGCGCTCGGCGACCTCGTCGGGCAGGGGGCTGGCCACGCGGCCCGAGCAGGCGGCGGTGGCGGCCACGGTACCGAGGGCGGCGGTCGCGGCGAGAAAACGGCGTCGGCGCATGGGCGTGTCTCCTTTACCGGTCGATCTGGTGTCGGGGGCGCGCGATGGCAAGCCGGTGCGGCATTCAGAGCAGATGCCCGCTCCGCGCCGCCTTGGTCGCCAGATACGCGTCGTTCTGGTCGGTGCGCCCCACCGCGAGGGGCACGCGGCCCGTCACCGATACACCATGCGCCTCGAACGCCGCCGTCTTGCGCGGATTGTTGGTCATCACCTCGACCGCGCCGAAGCCGAGCGAGCGCAGCATCAGCGCGGCGACCCGAAAGTCGCGCTCGTCATCCTCGAACCCCAGTCGGTGATTCGCGTCGACGGTATCGAACCCCTGATCCTGAAGCGCATAGGCGCGCAGCTTGTTGGCCATGCCGATGCCGCGACCTTCCTGTGCCAGGTAGAGCAGCACCCCGGCCCCCCGCGCCGAGATCTGCGCCAGCGCCGCGCGCAGTTGCGGCCCGCAATCGCATTTCAGCGAGCCGAGTTGATCGCCCGTGTAGCATTCGGAATGAGCACGCACGAGGACCGGCTCGCCCCGGGGCGGATCGCCGATCAGGATCGCGAAATGGTCCGGCCCGCCATCCGAAGGACGAAAGCCGAAGACGCGCGAATCTGCGGCCAGCGACAGGGGAACCCGCGCGTCCGAGAACCGCTCCAGCGTCAGGCCCGGCCCGTCCAGCGCCCGGCGCAGCGCCATCGGCTCCACTGCCAGCGCCCCGCTCGCCGGCCACCGTGCGAGGATGGCGGCGGGCAGCAGGCGCGCGACCTTGCACACCCTTACGGCGAGTCGCGCGATTTCCGCATCGTCCGCCTCCCCGCCCCGGATCGTCTCGAACGGTCCCTTCATCGGCATCGACAGGTCGTCCGCCGGGTCCGCCAGCGCCGCGACCAGCACGCGGTCGCGGGGCAGGAGCAACCGCGCGATATCGCCGTCATAGGCGCGCAGCTTGAGCACGCCCGCCCGCCGTCCCGTCAGCGCGAGCGTCGCCCCGGTCATCGCGCCCAGCGCGTCGAACCGCGCGGGCGTCACCGTCTCGGCCCCCGCCACCAGCCAGTCACTGAAGGCCACGACCGCACCCCGGCGCAGTTCCCCCATCGCCTGTTCGAGATGGTCGAGGTCGGAGCGGTCGAGGGCTGTCATCGCGTCATTCTCTGAAACATATCCGGGGTTGCGGTGACACCTGCGTGAGAAAGGTGACATAAACGCGTCCCGGCCCCACACCCAACTAAACTTTATGCGACGAAGGGAAAAGGCAACGGAGGCATCCCATGAGCACCATGAAGAAGATTCTGCTGGTCGACGACGACGAGGACCTGCGCGAGGCGCTGGCCGACCAGCTCGTCCTGACCGAGGAGTTCGAGGTCTTCGAGGCGGGAACGGGCGCCGACGGCATCGAGAAGGCCAAGGCGGCGCATCACGACCTCATCCTCCTCGACGTCAACCTGCCCGACATGGACGGGCGCGAGGTGTGCCGCCTCATGCGCAAGCAGGGGGTCAAGACGCCCATCCTGATGCTGACGGCGCAGGTGACGGATGCCGATACGATCCTCGGCCTCGATTCGGGCGCCAACGACTACATGACCAAACCGTTCAAGTTCGCCGTCCTGCTCGCCCGCCTGCGCGCGCATCTGCGCCAGCACGAGCAGAGCGAGGACGCCGTCTTCTCCATCGGTCCCTACACGTTCCAGCCGAGCATGAAGCTGCTGACGGACGAGGCGTCGAAGAAGATCCGCCTGACCGAGAAGGAATGCAATATCCTGAAATTCCTCTACCGCGCGGGCGGGTCGGTCGTGGGGCGCGACGTGCTGCTGCACGAGGTCTGGGGCTACAATGCCGGGGTCACGACCCACACGCTGGAGACCCATATCTACCGCCTGCGCCAGAAGATCGAGCCGGACCCGTCGGAGGCCCGCCTGCTCGTGACCGAACAGGGGGGCTATCGTCTGGCGGCGTGATGCCCGCGCGTTACTGGAAGGGGTACGGATAGGCCGCGCGGCCTGTCACGTCCGGCCCCGTGACGTTGATCACCATGCCCCAGACCTCGGTATCGCGCAGGTCCTCGATCGCATGCGTCGCCATGCCCATCTCCTTCGCCTGCTCGGCATCGATGATCAGGTCGTAGGTCGTGTCGTCGAGCATCGCGCGGTCGGTATCCTCGTCGATGCAGTCGTAGAGGAGGGCATCGTACCAGGCGTTATCCACCTCGAACCGGCGCACCAGGGCGCCGATCGTCTTGTCCTGAACTTCCTGATAATTGGTCTGCTGGTGCAGGAAGATGCTGGTCCCCTCGCCCATGTACCGCTTTTCGCCCATGCAGAAGAGTGCGACGGCCGCGCTGCCGATCGACGACATCGCGGCGGTTTCGATCGGGACGGACAGCGTCTTGAGCACGTTGACCGCGAACTGCATGGCGGTGACCGATCCGCCCGGCGAACTGATGTTGATCCGGATGCCCTCGGCGCCGCTGATGACGGCGTTCTGGGCGTTCTTGACCAGATCGGCCATGGTCTTCGGGGTGACGGGAGCGATGAAGTTGATGACCGCCGTCCCGCCCTTTCGGGGCATCCCGTAGGGGGTCGGCATGCCTTTGCCGACGGTCGTCACGGTGGCCGGGACGATGCCGGTCGTTTCCTCGACTTTTTCCGTCTTCTCCGTCTCGTCCGCCGCGCTGGCGGGCGACGGGAGCGCGAGTGCCATCATCGGGACGAGGGCGAGGCTCAGGAGAGTGGCGCGCGAGGGATCGGTCTTCATCATGGTGCTCCGTTTGCTGATGCCTTTCTTAATGCATTCGTAACCTGTACGTTGTCCAGCGCGTACTTGCGGCGATTTCGAGGCATACCATCGCCCGCGCGACCCGCGCCGAATCGTTGACGGACACCGCCCCCGTCCGGTAGGCGCGGGGCCATGAGCATCACCCTCGCCACCTGGAACATCAACTCCGTGCGCCTGCGCGAGCGGACCGTGCTGCGCTTCCTCGCCGAATACGGCCCGGACGTGTTGTGCCTTCAGGAAACCAAGTCGCCCGATACCGCCTTTCCGCATGACGGGTTCGAGGCGGCGGGATACGTCCACCGGCACGTGCGGGGCGAGAAGGGCTATAACGGCGTCGCCATCCTCTCGCGCCTGCCGATGGAGCCGCTCGGCCATCGCGACTTCTGCGACAAGGGCGATTGCCGCCATGTCGCCGCCCGGGTCGGCGGGATGACGGTGCACAACTTCTACGTCCCCGCCGGGGGCGACGTGGCGGACCGGGAGGCGAACCCGAAATTCGGGCACAAGCTCGATTTCCTGTCGGAGATGACCGGCTGGTTCGGCGAGGACGGGGAGGCGCCCGCCGGGCCGTCGGTGCTGGTCGGCGATCTGAACATCGCGCCGGGCGAGCACGACGTCTGGTCGCACAGGCAACTGCTCAAGGTCGTCAGTCATACCCCGGTCGAGGTCGACGCATTGGAGGCCGTGCGCGCGACGCGGGGCTGGATCGACACCGCCCGCCAGTTCGGCACGCCGGACGACAAGATGTATTCGTGGTGGAGCTATCGCGCGAAGGACTGGAGCGGCGCCGACAAGGGCCGCCGCCTCGACCACGTCTGGATCACCCCCGACCTGCGCGAGAGCCTGCGCTCCTACGCCATGATCCGCGACGTGCGCGGGTGGGAGAAGCCGTCGGACCATGCGCCGGTGATGGTGACGCTGGATGTTTGATCGGTTTGGAGACGGGTATCGGAGAAAGGTTTCAATCTTCGGTATCCACCGTTAACCATGTCTCATGACCGTATCAATACACCCCGTGCCCGGCACCGTCGTCCGGGTCGATCTTTCAGATGGGTTCAAACCCCCTGAAATGGTGAAAAGACGGCCCGCGATCGTCCTGTCACCGCCTATTCCCGGAAGGAGGAGACTTTGCACGATCGTACCCTTGAGTACGCAAGCGCCGTCACCTGTGCTTCCCCATCATATGCAGATCAGTTTCGATCCCTTACTGCCCCAGTCCGTATCACGAACAAAAAATGTGGGTGAAAGGAGACATCGTTCTGACCGTAGCCTTCCATCGCCTGCGGTTATTGTTCTCGGGTTGGGACCATGGGCAACGTGTCTACGACGTTCGCGTAATCGAAAATGACGATCTAGAAGCTGCTTCGTGAATGTGTCAGGGCAGGTCTCGGGTTGTGAATTGAATTGTTGACGAATCACCCCTATATTAAGCGTGTCGTCGGTCGCACCGACACTTAAGTCCAGTAGGATAAAACCACTGGCCTTTAAGGGCTGGTGATCGCAAACCACCTTTAAAGTCTGGAACGGCCTCGCTTCGGCGGGGTCGTTTGCCGTTTTGCGGTCTTCTCACCGAACCGGCGGCATCCTGATCGAATCCGACCGGCACTCCCGGTTCACGTCGCGGCCGCAGGTGCGGGGGGTGAGACTCTTGTCGAAGCAGATCTTTACTTCGCGCAGGCGATTCCTGGAACAGTTGATGACGATCTCGTCGGCGTCCAGCGCCGGATTCGACTCGATGAAGGCGGCCTCGATCACCTTGGGGTCGATGGTCAGCGTGCGGTCGAGGCGGCGCAGTTCGGCGGGGATGACGACCGAGTCGTAGGCGTCCTTCACGGTCGCGAAATAGGCGCGCGGGTCCATGCCCGAACAGGTGCCATGCTTCTTCCACTGGTGGAAGATGAGGCCCTTGGCCGGCATGATCGGCAGCATCGCGTCGACCGTGCGCTCCGGCACCCGGGCGCTGACGTCGCAGAAATCGGGCCAGCCCGTCTCGTTCTGGGGCCACAGGCCATGCGCGACGAAGCCGTAGTCGCGCGAACCGTTGCACTGGTTCGACGTGCGGTCGCCGCTGTCCTCGCAGAAGCTGGGCGACCAGGACAGGGCGAGCACGTAGTAGTCGAAGCCGGTCCCCCGTACCTCCCCCGCCGCTTGCGTGCCGCCCGCCTCGCGCGGGGCCGAAGACGAGGCGCCGCCCCCGCCGAGCTGCGCGAGCTGGTCCTGCACGAAGCTGTCGAGGCTGCCTTCCTGCCATGCGGCGACCAGGGCGACGGCGAAGGCCCCGAGGGCGGCCAGCGTCTTCTTGTTCATGGTGGCTTACCTCTGTCTCGCGCGTTTCGACCTTTTCAATCCGCGCCCTTTTCCTATATACGGGACAGGAAGTCTCCCGGAAAAACCATGCGGCCCGGCAGACGCGCTCCGAAAAGGGGTGCGCCGGCCTCTTCGCACGGGGTTCCGCCACCATAACAGAGAAGGACCGGTTCCCATGTCCCAGCAAGCCCTCCCCCTGATGCCCAAGGCCGTCGCCGTCTGGCTCGTCGACAATACCTCGCTCAGCTTCGACCAGATCGCCGAGTTCACGGGCATGCACCCGCTGGAGATTTCGGGCATCGCCGACGGTGAGGTGGCGCAGGGTCTCAAGGGCCGCGATCCGGTGCTGACGGGCGAATTGACCCGCGAGAGCATCACGCGCTGCGAGGGCGACCCCAAGGCGCGGCTCAAGCTGCAACCCCGGGTCAAGGTGGCCGAGGTCAAGCGCAAGGGGCCGAAATACACGCCCCTTTCCAAGCGTCAGGAGCGCCCCGCCGCGATCCTGTGGCTGATCCGCAATCATCCCGAACTGACCGACGCGCAGATTTCGCGCCTCGTGGGCACGACCAAGCCGACCATCCAGGCGCTGCGCACCAAGACGCACTGGAACTACGCCAACATCACTCCCGTCGACCCCGTCGCGCTGGGCATGTGCCGCCAGCTGGAGCTGGACGAGGCGGTCGCCAAATCCGCGCCGAAGCGCGAGGAGATGGAGGAAGGGCGTCCCGATGGCGCGCTGATGTCGACCGAGGAATCGCTGGCCGATCCCGCGCTGGAGGATGACGAGCCGACCGTGGAGCGCGGCGATCCCAACCGCGCGCCGGACGATTTCTTCAACCTGCCCAAGGGGGGCGGGGACGACGAGGAAGACGAGAAGACCTGAAGGCGGGGCGCCGGTCTTGGCGACCGACCCCCCCACGCCCCGGGCGAAACGCGGCGCGCAGGCCCATCGCACGGGTCTGGCCGCCGAGGAAACCGCCGCGCGCCTCGCCGAATCGCGCGGACTGGCGGTGCTGGAGCGGCGCTACAGGACGCCGCATGGCGAGATCGACCTGATCGTCTCGGACCCCGCCGGCACCCTGATCGTCTTCGTCGAGGTCAAGGCGCGGCGCAGCGCGGAGGAGGCCGCCCATGCCATCACCGCGCGGCAATGGGCGCGGCTGGAGGGGGCCGCGCTGCACTACATGGGTGTTTACCATACGCGAACCAATCAATCCGATACTGCGGCCAGCAGCACCGGACCGGACCTGCGATTCGACGTCGTTCTCGTCGGTCGTGACGGCCTTGCCCGGTGGATCGAAAACGCGCGCGGGTTCGACGAATTCTAGGCGAACACGCGCGCCCGCATCACAGGCCGCGCCTCATGTCCAGACGTCTCCTCGCCTCCCTCGCCCTCGCCGCCATGACGCTCAGCGCCTGCGCGAGCCAGCCGCAATCCGTCCATGCCGGACGCACGATGGGGGCGACGTTCGACGACACCTCGATCCAGCTCGCCCTCAACCGCGACATGCAGCAGAGCCTGCCCGGCTTCATCCGCGGCATCGGGACGGAGGTCCGCGAGGGCCGTGTGCTGATCGTCGGCACGGTCGCGACGCCGACCCAGCGACTGGAGGCGTCCAAGATCGCATGGCAGATTCGCGGCGTGCGCGACGTGGTCAACGAGCTGACGGTCGAGAAGCCGCAAGGCTTCCTCAGCTATGCGAGCGATGCGCGGATTTCCAACCAGATGCGCGTGCGCCTGCTGACGGCCAACAGCGTCGCGGCCACCAACTACGACATCGAGACGGTCAACAGCACCGTCTACATCCTCGGTATCGCCCGCACCAAGCAGGAGTTGGAGCACGTCGCCTATCTCGCCGCAACGATCGCGGGCGTGAAACGCGTCGTCTCCCACGCACTTCTCGCCGACGATCCGCGCCGTCTGGGCCGGCCCCGCCACGCCTCGACAACCACCTACGAACCGACCATATACGAGCCTGTCACGTATCAGTAAGGGCCGCCCCGGCGCGCCCGCCCGGGAGCGCCGTCATGACCAACTCTGCCAATCCGCTGTCGGTGGGCGTCCAGATGGACCCCGTCGACGCGATCGACATCGACGCCGATTCGACCTTCGCCATGGCGCTGGAGGCGCAGAATCGCGGCTACGCGCTGTTCTACTACCTGCCCGGCGATATCGGCATGCGCGACGGGCGCGTCTTCGCCCATGGCCGCGCCCTGACGCTCGCCCGCAAGCGCGGCGCGCATTTCGAGGTCGGCCCGCGCGAGACCCGCGATCTGGCCGATCTCGACGTGATCCTGCTGCGGCAGGACCCGCCCTTCCACATGGGCTACATCACCACCACCCATCTGCTCGACCGGGTGCATCCCGACACGCTGGTGGTGAACGACCCGACCTGGGTGCGCAACTACCCCGAGAAGATCCTCGTGACCGAGTTCACGGATCTCACCCCCGCCACCCTCATTACCCGCAACCTCGATGACATCCGCGCTTTCGGGCAGGAGCATGGCGGGATGATCCTCAAACCGCTCTACGGAAACGGGGGCGCGGGCGTGTTCAAGCTCGACGCGGACCTCAGGAACCTGTCCTCCCTGCACGAGATGTTCGTGGAGCGCAGCGCCGAACCGCTGATCGCGCAGGCGTTCCTGCCCGACGTGACCAAGGGCGACAAGCGCGTGATCCTGATCGACGGCGAACCGG
>Ga0209831_1003146_pt1 | contig 13835 bp, 7 predicted proteins | sample Maine_Asex4_meta_FD_187451 | JGI IMG/M metagenome (GOLD analysis project Ga0209831, IMG submission 187451) | Marine algal microbial communities from Maine, USA - Maine_Asex4_metaG (SPAdes) (version 2) | ecosystem: Host-associated > Algae > Red algae > Unclassified | place: Maine, USA | collected...
GAATATCGGTGCAGATGGTCTTCGAGCACTTCTGAACTCCACTGCGGGCTCTGTCTCCAAGATCAACAAAAAGTGGGCATAATTTGATCGCATGATCAATGTGCGACAATTCTGCGAACCGTCGGTGGGCGTGTTCGAATCTGGCAGTTCTCAGTTTTAAGGAATCGGGGACAAAACGCTGTGCAGTGTGTCGTCGGTCACTCGGTCGTTAAAATCTCACGACTGAAAATACTCAGAGGTCCCACCAAGCGCCCAGGAAACCGTGGGCGCTGGGCGCTCGAGCGCCCTCTGAGCACCCATTGAGCGCCTAAAATGCGCCCCAACACAGCTCCCTGGGCGCACTCAACCACCCTACATTGCAGGGCGATTTCGCTCAGATGAAGTTTTCACTTGGCGCGCCACAGAGGTTCCACTTGGAAGCCAATCAGTGGGCGGTTCCATTGCCACGTGGGTGTCTGAGAGAGTGTCGCGTCGTTGAGAATAAGAAGCTTGTTTGATTCGTGTGCACTTGAATAACTTCACTGACAGAGTTTTAAAGAAGATTTTGCATCAGACCAATGGGCGATGGGACCAGACGGCCTCGTGGTATCTCCCACCGGGCAGATTGGCAACGGCGTATGTGCACTGTGGAGCTGTTCAGAGGGCGTGATCTCTTACATTGCTCACAGCTGTGCTGCATCAGGACGTCGCTGAATCTATTTGGAGCTTGGTCTGGCGTCTGAGGAGCGGTGCGGCGAGACTGCAACACCAGTGTCAGGCCTGTGTGCTGATCGAATGCACCCGGCTTGTGGCTTAACGTGCTGGCTCGTGAGGGTTGTGTGGCTCGACTTACTCGAATAGTCATGGAGGTGGCACCCCCAGAATGTGGCTGGTGTTGGCCAGACAGCCATGTATTGTGCTTCTCACAAAAACTGGACCTCGGTGCATTAGCTTCCGTTGCAAAATCACTGTTTCATTGGCTCAGGGGGCGGTTCATGATGCTGCAGCGGGTTTTGCGGATCCAGTTTGTGTGAGAAGCACAATACACCACGATAATCAGAGCAGTGGAGAGATCTCATGATTTTAGAAAAATGGGCGTCATGAACCAGGTGGTCAGCCCATTTGTTGGACTACTTTTGCCATCCGACCCGCCACCCCTTGCTGCGCTGTGCCGCGCTGGCCACGCAGCTGGTTCAAGGTGCCACCCGTCTTTCGGCATGCAGGCAGCGAATCGGAAGCGACCTGGTTGAGCCGGTTGGCGCTCGTGGCGACCACGACCCCGCTGGCCGACCGCGGGGGCCGTCATATACACGGCTGTGAGGCACCAACGTGCAAGGACCCGATCGTGCACCCAATTTCGTCACCCCTGGCTGCTGGTCGTACGACTGGATCGGCATCTTGGCCAATCATCGACTCTGATGATGGATGACCGGATCGCCACAATGCCACCAGACTTTCGCAACAAAATTTAACGGTGGTGAGAAGGGGAATCCGCGTTTGCGGCCCCTCTGAAGGCTGCATCAATCTTCTTTTCTCCAAGTGGCCCCGTTGATGACGGCAACGTCGTCGTTGGAACGACGGCCCAGGCTGTCCGCTGCCCTACCCGAAGCCTGCCCGCGTGGCGCGTCACGCGCCTGGTCACCCCCACGCAAGCCAACACCGCAGCAGCGGCGGCAATCGTGCACCCCCCTCCCCGTTTTGTCACCCACGCAGGCGCGCTAGGCCGGAAAAGACACCGCCTGACTGTGAAAAGCCACTTCTGCACTCCAGGGCGGCCCACCCGTCCTCAAGTGCTGGCAGCCCGGGCCTGCAGCTGGCTCAGCGCTGGCCCCTGACGCGCCTTCCACACCTCGGCTGTCTGTTGCGGAGGGGGTTGCCTCCGAGGGGGTTCGTTTAGCCAACCCTCAGCGGCCCAACCCCCCTCTCCTGCGCCTTCCGTAGGCGAGGCAGCAAGGCGGCCGTGGCTGCCTGTGCGTGGCGCTGCTGGAGCATTGGGGAGGGGGGGCTGGGGCGCCCCCCGCTGGCCGCGTGGAGGTGGGTGGGTGGCATCGCCTTGTGGGGGTGCGGCAGGGGGGTCGTTCGCAGCCGCTGCGCTACAGGTGCCGCGCGCGTTTGGGGAGGCCGTCGACTGCGCGACGCAGCGCACAGGCCAGTCGTCCACCGCGCACGTGACTGCCTCCGCGAGCCGCCCACCGACTGTCGCCGCCGCCGCTTCCACCGCCATCGTCGTCGTTGTCCGCCGGCCCGTCTCCGCACCGCACCGCCCGTGTCCGTGCGCGCGCGCGTGGAACGACAGCCTGCCTGCACGCATTTATTGTGGCCGTACGGTTGCAGTAGGAAGAGACGCTGCGACCATTGTTCTCCGCTTTTTCCGCGCACCGCTCCTCCTCCGGTTTGCTTGGACGCCGCGTCCTCCCTCCCACGGTTTTGTGTTTCCCCCTGGCCCACCCGCCGTTGTCGTAGGCAGGGCATGGCGTCCGTCGGTGGGGGTGACTCTACCTCTACCGCGTCTGCGTCACCAGGAGGTGGCATCGGCCACGTTGGCGGCACTGGTGCCGTCAGCCCCGACGGCGGGACGCGGCCGTGTAGCCCCGTAACCCCCTCTTCCCCGCTGCCCGACGCGTCCACCGTCATGGGCGGTGGTCGCGCCCCGTCGCGCGCCCCCGCTTCGGCCGGTAGCGGCGCACCCATTTTGGACCCACATCATCGGCCGTCAGGCTACCACCAGCCGTCACAGGGTGGCGGCCGCTCCAGTGGCGGTGGGTATGACTCGCCGCCGGGTGTGGCGCCGCCGGCACCGCTGCTGCCGGGACCAGCTTCCGTTGTGCGGGCGGCGGGTGGTGCCACCGCTACCGCGCCGCTGCCTGCGCTGCCTCCCTTGGCTGTGCCCCACCGGCCCCCGGCCAAGGCGGCTACTAGTCGCGCATTGCAACTGCCCGGGGGTCGGCACTCGGGTGGGCCTGCAGGGCTGGCTGCGTTCTCGGCCGGCGCGAGCGTACGTGCCACCCCCGGTGGCGGCGGCAGTGGCAGTGGAAGTGGGCCGCGCCCGCGTCGGACGGGCGCTCACTCTGCTTCGCCGGGACATGGCACCATTCTGGATGCGGTGTTGCCGCCAGGTAGTCTGGTGCGCATTTCAGGGAACAATCGAACCAAGCTGTACGTTGAGACAGGCCCCGTCCTCTTTGTGTGGCCTTCCGCGCGTGGAAGGAGAACGTTTTTTGCTTTCGTGTGTGCCTCGGGTCTGTGTGCCTCGGGTCTGTTCTCTCCTCTGTGCTTCTTTCTTGCTTGTCAGTAGTGCAGTGTCTCTTCCTCCCAGCTTCTGGTGATGCTGATGATGTGCTTTACTGACCTTTCATTTGCACCCTGCCCATTTGCTTCTCTCGTCGCTGTGTGTGCATGTTTTTGGCTCGCTGTTCTTTCTCCATCTGTCTTCTGGGTTTCCTTCATTGCTGTTCATTCCCCACAGTCAGCTGATTGGCAAAGTTGGCCGGGTCGTGTCTTCTCAAACGTTGGGTGGTTGGCATGAGGTCTCCCTCGAGGCCGGGGGCGGGGTCGTCCGCGTGCAGCGCAATGCCCTCGAGGTGCTGGCTTTGGCGCCCGCTGTGCCGGGAGTGCCGGTGCACGGGCATCCAACGAGCACGGGGCGGTCGGGGGGCGGCAGCCACCGGGCGGCGGCTCGGTCCTCGGCGGCGGGCGGGGCGGCGGCGTCAGCCACAGCACCCGACAACGGCAGTGCCCGCCACGGCCACGGCAGCGCGCCATCGCGTGGCAACGCCAGCGGCTTGGTGTCCTCGCCTGCGGATGGCGGCGGCAGCACCTCACGCGCCGGGGACGGTAAGCGCAAGCGTCCCGCTTCGGCCGCCTCCCTGCGCGACCGGTCGGCGTCGGGCAGCCGGCTGCGCGTCGGTGGCGCTGGACCCGGTGCGGGGACGGTTGCCAACTTTGACGCGCTGCAGTTTGACTCGCTCAATCGCTACCGCACTGTCTACGGCCTCAACGTGGCAGTCGATTGCAGCCGGGACGAGCTGGTGCGGGCAGTGCGGCGGCATTTTGCCAGCTCAAGCGTCGACGAGCTGCAGGTGATTTCCGACTTTCTCCGTCGGGTCCGCCATTGCTCGTCACCAGCCTTGTGAGCTGCGTGAGGGGGTTGGCCCGGCGCGGCTGTCCGATCTTGTGGTGCTGGCCGTTTTTTTTTTGAACGATGCGGTGGTACTGTGATGGTGCTGCCCACACCACGGTCGAGTTCCTGTGGCCGCTCCGCTTGGACCTCCCCGTGCCTCGTCGACGAGGAGCAGTCAGGCGGAAGGAAGTCTCCTTGTCCGTATTTGCTACAATTGTGATGTCGTCGACCCACCCGAGGTTGTGTGGCTGGCTCCCCTACCCGTGTACTTGTTACGTGCATGGTCCCCGCGCATGCGCGGCCTGCTACCGCCGAGCGGCTGTCTCTCGTTGCTTGTGTTGCCTGCACCAGGCGGTGTGGCAAGGCTTGGTGTTGGCTGCTACCAATGCCTTTTGCTTGTCGTGGCGCTGGTTGAGGTGTTCTGCCGGCCCGCCTACGTGTTGGAGGCGGTGCTGGTGTTGACCGCGGATGCCTGCACCTCCGCGGTGGGTGCGACTACATGCGCTTCCTCCGCGGTCGAGGAGTTGCCCGCGAATCTGTCTCTCCGTTGCTCTGCTACCTGGTGCTCTGTACATAGTCTTTCTCACTTCTTGGTGTGTTGCTCATTCAGTATTCTTTCTTATGGGTCGTCACGTTATTCTCCTTCGCATGTGTTGCCGGACGCGCATGGGCCTGCGGTTTTGATGGTTGGCTCGTTGCGCTGGGAGGCCGCCTGGCACGAAGGTGACTCGTTTTTTTGCTCTTCGTGCCTTCGGCTCTGTACAATTGCGATGAGCCGGCGGAGGGAGGGCCTGGTGGTGTGGTCTGTATATAGTTGTGCGTGGGGTGTTTCTCCGACAGGATGCATCCTGTACCATTGGTGTGCTTGCAGACAATTGCTAGCTAGTTTATATGGTCGATCTGCGCTGTTGTTACCACACTGTGGGTCATACATATATGGTTTTTTTTTCGAGGGGCCGACCGCCGACTATGAGCACCGTCAGTCTCGTCGACGTGCAGTCCTGTTGACGCATTGTGTACGGCGAGCTACGACTGGTGCCTGCGCATACCTGCCCATGACAACGAGGATAACTAGACCCGCCACACGCCTTGCGGCAGTCACTCGACCCCAACAACTAAAGGCACGAAGTGTAGTTTGCAAGTGCGTACAAGGCAAGGTAACAGAGGATAGCGACAAGCGGACAGCGGCAACAGGAAACGAAGCGGGCAAGGCGACCGATGGCGGCAAAGGCCGACAGCGCAAACATTGAAAGTGTCCCCCCGCCAGTGCACGGGCCCACTGCAGTGCGTGAAGTTGCACTGATATGCCCCATGCCGGCCCCGAAATGCCGGCCAAGTAGCTGCCCGTTGCACCACTCGCCTACTGTGCCGGCGGCAACGCCTGGCCGGGCCGGAACACCCCCAGCAACGAGTGCCCGCAGCCGGGTAGGTCCATCCCCCAAAGGTACAGCGTGCCCGACCGCCGCGGCTCCACGTCGCAGTGAATCTCAAACGCCAACCGCCGGAGCACCATCATCTTGACAAGATCGACGAGCTTTGGCTCAGGCACATCGTTCCCCGACGAGTCGACCGGCGCAAAGCGCACGTACCAGTGTGATGCCTTGTCGTTGAGGCACGGCCACACCGCGCAGTACGTTTTGAGCTTTGTCGAATCACATTGTAGCCGCGATGGCCAATTGCTCCCGTCGAGCAGCGGCTTGCGCGTGTCGATAATGTGTGCAAACGCAACGAGCGGGACGACCATGTCGTTCTTCTGGCCGCGCACGTGAAGTTCGCCCGCCCAAACCTTCTTGAGTGGCCCGGGGGTACGCAGCGGCCCGCCATTATGGCCCGCCTGCGGCAGCTCGGCCGCCGAGTCCCCAACGACCATCTCCGACTGAACAGACTGCGGACCCTGGGACATGCTCACGCTGGTACCTTGCGGTGGCATGGTCATCGGGCCCGCCGCCTGCGCGGATTGCTGTTGCTGCTGCTGCTGGATCAACTCCTGCTGCCGTTGCTGCATCTGCTGCTGCTGCTGCTGTTGCATCTGCTGCTGCTGCTGCTGCTGTTGTTGATGTTGATGATGCTGCTGCTGCTCCTGCTGCGTCCGGTATTGTTGTTGCCGACCAAACTGGGCCCCGAGCTGACCGGGCGTCGAGTCGGCCAAGCCCTGTACCATGCCCAGGTTTGGATGTGACGACGGCCGTCGAATACCAGCCATATCTCCCGAACTCATCCGCGAGCCGGGTTGCTGGACGAGGGAACTCGCGGGAGCGCTGCTAGCGACGCCCACACCAAGCTCCTGCACGCTGCTGGCACGCGGAAGGTTAGCAGGCCGCTGCGGGCCGCCGCTGGCCATAGCCGCTGCCGTCGCCGCTGCTGCAGCTGCCGCGGCTGCCGCTGACGCGCTCGGCGCCGACGAGCCCGTTGGAAGCCCGCTGCCGTGCACGCCGCTGGTAGCGGGGCTAGCCGGTGGAGCGCCACCCTTCGCCGGCGCCCTTCGCCGCTTACGCGTCTTGGCCGGCACCTGATCGACGCCGGCGGCACTACCAACGCCGGTGCTGTTCATAGCTGAGGTGTCGGCGCTCATCGCCGCATCAGCCGCCGACGGTGTGCCGGGCTGCGACGGGGCCGCAGCCGCGCTCGTCGTCGGCGTCATGGGATCTGAGCGCTTCTTGCGTCCGCCAGTGGCCGTCCCGCCCCGGCCACGGCGCCCTCGGCCGCCCCGGGAGATGGTACTTGTAGGCTCGGTTGTGGACGAGGCCGTGCCCATCGGGCCGCTTGTGCCGAGGCCGCCGGGGACCCCTGATACGCCGGGGCCTGTCGGTCTGCTGCCGGGGACGCCAGGTGCCGCCCCGGCGCCGAGCACGCCAGCGCGGTCCATGGGCCCCCCGCCGACAGCACCTCCACCGCGGCCGGTCGGTGTGTTGAGCGCAAACTCAGGGCCAACACCAACTAAACCGCTACCTCCCGGCGACGGCATTTGCGTCGACGGAGGATGCAGCATCCCACCAGGAGAGGCGTCTATGCTCCCCCCTCGATGCTGACCTGGGCCTGCCAGTCCCGCCGCCGCCGCTGCCGCCGCCTGCTGCCGCAGCAACACCTGGTGCCGCTGTTGCGCCGAGAGCGCGTCCATGGGCGTCGAAGGCTGGGAGCCCACCCCACCCTGTGGCGGCGGAACAGGCGGCGTCGGCGGGTGCCCACCCCCCGCCACCCCTCCAGTCGCTGCCGCCGTCGACGCCCTTTGCGCCTGCGCCTGTGCTTGCACTTGACGAGCGCGCGACAAGAGCTGCTGCTGCTTTTGGTGAAAGTCGTTCTGCATGTGGTTCAACTGCTGCTGTTGCTGCTGCTTCAAGCCCATGGCCTGGACCCTGAACCGTTGCCGCTGTTCAAGCGCCTCTTGCTCTTGAAGCGGCGCCGACCACTGGCCCATCTGCTGCTGCCGCTGCTGCTTTTGGCGCAATAACAGCAGTTGTTGTTGCTGCTGCTGGCCCAAGTCTCGCAGCTGCTGCGCGAACTCCCGCTGCAGCCGTTCCCGCTCCTGCGCAAAATGAGCACGCAACTGCTGCGACTGTGCCATTACCGCTTGTGCAGCAGGTGTGGGATTGTGCGCCGCGGCAGTGTACGCCGCGCCGCCCACAGATGGTTGCTGCGACAACTGCCCAGGGGAGCGCCCGGGCGGGCCTTGAGAGTGTGGTCCAGACGCGGGCGTCGGTGGTCCCCGCGGCGGGCCACCGACCATCTTTTGCTCCAGCTTGGGCCCAGCGAAAGGCGGTCCGCCGCCGCCACGCGCCGCCGCTGGCGTCGCAGAGGCAACGGATGACCGGGGGCCTACCGCCGACCCCGACCCGGCGCCCTCAACAACCGGTACGGCCGGCAACAGGTCATACCGGTCCAAATCAAGGGATGGCACGCGCGCCCAAAGTCCACCCAGCGGGCTCTCCTCCTCCCAGCGGGCGGCCCAAGGGGCGGGCCCACCAGACACGCCCCCGGCCGTCATCTCGGCGGCCAGCAGCCCCGACGTAACACATCGGCGAAGGGGCGCCCACGGCGGCAGTGGCCGGCCCGTGACAACGTCATAGGGGCACCACTCCGCCGTGTCGTCAGCAGCGGTCAAGGCCGCCGCTTCGACACCAAGGCGACCCGCGCGGGTACGGGTTAGCAAAAAGCCCGCACCGGTAGCACTGCCACGCAGCCCCAATGCCCGTTCCGCCACCTCGATTCGCAGGCGTGGGTGGTTGCGCAGCGCCTTCGCCGCGACTGGGTGCCTCAAGAGCGCCGCCGCCAACGCCCGCACCCGCCCGGCGCGTTCTGCCGCCTGCTCAGCCGCACACGAGACGTCCCACAAGGCCGCGACCATGTCGCCCGCCTCAGCCGCCTCAAGCCGCACCCATCGCACGTCCCCGCGGTCACCGTACGCGGAATCGAGCGCTGTGAGCGCCGCGCACGCCACCGCCGCGCTGCGGAGCTGCTTGGTCACCCGCGAGTCCTTGACCACTGACGTCGCTTCGGCGATCTCCCCATCGTCGTGGTCGAGGGCCACCCAGTCGGGGCCGACCAGGTTCGTGGCCTCGGGAGAACTGCGCAGGACCATTTGGTTGGCGCGTCGAAGCCACACCGCGCACAGGGTCAACACCCAGTCGGCCAACGGAGCTGCGGCGAGGGCCAACAGGGGCGTGCGGCCCTTACCGACTTCCTCTGCGATGAGCGCAGCAACGTTGGCCGAATTACGCAGCTGCGCGCCCCCGTGGGCGCCCGACCCAGTCTGCCCGCTGTTGAGAATAGCCAGGATGCCCGGCGGTGCCGACGTCTGAATCGCAATCAGGGCGGAGGCAAGCAGGCGCCGCGCGGCCGTGACCGCCGCTGTATCCCCATCGACGGCGCCGAGGAGGCCGAGACGAAGGCCCTCAGCGGCATCGCTAGTGCCAAGTGTCTTCGCCGTGGCCGTCGCGCGCGCCTTACCACCGGCAGCCACCGCCGCAAGGACGTCCCACCCGCCGCGAATGCGAGCAAAGACGCCCTCTGCAGACCCGCCGGCGGCCGACCCGTTGGCTGCCGCGTAGGAGCGCGCCAGGTCTCCGTCCCGCAACGCCGCGGTCAGCGCCCAGGCAGTCACCACGCCATCACCGCGCAAAGCCAACACGACCGTACCAGACGGAGACAATAGCACGCCCCAGTAGGCGTGGTCCTCGTCCACGTCGCCCCCGTCACCGTCTTCCACCGATGGGTGAACGACGCTGACGGTGAGGGGTGACGACTTGCCACCGCCGCTGGCAATGTCCGCCGTGCCCCCAGGACTGCGCGCGCCAGCCGACCCCCCAGCCTTGCCGAGCGCTTCAGCCGCCATCGATCCGGCCGTGACGGACTGGCCGACAGTCTCCATTGATGTGCCGTCCAGAACACGGATCCCCCGTGCAGTGTCCACCGTTACAACAAACTGCCCATTCCACGTAACGGACGCCGCCGTGGCCTTGTACAAGCGCGCGTGGGAGCGCGGCGGTGTCTCCTCTGACGACATATACCGCAACCAGCAGCTGCCGGATTGGCCATCGGCACCCGCTGCTGAAGGTGGACCAGGCGCAATGTGCCCATTGGCCACCCCGTCAGGTCCGGTCAGCTTGACCTCCGTTTTGGCCCGCCGGCCAACAGGCCCGTCTGCATCTCGACCATTGGGCGTACCGGACCGAGGGCGCCCAGAGCCGTTGCCATTCTCCCCAACGCCTCCGCCACTGCCACCGTTCGCAGTGGGATTGCCGTCGGAGATGCCTTTCCCATGGTCGGCGACCGCGGTGACAGCACCACCTTGTCTGCCAGCCGCCGAGTCACCGGACCCGGGCCGGCCACTGTCCCCTCCACCGCCACTACCGACGCCAGCCCGACCTGCGGCTCCGCCGTCGGTGCCACCACCTCGGCCGTGGCCACCCGGCCCCAAATTGCCGTCTGCAGACCCAACGCGCTTCTCAACCAAGGCACCAACCCGGCCAGAGCCACCGTTGCTGGGACCAGTAGCAGCCCCACCCCCTCCTTCTCTGCCTCCACGCCCCCGTCCCGCCGCCGGCGACCGCGAGTAGTACCACCGCGAGACGGTCCCCCGATCGCTCCATGCAAATAACGTGCCTGCTGACGGGGCAGTCAAACAAGCGATACACCGGCCGTCTTCCTCGGCCAGCCGCACCGCGCCGAGCGGTCGCACGTCGACGTTGCCAGACCGTCCCAGAAACACGTGCCACACGCAGATGCGGCGGGGGTCCGCCGTCGAAACAGTGACGACGGCGACGGACCCGTCACTGACGCCACCCGCCGCCACGGAACCGCAGCGAAGGTTACCACCAAACACTCGCGATAGGGACGGGTCCTTGTCGCTTATGGGCGTCCAGCCAAGGGGGCGCCTACGGCGCGGCGGACCCCCACTGGGCGCCTGCACTGCATCCAGCTCCTCATCCACGCGGAGGACATGCAGAGCGCCGCTGGCAAGCACCGACACGATGGAGCAGCCACCTTTGGACCAGCCGACGGAGAGCACCGCCGAGTGTAGAGCCATGTTCTGCACGGCGACCCACACATTTGTTCGCCGGTCCTGCGAGCCACGAGTTGGACCAAAGATGCGAGAGCAGCAAGTTGGGGGGAGTCGTTTCAAGCCAGAAAAGAACAACAGGCACAAAACAAAAGTACACCAGGAGCACGCCGAAAGACGGAACAAGAAGAGACAGTTAGACCGCGCTCGACGTGAACTGAGCACGCGACTCCCGCCACCCTCGTATGGCTGACTCTGCCCACCAACGACTGAGCTCACAGCCCCACCCCTCCAATGGCATGACCTACCATTCCCCTGCTCCCTCCTCGCCCAGCACACTCGATGCCTTCCCTCGGACGTACCTTGGCAATCCAGATGGTTAGCCTCGACGAGGCGTCGGCGACCAGCAGCAGCGGCGGCTTGTCTCGCCGGGGCCGCCATGCGACGTGCCGGGCGGGCGCTCGTTTGTTTGCAAGCAGCATCGTCGTCTCGGCCGGTGCGTCCGCGTGGAAGATGTGCACCGACCCATCACCACTAATAACGGCGACCAAGTCGTCCGACTCGGACCAGGAGAGCAGCGAGTAGCCGAGACGATTGGCCACCGTTCCTGCCGCCGACAGTGGTCGTACCACGCTCGCGCTGTACAGGTGCTGCATCGCAAGCGTGGCACGGGGACATGCACGGTCGGGGCGAACCAAGAGGCGAGGAAATGATGAAAAGGGTTGTTGCAGCGACGGAGAGCGACAATCTTCGTGCCGCGACTTGGTCTGGACCAGAACCGGGTGAGCTCACCTCCAAGACCAACTCCGCCCGACGTTGCCAGTAGCCACCACCACCGCCGGTCGGCGCAAGCGGATGGCACGTAGCGCCGCCCGGTCGCGCGCGGCAGCCGCAATGCAACGGCGTCAGAGCCACGTGTTCGCTCCACCGAAACGCCGTCTCGCCGAGCAGCCGTCTCCCTCCCACCCGCCCACTCGTAGACCTGGGCGGTCGGGGGGGCGGTCGCGCAGCCGCGCGGAGCGCGCGGCTCGCCCCCACGGTCGCCGCGGCGACAGCGACAGAGGCGGGTGCAATTTGCCCGCGTCAAGCAGACCGCACGTTCGCAGGTGCAGCCGCGGTGTGACTAGCAGCAAGTCTGAAGAACGCGGACTCTGTTTTCAGCAATATGTGTGATCGAATTACTGATAAATTTTTATTTCCAGATTAGTCATAATCTATTGAGAACAATTTTCTCACACACATATTCTTCCTGCTTCAGGGCTTTTTGAGGGCAGAGAGCGCCTCTCATTGGTTCGTATCCACATGCCAGATAGTAAAGTGGGTTTCACAGCATCACAAACCATATTGTCAATGAATATCTTAGTGAAGTAGTAAACAATATGATCTTTACTGAATTGAGCTCTTCTCGACACTGCCTTCTTGGCAGCAGGGATGTGAAAAAATGTGCGTCGCACGTACGGGGCTGGTCTCGCCTCATTGAGCCTGACAGGCCGACCAGTATCCGGTCGAGCTGATGACGAATTTGGGTGCGTGAGGGCGATTCCCCGTGGGGAATGGTCAGTCTCAGTGCGGGAATCCCCACTGGGAAGAGCTCGTGTGGGGGTTGGCCCGTAGGTGTGCCCTGTTGGTGGCAGCACCTGTGGTTCCGTCGGTACATTTTTCTTTTGGCTGTCGCCGCCAGCACGACGTGTTCAGCGTGCGCATGGGGTGTGTGGCCCAGACCCCCTGCACAGCTGTGCGCGCGTGTGTACGGCGCACCCGACCGTGCGTACCGTACAGTGCGTACCGTGCGTAGCCAGTGAGCGAGGAAGTGCCAGGGGCGCACTCGAGCTCTACTCCCCCGCCGCCTGTAGCGGCGCCGCTCGCGACCCCAGCAGAAGGTGGGCTCTGGGCCCCAGCTGCCCACAGCGCCTGGCCGCCCCCTTTGCGTAGGGCCCGGGGGAAGGCATGCCTGCAGGTCCCAGCGGGGGGGTCTGGCCGGCACGAGCGCAATGAGACAAACCGTCCAGATCAGCGCCGTAAAGGCCAGGGGCTTTCATGAGTAAATGGCACTCCGATACAATGGATTGATATATTGCTATCTTCCCAATTTTGGCCGATGCCGTCGATGTCAAGAGGGGTGATCAACTGTGCGAAACGGCCCGAGGACCATGCACACACACATTGCCGGATGTGAGAGCGATTCTCAGCGTGTCGTTATCTCGGCGATATATAACGATAGGCTGTCGTCGCTCCTGAGAACGCCTCTCAGCCATCCAAGATAACGATAGGACATGCACGTCCCATGGGCAAGCGATGTGAGCCATCCAATATCGGCCCTATATTGGGCTCAAAGGTGGCACATCTCTTTTCATATTTTCATAAGTCCGCATCCGGTTGTCCCCCCTCTCTGCTGCCCGGAATCGCTGGTGCCGACTCTATTGCGATTTATTTCCATTCTTTTCAAATGGGTCATCCCTGTTTCTGGCCTTGTCGATTGCGGAATGCGCCTATTCTGAAGAATGCTGAGCAAAGACCTCAACACCGACCCACCTCCCCCCCCCCGCGACCTTCCTGAAGTCCTCAACCAACCAGTCGGTATCCCCTGCCCTGCGATGATGACAATCGCGACGTCACGACTCTTTCTAAAACCACCACTTCCACGCACCATTTAGCCGCAGCTCATACCCCTCGACCAGCTGTTCCCCTCAGTCCCCCCTGGCTAATTTATTTCCGCATGCTTTGCCTGAGTACGCCCTGTTTGTTGTTGCTCAGAGACAGTACTAGCAACAGAAAGTCGTCCCTGCCGAAGGCCAATATTTCTTTTTCACAGAGCAAGGTCGCACTCGTTCTTTTTTGCACTGCGACCTCCCCCTTTCTTCGTCGTTGGCTCTGGAATTTTCTGGGCCCTTTGCGCTCGGAACTTGCCTAGCGCAGAGAACGGCCGTCGACCGGACGAGACTGGCGTGTCAGCGTCGTTAGTGTTTCTGGGAAACAAGCTGTACATGTTAGGGCCATGATCACCCCCATGATCCAGAGGGGCTACTATATAAATTGTGTACTTCATTCTCTTGTCTTCGATATCAATGAGGATTGATTGCCGGCACTGATGGAATGGGCACGAGACGCTTCTGCGGGTGTCGATTCTGGAACGCGTCTACGTTGATGCCCCTGTCGCCGAGAACAGCGAGGACGCTGCTATGACCGGCCTTTTGAGTCACAAAGCGTAAAAATGCTTCATGTCTTTTTTGCCCTCCGAAG
>Ga0209831_1003149_pt1 | contig 13818 bp, 16 predicted proteins | sample Maine_Asex4_meta_FD_187451 | JGI IMG/M metagenome (GOLD analysis project Ga0209831, IMG submission 187451) | Marine algal microbial communities from Maine, USA - Maine_Asex4_metaG (SPAdes) (version 2) | ecosystem: Host-associated > Algae > Red algae > Unclassified | place: Maine, USA | collected...
GGGGGGGGGGGGGGGCGCGTTTTTCGGTGTGGCGCGCTCCGGGGCGGGTGTGGCCACCCGTGTGCACACGCCACGCACGTGCGGCGGGTTGCCGTCCGCGGCTCTCGTCCATGGGAGCCCTGCTCGGCGAAAATCGTCGTCTTGTGCCCCTGGCGGCGCCGGCGGGAGGATGAGGTGCGTGGCGAGGTGCCGCAGCAACGCCATTGAGGTCATTGCAGCACAGTCGGCGGCAGCAGCAGCGGCGACGGCGGGGTCGGTGGGGACGGGGGGCGCGGGCGGCTGCTGCGGCAAGGTGGAGCACCTCGCGTACTATGACGGTTGCGCGCGCGTCGCGCGAATCGTCTGCAGTTGGAGGCCATCGGTGTGACGTCCTCCGTGGGTGCCGGCAGCGCCACGTCCAGGTCAGTTCGACGGCCTCCTCGTCGGCGGCGGGGCCCTGAACGACATCATTCGCCTTCAACTGCCGCCGCGCTCCCCATCCCTGCTCCGTTTTTGGCGCAAAAGATAAACAGTTGTCGGGGCTGCCGTCGGTGGCGTGGCGCGCGGCGCTGTCCGCAACGTGGGGCTTCCCGCCCTGTCCCCCTCTTCGCAGCTCGCCGCCCTCACGCTTGCCCTCACCTACGACGTCTCCGAGACAGCGTCGGAGGGCCCGCCGGCGTTGCGCACACACTCTGGGCGGCGGCAGCTCTTGTCAGCGCTGCCGTCTCGGCTGCCGCCGACGGCTCTGTCAGCCCGCACCACCGTCTTCGATACGCGCGTGTGGTCGCCGCGCTCGTACGCGGCTATGCGGCGGCTGTGGGGCTGCGCCTAGCAGGTGCGCTCCGCGGCGAACGCGCTGTTCATTTGAGGACGCGTTCTAGCACCACAAGCGTGGTGCAACGTGCTCCTGTCTTTTGTGTAGCACTTGGTGTCCGCTGCGGGAGGGGGCGAGGGGACTACGGGATCGCAGCCACCTAACCAGCCGCTCGCCGATGCAAGCGGCGGCGGGGGCGACGGTGGTGACGGGGCGGGGCTGGACGTGCTCGTGCGCTTACGACGCCAGAGCGCGCGACGGCGGCGCCTGCATCGGTACGGCGACGGATGAGCGTTCTCATGCGCCTTGTCGTGCGGGGGGATGACGCGGCGCGGTGTACGCTCCTGCCGAGGGGAATGGGCGCCAGTGTACCGGGGGACGACGGCGGTGGTGCCATCGCCGGTTTCGACGCTGGCGGAACACAGGAGAGGGGTTGGGCGCGGGTTCGGCGGCGGCGGCGGGGGGGGCGGGTGCGGAGCGGCAGCCGCTGCCGTTGCGTCGTCGGGACGCGTGGTGAGGCGGCCGGACAAGGCGCCAGAGTTTGCGCGTGGCAGTGCGTGGGAATATTGATGAGCGGTTTTTTGGAGGACTCAGGGAGGCGGGACGGGCGCGCGAGACGGTCCTCGCGCAGGGTGCGGCTGCACAGTTGCGTGTGCCGCTGGCGGCGGCGCCGCGACGGACCGCGGCCCTACCTCACCCCCAAGTAGGCCCTCAGCCCCCCACCGCGCCCCACCCCCGCCCCGCGCGCGCTTCGGCGCCACGGGCGCGAATCACGCGGCGGCGCCTGCGGCGACTCACCCACAGGGAGTATCGACGGCAGCGGGGACGGCTGCGGCGCTGGCTGGCGGCCGCCTGTTGGCGGGGCGACAGACTGTTCCGAGCCGCCGACTGCGTGGCGCCCGCAAGTCGCGCATGCTGCTGCCTGAGGGTGGCGCCGGCGAGGGGGGGGTGGGGGGGGGGGGGGGGGGGGGGGGGACAAACGCACGCCCCTCCCGCCGCCGCCGTTGAGGCGGGAGCCGAGCGTTGCCTTCCATTCATGCCCGCGCTCCGCGCCTCCGTCGCTCAAGCAGCAGAACATCCCGCGCTTTGGGGCGCCCTGGAACGCCGCACCACGGCGGCCGCGCTGCACGTTGCCGGGGGGGGGCACGAGGGGCGCGTGTATTGGCCACCGCCCCGCAAACGCCCTCGCACGCCGTAGCAGCTGACCGCGGCGGGGGGCGACGGCGGCGGTGGTGCCGCAACCACCGACGTTGGTATTGTGCGCCTCATCGGAGGGCCACGAGGCGGGGCGAGCGGTACGGCCCCATCGCGGGGTGGGGGGGTAGGGGGAAGGCGGGCGGGAGGCCGCCCCGACCCTGACCACCCCCCCGCCGACGCTGCAGCGAGCCGTTGCATTGGAGGACGGCGGTAGGTGGGTGGCGGCCGGCACGACTCAGGCCGGGAACTCAGCGGTGGCCATCGCCCACGGGAGGATCATGCGCTGGCGGTCGCCCCACCGAGGGACAGCCTCCGTCTGTTCAGCTGGGTGCGTTGGCGGTGCGCGGCTGCGTGGAAGGGGAGGAGCTGCCGGCTCGGTGGGTGAGTGACGTGGCCGTTTGGCCGGGGGGCGGGCCATCTGCCGCTGCCGATGCGCGGTAGCCGCTCCAGGCGGATGTGCGCGTACTTTTATATTCTGGGCCTGCTTGCTCTCCTTTTGTGCGGCCCCGCGTTGCAGCGCGCCGCCTATTGCGGGCAGTGGCTCCCAGGCCCCGCAGCCGCCGCACGCTTGCGTGTCAAGGTTTCCTCGCGCCTTCGTGGCGCCGCCTCGGCGCCGTCTGCGTCGGTGGGTTACACCACCGAGAACAATATGACAACAGTGGTTCCGATGCGCTGGGCTAGTCACTACACGCGCGGCGTCGCTGCGCACACATGCTGAGCATGCGTCCTCGTACCCCGCCCACCCCCTCACAACACGTCCTCAACAGCACAGTACCTGTCCCACATTGTATTCAGCGATCAGGCTCGGCCGCCGGCGCCGTGGCCGACGCCGCATCTCGCTGCCCACGCTGCGCAGCGACCACCGTGTCAGTAAAACCAACCTCTGCTGCCGAGCAGCGTGCGGCGGCAGCCGCCTCGCCGTATGCTGCTGCCATCACCACCGCCGCCGCCACCGACAGGGTCTCGGCGTGCCAGCAGTGGCCGTCCAGCGCCTGCGTTGCAGCAGCGGGCAGCACGTGCAGGGCAGCGGCGGCGGCCCGGCTCGACAGGCGGCGCAGAGGGAGGTTCTAGCGGCGGGGGGACTGCGCTTGGGCTCCTGAGGCAGGAAAAGGGAGTTGGGAAACGGCGGGCATCCCACCTCTGCAGAAAGTTGGGGACAAGATGGCGTCGATGCGCGCCGCCGACGACGCGCGCGCAATGATTGGGGCTGGCGTGGGCGGAACAGGTGGTGACGTTCATGGTGCCTGCAACAGCGCCTCCGGCGGCGCGGCCGGCGGCAGTGCTGACCGGCCGGCGTACGGCATTGCCAGAAGCACAGCTCCAGGCTCTGACGACAACGCATCTCACGGCGAGCAGAGCGAACATGGCGGCGACGCCACAAAATTCCCCGACGATGCTCGTGGCGGCGCTGTTCGCCTTGTGTCCCAAAAGAGGCGTCAGGCCCTCCCCATGTCGTGCCTCTCCCACTCCTCACGTCACTGACGAAGAGGCCGGCAGCACCGCGCCGCTCGTTGCATCCGAGAAAAGAGCGTGGTTTCGGCCGACAGGCCGGTCTTTTCAGGTCCAATCGAGTCGGGGGAGAACTCCGGCCTTGTCTGAGCCGCCGCCGCCCGACGAAAGCACCCCCATCCGCATCATGTTGTCACCGCGACGGCCTCCTGCAACATTTTCAGCAGCAGATAGCAGAAGTGCTCAGACGACCTCCTCGCCGCGCCGCGGAAGCGCAGACGACGGAACCGGTGGCACCTCCTGCACGTGGCCGCGAACCGCACGGCGAGGGGGGAAGGGCGTCAGCCAGTAGCGGTGCTGCCCGACCAGGGAGACGATCCGCGCCGTAGACGGCGTGGAGGCGGCGTTGGCGCCAGCATGGCAGCCGCAACAGCTTAGGTAGCGCGAAGACCCCCTCTTCCGTTGCAGGCGTTCCGGGGTTTCCAACATGAGGTGGCGGTGGAGAGCGCCACCTGCCGCGACACAGCCTTGGTGCCCTGCGCGCCTTCCCGCCCCCGCAGCGAGGGTGGCTGGGACCTCCACGGGACGGCGGCCGCTGCTATTGCGACGCAATAGGACGATGACTCGTGAGCAGCGACGGCAATGACGGTGACAAGACACCGCCGGCAGTCAGCAGACAACATGTTTTCAATGCTCTGTCATCAGCATGCGGCAGCACCAACGCCACCGAGCCGCCGCCTGCAAGTGGCGCTGGCAACGCCGGCGACTCACCACTCAAAGGCGGCCGTCACCTCGCCGCCAAGAAGCAGCCACCTCGGCGTGGAGGCACCGAAGACGACACTCGACACCCACCCGGTAGCGTCCGCGTCCACACTGCTGCCGTTAAGACGCCTGAGGGTGGCGGCATTTACGATGGCGCCCAATCAGGGCCCGTCGAATGCTGGCTCCACGCCCTTCACAGCCTGTTCGCCGCGGGCGGCAGTGACGCTGCCGCCAACAGCAAAACACCGCTCTCCGCGGGCGGTACTGGCAACGAATGTGACAAGCCGCGGCTCGCTCGCGGCTGCCGCGACGCCAATCTTTAGCTGCTGCCGGCGGGCGGCTGCTCTGATGCCCCCTCAACGCTGCCGACCGTCGATGGCATCGGAATCGACAGCGCCGAGCGGCCGGGAGACCACCGCGGCGCCGGCAGTCAGCTGTCGCCCACGAGTGTCACTGGCGACAACGTCAAAAAGCCGCAGTCTGCGACAAGCTTCCGCCACGTCGTCGACTACATGTCGCTTGCGGTGGGCGGCATCGTCTTCATTCACGACCTGCCGCTCCCGGTGGGGAGCACCGCCGCAAACCGGCCGCCGCTCACGAGCACCGCCGGCGACGCCGGCAACGTGCCGCCGCCCGCGGATGGCCGCCGCGACGCCGCTCGGCAGCATTTGCACGTGGGCGGCGGTGCTGGCGCGGCCTCCGGGTTGCCGCCCGCTAGGGGCCTTCCCGACGCCAACGAGCTGCCGCCTGCGGGAGACAGTGGCGTCGCGAGTGACGAGCGGTATCCCGCGGCCGTCCGCCGCCAGGTCGCTGAGCAGCCCCTGCGCGCGGGCGGCGGCGCCAACGGTGGCGGCAGGTTTGCGCCCTCAAGTGCCCACCTCAGCGCCGCCAATGAGCTGTCAGCCTGGGGCGGCACTCCGATGCCGGTAGACAAGTGACGTCAAGCGGAGGAGGGAGTTTTGATACCTATCGTTGCGCCCAATCCACTGCACGGGTAGAAAGAAACATACCATGGAAAGCGAGAAGTTCTAAACCGCCACTCGAAAGAAAAGTCCCTCGTCTTCGTCTATGGGCTCCAAAACTGTGTCGCTGTCGCTGAGCGAAGAATCACCAGACGACCCACCGCTGCCCGCCAAGTCAACTGAAATCGGCTGCATGTCGGCGCGAGCACTTGAACGGGCGGCCTGTGTCAACACCGGGATGGCCGAAAGATCGGACGGGACGAGGCGGGCGTTGAAGCGGATGAGGCAGTGCATCTCCACATGAGCAGGTAGCAGCGATGCGTGGTCCTTCCGCAACACCATGCCCGCTACAGAAAAGTCCCGCTCAGAGGCCGCTGAGGAGCCAGCGGCCCCGAGCACGGCGCATGCCACGAGTTGAAGGTGCGGGTAGTCATCGCCATGGGCGGACCAAAAGTCCACTGCCCCGCCCTCGATGGCTGTGGCGTGCATGGCAACGAAGCGCTCCAACTCTTGCATCACAATCTCGGCAGTGCTTTCCGCATCAGCTGCACGACTTGCGTCCGACTCCCAGTCAACTAGGGTCGTGCGGCACCGCTTACGCTCCCGCTCCAGCTCCTCCTGGCGGGACGCCACCTCCGCGTCCTCGTCCAAAAGACGCTCCGCAGTTCTCAGCAAAGCCGTACGGGCTCTCCCAATAGGATCATCTTGCCCGGCTCGACTGGCCGCCTTGCGTAGCATGGCAGCTCCACCGGGGGTCACAATGATCGCCGCCAGCACGGCATCGTTACTCAACCAGTTCTTGGAGGCGTCGGCATCGTTGAAGAACCAACGGTCGAGCTCATCTTGGATGAGACAGATGAATGTGGCGGCGCCGTCATGCAGCCCGTCCACTGCGCGCGACGACTTGACCTTCACCGAGTGGTGCCTGTACAGCTGGTTGTCCAGCTCCATCAGATCCGTTCAACCATTGTCGTCCGCAAGGAACTTGATGATGTCCTCCCGCCCGACCGCAAGGGGCCTGTCGAAATCCCGAGGGCAAGGAAACTCCTCTAGGCGCATCGTACGCCTCAGACGGCATATCAGCTTGAGCGCATCCGCTACCGTGAAGGTCGAGCTTTGTACGGCCACGCATGCCTCGTAGGCGGGCTGAAGAACGCCAATCAGGTGTCGCAGCTCCGACCATTCTTGTCGGCCGAGACGCTGATGCCGTTGCGCCGCGGTCAGGTCCGGTAGTTCCCCGAACCCGATAAGCCGCGGCATAAGAGTGAAAAGTCGCACAAGCGCCAGATACGATGAACCCCACCGTCCAGGCGTTTCAGTCAGCACCATTCGGGGGTCCTCGTCACCGGGAAGTGGCACAGAGTTCAGCGCGGCGACGCTTGCCGACGACTTGTGGAAGTGGTTGGCAATCCTGCGACCGCGACGAAGAAGACAGGCGGCAGCAGGATTTGTACTGCGTGTCCGAAGCGACGATGAAGAAGATGGGTTCCCGCGACGCGCTGCCCTTGCCGTCGCCGTGTTCGGAGTTGTCCCGAGCGACGCCTTGACCGCTAAGTGCATCGTGTGCGCCGCGCAGGGCACCCAGCGAGGCCACAACTCTGACAATGCCTTCTTCACGTTGGCACCCGAGTCGGATGTGGATGAGCAGATGTCGCAGTCCCGCACGCCGTAACGAAGCAGGAAGCGGCGTGTCCACGCCTGGATGTTGACGTGGTCGTGACGCCCCGTGAACGGTGCGACGCCCAGGTGGAGCTCCGCGACTGCCACGACAGCCGGGTCCACACACCTGAGCACAAGTGAGCCATAGGATCCCGAACCGTGCCGCTCAGTCCATAGGTCGGTGATGAGGTGGAAAAAAGGTAGTCCGCGGTAAAGGCCCTGCAGTCGGCGCACCTCCGTCCGCAGCTGACCCGTCAAAAATATGAAGACATCAAGAAGAACGTCGCGAACAGTAGAGGGCGCCGGTGGATCATAAGGAACGCCGAGACCTCGCACAAATTCGAGCAAATACTCGTTCTCGGCCAGCGCAAAAGGCGACAAGGTCATCACCATCATTAGAACAAACCGCAAATGGTGAGGCCGAGCTTGGGACGCCGACATTTCGCGGGTGCGCGCCGCCCGTAAGTAGCCGTCTATGGGCCCTTCCTGGCCGCGTGTTGACGCAGCCGACGGACGCGCGTTTTTTGCACGGAAGGCAACGACGGCAGCATGACGACGCCGCTGCAGGTCGCTCACTTGCGGAGAGGCCGCAAAGCTGTCGAAGTGCCGCCACGCGTTGCTCGACTTGCCGCCGCGCAGAACGTAGGTCGACGTAGAACCTGCGAGCGCACACACACGGCACCGAACCACGAAGTGGCCCCTCTGGTCTTGGTCACTGCCTTCTAATGTGTCAAAGAAGTTCGCCGCATGGTCCTGCTTTGACCAACCTTTCGAGCCAATGTCGATGGCCGTCCAGGTCTTTCCGGCGTGAACGATACTCGCCGGGCACGCCAGCCGTGGCGTCGGTGCGTACTGCCCAACGATGCTAGCAAGAAAGTTGGTGGCGCCAGCCGGCGTAGAGCTTGTCGGTCCGTCCGTCTCTTGGGAGCTTGGAGGGGTCAGTTTACCCTGGGTAGCCCCAGAGGGAACACCAGTCAGTGCAAGCACGTCCTCGGACGCCGACGAGGCCGTGCCACTACCGGCACCGCTACCCCCGGTCATGCTGAGTGCCGGATGGTGGCCGACAGCGCCGAAAGGCAGAAGGCGACAGGGTACAGAAGAGGCACGGTGCGCTCGTGTCGGCAGGGGGGGATTGCTGCTCCTCATCGGCAGCGGATATACACAAGCTGCTGCTACCTGCCTGCTCTCAGGACCCGGCCCTGGCTGCGAGAGACATTGTTGGATGTTACGTTGTGGCCACGAAGCGCCCAGCCTGTGGTCCACATTCCTTCCCTCACCACCTGCACAGCCGCAAGAGCTGCCTCAAAGCGCGTGCGTGGCGCGCAACAGACTCTGGGAGCCGGATATCGTTGGATAGATTAAGTCCACTCTGATTATATTTTATCCGGCCCGCGGAGAACCATTTAGGCCCATTATATCCCGTTGTAAAAAAACAGAGTACGATATGGATACGCGGCTGCGGCATGGATTGTGGATTATTACGAGTATAATGTGCAAATATGTCTGGCTCTACTTTATCCACCTCATGCCCTGGATACCACCACCGGGGTCGCCACCCAAAGATCGGTCATGGGCTCGCAGTCGGGGACTGGCGGAAGCCAACGAGACAAGTCAAATGACTTCGGCGCCCGGAGGAATCCGGCTGACCACTCCGTCGGCAGCAGCCTGCGACCGCGGAAGAACCGCGTGTCCGCCGCGTGGCGATGGTCGGTCCCGAACATCGGCACCCGAATGGGGTTCGGTACCTCGCTCATGCGAGGGCCTCGATCTTCATCGACCGCATCGTTCTCCTCCGCCGCCACCAGCGTAAGCTGATCCAAGTACTTCGCGAACCCGGCATCGTGGCCGATCGGTACCGCGAGGTCCGTGGCCACCGAGCGCGCGAGAAAGACGGCCTTAGGCCAGTTCCGCAAAAGGCGGCAAAACGAGTTGGCTGCCGCCTTGAAGGTCTTGGTCAGGGCCTGAGGTGGATAGAGTAGAGCCAGACATATCCGCACATTATACACGTAATAATCCACAATCCATGCCGCAGCCGCGTATCCATATCGTACTCTGTTCATTTACCGCTGGATATACTGAGCCTGAATGACTCTCCAAAGGCCGGATATAATATATTCTGAATCGAATTTTCACCTTGCCTGATCCGGCTCACATATTCTGCGCCGCAGTGCTGGCGCGTGGGGATGCCTCCCCACCCTGTTCAACCGCCATCACCTGGCAGTGCCAAGCGGCGATCTTGCCGGAAAATTCCCAAACGGTTCTGTCCCGTGTCTGAAACCGCTTGCCTTGTTGTGAACGGCCCGCGCGAGATTCCGAACGGGCACTCCCGGGTGAGCACACGAGAGTTCCAACGATCACTACTGACGAGGACCGCTGCACCATCGAGATCAATTCCAACAACCAAATGGTACTTGACGGCGGTTCATCGCGACAAAGACTTGTGAAGAGACACGCGTATTCAAATCGCATGTAAGACTGTACCTGGAGAGATGTCTCCTTTCACTTCATTTCTTTTCAATTTTAGTCTTCTTTCAGATCCATCATCCAAGAGAATATATTCAATCTGTCTATCCTAACTATATCCAAAATCGTACTAATTGAATGTCCGACTATAATATTGATCCTGACTCTGTCCGTCCCAGTAAGATCTGATTTTGGATATATGACCTCGTCAAATACTCAATCCAGAGTGCATGTGAGGAAATGTGGATTATATCCTAATGCAATCAAAAGTGCCTGATTCCAAAGCCCCTGGTCTTGGTGCCCCGCACGGGAAACAACAAATCGTTGGTGTATACCAAACGGTGAAAGGGGTGCAAGGTCACCTGTTACAGGATGACTTCGTTGCAAAACGACATGACCTCGCATATACGGCGCTGTGGCCCCTGGTTCCCCAAATACGGGTCCCCATGGACATCCGCCAAGCGGTCACCCGCATGGGTAGGTTCGCCGTGCTCGGCCAACACGTCGACAAAGCCTGGCAGGGCCTCGTAGCGGCCGTGAAGACGCCGAGTGTGCGCGCGAGCGCGGTTGCGAATGCAAATCTCTCGGAGACCATGGACAGTGATGACCGGGACCCCGTCCACCACCTCGGTTGGTCCCACGTGGGCATAGAACATGCCGCTAGGCCTGAGCTGCCGAAACACCTCCGGGTCGGTGGACCGTTCCACATTGGGTTCGTCACCCCCCGCGACGTGGGGCACGGGCGCCTTGCCATTGGTATGGCCGCCGTCAACGGCCATCGCGGCCTGATCGGCCATGCTGGTACTTGCGTGCGAACTCTTCCTCCTCCCTTACGTCGCCGCCAGGCAACCCGCCCGCGCCGTAAGGCCAACCGACCGCGTCACCGGGCTGGCCGCCCTTGCCGCCGTCACCGGGCTTGCCACCCTCGCCAATGTCGCCGGGCTTGCCGCCCTTGCCGCCGTCGCTGGGCTTGCCGCCCTTGCCGCCGTCACCGGGCTTGCCGCCCATGCCGCCGTGCGCGCCGCCCCCCTCACCCAGCGCAAACCCGCACTCATCGGGTCCGCAACCTCGCGGTTTGCCACTTCGCGGTAGCGCACCCCCACTCAAGCTTTGCCGTTAGGCCTCGACCTGTGCGTGAGCAAGAAAACACGGGATAACCCCGTGCCGACAAACACGGACACGCGTCCCGGATTTCGCCTCGTCGCCGGAGTACTCACACCCCGACGAGGTCGGCGCCACCCGGCAACGACGTCGACCACCCAGCACGCGCTGCACCACGCACACGACCCGGTGGTAACCGGTCTCGGGGTACGTACCCCACCCCCCACTCTCGGCAACACGGACCCGCGTCCCGGCTTTCGCCGTGTCATCGGGGTAGTCAAACCCCGACGAAGTAGGCGTCACTCGGCGCCGACGACGGTTACCCCAACACGTGCTGCACGACGCACCCGCACACCGACGGGTCTTAACCGCGACGCTCGTCACCCGGCAACCGGCCGCCTGGCCCCCACTCCGACGCCGACCCGCCTGCGCGGGCACGCGTACGCACAAGCGCCGATCGGACCCGCAGCGCAAGCTGCTCGCCACACACGCCCACGCGTGCGTGGCCGGACGGTCGCGACCGCCGACGGCGAACCGCCACCTCCCCCCAATCGGGACTGGGTGGCGCGCCCCCCACGGCTCCCACCGCCTGGGTGGATACGCCCACGCAGGCCCGTAAGAGGCCGCGATCGCCCAATCGGGCTTCGCCATCCTCGGATCTCTCCGGGACGGATCGAATCTCGCGTTGGAGGTATGTGACATATCTCTGCTCTCCATCGGCAATTCGCCACAAGTAGCCTCCTTGACGGGCCAAAGCTCATGTATTGTGGGAATTGACCTGTGGCACGCCCTTTGGGGGGTTACTTCCGCATTGTTCATTTTTTATTGTTTGTTTGCTTGCCTGTCTTATCTGTCCGCCGGCACTCATTACGATCGCTTGTGATCGGACGGTCGATCGACCGGTGCCCTCGTTTGTATTAAATCACCGTGGGTCCGGGGTCGCCGTTGTGGGCCCCACCCGGCTCCCCATCGGATGCCCTTCAACCAAAGGTCTTTCTTCCTAGCCGCGACGGCGATAGAACTCGCTTTATTGCTTGGCTATGGTCTGTCTCAGTACACTGGTAATTGCACCAACGTTATTAATACCACAGGTCGTCTTGTGCGTGCGGGGGGTAGGAGTATCGTCGCTTGTGCCAAACTCCGGCGAAGTCCCGAAATCTGACAGGGTGCTCGCCATTTGCCCCGATTGCGTTCAGGAGCTTGTCCCCTGCCGGCATGTCGGTCGTGAACTGGAGCACAAAGGCTTGCACAACTTGTAACTCGGAGAAGCCCGCGACGGTCACACCGCTGACGCCAGCTGCCAGAACGTCGAGCTCCTCCGCGATGGGGTGCAGGAATGACTACAAGTCAACAGGTCGTCCCGGTCCGGGGGTGATTTCGACGATAATTTGCGAAACGACTTGAACCCTCAAGCTTGGATCGGCGATGAGGATTGTGACCATTATCGGCCACCCTTCGAAACCGCGCTGCCTCCAAGCTTGAAAACTGTCCGTAGAAATACTCAGAGCGACGCACGTGTTCGTGGAAAAGTAGCCCAGCTCCACCAGTTTGCGAAAGATGGAGCCGCTGAACCAGTCTCGGATGTCTTCGACAGAGCTGATACCGGCGGCTTCCCGTTCTTCTTTCATGGCGTTGACCATGCCTGGCCCAATATCGGGGTCAGTTAGCATCATTCTGGGCCCGGGGAGCAGAGGCCAGTAAGTCGCTTGCTTGTGGGGCTTGCCGTCGCTTCGGTAATGTAGAGCCTTACACATATCGCACTCCGTGAGATTTTGTCTGCCAGCGGTGAATGCGACACAGCCAGCGCTGCAGCAGTCGACCTTTCAATCGTATAGGTCGACACTTGCCGCCACCATGTTATTTAAGAGGTGAGACGTGCGGCATGTGCCGGCAGCACGGCGCTGCCGCAGGTAGTCATCTGTCGCCTCTGGGGAAAGGCAGTGCTGCACAAAGAAGTTGTAGGCCACAAAATCGTCTACATTGTCTTTAACGACGGACGCAGGGATGCAAATGCCGTTGCGACGCAACCTGTGAGGCTGGCAGTCTGGCGCTGGCGCGCTCTGGGCCTCTCTGCTGCTCCCAGTGGCGTCGTCCGCCTCGCCCACACCCCCGTCTCCATCACCTCCGCCGACTTGCCCAGTCGCCCCTGTCGCAGCCACCAGTGTCGGGACCGCACGGGCGGCCACTGCAGTATTCCTGGGCGCTGTGCTGGAAGCCGCCGGCATCTCAGCCGCCGCCGGATGTTGACGAGAGGGACGTCCGCTCCGTGACCGCCCGTGAAGGAACCAGGTACTGCGGGGTAGCCAGGAGGAGTTACTCGGCACCCTGCCACTGCACAGGGGGCAGCTACATTCCCGAAGACCCTGGTTGTCGGCGAGGGGGGGGCGGTGCATGAGATGTGAGGCTCGAGAAAGCTGGTGATAAAGTGGGCGGGGGGGGGTGAGGTGGTGTGGTGGTGGGGGGTGGACTAAAAGGCAGTAGAGGAGTGCGCGCTGGTGGCTGTTGTGAGTAGCATGATGACCTGAGCCCGTGCTGGGTGGAAACATATAGGCTCTGACGGAGGGGTGACGCGCAAACGGGGCACCACCCAGGACGGTGCCAGCCAGCACGCCTAGTTAAGACGCAGTGTTCCTTCTTTTCTGGGTTTTCAAGCGACTTGCGGCCCTGGATTGGCTCCTCCCTCAAATACGACTGCTCATTGGTCACAAGGGGGAGTGTCAGATTCTACATCCAAATTTTCTTGAAGATTACAACGTGGACGAGGTCATCCGCTCTCATTGGCCCCGAGGGGACGTTACTGGTGTTCTTGTTTCAAGCTCCTTTCACGAATATTGACATGCACCGAAGTGGCATCAGACCTCTTTCCGACAGGCACGGACGAGATGCACACCACACAAGGACAAGACATCCACAAATCCAACTGTGGTAATGCTCTCCGAGCGCTCTGTGGCTCATTTTGTTGCGCTGTGCACCCTTGTGCACGAACCGTCGACTCCTGAGCACGCTCTTTGACCAGCAAACAGGTAGCCGAGGGAGCAACATCTACATACAAATGGCCAGTGTCTCTCGGGAAGTGGTTCGGAAAAAAGAAAGGACTGCAGATTCTGTCTCTTCTTTCCCCGCTTGCCTAGACGAATGCACGGGGACCTGCTGAAAGCATGACATAACGCTGGCACACCCCCCCGACCATCATTGCATGTGAAGATGCGGGGCAGTCTTGATGCAGTAGTATGCCCACACTGTGCCTAGAAACGCGACGACAATGTTTGCTCTGGTTGCTCTGTATTCGCAAAAGAGAAAAAGAACGAAAGAGTATCCGCGGGGTGGACACAGGGATGACCAAAAGAGCATATTTGCGGATAGGGGGGGAGGATGAGCGTTGTTTCCCGCCGTGTGTTTCGGACGTACGCGCGTCCCCCCTCCCCCCCACGC
>Ga0209831_1003152_pt1 | contig 13795 bp, 11 predicted proteins | sample Maine_Asex4_meta_FD_187451 | JGI IMG/M metagenome (GOLD analysis project Ga0209831, IMG submission 187451) | Marine algal microbial communities from Maine, USA - Maine_Asex4_metaG (SPAdes) (version 2) | ecosystem: Host-associated > Algae > Red algae > Unclassified | place: Maine, USA | collected...
TCTTCGTAATTTTTGTAGTTTTTGTAGTTTTTGTAGTGTTTGTATTCTTTGTAATATCTGTAATATCACTTTTATCTGCTGTCTTTTCTGCAGGTGCCTTTTCTACCTTGTCAATACTTAGGTTCTTCTCGAAGCTGCTGAAAAAGTCTTTCTTACCCATGGTTTATGCTTTTACGGTTTCAAATCTTGATAATATTTCTTCTGTCACTGCCAGGTAGTCTTTAGCGCCATTGCTCTTCGCATCATAGGCGAAGACATCTGTACCCACACTAGGTGATTCTGCAAGTGTGATATTCGTCCGAATAGCGGTCTTAAATGCGACTTCTGGAAATTTCTGCTGCACATAGCTGTACACATCCTTATTCAGTGAGATGGTTTTATTGAATTGTGTCACTAAGACACCAGATAGCTTGATATCAGGATTGAGCCTGTTTCTGATGATATCGACCACCTTAAGCAGCTTATCTAATCCCTTCATCGCGAGAAACTGCGCCTGAATGGGGATAAATACGTCCGTAGAGGCCGTCAGAGCGTTTGTAGTCAGCAATCCCAGAGAAGGCGGACAATCTATCAAAACATAGCCAAAGTCTCCTGCATGGGCTTGAAATAGCGTCTTAAGGAAGTATTCTCGACCCATTTCCGAACTCAATTCTTGTTCTGCAGATGCTAAGTCAATCGAAGAGGGGACAATACTTACATTTTCATAGAGCTCTACAATAGGTAAATAATCGATTTTATTGGTCAGTGCATGGTAGATGTCATACTCAGGTTCTTGTACGCCGGCAGAGTCGGACATATTAGCCTGTGGATCGAAATCAACTAGCAGCACTTTACGGCCAGCTTTACCTAAGGCTACGCCGATGCTGTGGGTGGAAGTAGTTTTACCGACACCTCCTTTGTGATTCGCGAAGGATATAATACGTGTCATATTTGTAATATTTGTAGTGCAATATTACAAATCAGTTTACATATAAAATAGTTATCATATGAATTATTATTGTAACACTAAGTTTATGGCTATTTTAGAGGCTTACAATGACAGACAAAAAGATATTAGAGGTAGAGACTGTCGGCTCCCAGGATCGCCCAATCAATGAGGAGGATCACAAGGCATTTAATGATTATTTCAAAAAGCGAAAAACTAATAGAGTTAAGAAGGGTAGGGCATATACTACCCAAGTCGATAAAGAATCACCAACAACTTAATTTGAATAAATACAATCGAAAAAGTAGTCAGTAGGGTAGGGCAAGGATTATATTTATGAAGTAGCGCTGATTTAAAATGATATAACAGATATTTATACCTTGATATGGTCATAAGATCTTAGTTATATATTGTTAAAAGTATACGTCAATTATGGATTAAATAGTTAGTATTTAGTTGTTATACGGCATAAAATGGAAAGTAATTGAAAACAGAAATTAAACTTCAAGAATTAGCTGAGAAAATAATTACAGGAAGAGCGATTTCTCCATCTCAGAAAAATGAATCAGGTGACTATCGTGTTATAAGTCCTAAAAATTTCTCAGATGGTGTTTTAGAACTAAAAGACAATGATTACTACATTAATAATACAAGTTTCAAGCCTTATATAATTGAGAAGGGAGATATTCTCATTTCTTTGATAGGTCCTAATTTTTATTCAGTTGTCATAAGTAATATTCCAGATGAGCCACTAACAATCACACATCATGTTGCTGTAATAAAATCAAAGAACAATCATTATCTAAATACTTTCTTTAATTCAAACACTGGTAAAAAACATTTTATAGATATTGCTCGAAAATTCAGTAGTGGAGTTAATATTCCTCAACTATCTATTATTAAGCTTAAGAGCCTTACTATACCATTCTTCCCCCTTAATGATTTGAATGAATTCGTAAAATTTGAACCTAAATCAGGATCTATTTATGATACTCAAATTACTGAATCTCTGGTAATAAAGCTTGAGTCAATTGGGTGGGAAGTAAAAAGAGAATTCAGGATACGTGTAGGTTCAACATTTGTTATTCTTGATTTAGCTCTATTTAGGATTGGTGTTTTCGAAACATTTGTTGAAATAAAAAGGTATCCAAAAATTGAGTTTGCTCATAATAATAGCGGACTCAAGGGACAATTGAATCACCATTTACGTAAGACGGAGAGTACATATTGCTATTGTTTTTATAATGGAAAATTGTCTAAATATGATACAGAATCATTTACCCCTCTAAATGATTTTCCATATCCAGAACCTATAACAAACAATAGTCCTTCAATAGATTTCGAATTTTTCAAAGAAGTTCTGGATGAAAATTTAAGACTGAAAGAAGAATTAAGTAAAAATAAATCAATTCAAAAACAACTAACCCAAATAAGCAAAGATATATTCATAATCAAATCAACAACATCAAGAACAGAAGAGAAAATAGACTCGATACTAAGTCTTATTACAAGCTTAGACAGCGACTTTAAAGAAACTAAAAATACGGGATTAGACTTACACGAAAAGCTATTAAAATTAAATAAACAACTTGATAGTTCAATTTCTGAGATTCTGGCTAATCATAAAGTATCAATAGCGAGCTACAGAGACATACTAGAACAATGGTTTAGTTTTGAATGGAACAAATTTGAAGAATTAAGTAGGTCTTATCTGCCAAGTGCCGAATACCTATTTGACAACTTAAAAAAGCTGGAAAATCCAGATTTATCACCTTTCATTCTTCAGTATTGCAGAGCATTAGAAAATGAAATGCTAAATAAGATATTCAGGAATTACATTAAGTCCCTTCAAAATCGAAACATTGATTTTGATAATGAATTTTCTTGGGATATAGAGCTTAAGGAAAATAGGAGACCTAAAAGCGAAAGTTCTTATAAATTTGCTCGCCACATTCAAAAATGCTTGAAAGCAGATGAAAGCAAGTGGTTCTTTGAACTTGGAACAATGAGAATATATTTAGAATACTTAACCGGCAAGACAGTAAATAAATCTCCTTTGTTACAAGATTTTAAATCATATTTATTATCATTTTTTCACTCGAATATTCTTGATGCTGAATTCCTAATTAAAATAAAGGAAACTACAGAAGAATACAGAAATAAGGCAGCTCACCCAAATAGAATTTCATTTGAAGATGCTACAATTGGTAAGGTTAAGATTAAAAACCTACTGAAGAAATTCTTGGAAATGTATGAATAGAAGGCATAGGATATTCAAGAATTGGGAAAGAGTTACAATATGGTCAACTCTTATGTTCAAAATAGAAGACAACCAAGTATTGAAGTATTATTCAGAATCGCAGAATTGTTAGATGTAGATGCCAGAGATTTAATCGTCTCAACTAAAGATCAAATAAAAATATGAACCAAGTTCAACATAATACTATAGTCAATTTCATCTGGAGCATAGCAGATGATGTTCTAAGAGATATCTATCAAAGGGGGAAATATAGAGACATTATCCTACCATTCACCGTACTGAGAAGGTTAGATGCTTTACTGGAACCTACTAAGGATGAAGTGCTTGAGATGCATAATAAGCTCAATGAGATGGGTATAGATAATCAAGCTCCTCAACTGCGGAAAATCAGCGGATATATCTTTTACAATACCTCTAACTACACATTCAAGCGACTACTCAATGAGCCGGGCAATATCAGACAAAATCTGGAAACCTATCTCGATGGGTATAGCTCCAATGTTCAGGACATCATCAGTAAGTTCAAGCTAAGAAATCAGCTCGATACGATGGAAGAGAGTAACATCACCTTCCCTATTATTGAGAAATTCTGCAGCAGTACCATCAATCTGAGCCCTAACCCTGTAAAAGACAATGACGATAATGTCACTATGGATGGCTTGACCAATCTTGGTATGGGATATGTGTTTGAAGAATTGATCAGAAGGTTTAACGAAGAGAACAATGAAGAAGCAGGAGAACACTTTACTCCGAGAGAGATTATAAAATTGATGACACATCTCATCTTTGAGCCACTGAAAGGAAAGCTCAAAGCTGGTACATACTTAGTGTACGATCCAGCTTGTGGGAGTGGTGGTATGCTGACAGAGGCAGAAGACTTTGCCCAACAGCTCAATCCTAAAGCTACCTTTCACCTATATGGTCAAGAAGTACAACCCGAGACCTTCGCCATCTGCAAAGCAGATATGCTCATCAAAGATGAAGACCCTGAGAAGATTGCCTTCGGCTCTACCTTGAGTCAAGATGGTTTTCCTAATCTGAAGTTTGACTTCATGATCAGTAATCCACCATATGGTAAGACATGGAAGAAAGACAAAGATGCAATACTCGATGGTAAGGACATCATCGACCATAGATTTCATATGGGAGTGCCTCGTATCAATGATGGGCAACTACTCTTTGATATGAACATGGTGAGTAAGATGAAGACGGATAGTGACCTCGGTAGCCGCTTTGCGACTATCCATAATGGTTCAGCACTATTTACAGGTGATGCAGGTCAAGGAGAGACAGAGATTAGGAAATATCTATTAGAGAATGACCTTTTAGAAGCAGTAATAGCCTTACCGAATGACTTGTTTTACAACACAGGTATACCGACCTACATCTTCATAATGACGAATAAAAAGGAAGCCAAACGAAAAGGTAAACTACAACTCATCAATGTCACCGATGAGAAGTGGTTTAATAAAATGCGTAAGCCATTGGGTAAGAAGAGAGTGGAGTTAAGCGATGAGCAGATTGATCAGATCACTAAGATATTTACCGACTTTGAAGAAAACGAATACTCTCTAATATTGGACAATGCTGACTTTGGCTATAGCCAAATCACTGTGCATAGACCTAAGAGAGATGAAGACGGCAATGTAATTACAGATAAAAAAGGAAAACCTAAAAGTGATACGAAACTCAAGGATAAGGAGAACATAGCACTCAAAGAAGATATAGATGCCTTCTTCAAAAGAGAAGTACTACCATTTGTAGATGATGCCTGGTACTTAGAGAAAGAAACCAAAGTAGGCTATGAAATCAATTTTGCTAAATACTTCTACAAGCACATAGAACCAAGACCACTATCTGAGATTACGGCGGATATACTTGCTATAGAGCAGGAGACGGAAGATTTGTTGAAAGAAATAGCCGTTCATTAGATGAGTAATATAGTAAGTAATGAAATAAAAGTTCCTTGGTTGAAAGAGTTGCCCGGGCAATCCAAAATTATCCGTTTAAGATATTTGTGTTCAATTACTACTGGTGACAAGAATACAGAAGATAAACAGGAAGCAGGAGAATATCCTTTTTTCGTAAGATCTCAAACGATAGAGCATATTAATTCCTATAGTTACGACGGCCTTGGAATACTAACTGCAGGGGATGGTGTTGGAGTAGGTAAGGTCTTTCACATAATTGACGGTAAGTTTGATTTCCATCAAAGAGTTTATTTGTTTCATAAATTCAGTGAATTGGTTGTACCTAAATATCTCTTCTATTATCTGAAAACAAATCTGATAAGAGACTTGAAAAGATACAATGCGAAAAGCACTGTTGATAGTGTCAGATTACCGATACTCAAAGATTTTCCTGTCTTAGTTCATTCTCTCCCAAAGCAAAATGCAATAGCAACTTATCTTGACTTTCAATTAGTGAAAATATCACACTTCATACAAAAGAAAGAACAGTTCATAGAACTGCTCAAAGAACAAAGACAAGGCATTATCAACAAGGCAGTCACAAAAGGCATAGATCCAACGGTTAAGCTAAAAGATAGTGGTATTGATTGGTTAGGTGAGATTCGAGAGCATTGGGAAGTGAGACGACTTAGATATTGTGGTACTTGCCAAAATGGGTTAAATAAAGGTGGAGAATATTTTGGGTCTGGACATCCTTTTTTTGGTTATGGAGACATTTATAATAATGCAATTCTTCCTACCCCATCAGGCTTAGTTCAATCTAATGAGTCTGATCATTACAATTGTTCTGTGCAGAAAGGAGATGTATTCTTTACCAGAACATCAGAAGTTGTGGAAGAAATTGCAATTTCATCAACTTGTTTTGAATCGGTAGATCAGGCCACATTTTCGGGTTTCCTAATTAGGTTTAGACCTTTGGAAAATATGATCGATCCTTTATATAGTTCTTATTTGTTTAGAGCACAGTTTCTACGAAACTATTTCGTCAAGGAAATGAATATTATGACAAGGGCATCTTTAAGTCAAGATACTTTGAAAAACCTTTGGGTTATACTTCCACCAATAACTGAGCAAATTGCAATTGGTTTGTATTTAAATAAAGAAACGTCTAAAATAGACCAGGCTATCTCCAAGGCAGAACGAGAAATAGAATTGATTAAAGAGTATAAGGAAGCGATGATAGCAGAAGCGGTGTTGGGGAAATTGGAGATACCTACTAAATAAAGATAGACATGGAAGAAAGTAATATCCTACTATATCAAAATGAAGATGGCAGTATCAAGGTCGATGTCAGGCTACAGGAAGAGACTGTTTGGCTTACTCAAGATCAAATGGCTGCATTATTTGGTAAAGCAAAGTCAACGATCAATGAGCACATAGGTAATATATATGCTGAAGGAGAGCTACAGAAAGAAGGGACTCTCCAGAAATTCGGAATTTCCGAATTTCAACAGAAGCCCCATAATTACTACAATCTTGACGTAATCATCTCCGTAGGTTATCGAGTCAAGTCTCAGCAAGGGACCCAATTTAGAATATGGGCAACACAGCGTCTCAAAGAGTACATTGTCAAGGGTTTTGTACTCAATGATGACCGATTCGAATCAGGCACCTCTATGAACTATTTCTCCGAGCTACAGGAGAGAATACGTAAGATAAGGCTGTCAGAGAAGTTCTTTTACCAAAAGGTCAAAGATATCTATATGACAAGCATAGACTATGACCCCAAAGCAGATAAGACTCGTGAGTTTTTCAAAATAGTACAAAACAAACTCCTTTGGGCCATAAGCCAAAAGACAGCGGCGGAGCTGGTCTACAAGAGAGTAGATGCCACTTTACCACTTATGGGTATGCTTTCTTTAGACAAAGGCAACGTTAGAAAAGCCGATGTATCCATAGCAAAGAATTATCTCAATGAAGAAGAGATCAGACTGTTGGGACTATTGGTAGAGCAGTATTTAGCCTTTGCAGAAACACAAGCTCAGCAACGAACCCCAATGTACATGGCAGATTGGGCTTCTAAATTAGATGATATACTTAGACTTAATGGTAGAGAACTCCTTACCCATGCAGGCAAAGTCAGTCGACAAATGGCTGATAATAAATCAAGTATCGAGTATGACAAGTACAAGGAGTCTCAAAAGCTAATCGAGAAAGAACAGAGCTTAAAAGAATTAGAGTCTGATATCAAACAGCTCGAACATAAGAACAGACAAAAATGAAAACGACAGATACATCAGAAAAAGGGTTAGAAACCATCATAGAGAAATACTTAGTAGAGCATAATGGCTACCGACAGAGCTATAGCATAGACTATGATCGTGACCTATGTATCAATCGTAAGCTACTCATGGAGTTCATCCAAGAGACTCAGCCCGATGCATATACGACCATCACCAATCGTGGAGAAGATAAGTTCATCAAGCGACTATCCGAGCAAATCAAAAAACATGGCATTATAGAGATGCTGCGTAAAGGCATCAAAGACTTAGACCTTAAAATCAATCTCTACTATAAGAACCCTACTTCTGATCTAAACCAAGCAGCGAGAAGGAAATACGAGAGCAATATATTTTCTATCACTCGTCAGCTCTACTACTCTCTGGATAATAGCAACTCATTAGACATGGTGCTATTCATCAATGGATTACCAGTCTCCACTTTTGAGTTAAAAAATCAGTGGACAGGTCAGAATGTCAAAAATGCTATAAAACAATATAAAAGCGATAGAGATCCTAAGGAGCCATTATTTGCCTTTGGCCGATGTGCAGTACACTTTGCCGTCGATGCTGATCTAATATATATGACTACTGGTCTGCGAGGTCAGAAGACCTTCTTCTTACCTTTTAACAAAGGTAAGAATGATGGAGCTGGCAATCCTGTTAATGACGGTGGATTACGTACTGACTATCTATGGAAAGAGATATTAACTAAGCCTACACTATCCATCATCTTAGAAAACTATGCTCAGATCGTAGAAGAAAAAGACGAAGACACAGGCAAGATAAATAGATACTTAGTATTCCCAAGATACCATCAATTCAGAGCCGTATCAAGGATACTCAACCATGCAAAGAAGAATAATGTAGGCAACCGTTATTTAATTCAGCATTCTGCAGGTTCAGGCAAGTCATTTTCTATTTCATGGTTAGCCCATCAGTTAGTCAGCTTACATAATGAAGACAATACTGACACTGTATTTGATAGTATTATTGTAGTGACAGATAGACGAGTATTAGATAAGCAAATAAGGGATAATATAAAGCAGTTTGCCCAAGTAAGAAAGGTAGTAGCTCCGATAGAGAAAGGGAGTAAACAACTTAGAAAAGCTCTCGAAGATGGGAAGAAGATCATTGTATCTACAATACAGAAATTTCCCCATATCATGGAGGAGATAGGTGTATTGGATAGTAAGCGATTCGCCATCATCATAGATGAGGCTCACAGTAGTCAAAGTGGTGAGACTGCAAGTAAGATGAATTGGGTTTTATCAGATAGAAAAGAAGAATATGGAGATGTTGACCCAGCGGAAATCTCATCGGAAGATGTGATCAATAATCTGATTGAGAATAGAAAAATGTTAGAGAATGGAAGCTATTTTGCTTTTACTGCAACTCCTAAAAACAAGACCTTAGAGACTTTCGGTACTAAGACAGCAGAAGGCAAATTTGAAGCCTTTGATAGCTATACCATGAAGCAAGCGATAGAGGAAGAATTTATCCTTGATGTACTTAAAAACTATACGACTTACCAGTCATATTATAAACTCAATAAATCAGTAGAGGAGAATCCAGAGTTTGAGACTCGACAAGCTAACAAGAAACTAAGGGCATATGTAGAGAGTCATAAGTTCTCCATCATGGAAAAGGCCAAGGTAATGGTCAATCATTTTCATAGCGATGTACGACGACAGATCAACGGTCAAGCTAAGGCAATGGTAGTGACAAAGAGTATAAAGAATGCCATCAGATACTACCAAGCCTTTAAAGAATATTTAGAAGAAATCAATTCTCCTTACAAAGCAATAGTAGCATTTTCTGGCACTAAAGAAATAGACGGCATAGAAGTTGACGAACCAAGACTCAATGGTTTTCCTGGCAATGATATACCTAAAGAGTTCAAGAAGAATGAATATAGATTTTTGATAGTAGCAAATAAGTTTCAGACAGGATTTGATCAGCCATTACTTCACACAATGTATGTAGATAAGAAGCTGGCGAGCGTACAAGCCGTACAGACTCTCTCTCGACTCAACAGAGCCAAAAAGCCGTATAAGGAAGATACATTTGTCTTAGACTTTTTTAATACCACAGAAGACATACAAGCGGCCTTTGAGCCATTTTATACAACTACAGTATTAAGTGAAGAAACAGATGCTAATAAGCTAAATGACTTACAAGATGCCTTAGACAATGAGCAAGTCTACACAGAAGATGATGTGAGGATATTTACAGATTTATATTTCGGTGGAGCAGAGAGAATAGAGTTAGACCCAATAATAGATAGGTGTGTAGAGTCATATAAGACTGAATTAGAAGAAGATGGTCAGATAGACTTCTATGTCAAGGCAAAGTCATTCTATCGTACCTATGGTTTTCTATCCAAGATATTAGAGTTTAAGAATGTGTATTGGGAGAGATTGTATTGGTTTCTGAAGTTCTTGATACCCAAGATTAAACCCGAAGAAATAGAAGACTTAGCCAGAGGCATATTAGAATCTATAGACTTAGATAGTTACAGATTGACCGCAACTACTAAGCAAGACATCGGACTATCGGGGGGAGAAGAGATAGACCCTACTCCACCATCAATGAAAGGTAAGAAAGCAGAGTTAGGCTATGATCAGTTAGAAGCCATAATCAGTGAGTTCAATGCAAAGTTTGGTATAGACAATTGGACAGATGATGATAAGATAAAGAACTTCCTATTCGAGCAGTTACCAGCAGATTTTGCTAATGATGAAGCGACTGTAAACTCAGTAAAGAATAGTGACAAGCAGAATGCTAAGATCACATCTGATAAGAAAGTAGAAGACCTGATGCAAGATGTCATCTTCCAATATACAGACCTTTATAAGAAATTCACCGACGACCCAGACTTCAAGAGACAATATTTAGATTTCGTATTTGATAAGATATGGAGTGGACAGCAACAAGCAAGACAGTAATATGCCTAAGTTAATCAAACCAGAAAAAGTAACCCTACTCAACAATAGAGACATCACAGAATCTGTCATTCAAGATATGATTGCTGACGATCCTTCTGTAATAGGATTAGGAGACTTAGTACTTAAAGATAAAGAGAGAATCCAACCCAAAGCTGGCAGACTTGATCTATTACTGCAAGACCCAGAATCAAATAGAAGGTACGAAGTAGAAATACAATTAGGAAAAACAGATGAGAGCCACATCATCAGGACAATAGAGTATTGGGATATAGAAAGAAAAAGATACCCTCAGTATGATCATTGTGCTGTAATAATAGCAGAAGATATAACAAGTAGATTTCTGAGTGTGATAGGTTTATTTAATGGTCACATACCATTAATTGCTATTCAACTCAATGCATTGAAAATAGGAGATGATATAGGATTAATGTTTACGACTGTATTAGATGAGTTACCATTAGGGCTGATTGAAGAAGACGAAGAGGTAAAAGAAGTAACAGATAGAAGTTACTGGCTTAGCAGAGGAACTGAGAATACAGTTAAGTTAGCAGATGAGATGTTAGCACTTGTAAATGACTTTGCTCCTGACTACGAGTTCAAGTATAATAAGTTCTATATCGGTCTTGCCAAGGATGGTAGACCTTACAATTTTGCAGTTTTTAGACCCAAGAAAAACAACATGCAAGTTGAAATCAAATTGCCTCATTCAGAAGAGTTAGATACAATACTTGAGGAAAACCAATTAGATGATATGGGCTACAATAAACGATACGGAAACTATAGAATAAGACTGACTAAAGGAGAGATTCAAAAAAAGAAGGAAGTGTTAAAAGATTTATTAACTAAGGCAGAAGAGTCATTTAGATAAAAATGCAATCCAATTACAGCACACTGACGTCCTCGTTCCTGCTGGCGACAGAGAGCTATAAGCCATCTCACGGAAAGCAGTAAATTTTAAAAATGATCGTTATAAAGAGGAGGAACGCCAGTAGGTAACATTAGATATGATGTAAGACTCCCGTTGGTCGTGAAGGCTTCCGCATATCATTAGCCGTTAATCTCACCTACATACGCCATACTTCGTAAGTTATAATCTCACACCCCAAACCGCCTCTTCAATTCCCTAATCTTAGGATTCCGAATCCGTAACATCTCTTCATCTCGTGTACTCAAAGCAGTACCACTAACCAGCTGACCATTACCCCAGTTTTCCCGATACTGCCTGTCTGACACTTAACATGTAGCATTGAACATTCATCTTTCAGTTGCTACAGCTTCGTCTTGAGATAGGTGAGCATGGAACCTTCCGTAAAGTGGAATTGGTGTTAAAATGAAGGGATTTAGAATTATATTTGGTTGATCGTGTTTAGAAAGTCATAGGTAGCAATGATAGTTGTCTACATTGTGAAAATACTAGGAACCATCATGGATTAGTGCCTAGTATGCAGTTGTTAGGCATAATATAAGATAAAATGAAAACAAGCATAGAAAATGTATTTGTAACAGAGGGATTCCCTACGTTAACCTTTGTTAAACCACCTAACTACAACAATATTTTAATTGATGTAAAAAGGAAAGGAAAACCTGTGATAATTGAAGGACAATCAGGAATTGGTAAAACAACAACAGTCTTGAAAATAATTGAAGATTTGCACGAAGAAGTTCAATTTAAATATTTATCAGGGCGAAAGAGAGAAGATATTGCAGAAATATTTCGATTAACAAGAAAACCTGATAATGGAAATTATATCATTGATGATTTCCACCGATTGGCTGACATAATGAAAAAAACTTTATCAGATTATGCGAAAATTGCCGCTGACGAGGGAGAATTTACAAATTATCCAAAACTAGTAATAATTGGAATTAATCAAGTGGGAAATGAATTACTAAGCCTTTCGCCAGACATAAGAAAGAGATGTGGAATACATACTATTCACCCAGGAAGTTGGGAAACTATAAAAACCTTAATCAGTAATGGAGAACAACAACTAAATATTAAATTTCTTCGACCTAAAGTAATATTCAATGAATCTGGTGGTGATTATTGGTTAACACAAGTTCTATGTCAATTTGCTTGCATAAGAAATGAAGTACTTAAAAAGCAGGAGGAAGAAAAATTATTATCAATTCGAATTCGAGATATTAGAAAGGAAATGGTAAGCAGGCTGAAAATTGCTTACAATGAGGTAGTTAAGAAATTTTGTAGAGGTAAAAGATGGAGACCGACAAATGATTCTTATTTCATCACATTAAAAGCTGCTTCGGAGGAGACTATGCCAATTGATCTAGCAGAAATTGGAAATCGTTCTGATGACGTGGTACGAAATGCAATCAATAAGATTAAAGATATTAGATTGAATAAACATATTTCTGATTCCGCAGAATTAAATTCGAATTTCTACTACAATAAGGAGACTCACCTATTCAATATTGAAGATCCTGCTTTAGCATACTATATAAAACATTTGGATTGGCGCGATTTGAAAAAAGAATGTGGTTTTAAAACAAAAACTAATATTTATAAATTTGATATTGCAATCTCTTTTGCTGGAGAAAATAGAGCATTAGCAGAATATATTGCAATGTGGCTAAGAATTTTTGATTTTGAAGTTTTTTACGACGAATTATATGAAGCAAACTATTTGGGCTCTTCTTGGACAACTCGATTTACTGAAATTTTTAACAAAGAAAGTAGATTTATCCTCTGTATTTTGGATAAATACCACAGTGATAAAATTTGGCCAACTTTTGAACGCGAGTGCTTTCAAGAAAGAGTCAAGGATGAATCAGTAATCCCAATATTCTTAGACAAAACTAAATTTGTTGGAATACCACAAGATATAATTGGTATGAAATTTAAATATGACCATAAGGTGAGAGATACTATTTGGAAGGATAGAGTTCGATCTGAAATACTTTCAAAATTAATGGTCAAAATTGACTAAAAATACTATACCTAACAATAGATAAGAAGGAAGATCTCCATCGTCACTCCTCCTCTTATCATCAACGTCAATCTTGCCTACCTGAGCCATACTTTGCAAAATTATACTATAATACCCCAAACCTTCTCTTCAACCCTCACGACTGACCGTTCTCGCATCAGCGAGATCAAAGATCGTAAACCGATCTAAAGGAAAGGAACCTTTGCATCAACAAAAGATATACTTAAGCTCACACCCCAAACCGCCTCTTCAACTCCCGAATCCTCGGATTCCGAATCTTCATAATCTCTTCCTCCCTTTGACTCATAGTACTCCCAGTAGCTCGCGGATCACTCACGACTTTTATCTCTTTGACACACGTCTCACCCACATGGCTGAGCTGTAAATACGCCTCATTCCGCTTGCGCACCTTCGGTGGCGCATTCGCTTGATTCGCCATCCCGAAGAGGGTAGAGACGAACTGATTCACAAAGCGCTGCATTCTTGTCTTGCGCTTCTTGCGATGCTCGAAGACTTGGCCATCGA
>Ga0209831_1003154_pt1 | contig 13790 bp, 22 predicted proteins | sample Maine_Asex4_meta_FD_187451 | JGI IMG/M metagenome (GOLD analysis project Ga0209831, IMG submission 187451) | Marine algal microbial communities from Maine, USA - Maine_Asex4_metaG (SPAdes) (version 2) | ecosystem: Host-associated > Algae > Red algae > Unclassified | place: Maine, USA | collected...
CGCCCTTCGTCCTTAAAGGGCGGAAACCGCTGCGCGGGGACCGGGGCCACTAGTTGGCCCGGTCCCGCGCTGCCAAATACCTACGATGCAGATAATTCCCTCCAATGCATGACACTACCCAATCTGGATTGACACGCCCCGCTGTCAGCACCGGACAATCCGACGAGCTCACCCAGACACGTGCGCCGCAGGCGCTCACACGCCGCAGTGGCACGCCACAAAGGCGACACACCACCGACCACCCGGCTTCCGAGCACCAGCGCCCACAGCCACGAGTACAACGCCTCTGGCGTAGTACTACACTGTTGGTGCGCCTCCATGCCAACCCGTAATCTGTACAGGGGTGCGAGCACATCTTCGATGAGTTAAGGACTGTGATTTGCCCGCACCGTAGCCGCGACACCACGGAGCTCGTCTACATCCGAACGCGATTGCGGTACAACTCGCGGGAACTGGAATGAGCAGAAGAGCTGGCGGCGTATCCCCGCTCTTGAATGAGCTTGAGTTGCAGGCGCTACTCTCCGGGGAGACGGGGGCGGGCGCGCCGGAAGCCGCTCTCCTCGCCGCGGCGGACCCAGATTCGGACGGCGCTAGTGGTGGGACTGCACAAGTGTAGAGAAGAAGGCCAAAGGAGGTCCTGCGCTAAAGTGCCTGATGTTTCGGAGCCACCCCCGGCTCCAACAACGCCTGGACCGTCGCGTGATCGCAGAGCGGCCGTGAAGAGCCAATGAAAGGACGAGGATCCCCCCATGTTGCGAGATAATCTCTTTACCTGAAAATATCATCGCTATCTTGAACCGCGGTCGCCAATCAGATACTCGGATCGTGCGCTGGTTCTAAGATTTGTTCGAAGCCACAGATGCGGGCTGGCCCCACCCCCGCGTCCAGATGACCCATCGAATGCAGCCTTGTCCCTCCTTCAGCGTCGGCGCAACTGAGCGCACGAGGCAGCTAAGAATCATCTGAGCCTTTGCTCTCGCCGCCGCACGTGATTTCACTCATGCCCACGGTGGCTATCTGTTCTAGCGCACGCCAATTGGACGCCAGGGTCATTCCTTGATCTCCAAATCGCCAAGCCGCTTGTGTTCATCACCTGACATGAAGCCGTTGCGGAGCGGCTGCGCTCCACATGCAGCGTACGTGGACCAGTGGAATCGCCAGGACCATTCTAGAAACTTTCAGGTCAGGCCTACGATGCCTTAAATCAGGCTGTCAAAGGGATAGCCTAACTAAGGCCTACAAACACGCTTTGGCATGTCGCAAAACTGCAGGAAATTGCAAGTTCACCGCAGAAAACTCACTCTCCGCACAAGATTGCCCGTTGAACTGCTTCGGGCCAACTTCTTGGTTGAGGAAGCTTTGAGCTGCTCAGACGTTTGTGTTGCCAAGAGTGTGGACGGGCAAATCCAAGTCATGAAGGGTGTCGAATCCGAAAAAAGGGGACAAGAAGGGTGCGTAGCACGAAACAGCAACATCTACAAACGAAACAGCACTGCAGGTGGCATACGGAAGCCCAAGCATACGCAAAGTGACCTGCATTGGTGCGGACACAGCGATGCTGCAGAGAGGTGGACTGGTGCGGACGGATGAGCTGTTCCACTGGACAGCAGCAGAGCCAATGCGGTCGAAAGGAACCTTTATCAAGGTCCCAATTGCGCGGGCAAGAGGCTGGCGGGGGGCGAGGGACGAGGGGTGGCGGGAACTTCACGGCAGCACACGGGAATGCGGACAAAAACAGCCATCCCTATGCGGGTAGTCGACGGTGGGCGTCATGAGTTGCATGAAACCACCTTCTCAATGCGCGGGTGACCCCAGATGGTCGCGTCTTCTGTCGCTACTGGTTCCGCTTGCCTGAACTCTGGCACGCCGATAAAACGCAGAAACGCAGTTGGACGAAAGCAACGGGAATTGAAATATCTGGTACATAAGCACGCTCTACCTCGTCGATCGTCGGAAAGGCGTCCGACCGCATTCATTGGTGGGAGCGCACATTGGTCCGACGCACGCCTCCCCCACTACACCGGTTGCACAAATAGGTAATTCGTGCTCTGTGTGATGCTGAGGGGCGAGGGGCCGTCTGACCGGGTCGGTTCCGATCGGGCTCCGCTGCCGCGCCTCTCGCTCCCCCCGATCGTGGACCGAGCACCAAATTGAAACTCCTGTGGAGAAGGGCAGCACTTACAGAGGGCAATATTCCCCGCTGTCGTTTTCTTTTCTTTCAACCTATGCCGTCCCCCCCCTCTGCTCGTTTGTGGGAGGCACCAGAGGCGGCTATGCGCGACAGAGGCGAACTTGTGGCAGCAGTTGGAGAGGCTCCCAAAGCGGCGTCGCCCCCTCACGCCGTCGCCACCATGTTGGCGGCGGCAGCCAGCGCGGCGCTTCTCCGCGGCGTGGCGGCCGGGTGCGGCTAAGACTGTGCCTGTGGGAACGGTGACGAGCCAGGCCGGCTTGGCCGTCGCCGCCGCGGCTACCCGCGCTATTTTGGCGACTGCACGGGATTGGCGTCTGCATGTGGCGGTGTGGCGCGCCGCGCTGGCCGTCGCGACCCGGACGGCCGCTTCGGCCGCCACCACCGCTGCGCTCGCCGCCGTCGCAACGGCCGCTGCAGTCGCCGCAGCTGCCGCAGCCGCGGCGGCCGCCGCGGCAGACGTGGGAGCCGCAGCGGCCGCGCACCGTGGGCAGTTTGGAGGTGGTCGGCGGGAGGACGCCACAGCGTCCACCTTGCGGCGATCACGCCGCGTGACGGGCGCTTGCTGATAGCCGCGCGGCGGCACTCCGGCGGGCGTCCGTGGTGGCAATGGCCGCGGTGGCGGTGGCAGCGGCCACATCTTTGCTTGGCGGTGGCGAAAGCAGCACGCCTAGTCGCCCGAACAGAGATCCCTCCGCGCCGCGAGCGCCGGCCGCCGCCGCGGTGCGGCGGCACAGGTGGATGAATCATTGATTTTGATGCTTCTGAGACGGGTCGCGTTTGATACATCACAAAGCACCACCGTTCTGTGCTTTTGCGGCGCTTTTCGATACAGAGCGGTCTTGGGAGCAACTTCCATTAATCTTTTGTACAATTCCGCGAGGACCCCTTTCTTCGCATCACTTTTTCTGTGCACGCCTACAAATTCAAGTCGTCACTCGACGGCCGGTGCGTGGTGTGTCTGTCAGTTACGCATATGCACCTGATGCTCCTCTACGAGTCCATTTCAATGCCACATCCTACATTGAAATGAAAGCATTTTTAGGTCGTATAGGCGGCGGCGGCACTTGACCCCGCCCTGGCGGTGGGGCAGCTGGCTTGCGTTGAGGCACCCTGGGAATGGCTATTTGGGAGTTTTCCAGGAGAATGCCGCATGCTCGTGTGTTTGGGCTAGGCGATGGTGCGGGCAGTGCCTGTGCTGGCGGCGACGGGCGGGAAAAATGTAGAAGCGGAGTTGTAGTGAGGTGGGCGCAGCTTATTGATGCATACAGTGAACAGCAGACCGCACTCTAGACTCTCCACAATCACGCCTATCAAGCAATATTCCGTCCAGGGCAGGTACACCTGCCCCACATCTTGTCCACGGTGACACCACGCGGGTAGAGGTAAACATGAACCCGACGTAGGTACCTTTTGCCTCTATTTTAAATCCCCCAGTGGATGACATCGCCACTGAATAGCGCTATTCCACCCGCCGCAACGTGCAGACGCTGCGCACGAGTAGTGGTCATCTCTTCCACACCCCCCTCGCCAAAGTCATCGCAATATTCCCCAGGCCACGCGTCCAAGAACGCGCGGTCATCAACAGCCATCACGACGCTCACAATCCTGGGTTGGTTTCCCAGTCCTTCATATTCAGCGGAGGCCCTATGCGGCATCTGCTTCGGCGCCCCGTCCATTCTCACCAAGACATTTGGGGGAGACGCCTCGGGGCGCTGTCTTAAAGTGGCATGCAGCGGTGGCCTCATGCTCCCAGCCTCGCGATCGCATCGTCAATCATTGTCCGGCCACTTCTTGGAGGGAGCTCGAGTTGTCGCCGACCCATGCCAGAGTCGCCTTACACCCACTGCATCTCCGCGACCGACTGCAAAATAAAAATGAGGCAGTTCCCGCCAGCCCGCCACGTGCGCCACCGCGTTCTCAACGGATACCAGCTGTCGTCCTCGTAAAAGACCCGCCAGGAGCAAAATGCCGGCGCCAAGGCGTGCCAGGCTTCCCTTCAGGGCCGACACGACAGCATCGACACCCGCAATGCGCACGTCCACATGGCCTACGTATGAAGACGGGCAAGCGAGGGAGAGCCAGGGCAGTAGGGGTGGGAACGCACGGGAAGATAGAAACGAGGGCGGCGGGCTCGGTAGCGGGGCAGGAGCTGCCCAACCCCTGGCCAAAATCTCCTTTGAGTCCGATTCTGCAGCCACCGCCGACGCGGCCGCAGCCACCACTGAAGCCGTAGAAGAGGGGGGCAGTACAGCGGCCAAGTTTCACACGGGGGCCTCTGCAGCCCGCTTGCGTGCCGCATTGTTGGCAAGCGACTGCATCGTTTCGGCAGCCCGTTTCTTGTTTCGTGCCATTTTTTCGGGTGACAAGATGAGCACGGGTCGCCCCGCTCTCACTCTCTTTATCCCCCTTCAACTCGGGCTTGACGGCTCGGGAACGGGCCGTGCCGGCCATTGGCATTGCACCAGGTTGTCGCATGCGTACGAAGGAGAGGAATGGAACACCATTTCTGGGGTTGGCGCGGGTGTCCACCCCTGAAACAGAACTTGACGGTCCCTCTACAGGCCTGAAGAAAGTAGACGCGGGCAGAAAGTGATTTGAGAGAGCACCAAAAGGAAAAGTCACGATGAAGAAGGCAAAATCACGGTCATTTTCTGTCTCCCACTACCAGAGCATACACGACTGGCCCCTCCCCTTCCTCAAGCCTTCCCCACGTCGTCAATTGTCTTTGAAGGGAGAGAGCGTGCTTGCGGCGAAGTGATCTCAACGCTGGCGGCCGGACTGCAAGTCGGGCTGCCAGCGGTTGGCTAATGCCGACTACCACTGAATCCAAAAAACTGGGTTCGCAATCGAGGTGCGTTGCGTGAGTTTCCGACCCGCCGCCTTACATGGAAGCACGACCCGGAGATGGGGGCTGGAGGCTAGCCACTGGACAGCCGGCGGCCAAGTGGTCGCTCACACCGCCTTTCAGTAGCGTCTCTTTTTCTGGGCAAGCATACGAACTTGGGCGGTGGCTCAACGGCCAACTGGTTGTCGAAAGAGTGGTTCGCAATGTGCAAATGATGCTTCTAGAGGAGCGCATCACGATGTAAGCGACAGAAACACGCAGTATGTAGCGCAGAAGCGTCATCGACGCTCTTTTCGTGGGCAGTGACGCATCGAGATTGACACAGCTGCGGGGTGGTGGGGGAAGCGAGGGGGGACCAACGCATCACGGATGAGCACTTTTTCGTGCTTTTCAGAACGGGGGAGGTGTCGTGACCACTCTCATGGCCGTTTTTCAGTCGCCGCGCAAAATGCATGTCCTTTGCGTCTCATTTTCTGAGCATACATTCGAGCTCGGGCGGTGCGTCAACGGCCAACTGGTGAAGCGTCGAAATTTTTTCTTACGCAGAGTGCATCGAGAGTGCTGGTAATGACCTTGAGTAAAACTCCAGTTCTTGAGGTCCAGTTCTTGAGGTCGGCTTGCCTGTGCTTGTCGTGAAAAAACCGATGGTTTCCTCAAGTGTAAGCAACTGTTCGGGTGAGCATGCTCGTCCTGTTTACCTGGTGCTTTGAAGAGAGCACAATTACCTGCATCACATCACAACGGGCAGTTGGTGACGCAGACGTGTTGCTGATCCTTTTTTCGTGAACAGCGAAGCCCGACAATGGATGCATCCGTAGGGTGAGGGCGGCTTGCACACGCAGCAGGCAGCAGAAAAGGAGAACACTGCACCAGGTTGCCTTTCAAGAGCAATGACGTGACAATGGCTTTCCAAAAACAGCAAAAGGCTTACAAGAGGCTCGCAAAGAGATCCCGCTCTACTATCAGTCTATACCGTGTTCACCGCGTGATAGTCATAACGCATACGGGCTAGAACGGCCTTGGAGTTGTTCGTCGACGCTTATCTCGGCTGGGGGTACGCCACCGCGCCGTCGACGCCGTGACTGTGCCCCACGCGCCCGTACATCATGTCGAATGCACGGTACGACGCGCAACACTTGGAGCACAGCTTGAGCAGCCCCTCCTTCGCCGCGCTTTCCCGCCTGAGCCTCCACCTCATTCCAAAGAGCTCCTACACCTCTGGGAAGCTCAAACGCCCGTCCAGCCCGACGGCGTAGTCGTTCAGAGCCATACTCCAGTTCAGCTGCCACGCCATCGGCACCGGGGGGACGCACACGTTCTCCGAAGCATGGATGGGCACGCCCGCCCGTTGCTTGGCTGCTTGCAGCGAGCGCACGCGGTTTCGGTCCTCCAGCAAGCGCTGCGACACGCGCACAGGTGGTGAAGGCGCAACGAAAACGGAACGCACACTCGAACTCAGCAGCGCGCAGGTAGCAGCGAAGCCGAGGGGGGGGGGGCAGGCGCCCGAGAAAACTCCTCCCGCACCAGCTGCCGCGCGCGTGGGATCTGCAGCACGTCGTCCCCTATGAGCCTTGCCAAATTCTCGCACAGTAGACCAAGCTCCACCTCTAGCGCGTTGAAGCGATTGTCCACGTGGCCGGTGACCCACGTCGCGGCAGCTGCGGTGCTCGCAACGACACGCTGCACCCCGCTCTCCACGTGACCCTTGACCGCCACCGCGCCGGCATCCATCTACTCCCTTGGGCGCTGCTCCACACCCTGTGTCTCGGCTGCGCCCGCCGTGGCAACCGCCTCTACGGCCACGCGGACGGCCTCGGCTAGTGGGGGGATTTCCTGCGCCACCGCGGCCGCAGCCGTCTCGCCTGTCGTCAAGAGCGTGCTCGCCATCAGCGTGCGGTAGTGCTGGACAGCCGGCTGGTTTAGTAAGGGGTGGCGCAGTACATGCGCGTGAGGGAGAACGCTGGCAGTTGCCACACGCGCTGCATGCGTTTGAGAATAAACGCACCGAAACCAGCGCACGAGCGCCAATAGGTCCCGCAGCGCCTCTTCTTAGGTACTGGGATGCTCCGCCACGCGCTCTCTCAGCGCCTTCTCGTTTTTCATTCACAAGAGGCAAACAGAAATTTGAACCTCCTCCAGCACGGGCACCGACAGTCGAGGGGTAGTCGGCGACTTGCAGCTCACGTCGCGCCCCGACAACGCGTGAGCCATCTTGCGGTTGGGGATGGCTGCCTCGTATGTCCCGCCCACTGGCCCTATCTACCACATCAGGTGGTCTCTGTCATCCGCCTTCGACACGCCGCGTTCGTTGCCTGTCTGCACCGCCGCCCGGCGTCCTAGGTGCATCTTGGCAGCCCAATCGGGAACGCCGGCTGCCATGAGACGCAGCCTCAGGCGGGTGCTGTGGTAGTGGTACGTCATGGGCTTGAGCAGGCACCCCCGCGGGCTGGTGAAGGCTAGCACCCGGTGTCACGAGCGGAAACTGACCGCGGTGCCAGCCTTGCGGAAGTGAATCGGCTTGGAATTCGACCGGGGGGGTGGTCGCGTCGCCACCTGGACGGTGGAAAAACTCCACCAGCGCATCGGCCGTTGCGCCGACAGGGCACACCCACGGGTCCACGTGCGGCAGCGAACTGATGCGACGCACAATTCCCTCGCAGATCTTGGTCGCTACAATTTAATTGTACAACAGTGGCATCTCGCGCAGTGCGTCCGCCAAAGTTTTCGCAAAAGGGCGGACCCTCATGTCGCCCCAGGTTAGCTCTCTAGCCGTGGCGCCTCTCGATCCGAGCGCATACTGCGTCCACCGTAGGGCGTTCGGCCGCGCGTCCTTGTTGTACTCAAGCGCCGTCTTCTCCTGCAGCAGCAGGGAAAAGGAGACCGCACGCCTCTGCTTATCAGTCAAGGACAGGTCACGCTTATTTTTTGCCTTGGCAACGCCTGCCGCGTTTTCCTGGAGGGTCCGGTCCGGCTTGTGGCGGCCAACACCCGCGACCGCCGCCTGAAAGCATCCGGCCGGCAGAACATCGTCCGTCGCCCAGTGGCCGCAGCACGAGCACGCCACAATTCACCACAGCAAATTGACAAGGCTGGCCACCTGAGAAAGCGCCTTGGGGCTTACCAAAAGCACGTGGTGGCTCACTAGGCGCCCCTGGCCGCCGACCGATGAGGGTGACAGACCGATGACACCTGGCGAGCGCGACGCGCTTCCGTGACGATGGAAGGGCGCGGCGCGCGCCCCGCTGTTCTCCTAATGCCGCCTTCCAGCAGGCCCGCCGTCGGACTCGGCAAGCTCACAAACATAGCGGCCCCCGCGGTGGGGGGCGTAGACCTCGAATCGGCCGGCGGGGCCGGGGGATGAGGCGGCGCCGCGGCGCATCCCCTAGGTGCGCCACGCTCAGGAGTTGGAGGCGGCCTGACACCACCCGCATGGGACCCGTCCCGCACCGTCGCAGATGTGTTTCCAGACACGTGAGCATCACGCGCAACGCCGTGCTGCGCCCCCGCCACCACATCTGCCCTCCCCCGGTGCTGGACTGGAAGCCCCTCCATTCGTGGTTGTGCGGCGGCGCCGACGCGGCGCGCGGCCGTCGCTGTCACTTGCAGGCGCGTCCCTAGAGTAGAAGGACCCGCTGTCAGACGACTCGTCCCCACCAGCGCCGCCCGCTTCAGCCCTATCGCCTGCACGGGCGTCGGCGCTTGCAGCCCGGCCAGTCGACGGCCGCTCACGCCGCGCGGGCGTCAAGCGCCGCGTAGCCTCAGCCTCGAGAAAGTCGACCACCTCACCGCGGCTGACCAGCAGCGCCTGGCCTGCGTCCATGCGGTCCGCCGCCGACGCACAATTTCGCTGGATGTAGTCCGCACGCATCTTCATTGTGGTATTCTGGCTCCCTTGTTTGGCGCTGTCCGAGTGCGTCTGACAGTCGGTCTTCACCGCGCTCTGCACCGCCAACACCAAGTGGTGAGTGCCCCGCTCCGCCACGTGCAGTGCCTGCTCCACCACCCAGCAGGTGCACGCCGTGTCCAGCCGGAACGCGGCGCAGTAGTTGGAAAAATTCACGATGGCCTCGTACGCAGCGCGATCCGACTTGGCTGTCGCGGGCGAGCGGCGGTCGTTCGGTGTCAAGGCAGCGCCCGAAAAGCGGTCGCCCAGGAATCTAGGGCGGTTGGCGTCATAAAACAGACAGCCGAGGCGGATAAGACGGCCGTCAACGTCAGGCCTGTTGACGAACAGGCGCGCCACTATGCTGCGCACCGTGTAGGATCGCTTCCCATCCACAGAAGCGTGGTGGCCCGCCGACATTTCGGCTACGACCTCTTCGCCAATGCCACAATGCAAGTGGATGGCTGGGGGTACGACCAGCGCTCTGGACAGCGCGTCCCGCGTAGGGGGAGCAGGTGCGGGGGGCGATGATACGGTGCGGCGCGAGCGGTGTCCGAGAAGAGTCATCGCCGGCGCGGGGACACGAATCCCCAGTAGAGCGGCGCGCCCCACATAAGGGCGGGCCCGATGGCAGCGGTACGAAGAGCGGCGCAGCAGATGGGGGTGGCGCTGCGCTTGCTAAACGCCCAGCCGAAGCGCCACCCCGGCGACGAGGCGAGCCCGCCACAGCTGGGTGGCACCCGCGCTCGACCCCGCTGTCCCGACGATGGCGACAACGCTAACGTTGTCCCCACCCCGTCCCCATGCGCACGAGACACGTCCCCACCCCCTTCGGCTCGCCCGTGACGTGCCGACGGCCTGCCGGCACATCGTCCGCGCTGCCTGCCACGGCGCGCGCCATGGCGGGCCCAAATGCGGAAAAAAGGACGGTCGCGACGCGAGTGAGTGAAAAACCACGGGGGGTGGAGCGGGGGGGCAGGGTGGTGGCAAAGCGCCCCAAACGCTGCACGGCGCCATGGCCCCGTCCATGGGGCCGCGCGTGCGCCGTCGACGACCGAGTAGACCGACTGCCGCCAAGGTTGCGACTGTTGGGGTTACGGACTGGAGGGCATTCGCGCGGAGGGGCGCGCGCGGGCACGATCGGCCGACAGGATGGTGCGTGTGGGCGGCTTTGCCGCCTGCTCTGCCACCCGTGGGAGCAGGTGTTCGCACCCGCGTTTTGGCGCCACGGGCGACCCGCGGTGGCCTCGGGGAGGAACGGAATTACGTATTCCGACGCGGCCCCCACCCCCCTCCCAAAACCGTCCCCGGCGCGGATTCGCCCCGGATTACGAGGGGGGGCTCACTTTCGGACCAATCGCACCCGCGGTTCGGCACTCGGCCGGTGCTTGGATTTCTGGAATCTTTCCTCAGCAATGGCGCCACCTCTAGTCCTCACACTGACCTACATATCTTGTCTTTGGGCCGACAAGCAGTCAATCGTCAGCAGCTGACGAGCGTGCAAGCCCGGAAGCGAGGCGGCCAAAGCTTTGGCCCAGCGCTGACGAGACAGCGCAGCGGGCCCAGAACCGACGTCAAAAGCACGTCTGTTTCTACCGACAAAAATTCAAGTTCTTGGCGGAGGACTTCGAATAATTTATCAGGAGGAGTTCGAATAATTTATTCGTTAATTGAAGATTTTGTGATTTTCATATTCATCGAACACTAATCGATCTCTCTATTCGGGTCTCTTCTTTGCTGAACGCAGACTGGAAGAACCGACCCCGAGGCGACTGTCGTCACCTGCTACCACCCAGCGTCTGCATCTGTACCACTAGTGCCCCCCGCCAGTACACCTGTCCCGCCGCCGATGCCCCCCACACCCCAATAGGCGCCACCACCGGCACAGCTGGCCCCCGCAGAAACGGCGCGGCCTGCGGAGGTGGAGGAGGCGCCGGCGCCGCATATGGAACCGGCTGCGTCGCGACTGACCGTTTCTGCTTCGCGACTGGCATTGTCCGCGCTCGCACTGGAGGCGGTGAGGCGGCGGTCGCGCCTGAAAAAGCAGGAACCGCATCACTGCCGGCCCCCTACGAAAAAAGCCGGAGTCAAAAACCGGCATACTTCTATCGAGAACTATGCCGGTTTCCTAAAGATTGGGACGCACCACAGGGCCCATCAGGGGACCCAAGTATCCCGGAAAAAACCGGCATCAGTGAGACACTGACCGGTGTCTCACACCTCCTCGCGGCAAAAACCCGGCGTACCTGGGCTCGCGAGGATCACAAAAACCAGGGACTGCGGCAGAGCTCTGTCACGCTCATCCATTCACTTCATCATCGGCCAATAGGGATGGAGAGCGTCGTTGCATCCAAGCCACAGGCTGGTGCACGGCTCAGGACAGGATCTCCAATTGTACCGATCCGTCATCACTCCCCAAATACGGCCAATAACGTAGCGTTTACCTTTAGCGTGAGCAATTAGGTCCATACGCGGATCCCGGGTCGGCAACGTGCCGAACAAAGTGAGGGTAAAGATACAAAGCAGCTATACAAGCGGTCGGAGCCAAGCTCAAGCCGGTGAACATCCGTCCTTGCCGTCATCATACTTGCCCATGTGCACGAGGCCGCGGTGGGTATGCCACCCGTGTCGTGTCGGGGAGTACCCTTGCGGTGGATACGGGCAGGTCGGAGCGAGGCAGGCGTCTTGGTACGCCAGCGCCCGCCGGCAGGTAGACAAGCAGAGGCACTTGCCGATAGTCCTGGTCCAACATGGAAGCGGGGGAGAAAAAAACCGAGGGGAGAGGGGCAGAGAGAAGCAAGGACGTTGGGGGACACGGGGGAAGAAAGGAAGGAGAGAGAGAGCGCGCCCTCCTAGTACTCAACCCTCCACCCGCCGTTGCCCACCGTCCGCGCCGCCACGCCCGTCCGCCCGCCGTCTCCTCCCGCGCCGTTGGCGCGGTGGGCTGTGCGCGCGCTTGGCCGCGTGCGCGCGCGCGCCCCACGGCTGCCACCGTGCTTGCGCGGCGGGACCGGGCCGGGGGGTCCCCGAGTAGTCATGGGGTAAGTGTCCGAACTAGTCGACCGCCAGCGCGTCGACGGCCGCGGGCTCCATGGTCGCGTGGATGGGAGGAGAGTTGACTACAGCAGTGGGGAGGCGAGCGATGGACAAATGAGCTCAAGAGGGGGAGGGGTGGTTGTAGGGGGGGCGTGATGGACGGATGGAGTTTGTAGGTGGGGCGTCGCGGTTCTCAAGTTAATGCTGAGCGACCGTCGCAGGGGCTGGGCTCAGGGTCACCCTGGTGTCCTTGGGGGCACCCCCTGTTGACGGCCCTTGTTGAGCTCCTCTCCTCGTCCAATGAGATGGGAGGTGGGGAGCAGCAGGCGACAGTGAGCGACGGTGAGCGGTGGACGACAGTCGATCCCGACCGGGTGCCACAAAACCGGAATAGTGAGTCGAGTATGCCGATTTCGTTTAGTAGATGCCGGTCTTCCGCCCGGTCTTTCCCGACCGCCGTCAGCCACGAGGCGGCGCGCTGCCGCCCGTGGCACCTGGTACTTGCCGACGAACGATGCCAGCGCCGTCAGTCAGTGCGAGAGGGAGATGGTCGGCAGCGTCAGCGACATTCCAGGTCGCCAGCTCGCTGGCACCGCGATAAAATACAAACATGCAATAAATGCATGAGAACAGCTCCTCATTAGTCGTCGATTAATCGCATGATAGTTCATTGGATGAAATGCAACGATTTATTCCTTGGCCTTTAGGACAGGGTGCTCTCAAAGTGACGTGATGCACACATATAATACTTGGCACAAGGGACTTGCTCTCCTTTTCAGAGGTGGGATTTGAAGGCGTGTCAGTATTGCAAGGGTCGCGATGACGCTAAAAGCGAATGGAGTTACGTGGCTGAGAAGGACTGTCCTCCTGCCACAGGGGTCACAGGGCCCGAACGGCGCGTGCCCCCCCGCCCCCCCCTACCGCCCCGAGTTGCGCGCGGCGACCGCGCGCAGCGACTTCTGGGGTTCAAAGCGCCCACGATGACCCGCGTGTGATCGTGCCAGCGCGCCGGCTTCTGCTGCGGCGGCGCGACGGCGGTTGCTGCCGCCATCTACCGGTGCGCTTAGAGGCGCACCGTCGCGCGGCGGTCGATCTCAACCGCCCACCCGTGCGCCGTGTCCGCCGCCCCGCCCGCCGCGCGCAGGTGCGCTGCGCGGCGGGGTGACTGCCCCGCCCGTGGGCGTTGCGCCACACCGGCGGGCCACCGCCGCTGCGGTGGCGGCGGCGGCACCCTTTTCCACGTCCCGGCCGCCCCCCGCCACGGCAACGTGGCTGTGCGCGCCCCCGTGCGTGCTCGCGGCCATGAAGCCGGCCGGCGTGCACGGTGTCGATGCGTCGCCGAGCGCGCCAGCGCCCTGAAGGCCAGGGTATTGCGCGCACGTGCCTGGAATATCTGTTTGCTACTGAAACTTACAACCCTGGCCGTTGACTGTCCTTTTCTTTCAGGGGTGCGTCCGTTACTTCTTGGATTGCCCGGTTTTGGCCCACCCTCTCCGTTCGGCTATATATTGTGCCGGAAATGAAATATGATACTGTGAAAGAATCTTTGCAACCTGGTTCTACCCACGGCGGACCGACTGCCCAAGTGATTTTTTTTTGCCGCCTTGGTGTACTCGCCCCATCCAATCGTTGCAAAGCTGCTACTGTAATCAAGCGACGAGCACCGCCACCGCCAACCGCCAAGCACCACGCACACCGCGTCCCCAGCACCGCAGCAGAGAGGGCGAGCGCGCCACCGCGGCGCCGCGCTGACGCGGTCAGCAGCTCGGAGGCGGGGAGGGGGGGTGCCCCCTCTGGACCCCCTCGGGGCGCGCTGCGGCGGCACGCGCGGGCAC
>Ga0209831_1003163_pt1 | contig 13763 bp, 16 predicted proteins | sample Maine_Asex4_meta_FD_187451 | JGI IMG/M metagenome (GOLD analysis project Ga0209831, IMG submission 187451) | Marine algal microbial communities from Maine, USA - Maine_Asex4_metaG (SPAdes) (version 2) | ecosystem: Host-associated > Algae > Red algae > Unclassified | place: Maine, USA | collected...
ACAGGCCAGATCCAGGCAGAATCGCCTGAGAGACGTGCACTGCGACAATAGTGCGGTGCACCTTGTGCGACCTTCAGATCTTTTCGAGTCATGTTCGGACCAAATCACCCGTAGAAGGGGAGCCAGTGCAGCCCCCCGTTCATCAATTCTCTGACAGCTCTATTCTCACTCAGATGTTTCCAAAAATACTCGCGGTAGTTTCAGGCACCCTCCTCTCCAGGGCAATCACGGCGGGTCATAAGCCACTGGCTGGCTGCGTTTCTCGTCGGCCTCCTCTCGGTCTCTATTGTCATCTGCCCCCCCCTCGCACGCAATGTCTCCTCCCTTTCCCCTATCTCATCCCATTGTTGCCCACTTGGCCTGGCACCTTGGGTCCCCACCTTTCCCACCCTCTCCTCTGTCCTTCACATCCCCTACCATGGACGCCCGCTTCATTCCGGTGTGCACCGACACTGACCGCACCGCGCCGTTGAAGCACCGAAAGTACCTCGCGGCGGTCAAGTGCGCTGTGGCGTATCCACCCACCTCAACCTTCATCTCGGAGGTGATCTTCTCCATGGTGACGGCACACGTCATTCAGCTGCTGCCACAACCGAGCCAAGCGAACGATTTCAAGGCGCAGCGTTTGTCGCGCACTGTGGGGAAGGGGTGCTTTACACGTCCCATGTTTTGCATTATGATATGTGAACTGCTATTTGTTCCGGAGGGCCCGTCCGACACCGAGTGTCGTAGGTCCCACCGCAAGGTTTCTGCCGAGTTCGCTGGTTGTATGCGGGACTTGCTTTATACCACTGGCCCTGGATACACATGCAAGGAACATCAACGCACGGCGAGGGCGGACGACGACGTCCGAACGCAGTCGCACGGTTTGTTTGAGTAGCTCGAGTGGGTTCTTAACGTCTGTATTTCATCGGCTACCGCTTTGACAAGGGCTATGTTTGAGACCGACGGAATACGTTCTATCACGGTTGCGCTTTTCATCACCACCCCCTCCATTCCCCCCCTCCCGACGGCACTTGCGACGGTGAGACGTGCGTCGCTACCATCAGCCTCCCGCGTCTTGACGGTCACAGCCAGGCCGGCCGTAGTCTGCTTGGAAATGACCTTGACCCCACGGCGGCGGCGGCGGTCGTGGCCACGCCCGGCCGCCATCGACGACTCTTGGACGCTCGTCTTATTAGTGTCCGCGATCCCGTCAGCGGGCGGCACCAAACGTGACACCAGTGGCGGCGGTGGAAGTCATTGCCACGCCCGTCATCACGATGCCGCCGTGTCGGACGGCTGCGCGTCGTCGGTCGCGGCAGCAACGAGCGGTAGGTTGGCATCGGCCGCCTCCCCCATAATGAAGGCCACCGCCTGGTTGGCTGCGGTCGGCTTGGCGGCGACGGCCGCAGCGGCGATAGTTTCCAAGGCCGTCTGCACCACTTTCTACGCGTTAGCCGGCAACATGTCGACGGGTGAGGCAGACTCGACAGGCAAGTTGCCGTCGGCCACGTCCCCGTTTCTGTTGACGACCACCTCGTTGGCGGCGGCAGGTCAGCTGAACAAGGTCTCGGCGACTGTCGCGGTCTAGCAAGCAGGGGGACGACAGGGATCACGTGAATGGGGATGGGGGTACCATCTGCATGGGGGAAGGGGGTAGCATGCGCGGGGGATGGGAGTAGCAAAATAGATGGGTGCGGGTAGCAAGGTGGGAAGGCGGGGGTGCCAACACGGCGGGGTGGGAGTAGCAAGCTGGAGGGGTGGGGGAGGCATGGAGAGTAAATCGGCGTGCCGGCGGTAACTATAATGGGAGATCCACACATTGGAAGGTCTGCACGCCGTGCAGGGCCGCCGCCAAAGCCGGCATGGCTGATGGGACGCAGGAACGGCGGAAAAAACGTAGTCATGAGAGGGACGAGGCGCGCTCGCCGCCGTCGTGACGGCGGTACGGCGCCGCGGGGCACTGTCGGGGCGTTCACAGCCCGGTGTTGCGGCGGAGCGCGCTGGAAGCCTCCGAGGACACGAGGGTGGTGCACGGGCCCATCGGGGAATGGCCTCAACAAGAATCCTGGAGAGGCCCTCCAAGGCCAGGGGCCTGCGAACCTCCGCTTGGAGCCCCCTGATGAGGCATCACCGGAAATGGGCGCACTCTTCGGATTGACCATGAGGAAAACAGATCTGTAAATATGGAAAGCCGCTGTGTAATCAATGCAACAGTGGCGATCTGTGAGGCCACTGGGATGCGCTGTACGAGTGGAACAGTGGAGCGCGCGTGTGCGGCGCCAGTGGGTCAGGTATGCGAACTGGCGTCGTGGCTCATTGGCCGTTTGAAGTGTGACCACTGTCGTACACAGAGGCGCCTCAGATGGGCTGCGTGGGTGCGGCCAAACCAGTGGGCGGGAGCTCAGCCCGGAGTGAAGTAAACGGTACGCGTCGACACGGACGCGCTTGCAGGCGCACTGGGCGTCGGCCGATTTCTGTACTGGTCGTGTCATCGCCCATGGTGACGCTACTGCATCAATAGTTGGACACAGGGGATGCGTGGGGGGGGGTCTGGCCGCCGCAACGGGTTTGTGACAACCGTCGCGTCGGGGACAACAGAATTCGGCGGGAGTACCTCGAGTGACGCGGCGGTCATCGATATCGTCTTCCGGACCTCTCTAAGGAATGCCGTAGGAACAACCGCGGCAGCAGCAGCGGCCGCACTGGCGGAGATGTGTCTACTGGTGAGGCGTGCGCGACGGTGAGCTCCGCGTCAACGAAGCTCACGACGACTATGTCGCAGTTGGCAAGGAAGCTCAGCGCTCTCTATGCTCCCAACTCCCGCCGGCGCCTGCCTCTAGTCCTTGTTCTGATTGTTTTTCCGTCTGGACAATCGAATACATGGATCATTCGGAAGAACGTTCTGTTTCTACACCTTGGTCTCAAGCCCAAACGCCTCTCCAAGCTCTATCTCTCCGTCACGACAAGCACACCCTTCACGCTCACAGTGCTGCACAATGTTCCAATGGAAGTACGTTTCCACTGGGTGATGCTGGATCTCCCCGGACGTCTTGGCCTCGCCTGGAAGGCGGCCGGCGGCGTTGAGCTTGCGCGCCTGCCGCCTCTGCGACAGTCGGACGTTGTTGAGTGCCGCAATATGTCGAGAGCGAACAATAAAACGCCTCTGCGTCATGTACGTGAGGGCATTCTTTTACTTCTTTTTGATGGAGTGCTGTCGGTCGGCACCCGACGTGTCGTGCCCTTGCGAGAGCACCGGGTACTGGTCGGCGGTAAAAACCGGCGAGCAGTTGTGACCGACACGGTGAAAGCGGTCTACAAACTAGGCTGTCAGAGACTGGTGAAGGAGCCACGGTACACGACGGAGCGCGTTGCGCTGCGCTTGGCAAGCATTGTCGAAACAAAACCTCCCGAGGAAGCTTTACAAAACGCTGTGCCAATGACGACACGACGTGAGCCGGGCTCTCCAACTCCCGCAGTATCTCAAAGCCGACAATGTAACCGCAGCAACACAGGAAGCTCAGAACGCCGGGTGCTCGCAGGACGTTGTCAGAGAAGTGGTGGCGGCAGTCGTCGTCGTCTTACGCCTTGCGCTCTTTCATTTTGCCAGCCTTCTCCCCGTACTTGCGCGCCCTTCTTTTTGCCACCCGTCTTGCCGCCCGCCTTTTCAGCAGCCCGCTTGTCTGCTGCCTTCTTTCGCTTCCGCTCCGAGGTGTAGTCCTCGACGAAGGCGCGCAATGCCTTGCGCCCAGGCCATACCTGGCCAGAGCCCAGCTTGTTGGCTTGTTCGATGACACGGGCGATGGATTGCCCGACGGCAACGACGTGAGTCTCTTCGTCGCGGACGCCCTGGCGTTTCAGCCACGCCGCGTGCTTCTCTACGGACGCCTCCGCCCACTCTTCTCTGAACGCCTTGGCATCCTCGCCCGCCTTGGCCTTCCACAGCACAGGCGCCTGCGCGTCCGTGCGGCAGGCAAAGAGCAGGAGCTCGCCAACGGCGCGGCTCAACGCCGGTGACGCGTCCATGTGGTCGCTCGTCAGCCGCATAAACTGCCACACGAAGACGACGCCCTGGATGCAGTCCATGTAGTCAAGCCAAAGCTCACTGGGCACGCCAGCGATGAGGGCCCGAGCTAAGACCTCAACGTCCAGCATGTCGCAGCCGTTGAAGACATTGAGCGCTGGCTCCGCCAAAGACGCCGACACAAAAACCAGAACCTTGCGCCACCTGTCCAGCTCCAGGTCTGCATCGTCAGTGGGGGGGATGTCGGACGCGACAGTCGCGCATACAACGCCGCTGGATGCCGGCGCCGCGTCGCCATAGCCACCCACGGCATCGAGAGGGAACGGATCCACCATGACGGACCCGGCACGCACTTTTTCTGCGCCTCATTTGCGGCGGGTGGCTGGTTGCAGACGGCGGCAGCGCCGCTCGCCGCCGGGCTCGCTCCGACGACAACCGTCACGTCGACCGAAAACTCGTAGGCAGGTGCACCAGCCAACTCAAGCAGCGTTCCCGACGCCGCTTGCGCATTGTTGGGAATCACCTCCTTGTTGTCCGCAGTTGGCTTGGCGCCGATGTTCACGGCGGCGGTCGCCGCCACGTCCTTTCCCACCCACACTACCGCGTCGGCCGCCGATGCGTCGGCGGGAAGGTCGACGCAACAGGACGGTTGACGACGCCGACAGCGGCGGCAGCGGTCGCTACCACGTCCAGTACCTCCAACGCCGCCCCGTCGTGCGGCCGGACGCCGGCCAGCGCTCTACCGTGGACCAGTATCTCCGCCTCTGCCGCCAGGACCTAGGTGCCGTCAGCCGCTCTGTCGACCGCGTTCGACGTGGCGGCGACAGTGGCAATGGCGGTCGCGGCCACGTCGGTCCCAACTCTCAACACTGCGTCGACCAGCTCCACGTCGGCGGGGCAACGGATGCCACAGGAACGTAGCCGCCGGCCGCTTTCCCCGACTTGGAGGCCACCGCCTCGTCGATGGAGGTCGGCTTTATGACAACGGCAGCAAGGGTGGGCGCTGCCACGTCCGGCACACCGACCACGGCCCAGTCGCGCGGCGGGACGCCGTTCGGCGCGGCAGAGTTGGCCGGCAGCTGGAGCTCGGCTGCGTCGCCCCTCCCGCGGCCGTCGTCTTGGCGCCTACGGTGGCGACGGCGGTCCAGTCCACCTTGTCACACCCGCCAAAGCCGTGTCGGGCACGGCGGGCGGGGCCGAGAGGCAGCCGTCAGCCGAGGTGTCGGCCGACCACACGAGAGCGGTCGCGGCAGACGGGGCCGACACGCCGCCGTCAGACGCCGCCTCTTCGTTGTCGACGTCCGTGTGGTCTTCTGCGGTCGGCTTGGCGCCGAAGGCGCCGGCGGCCGTCGCGACCACCCTCCAGCACCACCACATCGGCCGGTCGCACGTTGAGGGGCGCGTCAAACGCGACTGACGGGGCGCCGTAGGCCGCCTCGTCCATCTCGACGGCGACCAACCTGTATGCGCCGGCTGGATTGGCATCAATGGGGGCGACGGTGAGTTGAATCCGCCCGTGGCAGCTGGCACCCCACGCAGTCGCCATGAAAATGGCCTCCACACACCATCAGCGGGCGTTCGGCAGGTAAGGCCCAAAGCGGAGGATGAGGGGGGGGGCAGAGGGAGCACGCGGGACGTTGGACCACGCCATTGGTGTGGGGAACCAGGAGGATGACTCTCGAGTGAAAACAGATCGCGACGCATGAACAGAGAGCTGTTGCGTGCCCGCTGAGCCACTGGGACCCCGCTGGAGAAAGCCTCTCGTGCGAAAAGGAGTGAAGCGCCCATGACAGGGGCAGGCAGCGCAAGCGATAGAGTCGCGCGAGAAGCGTCAGCGTCAGGTGCTTCTGCAACCAGATCCAGGGTACGGTGGCTGAACGATCCAGGCCTCCAGGCAGTGAGGCCGCTGACAGGCTCTGTCTGCCAGACGAAGATATTTTCTCGCTCAGAATTGCCCCAGCGGTCCTGCCCGATCGGGGTCACGGCAACGTCACCAGGTCGAGCCCCTGGACGGACCGGGGTGCCTCGCAGCGCAAATTTAGAACTCTCGTCAACGTGCAGACAGTCCAGACCACAGCCTCACAGCGTCCGCGGTCCACAAGCCACCTGTCTGACCGCTATGAAACGGGACATCTCCACCCCACGATCTGGCTGCTGTCGTCTGTCCTTTTTGAAGATTGTGGCGGTTGGGACGGCGAGGAGCACGACCAATGAATCTCTGTCGCCGGGGTGAAGTACGGATTTCGTGAGGAACTGTAGGGAGATCCCACATACTTACTACTGTGGGGAGGGGATCAGCTTTTCAATGACTCAATTTATCTGGCAACGATTCCTCGGGCAAAAGAACGCACATTCGGGACAGGGGACGTCTAACCAGGCGCCAGCGTCCAACAAACGGGCGAATGAGCCGCGCAGGTGGTCGTCGACAAACTGGCCTGTGGCAGCTGATACGGGTGAAGCGGTCAAGGGCACGCTTCCGGTCCCTTCTGCCCCGCTCGCCGGCAGGTTGCTGGCCGACCAGGCGGCAATGGTGGGGAATATAGAGGTTGTTCCTGTCATCACCGCCGTGGGTGCCACGCCCATCACCACCGCTGAGACGGACGCCACTACCAAGGGGAGAAGGGACCGAGGGGAAGCGGCCTATCTAGTGGACAGCTCTCATGGGAGACCGGCCAGGCGACGCGGCGGCTGTAGCGGTGGCGAATGCGACGACAACCATCGCCGCCACTGTCTGTGCGAGCCCGGCCGCAGCCTACCGCGCAGTGGCCGCTGCCTACAAGACGGTGGACGCCAGGTGGGAAGAGGCGGCCGATAATGACCTGCCGGTCATCTCAACCACTTGCGTTACCGTGCAACAGACCGACGCCGTTGTGTTGCGGGCCAGAGACGCGTCCTATGGGCGTCCAGTCTACCAATATTCATCTCCCTGTGGACCTTCATAAGGCGGAGGCCACAGAATTCTATCTTCTGGTCCTCTCTATTGCGACCGCCGACGCCTTTTCGGTCGATGCGGAGGCGGTGGTGGCGAAAGTGCAGGCCCCAACCGCCGCGGCCACCGTCCGAACCAGGATAGCCGCGCCCTACCGGGCGGTTGCTGCCAAGAAGTCGGAACTGGCGGATGCCAACCTGCACGTCATTCCGACAACGCCCACTTGCAAGCGGCCGCTGACGTCCACCAGGCGGAGGCCACCTTCAAGTCGGAGGCGTGCGATGGCAAGCTGCCATAGTTGCTTCGCGCCTCCATGGAAAAGCCGCAGGCAGACGCGGTGGTATTGAGGTCGACGGACACGTTCGCGACGGCCCACGACGCAGTCGCTGCTCGGCGGACGGCCACGTACAAGGCGGATGCCATGCACAAGAGGGCGACCGTCAAGGAAAAGCTGCCGTTCTCGTCTGCTGCGCTCGCCGACGTCCAGCACGCCAAAGCGGCGGTCGTGGTGGTGACGGGCATGGCCGCGGCAGCCGCCGCCGATATGAATGCCACGCCGATCGCCGCTGACAAGTCTGTTGCCACAAGCAAGACTGAGGCGGCCGACGGCAAGGAACCGTTAGTGCCTTTAGCCCCCACGGACAAGCAGCTGGCGGACGCGGCCGCGGTGGTGATGACAAACTTGGCGGCGCCCCCCACCACGGACCTCAGCTTCAATTCAAGCACCACCAAAAAGCTGGTGGCTGCTCGCGGGGGGGGTGGCCGAAAGCGATGCAGCCGACAAGATGGGGGCTGGGGGTGAGGATTCCGTGTGTGTGTTATTTTCTCAGCGTGAGGCTTGGTTGCCCATCTGTTCCAGTCGTCGCCATCCTTAAACATCCCATTGTCGATGAAGTGATGGTGCTGCTGCCCATCCGCCTGTCCGTCGTCCAACCAGGAAGCAAACAGAAAAAGATATACTGAGTCGTGTTCATGCAGGGCACGATAACGATACGAATGCAATGAGAGAAAACATGATGTATTTTATAGCGAGCCAGACAGCAACTCGGCAGCAATCCTGCGGCGCAGGTAGGACGAGCTGCCGCCCCAGCCGACTGCCGACTCACCCTTAGATATGAGCTCCATGTGCCGGCACATGAATACACCGCAATCATCACAGTTCTCCTGCACGCGGCAGGGCATCGCATCAACTCTCCACTCCTTCTTGGGCAAACCGTGCTCTGCCGCCTGCTTCTTGGCCCACCTTGAAATGCGCTTGCCCATCTTCTCTTGAGCGTGGCCCATGGAGTCATAAGCTCGACTTCCCCCGCCGTCGGGACGACCACCGCCAAGAACCAGTGCGCGTCGGTGATGTTGACTGGGATGAATGTCTTGTGGGCCATGAGTACGACCTCCTTTGTCGTCCAACGCCGCACCGCGGCGTAGTCGTAGATGCCCTTCTTGACGAGCTGGTCGTAGAAGAACGAGGTAGAGAAGATGTAGTGCGGCTTGCGCCGAATGGACGACTCAATCTTCATCTGGCGGACACGCAGCAACTCAACGTAGGCGTTGACGAGCTCGCCGTTGAACAACTGACTTAGCAGCGCGCATGGTATGTCCTTCATCTGGATCGGAATCGGGCCGACCTTGACCAACACGGTGGCTACGCCATCGGCCGGCGCCGTGACGACGTCAGCCGTCACCTTGATGGCTCGCAATGTCAGCGGCGACAGAGGGTCCGCACGATTGACGGCGACTGGGGCCTCGTTGGGTTCTCCGCCGGCCGGCACCTCCTCGAACTCCCCCTCCTCTAGCCGCCACGCGTCACACAATGGATTTTTGGTCAACTGACGACTCCACCGCCGGTTTGAGCGCGGCGCGAGGGCAGGAGCAGAAGAACGTCGGCATCGCCTCGTCGGCGGGGGGGATGAAGAGGATGACGACGCGCTTGATGAGCCCGACCCGGCAGCAGCCGTAGTAGGCGCTGGAGAGCGAAACTCGGGGGGCAAAGTTTCCTCGAGCCTCGAGTTCCCGTCGCAGGTCAACGACGCCGCACTTGGACTGCTATCCGCGGTGCCGGTCTCATCAACTGGCGCCGCGGGGGCGCCCTTCACCTCCATCCCACTGCCGCGGTCGGTGGCTTCGCCGTTCAAATCCTTGCTGCCAGTGTTCGAATCTGCTGGGTCGGTCTCTTTGTCGTCGCTGCCGCTGCCGCTGCCGCTGCCGCTGTCGCTGCCGCTGCCGCTGCCGCTGCCGCTTCCGCTGCCGCTCTCGTCGCTGCCGCAGTCGTTTTGGCCGCTCATCAGGTCCTCGTCGTCGTTCTTGTCTGCAGATCCGCCGCCGTCCTTGTTGGCGCCAACTTGCGCGGGGGGGTCGAGCGCGGCGGCCGGCGCTGCTTGCACAGCCTGACCCCCAGGACCGCCCAGTCCTTGTAAAGTAAATTGGTGCTGGACTACTTGAGCAGCCGACCACCGGAGTGCCCGCTCGTCATCAATCTGTACGCGCTGCACCACCCCGTTGGCCGTGGGCAAAGGTGGGGCTGGGGGAGGTGACTGGTCTGCGGCAGCTTCAAATTGAGGCCACGCTCGCGACTCGGCAAAGGTCAGCTCGATCGCTTCTTCCGGCTTGGCCCGGATGCGGCAACGCACGAGCCCCCTCACCGATGACGTCCGGATCGCGCACGCAAAAATGATGGAGAAGTCAACCCGCGGCGCGTTGCCGCTCGGCCGAATCATGTCCTTGACGTGCGCTTGGACCACAGACAGCATTTGTCCGTCACACACAATGCACTTGACGGGGCCGCCGGCTGCCTCCTCACGGCGTCAGTGGTCGCAAGTCAAAGCTGCGGCTGGCACGACCAACGTCTCCGAAAACTCTCCGGTCGTGTCGGAGAGAAGCTGCAGGGCTTGACCGGGTTCTACCTCTCCGTAGGCGGCTGTGTTCCTCAGCAGCCCCTCAAGTACTGGCACGCCGCCGCAATCGTGGAGCGCGCAATGACACACAGTTCCAGCACAAGATTCAAACAGATGCGCGCGTAGACCGTCTCCTGCGTCGCGGCAAACAGCCCGTCGCCCTCCCCGTCGTACAATACGTCATGCTAATTGGCGCACACCCACTGGCCGACCAAGATCTGCATGCGCCCCTTCACGGTGAAGAGTACGGCAATGTTCTGGGACGACACCAAGCCGCCCCGAGGCTCCTGACACACAATGCACTGCTCCTCCACAATAAGCCTCGAATCGTAGCGGTAAATGTTGTTGGTCGCCCGTGCGGCGTCCACAAACTGGCAGTAGACGCTGCACAGAGCCACCTCCTCCGTGCACGGGAACATATTCCGTGCCCGACGGGGTCGAGAAGGCGGTGGCGGCACTGCTGGGGCGACGGGAGCGGCGGCCACGGGCTCGGCGGGCGGCGGGTCGCCCATCTCGTTCAGCACACCATTACGTCCGAATCTTAGCGCCTCCTGAGCAGCCGCCGCCGCCTCCGACGCCGCCGACGCCTCGACACGGTTGAACGCATTTACGGCCTTGGCATGCGGGCACCCCCGAGGCAGTGTTTGACAGGAAAGGAGGCAACACGTCGCCAGCTTGTACCGGTTCCCACCCAGCCGGACTATGGCCGGCGACCAGATACTGTTGTTGGAGATGGCATACAACGGGATTTTCATCCGCCTGCCCACCTTACCAACCAAGTGAAAGACCGTCTCATCGGGCTTGTCGTTGGCTGTGACGATCGGGCCGCGGAAGACCGGCATCACGTTGATCAACGCCTCAGGTGTTTGCATACCCAACTCAGCTGACATCAAGCGAGAGGCCGCCAGCAGCGCCGCCGCGTGACGGCACTTCGAGCTCTTCTTGCGCTTGCACTGGATCTGAACGTGCTCGAGCGCGTGCTCCACCGTGGTCGCCGAGCCGTTGCCCATTACGCCGCCGCAAGAGCAGAAGGCGGCGACGTTGCCCTTGAGCAGTGCCGTCTAGAGGCAGATTGGGTCCATAGCCTCGACAAAGCAGGTGACGTTCGCGCCGTGGACGCAACCACCCTCGAGCACGGCGTAGGTGCCCATACGCGCATCGAGGTCGACGGCCACGCGGAGTTCGGAGACGAACATTGTGACGAGATCCTCCATGGAGTAAGGTCGCTCAATGTTGGTGGGCTTTCGAGGATTTCTTGAGCGGGTTGCCGACGCGGCACTCGTAGCTACCGCCTTAGGTTGGCGGCGGCGACTTGTTTGCGGCGATTTGGAGATCGCAGACGGCGTCGATGCCTCTCCCGGTCCGTTGGCGCGCGCACTTTGCACGCAGTGCTGCTGGTACCTTGTGCGCTGTCGGGCCGCACGCCGCCGCCGGCGTCGTAGCCGTCGTCGTGCGTCGCCCCGGGGGTTGCGATTATCCAGGCGTCCCCCGCGTCGTGGTTCTCAATGTAGTTGTCGTAGGCGCTCCTGGCCTGGGCGAGCAAGGCATGTGAAGAGTCTCCCAGTGGAGAGTACCCGTCCTCGGCGTTGTCCTGAACGGCTGGTAAGCATTGTAGACAGCCGCACATCAGCAGGCGCCGGAGCGGTTGGCCGTTGTCATCCTTCTCCGTAGTTGTCCCCTCAAGGGCACGCGCAGACAGAAAGAGCGGTAAAAGACGGTGGGGAGACATCGGAGAGACGATGAGAAAGCGGTAAGGGTGCAGGCGGGAGGCAGTGCAGCGTGGTGAGATGGCGCGATGGAATAGGCTCGACACGTCAATGCTCTCAAGGGGAGTGGTACGTGTCAATAGTGCCCGGTAGGGGTGGCCGTTGGCGTAGGCGGCGCGGGAGTGGGTCTGGCGTCGGGATGCGGACGTCGCTCCGCGTAAGCAAACGCCGCTCCGCGGTCGAGTGGCGTGCACGAGGAGGCAGCGCGCGCGCGCACGCGCGATCTGGCATGTCGAATCCGGTCCGATTGGGGACCGACGCGGGGTCCTTGCAGATGTGGGCCCGACCGATATTCTGTCCCCTGTCACATCTCTTGAACGAGTCTCATTGGTGCGGTATGAGTTGACAGCGAGAGATTGTTCACTAGGTTTTCGGGTGTCACCATTCAGCACCCCTCGTCAGAGTGCCGTAGAGGCCGCTGCTGGAAGCCCCAAATTGCACCGAAAGGGGCCAATTTTTATAAACACCGGCCGGTGAAAAGAGGCCCCCTAGCCCCGTCATGCCCCGCCAGCGGGGCTCGGAATTGTGGATTGTCGCTTTCTCATTGGTCGGGGCTCAGGCATGGCGTCATCGGCAGGGGACGTGCTTTGTCAACAGTCGCATACGGCCTGGAACGGCGGTCAACTGAGCCCGTTTGAGCCGATGACGCTGCCGTGCCGGTGGATCGGGTGGGTTCCTTTGTGCAATCGAACGGTGTCCGCCGCAGATGACTGTGTAGGCGGATTTGTGGCTGTCACACGACTGAGCGCGCCCTGGCGGGGGCAAACACTGCAGCCTGCTGGGCTCAAACAGTCGCACGCTTCTCCTCCCCACCCTCTCCATTTGCGCACAGCAGACAGTCGTATGGGGCTGTCGTGTTCTGGGTTTCATGGCTGCCACGCGCGTGCAGGTCTGTACCACACATTTAGGCGTGGGAACAGGCGGTTTTGCTTAAAGTTTCTGCCGCTATGTGCCTCCTCCAGTGGCGCACCTGGGGGCAAGGTCCGCCATGCGGACCGGGTCCCTGGCGAAGTGCAACCGAGCGCGAGGACGGTCATCGACTAGTGCACACCGCGTGCGGGGTGCGCGGCCGTCGTGCTGCGTGAGGGCCAACAGCGATGTGTGCCAATTCCAAAAGTCCGTGTGGGACACGACGTGTGTGGCACGGAAAAAATGTTTTCACAGACAACGAATCGACGCCCACAATCCGCCCCGACGCGCTCTCGAGACTGCGCTGGGCACAGCGGCCCGCATCTGTCGTGCCCCCACGCCACATGTACGCGTCCACGCGCCGTGGGGGAGACTGACCCGCTGCCAAAGGGGTCGAATGATGAATCTTTGATATGATATGTGGCGGACGACGATAGAATCCTCATCTTTTCCTCGACGGTCGAACCGAGATAGCCTGCTTCGAAGATTCGATCATCCTAAAGTCGCCTGGGGGAATCGCCCTCTGAGAGGCAGCAGGCCTCGATTCCGAAAGGCGCTTCAGAGATGAACACTTTTTACATTGGCCATAGCTCTGCGACCATCGGTCTTTCGGACTCGCGACCAAGCGCGATCGAAAGCTCTTGTGGAGATGAGTCGTTTGGTGGGTCTAACTCAGAATGTGTCGTGCCACAAAAAATGAGGATTCTATCGTCACCCGCCACATATGTTGTCTGAATAGTGCCCCCAACCACCGTCTGACGAGATGCCAATCGTGTCACGATGAAAAGCAACGTCGTGGGAAGCGGGCGCCGCGCATGACCTCGCATGAGCTGACACGGGGGGGCAAAGCCGCCCACACCTACTGGCACAGGTGCGCGCCGCATACCATGGGCACTGTGCCTGGTGCAATACGGGATCAAGATTACGCCTCTGGAGGGTAGCGCTTTCGGATCTCATCAGAGAAAATAGCTGCCCACGGGCTCGTCAAGGGAGGTCGACATGGACCCAGAATGTGCGCACCAGGAGCGGTCGGCCGGTGCGGGGTGGACAGCGCCCCAACTATTGTACTGGGGGTGACCGTCGCGAGTCGCTGCTGCCCAAGACAGAATGCTGGCCTGCGATTGGCCGAGGAAGGACTCGACGCTCGTCGATTCGGCGGCGTGGTGAAGTGTACTCTCCCGCCACCGTCGAGCCCCCTGCCGTCATGCTCCCAAACCGGCGCGTGCAATGGGGCTTGATGATGTCAGGCGGCCGACTGCGGT
>Ga0209831_1003166_pt1 | contig 13753 bp, 9 predicted proteins | sample Maine_Asex4_meta_FD_187451 | JGI IMG/M metagenome (GOLD analysis project Ga0209831, IMG submission 187451) | Marine algal microbial communities from Maine, USA - Maine_Asex4_metaG (SPAdes) (version 2) | ecosystem: Host-associated > Algae > Red algae > Unclassified | place: Maine, USA | collected...
GCCCGGTAAACAACGTTCTTTATTACACATTATAGGTAAACCTAAAAGAGAAGAAACCCGCCTTAACAAAGCCGTAGTTATCACCGAGTATTTAAAAACGAATAAAGGGAAGTTGGATTTTAAAGAGTTGCAGATAGCGTTTAGACAATGAAAATTAAAATGTAAATTAAAAACGCTCGCTCGCAGTATGGAAGGTCTAGTTTTTAATTTTACTTCCATAGTTCAAACTCAACCCGTCTATTCATTTGAGCACCCTCCACGGTATTATTATCCGCAATAGGTCTAGAGTCACCATAGCCGACAGCTTTTAAACGAGTAGGCTCAATACCTTTGGAGGCAAGATAATTTTTCACACGAATTGCTCGGTCTATTGCCAGAACTTGATTAAACGCAGGAGAACCTGAATTATCCGTATGTCCTGCTATGCGTATGGAGAAGCCTGTTTCCTCATTTAAATACAGCACTAATTTATCCAGTTCGGAGTATGTAGCATTGGTTAAGTCAGCGTTTCCATGTTCAAATTGAATGTTGGCAGAGTTGAAAATTTCTTTAGCGGGCAGTGGTTTATTGATAAGAGTGGTCGGTTCTGTTATCTTTTCCTTTTTTTCTGTTTTTGGTTGCTTGGCTTTTTGAGCAGCTTTAGGGTCATATTTAGCTAGATAGATATTATCTAAATAGCAATATTGAGCTTTTGGAAAAATCTTTTTAGAAAAGCTACCGATAGTTAAATAAGTATCTGCTGAAGTAGCCTTAAAACCATAGACTACTTTTTTCCATTTGCCCCATCTAGCTTCATTGAGTACATCATTGTAAATGGTTTGGGAAGGCTTGTCTACTAATACGCCACAATCAGTGGAATAAATAGCCTTAGGCGAGAAATGTGCGCCTATTTGATACCTACCAAATGTTCGACCATACAACCAAAATTCTAGTACATAAGTGGTGTCAATTTCTAAAGGCTTATTCAATTTTATTTGAATATACTCTTTATAGTTGCTACACTTTGGATTGCCTCCGGGTGTGTTTAGCGTAATACCTACTATACCTGTGCCGTCAGGTGGTTCAGGTAATCTGAGATCTGGAGGATATTGGTCATTGTCTTTAGGTACTTTATATATATCAGGGCTGGCATCAGTTGGGCTATACCAATCTTGTGCTTTTTGATTAAAATCTTCTTGACTTGATGTTATTTTAAAATCTGCTTCTTTCTTCGTTAATTCAAAGCTATTATTAGGAATTAGATTTTGGCTAAGCAGGTTGGTACTAAAAAATAAAAACGAATAGAAAAAAAGGTGAACTTTCATTAAAGACTAATTTATGAACAAAGACTGAAGGATTAGTTAAGGAACGCTGTAATAATAAATATTCATTCTTGGCTGATTATTTTGTCCTTATTTTCCTCTTTGAAAACAGTCATTATATCCACATAACTTCTGTTTTCAAAAAGAAAACTAAGAACAAAATAATCTACCCAAGAATAAACATTTATTATTACAGCGTTCCTAAGCCTAAAACAGGGTGATTTTTAAAATCACCCTGTTTTGAAGAGCCTAATTCCTAACTAAACGTTCTAATAGCACTTTCATTATAAGAACCAATCAACCCTGCCTAAGGCTTACTAAATCCACCCATTAAAAACTGAACTCCTTTACTTTTTAGCAGTTCATTTAATTGAGGAATTTTCGTCTCCATAATCGTTTGTAAATCCATTAATTCTTTATCAATTTGTGCGCTAACTTCTGCTTTGTAAGCCACCCCTTGATCGGTTGGCCGAAAATCACCACCTGCTTCATGGGTAGCTAAATAAGCTAAACGGTTATTTAATTTGATACCAAAATTAAGGGGATCTTGCCGTGCTTCATTTCTAGTTTCGTGTAGGTTGTTTTCAATGAGCGTCATTGTTTTATCAAAGTCAGTTATTGCTTTTTGTACATCTTCATAATAGGCTTTATCTCCCACTTTTTCTTTTAAATAATTTAAATCTTTTCTAAGGCTTCTAATATCAATAACCGCTTGGTGGGCTTCTGATAGTTTATCTCGAATCCCTATTAAATAATCAAATTGAGCCTGTAAGTCTTCCAAGCTGCCTTCACTTCTTGGATCAATTTTGATTTCCAAAGGTTGTTCCATTGTATCTTCTCCAACGGTCAGTCTAACTGTATAATTCTTGGGTACCGCCACTGGGCCTTTTGTATTAGAAGAATACAAAACCAATCCATCAAAAGATACGGCATCAGGATAGCGCATATCCCATACAAAGCGATTCATACCTTTTTTAGGTTTAAATTGATTCTTCTTTTCTTTAGCATCCGCCGGAAAGCTTTTGATTAACTGACCATCCGCTTCTAGAATATCCAATTGTATTTTAGCATCTTTACTTGGCTGTTCTTTAAAATAATAATGAATAATAACGCCACCGGGATGGTTTTCTCCTTCTAATAATTGATTAGGCTTACCCCAACCAGATTGCTTCATTCGATAGGAGGCAGTCGGTTGGAAAATATGATAGGGCTTCTTGCCAATGGTTGCATCCAATTGATGCAAAGGGGTTAAATCGTCAATGATCCAAAAACTTCTGCCTTTGGTAGCGACAATTAAATTGTCATTTTTGATCTTCAAATCAGTGATAGAAACCAGTGGTAAATTCAATTGAAAAGGCTTCCAACTAGCCCCATCATCAAAGGAGATATACATGCCATATTCTGTTCCTGCATATAACAAACCTATTCGTTTTGGATCTGCTCTAAGTACTCTGGTAAAATGTAAGGCATCGATTCCATTTGTGATGGCTGTCCAAGTTTTTCCGTAGTCGGTCGTTTTATATAAATAAGGTTGATAGTCTCCAGACTTATAAGAAGTACCCGCCAAATAAGCTCCGCCTTTGATAGTTGGATGTGGATCAATGGAATTCCACATAATCCATTTAGGCGCATTGGCTGGCGTGACATTTTTCCAATTCTTACAATTATCCGTCGTCAAATACACCAAGCCATCATCCGAACCTGTCCATAAAACTCCTTTCTCCTGAGGACTTTCCATCACGGTAAAAATATTGGCGTAAAACTCTACACCTGTATTATCTTGAGTAATAGGTCCACCTGATGATTTTAAAGTTGCTGGGTCATTTCTAGTTAGATCAGGACTCATTACTTGATAGGATTGTCCTTCGTTGGTGGTCAGATGAACATGATTGGAAAAGACATATAGCTTATCGGGTTCATGCTTAGAAAAGAGTACAGGTGTATTCCAATTAAAGCGATATTTCATCACTTCCACGCCTGAACCTGCAGGATTTAAAGGCCATACGCTGATGGATCTTCGCTGCTTGGTTCTATGATTATACCGATACATATAGCCTTTGTAGGTGCCTCCGTATACGATGTCATTATCAGCCGCATCAATGGCATGAGAAGCACTTTCTCCACCACCTGTAACTTCCCAATTATTTTCGGAAATGCTTTTGCCATCAGAGCGATGAGAAATTCTGATAGAGGTATTATCTTGTTGCGCACCATATATCCGATAAGGAAAATGGTCATCTGTAGCTATCCGATAAAATTGTGCAGTAGGCTGATTATAATAGGTGGTCCAATTTGTGCCAGCATCCGTAGAAATTTGTGCACCCCCGTCATCTGCGATAATCATTCTTTGATTATTAGTAGGATCAATCCACAGATCATGGTGATCGCCATGCGGCGCATTTTTAAGCGTCCAAGTTTTACCACCATCTTTGGAGACCCCATAAGATACATTCATTACATACACTTTATCCTCATCTTGGGAATCTGCATATATTCGAGTATAATACCAAGCACGGGAACGCAAAGCTCGATTTCGGCTCACCTTTATCCAACTTTCTCCTGCATCATCAGAACGGAAAACACCGCCGTCCTTTGCTTCTATCAAAGCATATACTCGATTGGGATTAACAGGAGAAACCGTTACCCCAATAATACCTAGGGGTGCAGCAGGCCAACCTTTGGTAGTAGACATTTTTTTCCAAGTATCGCCGGAATCTGTACTTTTCCACAACTCTGATCCAGTGCCGCCACTAGAAAAATTATAAGGGGTTCGCCTGACATTCCAAGTACTTGCATAGAGCACTCTTGGATTCTCGGGTTCTAATATTAAATCGACTGCTCCTGCATCTTTATTGGCAAATAAAATCTTCTTCCAAGTTTTGCCACCATCCATTGTTTTATAAACGCCTCTATCTTCAGAACTTTTCCATAGGTCGCCCATCGCCCCTACATATACAATATCTGGATTGGTTGGATGAATTCTTATTCTACCGATATGACGTGTATTTTTTAAACCAATAAAAGTCCACGTTTTTCCAGCATCTACCGATTTCCATACACCAAAACCAGAAGTGACGTTGCCTCTAATCGTTTTTTCTCCTTGTCCCACATATATCACATTTGGGTCAGATTCTGCGACTGCGACTGATCCAATCGAGCCTCCAAAAAAGCCATCGCTGATATTCTCCCAAGTGGTGCCACCATCTGTTGTTTTCCAAACGCCTCCACCTACGGAGCCGAAATAATATAAATTAGGTTTGCCTGCAACACCTGCCACCGTGCAAGAACGTCCGCCTCTAAAAGGACCAATTAGGCGATATTTTAGCCCGTTATATAAACTTTCATCGAAGGTGCTGATGCTTTTAATCTTATTTTTTTGAGCGTTTAGACTGGCACAGCTTGTACATAAGAATAGACTAAACGTAATTGCGAATAGTAGGAAGCTTAAGTTTTTCATATTGAATGGATACTTTTAGAATTTGGTCTTTAGTGTTTGGTCTTTAGTCTTTGGTCTTTAGTCTTTGGTACGCCACTAAACAGGCTGACCGTAAACTCAGAAAATAGGTTTTACGATTTTGCAAGTAACTGATTTAATGGGACTTAGATGTGCCAGATTTTTAAAATCTGGCACATCTTGACTATTCTCGGTCAGCCTGTAAAGACCAATAGCTAAAGTCCAAGAAAACGATTTGTTAAGATAAGAGAATTTGGTAGAATTAGGAATTTTTTATTTATAATAGTAATCTAGACTTTGGATGAATATCCTTAGTCTTTTGTTTTTTTTGTGTTTCAAAAAATGATCTCCTAAACGTTTTGTTTGAAAAACAAAAGGCACAAAAGTTTACAGCGAAGTAGCGCTGCAAGGTCTTTATCATTTAAATCGGGATTATGTTTGACACCAGGCATAACACTTACTTCTTTTAATAAAGTCGTTTCTTTTCCTGTAATGCAATTCATAATAGCTTCTGCAACAAGGATTTTATCAGCATACTTATTAGCTTTACCTGACGCTCTATAATTAAAACTCCCGAATCTTAATATTTTTAAATTCCACTTCATTCCCATGATCCTGCAATAAGATATGACCAGCAGGCAAACTGCCAAAGTTCTCCCATTGTTCATATTTACTTTTTTCTACCAAAGCTCTAAAAATCTGGCTATATCGGTCAAATTCTACCACTTTGACTTGGTTTAACCAATGTTGGACCTGCCCACCTTTCACGACAATTCTAGCATTATTCCACTTGCCAACGCCTTTGAAATTTTTACCTCTAGAACTCTCCGTATTTTCTGCCCGAATCAAATCATATAAAGACCCAACGGTTCGGTTGCCATTCTTTCCCTTTTTGGCATCAGGATGATTTTTATCGTCCAATACTTGAAATTCCAAGCCGATGGCAGAACCTTGTCCCTTATTCAACTCTGGGTCAACGAAGTATTTAATACCACTATTGGCACCTTCTGTTATTTTAAAATCAACACTCAATTCAAAATCACTATAGGTGTTAATGGTCACAATATCTCCCCCATTTCGAGCTTCTGCACCGCCAGAAGACAATACTTTTAAAATGCCATTATTCATTTCCCAACCTTTTGCAGGAAAAGAGGTCATTTTTGCACCTCTCCATCCTTGGGTACTTTTGCCATCCCATAAAAAACGCCATCCAGTACGCATCTCTTGGTCGGTTAATTGATTGTCTAAATAGCTAATTTGCGGCACGGCTTTATCAAGCGCCATTCTTGCATTGGCCAAATCCGTCGTTTTAATTTTAATATTTCGCCACTTTACCATCTTTCCTTCTTGTTCCTTATTACCAATGCCATGCACTTGAAAGGCAATAATTCCCTCAGCAGTCAAATCATCCACCAAATTCGCGCATTGCACCCCATTTATCCAAGTACGGATATCTGAACCAATGGCCTCAATTCGATATTTATTCCATTCTCCAGGTACAAAAGCCTGTCTGCCTTTAGGATTCCTAGTTAAAGGGTATAGCCAGCCTCTTCTAGCCTCATCATAAACACCACCTGCCCATTTTCTAGCGCTGGTTTCTATTTCACATTGGTAGCCATGTACCCGACCATTTCGGTCATCTGGATTGCTAATACTACGGAATTGTACCCCTGAATTCAATCCGTTTTCTACAAAAACGTCAAATTCTAAAATAAAATCACCGTATTTTTTCTTAGTAGCCATAAAGCTATTGGGGGTGTTTAATTTGGAGATACCAATCATTTCTCCATTTTCAATTTTATAAGTAGCCGTCCCATTTAATTGCTCAAAATTGGAGAAATCTTTTCCATTGAATAGCACCTCCCAACCATCTTGTGCTAGTATAGATCCTGTGAAAAAGCAAATTAGTAGCGTTATCAATAATGGATGTTTTTTCATAATAATCAGTTCTTTTTAATAAGTTAAAGTGAGTTCTTTTTTTGGGAAAAATAGGAGAAGTGACAACTGTTGAAGCAGTAGCAGCTGACCCAGTTACTATGGCAATAGCAGTTGGTGGTTCCGCGAATATTTATACTTGGGTTAGAGGAGAAGATGAAGTTGTTGGAAGTGCAGAAACATATACTATTACTGCCGTTACTGCCGAAGATGCTGGTAAATATCGTTTATCATTGAGGATGTCCCTCACTTCTTACTGGATGAACTTCGCTGATAATAGGGTGAAAAGCTCATAATATCTGTTAATAGTAGATGGTTTGATGGCTAGATGGTCTGATGGTTAACTTGACGTTAACCATCAGACCATCTAGCCATCAAACCATCAAATATTAATTAAAAATCCTTAGCTATCACCTGCACATTACCCTGTAATTCTACGACAGCTTCAATATTTACAGCACCCATACCCACTTGTATAACCTCTAATTCATCAACATTACCAGAGACATTAATCCCGGGCTGAATTTCATAATTAGTAAACTGTTCTTGGATTTGTCGCTTAATTTCCTCCAAATCTTTATCTATAGAATATTGCAAATTCCCTTCTAACTTATCAATAATCAAATCCGTAAATAACCACTTGGCCGTTTTTAATAAAAAGTTTTTAGTGTCCAATCTAAACTCTACTTTCTTGACATCAATCCGCTTATTGCGTTCATCAAAACTAGGAATACCCTTAAAGAATAATTTCCCGTCGTGGTCGCCACTCACGTCCACTTCAACCGCTAATTTATCCCCATCTTTAGTCAATTTAACATCTTCTACCTTAATCTTCTTTTTCCCAAATTCGTACGTTTCCCCTTTTATATTTTCCAATGCTAACTTCTCTACCTCTTGCAAAGGAATTTGTGCCAACACTCGTAACTGAAAAGGTTTTGCTGGAAAGTCTTTAATTTTTAAAGGGGGTAAGGGCGCATTTTCTTTAAAGCCAGTCGCATCGCCAATACCCACTTCCGATAAACCTTGTACAAATAAGGTACTAATAATGGTATCTTCCACCAATTTAAAGGGCGTAATAGCTAAACCATAAGGTGTAATTTTTAAACTACTGCGGTATTCCTCAGAAACTAAAATAGGCTTTTGTATCTGCTCCCATATTTTAGCGGCATAGCCTTCAATAGAAAGCCCATCTTTAACTAATTTATCTATTTCTCCCGTTATTCTATCTTTACTCGACATTAAAACTCTATCTGCAATAGCCCCAACAGGGATACTCGCCCCTAAGACATTTATTTTTGGCGTTTTTACCCATTCGTATTGCTTAATGTCCGTTTGGGTGCGAATCGTCCAATCTTCCGTTAATTCATATTTGGTGGCAAACTGTAGCACTAAAGCACCCTCTGCTTCTGCATCTCCTAAAAAGCGCACTTTTTTCTTCACCCATATATGTAATGGAACGGTGTATAAAATGGTAGAATCTTCCAAAGCAATGGTGATAGAGTCCATTCTAGTAGCACGAACACTAATACTATCATTGTTTAAATTATCATCTTCAAAAATGACTTCTCCAAGTTTTGAATTAATTGCGTTTTCTAAGTCTTTTTTTCCTAGCTTAATAGGAACATAGATAGTAGAGATTTGCTTCTGGTCAATCTCTGTTAATAGCGGATTATCTAATATCACAGGCTGTTTTGTTTTACAAGAAATCAAAGAAATTAGACATAAAAATAAGATAAATCGGCACATTGGTGGGCTGTTTATTTGTTTAGATTGTTTATTTGTTTAGGGGGGTGGACTTTGAATTTAATTTTAACGAAAAGTAAGTTAAAGAGTTAAACATTATAAACAAATAAACATTATAAACAAATAAACATTGAGCCTACTCCGAAAAGTCGATTTGGACAAAAACTGCCAGATTTTAAAAATCTGGCAGTTTTATTACGCTCTATTTACAGTGAGTTATAAATTTGCCAAATTCTGGAAATTTGGCAAATTAGCCCCATTCAGACTTTTCGGAGTGGGTTCAAACATTATAAACAAATAAACATTATAAACAAATAAACAGCCTAAGACAGTGTTTTGAATTAGTAACAATTTAACTTATTATTGCAAAGTAAAGGAAATATTGGCAGGAAGGAGGGAAAAAGAAGGCTTTTTGAGCAACTAAGAAAATTACATTCGGCCTAAATTGAAGAAAGCCCCGACTTTCGCCGGAGCCAGAACAACTTGACATTCTTCAAAGATTACAATTACTAAAACGGGAGACATATTAAATAAGTTACAATATGTTTTAAAAAATATTAATTTTTTTAATTTGTATTCTCTTGTTTATTATTTTTTTGTGCAAAATAAATAATTGTAATACATAAAAACTTTACTTTTGGTTAAGGAAATTGAGTTGAAAATATTACCAAAAGACATTGACAATGAGCCTGTTATTTTGTCTAAGTTAGCTAAGAAAATTCGATGGCGGCCAGAGACTATAACAGATTGGCAAATAGTACGTCGCTCCATAGATGCTAGAGGTCCGCAAGCATTTTACCGTTTAAAAATTAAAGCCTTTCAAGGGGAAACACCTACTCCTGAACCTATTTTATTAGATCAATTCCAAAATGTTGCGGATGCGCAACCTGTAATCATTGTCGGTGCAGGTCCTGCTGGTTATTTTGCTGCATTGGAGTTAATCGAACTAGGTTTAAAACCCATTATTTTTGATAGAGGAAAAGATGTTCGAGCTAGGCGGCGAGATTTGCGGGCTATTCAGCAGTTTGGGGAAGTTCATCCGCACTCTAATTATTGTTTTGGAGAAGGAGGTGCAGGTACCTATTCTGACGGAAAATTGTATACTCGCTCTCATAAAAGGGGGAATATTTATAAAGCCCTAAGATTATTAGTGGAACATGGTGCGACTACGGATATACTAGCAGATGCTCATCCACATATAGGTTCGAATAAATTACCCAAAATAGTAGCAAATATCCGAGAAACAATCCTTCATTATGGGGGCGAAATTCACTTTGATAGTTGGGTGACGGACTTTATTATTGACAAAAATGTTTGCAAAGGGGTTATAGTTAATGAGGAAAAAGAATATTTTGCAAAAGCTATTATTTTAGCAACTGGACATTCCGCAAGGGATATTTATGAGTTATTAGCTAAACATCAAATTCCAATAGAATTTAAGCCTTTCGCTTTAGGGGTAAGGATTGAACATCCGCAGCCGCTAATTGACAACATACAATACAACCAACCTAAACGAGTTCCTAATTTACCCGCAGCCAGTTATAAAGTGGTCACGCAAGTAAATGGTCGAGGTGTTTTTTCTTTCTGCATGTGTCCTGGTGGGCTGATTGTTCCCGCATCTACAGCCCCAGGAGAATTAGTTGTTAATGGGATGTCTATGTCTCGAAGAGATTCTGCTTTTGCTAATTCTGGCACGGTAGTCGCCTTGGACCAAAAAGATTTGGGCCAATATGAAGAGCAGGGGGTATTTGCAGGGCTAGCTTTTCAACGTTCTGTAGAGCAAAAATTGTTTAATCACGGAGATGGTAGCCAAAAAGCACCCGCACAGCGACTAACGGATTTTGTAAGGAGAAAGGTATCTAGTGATTTGCCTGCCACTTCCTATATCCCCGGTATTTATGCGGCTCCACTGCACCAATTATTACCTTCTTTTATTTACAAACATTTACAACAAGGCGTGCAAGACTTTGGTCGTAAAATGAGGGGCTATTATACAGAAGATGCTGTTGTGGTAGGTACAGAAAGTCGGACGAGTTCTCCCATTCGTATTCCCAGAAATAAAATTACTTATATGCACGATGCTATGCCCGGGTTATTTCCCTGTGGGGAAGGGGCAGGTTATGCAGGTGGCATTATTTCTGCTGCTTTAGATGGGCAGAATGTTGCTAAAGGCGTAAAAAAAATAATCGACAATTAGTCTTTGGCATTTAGTCTTTGGTCTTTGGTACGCAATGGCTTGAGGGTAGTAGTATACTCCTATCCTCAAGCCATTGCGTACCAAAACTCTAAATGCTAAAGACCAGCTTACCTTTTATTTATGAAAATAATAGAATGTCCTAGAGATGCCATGCAAGGCATACATACATTTATACCAACAAAAACGAAAGTAAAATACCTCAATACCTTATTAAAAGTAGGTTTCGATACTTTGGATTGTGGTAGCTTCGTTTCTCCAAAAGCAATTCCCCAAATGAAAGATACTGGGGAAGTGATCAATCAACTAGACCTTACAGATACTACAACAAAATTATTAACGATAGTTGCCAACAGCCGAGGCGCAACAGATGCAGCTAACCACGAACGGGTTAGTGTGATGGGTTATCCTTTTTCTATCTCTGAAACTTTTCAATTGCGGAATACCAATGCGACTATTTTAGAATCATTGGATAGGGTAAAAAGAATACAAGATATCTGCTTAAAAAGTAATAAGACTTTATTAATCTATATTTCTATGGGTTTTGGCAATCCCTACGGCGATGAATGGAATGTAGAAATTGTTCAAAAATGGGTGGCTGCATTGATGGATATAGATATTCGTATTTTTCAACTATCAGATACGGTGGGTGTTGCACGACCAGAAAGTATAGAGTATTTATTTAGTCAGTTGATTCCTACTAATCCAGCTATAGAAATTGGTGCTCATTTTCATACAACGCCTGATACTTGGTTAGAAAAAGTCACAGCAGCGTATGATAGCGGCTGTAGAAGATTTGATGGCACTATAAGAGGAGTGGGGGGCTGTCCAATGGCCCAAAATCATTTAGTCGGAAATATGCCTTCTGAAAATCTAATCGCTTTTGCTAGAGAAAAAGAGTTGCCAATTGGTTTGAATTTAGACTATTATTTTGATGCGATGAAAATTGCGGGGACGGAGGTATTTGTCTAAGAGAGGCGAGAACAGAGCGTAGAGAATAGAAAAGACTTATCGTCTTCAAAGTATCGCCCACCATTTAACCATTTACAGACCTAGTATCCGCAGTTCCCTTCGATTGAAAACTTACTTATGAACTAAAAACGACCTATTTATTTTTTCATCGTTACTTATTCCTTTTTCTTCACGCTTATAAAATAAACACCCGACTTCATTAAAACTATCTTTTAATATGAAAAAATACCTATTTTTTATACTATTTCTTTATTTTCTGAGTAGTGTCTCTGCCCAAACTTCCCTAAACATGTCTCTATTCGGTCAAATAGATAGAGGAGATGATCGCTATTCTGGGAGTTGGATATATGTAGACACAGAAACAGGGAACGAATATGCTTTATTAGGAAGCACGAGTGGGACAGCCGTTTATGATATTTCAACAAGTTCAATAGAAGAAGTTGGATTCATCAGTGGGCCTTATTCAAGATGGAGAGAAATAACAGTTATTGGCAAATATGCCTATGTAGTGACAGAGGGAAGAGGGGTAGGGGAAGGGATGCAAGTAATAGACCTCAGCGATTTGCCGAATACTTTTTCTTTATTAAGCACTTATAATACAACTTTTTCAACGGGGCATATTATTCAGAGAGACATTTATTCCGATGCGCCTTATGTGTATGTAAATGGGACTTGTAATTCCTGTGGCGTGAATATCATAGACGTATCCGATCCAGCAAACCCTAAAGAAATTGGGAATTATAATCCCGGTTATTATGTACATGATTGCCATGTAAAAGGAGACTATTTGTATGCAGCCGCTTTTTATAAGGGTACGATTGATATTGTCGATATTTCTGATAAAACCAATCCATTTTTGGCTGCTCAAATTGAAGTGCCAGCAGGTAATACTCATAGTTCTTGGCTTACAGAAGATAACCAACATTTGATCATTAGTCCAGAAATGGACGGACTACCTGCCAGAATTTGGAATATAGCTGATTTAGAAAACATGTATGAAGTGTCTACTTATTCTGGAAATCTAGAAAGTTTAACACACAATCCTTATGTACGAGGGGATTTTGTGTTTTTTTCTCACAATACAGAAGGCATTAGAGTAGTGGATATAAAAGACCCAAGCTGTCCTGTTGAAGTAGGCTTTTTTGATACTTTTTCTGGTCCGAGTGGTGGATTTAATGGACTCTGGTCAGCCTGTCCGTATTCGGCTTCTGGTAAAATTATTGGTGGTAATAGAGAGGATGGTTTATATGTTTGGGCTTTTAATAATACAGCAGCTAATAGAATTAATATAACAGTAAGTGATGCCACTACTAAATTGCCTATAGAGATGGCGATGGTACAATTGCAAGATGGGACAGCAATAAGTGCGGATAGGTCGGGTATTTTTAAGTATGGTACAGTAGCGGAAGAAATTAATATAAAGGTAGTTGCGGAAGGTTTTCAAGCAATTGATACGACGCTTGTGTTAGCACAAGGAACACAAGTAAACATAGATTTATTTTTACAATCAAGGAGCGTTAGTACAAATGAACTTGCTAAACTACCTGTTGCTTTGGCGTATCCTAATCCTTTTAGTACGAAAACTATTATTGATTTAAGTTCTTTTTCAAATGCACAAACCCTTGTACTGACAGATGTACTAGGTAGAAGTCTACAGACCTTTCCTATAAAAAATCAAACTACTTTTGAATTAGAAAAAGGAAGTTTAGAAAATGGGTTGTATTATTATTTGATTTATAACAAAGGAGGAGCGCCTTTAGCGAAGGGTAGGGTTATTCTGGAGTGAATAAGGAAAGGTCAAATACATATCATTCTGTTATAAGTAGGTAACGATGAAAAAATATTTAGTCGTTTTTGAAATGGGCTTTTTTCTAATGGGTTGAAAACCTATGAGAAAAAAGGTCAATTCAAAAACAAAAAGACTAAATATTTTTTAATCAATACTAGGAGATAACTTGAAGTTCTATTGATATCCCACATCTTTTGAGTGGGGTAAAAAATCATACATCTTACATCATAAATCATAAATCCGTCCCACTTTGAAATAGGCAAAAAAGCAAGTAGGGCATTAAATAGCGTAAAATGGATTTATGATGTAAGATTTATGATTTTTTACCCCGCTCAGTTCTACTCTTTTTCCGCTTCCGCTTCTCC